>Ga0126371_10000015_pt1 | contig 114755 bp, 98 predicted proteins | sample PanSoiMetaPlot_4_FD_110145 | JGI IMG/M metagenome (GOLD analysis project Ga0126371, IMG submission 110145) | Tropical forest soil microbial communities from Panama - MetaG Plot_4 | ecosystem: Environmental > Terrestrial > Soil > Tropical forest > Bulk soil | place: Panama | collected 2016-02-17
GGGTGAGACGTTTTGAAGATATTTGCGTTCTTGGACGAATCGCTGAAATTGCTCCCGAGTAACAGGCATAGGGTCATTTCCTCCGAAGAAATTTCCCGGTTTACTCAGAAGCTGTTGATTCCCAACCAGATGGCGCGCCCGGCAGGATTCGAACCTGCGACCCTTTGCTTAGAAGGCAAATGCTCTAGTCCAACTGAGCTACGGGCGCCTAGCTCCATTTTAGCTTAGGCTATCTGAACTCAATTCCTTGTGGCAGAGTCGCCCTCGGCCGTGGCTCTGCCCAAAGCCAGTCCTGCAATTCGTCTCTGTGGAACGACCCCTTGCAACCAATAAGCTTTAAACGGCTTTGGAGTCGACATCGCGAATCGCACCGTTCTCAGCGATCCACTGCTCGAGCCGTTTGCATAGCGCATCGCGAGAATCGAGTGACGCCTTGCTCATGTCCGACACTACGCGCCACAGCCACGGACGAACAGCGATGTGGGCTATGAAGCGCCAGGCGCTGAATTGGCCGTTGCGGTTGAATTGATTCATGTCGGGCAGACGCGCATCGTGAGCGTCCGAAATTGCCTTGAAGCAGTGAAACGGGACCTTAGCTTCCTCGGCACACCCCGCGACCGCAGCAGCTTCCATGTCGACATAGTCGCCTTGGAATTGCGCGCCGAGTTGCCGCTTTTCTTCGAGACCTGCGACGAGTTGCACCGTCACTAAAGTCCCTCCACCGCCGCCGGCAGAGTACCGCTTCCCGGAAAGGGAATCGATCACGGTCGCTGGCTGCACCACCCTGCCCGCAATGGCGTTTGGATTCAATCCTCCCGCCCAGCCAACCGACACGAGCGCACTGATTTCTCCACTGGTTAACAACGCGCGAGCTGCAGCTATGGAGGGCTCTCGTCCCATTCCGGCATAGGCGACAAGTGCATTCTTGCTCTGATAAATCTGCACACGCCGATCCGGAAGATACTTCAGCGGATTCATGTTGCGCACCAGAGGGTGCACCTCGCGGAACATCGCAGCGACAATTCCCACTCGCGCCATCAGCTCACAGCTCCCAATGCGGCAGGTAACGGATCGTGGACATATCCGTGCTGCGCGAACCATGACGAGGCGCGACGCAGCGCGTCGTGCACTGGCGCTATGCGATATCCGAGCTCGCGTTCTGCTTTGGTGGAAGATGCAAACATCTTTTTGCGTCCCATGCGCACAGCTTCCACGGTTGCTCGGGGCTCCTTGCGACGTAGTGTGCCGGTAAAAAATTGATCGAATGCGGCGAATCCCAAAGCTAATCCGTGCGGCACCCTCATGGTCGGCGACGGTAATCCGGTGATCTCCGACAGCGTGTCGAGAATCTGCTTCAAAGTGAGGTTCTCTCCGCCGAGAATGTATCGCTCGCCGGGCTTGGCCTTCTCCATGGCCAACATGTGTCCGCGCGCGACTTCTTTTACGTCGGCAAGATTGAGTCCTGTATCTACGTAAGCAGGAAAGTTGCGGTTGAGAAAATCCACGATGATCCGCCCAGTAGGAGTTGGCTTGATGTCGCGCTCGCCGATAGGGGTTGTCGGATTCACCACGACAACAGGCGCTCCTCCACGGCCAGCTGCCAGCGCGGCTTGCTCGGCCATGAACTTCGAGCGCTTGTAGTGACCAATCATGTGCGACAGATCAACCGGCGTGTATTCATCGATGACGGTGCCGTCGGAGAGGAACCCCATTGTCGCAACGGAACTCGTGTACACGATTCGCTTCACACCTGCCTGGCGTGCAGCGTCCATTACAGCGAGTGTGCCATCAACATTTGCGCGATACATCTGATCGGGATTGCGCACCCACAGCCGATAATCGGCAGCTACGTGAAAGACAGCTTCACATCCCTTCATCCCACGGACCAGCGAGGAGAAATCACCAAGGTCACCCTCGACGCGATCGGCGCGAAGAAAATCAATGTTGTCCGTTCGACTTCCACGGCGAACCAGCAGGCGCAGCTCCACTCCCTCCTGCTGCAGCAGCTCGGCAATATGACTGCCAACGAACCCGGTTGCACCTGTGACGAATGCTTTCATGGGGATGTTAGAGCACTCAGCCGTCAGCACTCGGCATTCAGCCGGTCAACGACTTCGAGAATAATGACATTATCGCGGGTTTTGCACGATTGCACACGATCTCGCTGGAGTGGATTAAGAGTATTGGCTGAATGCCGATGTTGACCGCTGAGTGCTTGTCTTACCGCAGGCTCTCCATCACCTCGTCGAGGACACCCTTCGGAGGGCGCACAGCCTCCTGCGACAGATGTGCGAGTGGTGTTTCTGTCACGTGCAGCAGATCGACGAAGTTTGGCTTCTGAGTGTCGATATAGAAGATGCCGGTGAGGACCTCTCCCTTTTCGTGCGACTCCATCAGGTTCTTCACCGCGTTGGTCTTGTTTGTGGGATCGTAATCCTCGTGCAGTTTGCGCAGACGCAGATGCGATCCGTCGTGCATCCGCACATCGAATGTTGAGCCCGGATCGTAATCGACCGCGATGTCCTCGAAGTGCGGCACGAATCCAGCTTCAGCGATCGCCTCTTCATGCTCCTGCACATACTTGTAAGACTTCGTCGAGCCCTCATGGTCATTGAACGTGACACACGGCGAGATCACGTCGAGCATCACCGTTCCCCGATGCGCGATGGCTGCCTTCAGCATGGTGAGCAGTTGCTTCTTGTCGCCTGAGAATGAGCGCCCAACGAAAGTCGCACCCATCTGGATTGCCAGCGCACACGTGTCGATTGCCGGCAGATCGTTAATCACTCCCGACTTCTGTTTCGATCCAAGATCGGCGGTCGCTGAGAATTGACCTTTGGTCAATCCATAAACACCGTTGTCTTCGATGATGTAGATGATCGGCAGATTGCGTCGCATCAGATGGATGAACTGTCCCATGCCAATTGACGCCGTGTCGCCGTCGCCGCTCACACCAATCGAGAGCATGCTGCGATTCGCAAGCACCGCGCCCGTAGCCACCGAAGGCATGCGCCCATGCAGCGAGTTAAAGCTGTGCGCACGACTAATGAAATAAGCCGGCGTCTTCGACGAGCAGCCAATCCCAGAAAGTTTGAGCACGCGCTCGGGCTGCACGCCCATTTCGTACATGGCGTCGATCACGCGCTCAGAGATCGCGTTATGTCCGCAGCCGGCGCAGAGCGTTGTCTTGCCGCCGCGATAATCAATCACTTGCAGTCCGAGCCGGTTCGTCTTCGGGGCCGGGGATGATGTTGGGGTCGTCGCCATGAACTACTTCCCCTCCTGGGAGATGATGTCGTCGGTCACGGAGCGCGCATCGATCGGCAGCCCGTTGAAGTGACGCACGCTGCGCAGCTTCGGTATTTGCGATGTATTCAGATCGAGCTTCAACAAGCTAAGCATTTGCCCGTCACGATTCTGTTCGACGACGTAAACACGGTCGTGTTTGGCCACAAATTCGTGCACTTCACGACTGAACGGAAACGCCCGCAGTCGCACGTAGTCTGTGCCAATTCGGTACTCCTGCTTGAGTTGATCGCGGCTCTCACGCACAGCAAAATCGCTGCTGCCATAAGCGATAATCCCAATTTTCTCGCCGCGGTCCGCTACAACTTCTGGGCGAGGAACATACGAGCGCGAGGTTTCGAACTTGCGGTTCAGGCGCTCCATGTTGTTCTGGTAGTCATCCGGACGCTCGCTGTATTGCGCCTTCTCGTTGTGTCCGGAACCGCGCGTGAAGTACGCAGCCGCTGGATGATCGGTGCCAGGCAGCGTGCGATAAGGAATTCCATCCTTGTCGACATCTTTGTACCGCGCGAATCCGCCCAGGCGGCTCAGATCCTCCGCGTTCAGCACCTTTCCACGCTGAAGCGGCTTCTCCGGATACGGAAACGGCTCAGACATCCAGTTATTCATTCCCAAATCGAGATCCGACAGCACGAAGATTGGCGTCTGCAACTGCTCCGCAAGATCGAAGGCTTCGATCGCCATTGAGAAACACTCGGTCACGCTTCCGGGGAACAACATGACGTTTTTCGTGTCGCCATGACCGAGGAACGCAGTCGAAAGCACATCTCCCTGCGAAGTCCGGGTCGGAAGCCCAGTGGAAGGACCAACGCGCTGAATGTCGAAGATCACCGCCGGAATCTCAGCGTAGTAGCCCATACCCGTAAATTCCGTCATCAGCGAGATGCCCGGACCAGAGGTCGACGTCATCGCCCGCGCACCGGCCCAGCTCGCACCGAGGACCATGCCAATGGCAGCGAGTTCATCCTCAGCTTGCACAATCGCAAATGTCGCTTTGCCATCTGGACCGATTCGGTACTTCTTCATGTAATCGATCAACTGCTCGCAAACCGAAGAAGAAGGTGTAATCGGATACCAGGTAACAACCGTCACGCCCGCAAACATCGCGCCAAGTGCTGCAGCAGCGTTGCCGTCGATAATGATCTTGCCTTCGTTCTCATTCATCGGCTCAACGAAGAGAGCATCTTTCTTCGTAAGTGACGCGGCAGCGTAATCGAATCCTGCCTTCGCGGCGTTCATGTTCAGGTCGGCGGCCTTTACTTTCTTGGCAAACTGCTTGCGGAGTGCAACTTCCACCTGCTTCATGTCGATGCCGAGGACTTGCGCCACCACGCCAACGTAGATCATGTTCTTGACCAGCTTGCGCAGCTTTGCCTCAGGACACACGGCCGCAACCAGCTTGTCGTACGGAACAGAATAGAAAATCAGATCGGAACGAAGCGCATCAAGCTTGAGCGGCTCGTCATAGATCACGGAAGCGCCGGCGGCCAGTGACATCACGTCTTCTTTCGCCGTCTCCGGATTCATCGCCACCAACAAGTCAATCTCTTTCTTACGGGCGATATAGCCGTGTTTGCTGCAACGAATTGTGTACCACGTAGGCAGCCCGGCGATGTTCGAAGGAAAGAGATTTTTTCCAGAAACGGGAATTCCCATCCGAAACAAACTACGGAGAAGTACGGTGTTCGCGGACTGCGATCCGGATCCGTTGACTGTGGCTACCTGAATACTGAAGTCGTTGACGATGCGATCGCGTTCAGGACGCTGGGTAACGTCCTGAACCGCTAAGTCCCCTGATGCCATCGATAGTCCTTGAGCGTGATTCCTGCTGCTTTCATGCTGTGGAGTAGAACCCTAAAATTATAAGACAGGGCGTAGGAACTTTCGCCTGATGGAAGCCAGGAGAGCGCATGGCAGAGCAGGTCAATATCTCTGTTTCTGTCATCCTGAGGCCCTTGGTTGGCCGCAGGATGACAGTTTTAGAAGGCGGTTCAGGAGTGCAAACCGAGACGCTCAATTCCTCACATCCGTCATCAGCTTCTCCACTTCACCCCGCTGATCACCGGTCAGCGGCAACAGCGGCAAACGTGGCGGCCCGCCGTAATAGCCGTTCAGATCGAGCGCGTACTTTAGCGCCGGAATCCCAAGCTGGCTGGCGATGCGCGTCGCCGGTTCGACAATGCGTTGCTGCTTTAGCTTTGCCAGCTCCTTATCGCCATCTTTCCACGCGGTGTAGACCTCGAAGCACGCGGTAGGCGCGGCTGCTCCGAAGGCGAGGACCGCCCCAGCAGCTCCGGCTTCAAGCGAGAGCAAGAGCTTCTGAGCCGATCCAGCAAGCAACTGGAAGCCGACTTCCTTCTGGCGCATAACCTTCACGGACGGTTTCGACGGCGCCTCGCTTGACGAGATCCCCCGTGATCCCGAACCTGCGAGAGCCGCCACGCTCACCAACTCTTCGGTATTCTTAAGGACTCCAAGCAGCATGCGTCCAGTCACAGCGTTGAATACTTCAGTCGCGTTCGCTTGACGCTTAATGTGACGAGTTCGCGCAACTACGTCCGCGATCTTCTCAATCACTCCACTCGATTCCTTGATGCCGATAATGTTCGGATGATCAGCGAGCTCCTGGATCACTTCCGCCGGCAGATCGTAGGCAGTGAATGGCGGCACGCTGTACAACAACACAGGAAGCGGCGAACGATCGCCGACAAAGCGATAGTAGGCGAGCAGATTCTCCGGCTTCATCTGCGGACGGTAGTAGTGCGGCGTGCGTACCAAAGCAACGTCGTAGTTCAGCTTTGCAGCATGCTCGGCAGCTTCGACCGTTTTGATCGCCGACTCGTGCCCCACACCAGCAAATAGAACCTTCTCCGGCGCAGCGACTTCAACAGCAACACGCAGCACTTCACGCTGCTCTTCTTCCGAGAGCATGACGACTTCGCCAGTCGATCCGAGAATCGTCATGCCTGCGATCGGGGTGCGCGAATAACGATCGACGTTGTGTTCGAGTTTCTTCAGGTAGAGACGACCGTCGGGATAAAAGGGCGTAGTAAGTGCAGGAAAGATGCCGGTGAGGAGCATGGACAATGATATGTCATTCCGACCGAAGGGAGGAATCCCTACGTTGCCCAGGCGGCATGGGTCCAGTAGGGATTTCTCGCTACGCTCGAAATGACAACCCAAAGGCAAGAACGACTACTGAGCAGCTGCCGTCTCCACCGGCTGCTTCAGCAGATACGTCTTCACGAACATGATTGTCGAATAGAACTGAAAGTCCTGATTCTTCTTCTTCGAGAATCCATGGCCCTCGTCCTTCGCTTCGAGATACCAAAGCGGAGCACCGTTGCCCTTCAGCTTGTCAGCCATCTGGCGCGACTCGCTCACCGGAACTCTCGGATCGTTTGTACCTGCGACTACAAATGTCGGCTTGGTGATCTTCGACGCGTTATTCATCGGCGCGATGCGTTCCATGAACTCACGCATCTTTGGATCGCGCTCATCACCGTACTCAACACGACGAAGGTCGCGTCGATATGGTCCGGTGTGCTCCAGTAGCGTAACTAGATTGCTTGGACCAACCACCGGTAGCTGGCAACACAGTTCGTTCTCGTACAGAGTGGCAACTGCCCACGTCATGTGCCCGCCGTAGCTGCCTCCGGTTACCATGATGCTGCCGCCGTCCAGCTCAGGACTTTGCTTGATCCAATCGATCAAAGAGCCGATGTCTTTGTAAGTTCCCTCGCGCAGGAATCCATTGTCGAGTTTGAGAAAGCTCTTGCCATAACCGGTGGAACCGCGAACATTGGGAAAGATCAAGGCCACGCCGAGTTCATTTACGTAATAATTGTTTCGCCCCATGAACCCGGGACGCGATTGCCCCTCGGGGCCGCCGTGGATATCGATGACTACAGGCCGTTTGCCATTGAACTTTGCAGAATCCGGTTTATAGAGATATCCCGAAATGGTACGACCATCAAATGTCTTCCAGTGGATCATCTCCGGAGTAACAAAGCCAGCCGGGTTGAGGCCACCGGTTTCACTCGTGGTCCAGCGGTCAACCTTGCCAGTCTGGGCGTCGAAGGAATAACTATCGAGCGGAGACTTGGCGGAGCTAAGGCTAAACGCGACGTCACGTCCATTCTTGTGCCACTTCACCCGACCGACTACGCCTAGCGGAATCTTTGGCCCCGGCTTCTGCCGCTCCGAAGCGGTGTCGAGCAAGCGAATGACGCTAGCTCCATCTTCGTTAGTGACAAATGCAATCGTGTGTCCGTCTTCGCTGATATCGAAGTCGTCCACGTCCCACTTGATATCGCTGGTCAGATATTTCGGCTGCAGCGAACCGAGATCGAAGTAAGCCAGCCGCTGGAACTCCGAATCGCGATCGGTAGTGGCGTAGAACCCCTTGCCGTCTTTGCTGAACTTCGCGTCACCGTACGCAATCTGCTCAGATCCTTTTTGGGTGAGCAGCTTCTTCTGACCCGAGGCGACGTCCACGATCCATACATAGGTTTCGTTCGCCGAGATACCCTGAATCACCAACAGCTGCTTGTCATCTGGAGACCAGTCGGTCGCGTTCCATCCGCCACCCTCAAGCTGCAGCAGCATCCGATCCGTTTTAGGATCGCTTGCATCCATGAGCCAAATATCCGTGTCCTGCCCGTTCCGACGCGTTGAGGTGTAGACAAATCTGCTGCTGTGGTTGGCAAAGACTGCGTCCAGGTTGCGCGACTTGCCATCGGTCAGCAGCGTAGTGTCGCCCGAATCCACGTCGTAGCGGTAATACTGGTACCACTCACCGCCGCCGATGTCTTTCGTGAAGATGAAGAACTTTCCCGCGACAGGATCGTAATGCGCCGAAGTCACACGATCGGGAAAGAACGTAAGCTGCGTGCGGGCGGCTCCGGGCGAAGTCACCCGATGCACCTGAGGCACATCACCGAAGCGTGTGCCAATCAACATCTCGCGCTTCGTCGGATGCCAATCGAGAAAGGCAGCAGCACGCACCTGCGTGTAACGATCAGCCTGCTGCGCGATCGATGTAGGCACCGGCGGAATGCCTTCGACAACCAATGCCGAGTTCGGCTGGAAGTTTTGCGCCGCCGATGGCGGACCGCTTGGGGCTGCCTGTGCAAGAGTGAGAGAGGCCGATAGAAGAATAGATACGAGGCAAAGTTTTCGGTTCATGGCGTTCCTCTGAACGCCAACGTTTTATCAGAAGAAGGGTGGGGATTGCATGCCCAGAGATTACCTAGTGATTTGTCATGCTAAGCCTGTATTGGCGAAGGATCTCCCACGATGCATCAGGCTTGACTGCCATCTCCCGGCTTTTTCACAAGACGCTCGGCCAAAAAGCCAGGACAAAGCAATTAAGTCCAAAGCATTCCGGGAGATCGATCGGCCAAAACAGGGCCTCAGAATGACAGTTTCTTGGTGGTCGGCAGTTGAGACGCAACAGTCTGCGTCTTTACTATGCGGTAATTTTGGAGTGGTGGTGTGGGCTCTCTCGCGTTGCCTTACGCCACCAGCGGATCGTCCTTCTTATCTCCCTGGTTTCTCTTTTGGCGGAAGCCGCGATCCATGTCCTGGCCGCTGTGTTCGGGATTCTCCCCCGGCTCTGGAAAATCGGTGTCGCCATCTTTGATGTTCGGATCTTCCGTGCGATGCGCGAGCTGTCCCTCAAGCGATGTCTGGCTGCGCTGATCGCGGTTCTCGCTCTCAACCGCGCCCTTCCTTACATCATTGTCCTGATGTGGCATGTAGGTCTCCTCCGGAGAGGAGATGGAGTTCTGCCGCGCACGTGTTGTATCGGACATGGAGGTACTCCGTTTCGTTTGGGAAGCAATTGTAGTGCGGAGTCGTGGGGAGTTGGCACTGGATTTTTGTGAAATAGCACTCAGCATTCGGCATTCAGTCGCTCAACCGCATCGTCTGAAACAGCGCCCTGAAACATCGCTCGCATACAATGTCCCCATCCCATGAGTAGCCCCGGCACTCTGTATCGGCCTTTCGACGAACTAGTCACCATCAAAATTCTCGGCAAGGAATTCCAGGTGCCAAAAGGCAACATGCTTTTGCGGGGCATGCAGTATCTCTCTCCCGAAAACGTTGCCATGGGACGTTTTTGCTGGAACGAGGAGTGCCAATATTGCCGAGTCTCCTACAAAGCAGCGGCTGTCAGCACACCGCGACAAGCGCTTTCCTGCAAGCTGATGGTCGAGCCTGGAATGGAAGTCGTGGAAGTAGCGACGGAGATCAAATACTGCTTGCGGGATCTAGGATTGACGTAACCACATTGCCCACCGGTGCTTGAGATGTTAGTTGGAGAAACCAACACCCACGCGAGGGCGCGCAGCGGTCCTCACCCCTACCGTGGCCGGCTGGGGCTGGGCTTGGAGGCCGTGGCGGTGGCCCCCAAGCTGTTCAGGCGTTCTCGCGCCTGCTGGGCCTCAAGTGACTTGGGATAGCGGGCGATCAGGGCGCGCAACTCGCGCACTCCGGCATCGCGCTGATTGAGGTTGAGGAGCGCGTATGCCTTCTTAAGTTGGGCTGCTGAAGCCTTATTGCCACTGGGATACTGCTCGATCACTTTGTCGTAGTCCTGCACCGCTTGCTTGTAATTTCCCTGCTTGTACTCGATGTCAGCGATGTAGTACTGCGCATTTCCCGCGAGGTCGGTGTTGCCGTAGTACTTGATGTAGTCGCCAAATTCCTGAGCGGCCAGGTTGTACTTGGCTCCGTTGTAGTCACTGAGTGCGTTGTTATAGAGCACATCCGGAGGCGGCGCTTGCGATTGTGGCGGCAGCTGCGGATTTTGCCCTGGCTGGCCCGGAGCCTGCAGGTTCTGTTGCGCAGCAGCCATATCGTCGAGCTGCTTGCTGACTTTTGCCAGTCGCGCCTTCAACTCGTCGACCGCATCGTGCAGCGACTGCACCTGCGCCGATACCTGATCAACCTTGCCGCCCTGATCGGCAGTGGATGTCTGCAGCGAATGCGAAATCGAATCGAGCGAGTTGGCAACGCGATTGACTGTGTCGGTGTTCTGCTCGATCAAGCTGCGCATTGCACCGAAGCGCTCGTCGTTACTCTGCTGCAGGCGGGCAACCTTGTCCTGCAGATCCTGGATCTGGGTCTGCAGCTGCACCATTTCTTTGTTAGCGCCAAAGGCGGCCGGCGCGAGGAGCGCGAGACCTAAGACCGTTGCGATGAAACGATGGAATTTGGTTTTCATGTTGTGCTCGTGATTCTGTGAGCTCTTGTATTACTAACGTCTGAATTTAACAACCGTCATCTTGTTCAGACACTGTCGTGCATCGCTAGACGCGGTCACCTTCTTAAGACTGTCATCCTGAGGCCTTGGCTTTGGCCGAAGGATCGCCCGCGACGCTTCAGACGCCCATGCTCTCTCCTGGCTTTTTTGGCCAGAAATCCCGGGCCGAAAAGCCAGGGGAGGGCGAGGAAGTCCCCGGCATTCGCGGGAGGTCCTTCGCCCAAAACCGGGCTCAGGATGACAATCTTAAGAAATAATCACCAGTAGAGACGCAGCATTCTGCGTCCCTACGATGCCCAAAACAACACCTACTGTCCCGCCAGCACCAGATGCCCACGGCGGTTTTGCTGCCAGCACTGTTCGTTCGATTCTGTGCAGAACGGCTTCTCCTTGCCAAAGCTGGTGGTGGTCAGGCGATTGGCTGCGACTCCGGCCGAAACCAGCGCCTGCTTCGTTGCCTGTGCACGGCTGTCGCCGAGCGCCATGTTGTACTCAGTCGATCCGCGTTCGTCGCAGTGCCCTTCAATCAGCACTCTCCAATTTGGATGCTGATTCAGGAACTGCGCGTCGGCTCGAAGCGTCGATCCATCCCCCGGACGAACCTCGTAGCTGTCGTAGTCGAAGTACGCGTCCCGGATATTCCGATCGAATAACTGCTGATCGGTGAGCGTCGGCTCCTGCGGAGGCGCCTGTACCGGCGCCGGACGGTTCACCGTCACACGCGTGGTCGCTTCCTGCGTTCCGCCCGGACCGCTTGCCGTCAGGCGGTAGGTAACCGAATCGGTAGGAGTCACGGTCTGTGATCCGCTAGCCTGCACCTTGCCGATTCCATCAATGGCAACGTCGGTGGCGTTCTCCGTGGTCCATGTGAGCTGCGTGGACTGCCCAGCGTTGATTGTGGATGGGTTTGCCGAAATCGAGGCGGTCGGCGCCGGGGGTGGGGGCGGTGGGGGCGGCGGCGGTGCCGGCTGTTTCTTTTTGCAACCAGCAATCACCAAGAGTATGGACAACGCTGCGATCTGAGTCGCATGCATCCACTGACGTTTGTTCACGATCTCCTCCGAAAGTAATGAATGCCTAAAACCTCATTTCACCACGGAGACACAGAGACACGGAGAAAAACAAACGGGTGAAACCACGAAGGACACGAAGGAGCATGAAGGAAAACAGCTAAAACTCCATCTAGGAAATCTCTATCTTGCACCCATCGATTTTCATTCGCGTACTTTCGTGTCCTTCGTGATCTCACTTTCGGGTTTTTCTCCGTGTCTCTGTGTCTCCGTGGTGAAAAAGAATTCTATTTCCAACTCCAGTTTGGTTGTGTGTTCTGGCCCGAATGAGTTAACTGGTGCTGCTGGGTGCCGTCGGCCAGCATGGTCCAGATTTGGGTCGTGCCTGCACGATTGGATTGAAAGACGATATGCCGACCATCGGGCGACCAAGATGGAAAGTCGTTGGAGCCCGCGTCATGCGTTAACTGCGCCCAGGTTTTGCTGGCGACGTCCATTATATAAATGTCCTGTGCGCCGGGAACTCCGGGACCATACCTGCGCGACCACGCAAACACCAGATATTGCCCGTTCGGAGACCACGAGGGTGAGACAGCGTATCCAGTGTCGGTCATGCGTTGCACGTTGGTTCCGTCGGACGCCATCGTGTAGAGCTGCGGCAATCCCGAGCGCCCGCTTATGAATGCGATCTGGCCGCCCGTTTTGGGATTCCAGCACGGCGAAACATCCGGACCATGGACCTCGGTCAGCCGCGTAAGTTCCCCGCCTGAAGCGTTTGAGACATAAATCTCAGGATCTCCCGTACGCGATGAGGAGAATGCCAGACGCAGTCCGTCGGGCGACCATGCCGGAGAGATCGTAGTACCCCCGATCGTGGCAAAGGAGACCGCACGGTTTAGATCGAGCGAGTACATTCGGATGTTCACGCTACGTTTGCCCAGTTCGACAAAGGCAATGCGCGAACTATCGGGCGAGATCCGCGGCGAGAGCGAGACGCTGCCGAGCTTCGTGATTTGGTGCTCGCCGTTGCCGTCATAGTCCATCATCCAGATTTCCTTAGTCCCGCTGCGATTGCTGACGAAGACGATCTTGCTCTCGGCAATTCCCGGAATGCCTCCACCCAGGCGAAAGATGATCTCGTCGGCAAACCGATGCGCGATCAGGCGTGCATTGTCCGGAGTGGCGTCTTCCCGATATTGCTTCCCAAGCACCTGCGGCGAGACATTGTTCTTCACATCAAAGAGCCAGCCGAAGACGGAGACTTGTCCGTTGGCCACACCCAGGTTGCCGAAAGCAAGCATGGCAGCGTTCGTTGGAGGATTCCCCCACGCATCGAGCGTGACCTCCTGCGGCGTGCCAGGCACCTGCAATGGATTAAAGCTCTTGGACACCACATCGAAGATTCCGGCGTTTTGCAAGTCGGAATAGAGGACTGAGTTGAAGATCGTCAGCAGCTGTCCCGTATTGGGATCGGAATTTGTGGGTTTGAAGTCCGCGACGGCGATTCGAACACGCTCGACACCTTGGGTGACTACGCCTTGAAATTTGTCTTGTTGGGAGAAGGCAGGAATGCACGCCAGGAGAATTGTGGCCACAATTCCGGCACAAACGTTCGATGGTGATAGTCCTTCCTTTTTGAAAACTGTCATCCTGAGCCCCTCTTTTGGGCGAAGGATCTCCCAGAATGCCTCGGACAGCGTTGGCCTGTCCTGGCTTTTTGGCCAACGTTTCTGGGTTAAAAGCCGTGACGGTGCAAATGAGTTTGAAGCATCGCAGCAGATCCTTCGCCCAGCAAACGGGCTCAGGATGACAAGTTTTGGGAATTTCGAAGCGGAAAAGTGTCTTTTGAAAGCGTTCATCAATATCGTCATCTCTTGATCGGCGTATAACGAAACTCGAACTCGGCACCCACACTACCCCCACGATAATCCGACGGCAATGGACCAAAGCTGTCGATTCGCTGTAACGTCCGAACCGCCGACGTATCGAGCGAGGGTATGCCGCTCGACTGGGTGATCCTCACGTTCGAAGGCGAACCATCGCGCGAAATGTCGAACGAGATCGAAACGGAGGCATTGGGCATAGCATGTGGATCAACTTCGTACTTCAGCCAGTTTTGCGACAGCACCTGGGTCACTTGACGCACGTAATATGCATAGCGGCTGCCGAAATCTCCGCCGGTGGTCATAGCCACCGCACCAACCCCAAGCGCGCTGTTGAACGTGGTGAAGTTCTGGTGAACTTGCCCGCCTGCGCCGTATTGCACTTGATTCGTAGCCTGCTGGACTGGCTGGGGACGCTTCTCTACGCTCCGTTTCGGCTGCTCCTTCGGCTTGATCTTTACCGTTTCGGGAATCTTTACCGCTTCTGGAACTGGCGGAGCAACTTCCTTCGGCTGCGAGTGTGTAACGGCCGGAGAATCGTTGGCGACGATGTTTTCCGTGGGCTGTTCGCGCGGAAGAGGAATAGCGCTGGCCCCTACGAGTGTTGCCGAAATCGCTTCGCCGGTGACCCTTTCGCCGCTGCCCCATTCGTTTCGGGAAAAACCTACGATTGCACCATAAGTGAGAACAGCCGCAACAATCGCTCCATGGAATGCAATAGAAGCCGTAATCGGCCCCTTCCACGGCTCCCGGATATCGAAAATGTCAACGCGTTGCGACATTCTTCGTCTGATAGGGCTGCGTAACGATTGAGACGTTGGTGATGCCGCTGTGCTTCACGATATCCATCAAGGCGGCAAATGCGCCGAAGGTCACGTTCTCGTCGCAGCGCAAGTAAATCGGATGATGCTCGGGATCCTTCACGCGGTCATGCAGTATCTGCGGCAGTTCCGCCAGCTTCACCGGATCGCTTCCCAAAAAGACATTCTGGTCGCGATCCATAGTGAGCACCAGCCGCGGCTCGATGATTTCCTTCACCGTCTGCGTATGCGGGACGTTCACCTCGATGCCGGACTGGATGATGGGCGCCGTCAACATAAAGATGATGAGCAGCACCAGCACCACGTCGACAAATGGCGTGATGTTGATCTCGGAAAGCGAGCTCTGTGTACGGCCTTGGGAATTTGTGAATGCCATAAAAAAACTATCTCACCACGGAGTCACGGAAGCCACGGAGAACAGCAAAAACGGGATTGAACAGGGAGGGCACGGAGGTTGGGGAGGACTGTTCTCGTGGAATCGGCATTGCCCCAATCCTCTAGAGCTTCGATCAGATTTCGCTAAGACCCGCATTCTCTCTCTGAGTACTCCGTGTCCTCCGTGTTCAATTGGTTTGCCTCGCCCGTGGCGGAAATCATCTTTCTTCTAGAACGACGCTTTCCCGCATTCTTGCCGACTGTGACGGCGGCGGTGCGGAGCGATCGACGGTGTTCAGAAGTTCGAGGCCGAAGTCGTCCATGCGCGCTCCGAATTCTTTGATCTGCTGCATGTATTGGTTGTAGGCGATTACAGCTGGAATCGCGGTGAAGAGTCCTGCGGCAGTGGTGATCAGCGCGGCGGAAATTCCCGGAGCTACGGCGCGCAGCGTCGCGGCGCCTGCATTGCCGAGGCCCTGAAACGCATCGATGATGCCCCAGACAGTTCCGAAGAGACCGACGAATGGCGTGATCGCGCCGGTGGTCGCGAGCCAGGGAAGGCGCGATTCCATCTGCGTCATCTCTTCTGAAGAAGCGATCTGAACAGCGCGCTGCACCGCGGTGAGATTGCGCGGCGAGCCTGCTCCGCTCTGGCGACGATATTCTTCGTATCCGCCTTCGAAGACGCTCACCAGCGGACTTGGCTTGAATTGCTCCGAAACGGCGGCGACATCCTGCAAACGTCCGTTTGCTTTGCGGAATGCGCGCAGAAAGCGTCCGCTCTTAGCACGCATGCGGCGGAATTTCGAGCCTTTGGAAAGAATGATCGACCAGGAGATGACGCTGAACAGCAGCAAAAGCGCCAGGACTGTGTGTGCTACCGGGCCGGCCTGGAGAACCAGATTGCCGACATCGGTAGTAAAAGCAAAGAGGGCGGGGGGAGCCGTCATTTACACCTCTGCTAAAAGGTAGCAAACCGCAACTCTGCATGGCAAAGAGACGAAACTCTTAGTACCTCGTGAGTACATGTACTTCTGCGCGCTTTCGTTTGTCATTCCGAAGGCGGCGCGGTTTTGGCGCCGACGAGGAATCCCTACCGTACCCATGCCCTCGTGAAAAAAGACATCTTTTTCGCAGTGTCGTGGTACCTAGATCTCTCACAGAAGAGTCTGCACTAATAGCGTCTTTCGCAGATCTTCCCAGGACGGATTCATGCTCTTGATGAGTGCGATTTTCTTCTCTCTTCGCCAACTCTTTATCTGCTTCTTGCGAGTGACTGCCTTGAGCACGTCGCTGAATGTCTCGAAATAGATTAGGCGATCGACTTGATATCGAGCAGAAAAGCTGTGTGCTTTCCCAATCCAATGCTGAGCTGGTCGCCGGAGGAGATTGTTACTGATGCCGACCAGAGTTCCTCTGAGGCTCGCTAGGATGTAGACGAAGTAAACCGTTGGCGAGTGTGGCACAGGCCGATATTGTAGCTGTCGATAGGGATTCCTCCAGTGGCGTTCGGAATGACAAAGGAAAAACCTCCAAGTTTTCCTCTGTGCCTCCGTGTCTCCGTAGTGAATCCGATTGTTTGGGTTTGCGAAGGAGGCTATCCTGCGGGCTGATGTTAGTAGAGCTCACTGTCGAAAACTACGCCGTTATCGACCACGTAACCGTGGAGTTTGGACCCGGACTCAACCTCCTGACCGGTGAGACTGGCGCGGGAAAATCCATCCTGATTGATGCGCTCACCCTGCTTATGGGGGACAAAGCGTTCCCGGAAGCGGTGCGCCACGGTGCAGAAAAGGCCGTTTTAAGCTGCTTATTTCACCCAGAGAGTGCGCAAATCGACCGCATTCTCGACACCAACGGCCTCGAAAGCGCGTCCGGCGAGTTGATATTGAAGCGCGAGATTGGCGCCAAGAGCCGCGTTTGGGTGAATAACCAGCCCGCAACGGTAGCTATATTGAGGCAATTGGCTCCTGAATTGGTGACTATCCACGCGCAAAACGAGACCGTATTGGCCTTCGATCCGCCGGCAAGGCTTAAATTGTTGGATTCTTATGCCGGAATTGGGCTCGAAACAGCCGCAAAAAAGTACACCGAGTGGCGCGAATTGCGCCTACGAATCGAAGAATTGGAGCGCAGCGAGCAAGATAGGCTGCGTTTAGTCGACCTATGGAGCTTCCAGAAGAGAGAAATCGACGGCGCCAAGCTCGAATCAGGCGAGGATTTGGGCCTCGAAACTGAGCGCAGAGTGCTTCAAAACGCCGAAAAGCTGTATTCAGCGGCGATGGGAGCCTACGATCTGCTGTACGAATCACCCAATTCTGCGCTCGCTACGCTGCGCTTTGCTGCGCAAAAGTTGGAAGAATTAGCGCGTTTTGATCCGCAATTCAGCGAAATGGTGAGGGTTATTGAGTCCGCAAGAGCGGATATCGAGGACGTTAGTGCCACCACTCGCGACTACGCAGATGGTATTGACGCCTCTCCAGAGCGCCTGGCAGAGCTCGAAGACCGCCTGGAAACCATCGATAGACTGAGGCGAAAGTACGGAAATAACGTCGAGGAAGTGCTTGCTTACGGTGCAGATCTGACTCAGAAGCTGGATGAAATCGAGAATCGCGATGAAATTTTGCGCGCTTTACGCAAACAATTAGCGGCTGCAGCGCAGGATTACCTGGCCGAAGCGCAGCAAATTTCGCGCAATCGCGCCGCTGCCGCGCGCAAATTAGAGAAATTAGCGGAAGCAGAAATCAACGAATTAGCGATGAAAGCGCGCTTTCGAGTCGAAATAGCGACATCAGAAGACGACGCAAACTGGTCGCCATCGGGCCTGGATTCGGTCGCATACCTCATCGCAACCAACCCGGGAGAGCCTCTAAATCCAATCGAGAAGATCGCTTCCGGAGGCGAATTGTCGCGCGTAATGCTGGCTTTAAAGGCCGCCGTCGAGTCCGGACATTTCCGAACAAACGGAAATGGCAAGCCGAAACGTCGAACGGCTGAGCGCACTTTGGTCTTCGACGAGATCGATACGGGCATTGGCGGACGGGCAGCCGAGGCCGTCGGTAAGAAATTAAAGGCTTTAGGCGCCCACAATCAGGTGATTTGCGTGACTCATTTGCCGCAAATTGCGTCGTTTGCTGACCATCACTTGGTGATTGAAAAGCGCGAGTCTGGAGGAGGGACGCAGACGAGCATCCGGCAACTTGACCAAAGGGAGCGCAGAGAAGAAATTGCCAGGATGTTGAGTGGCGCGAAATTAACCGACGCGAGCCTGAAGCACGCTGAGCAGATGCTGAAGGCGAACGCGTAAGGTTATTTGTTACCCCAAAGCGTGGCTAGGAATCTCAAGTTTTGGGGAGGGCTACATGGGCACAGTCGGGATCCCTCATTGGCTTCGAATGACAAGCGGCGAGTCCAGTGGCCTGGTAGAAAGAACAATCCCGTTCACCAGCCGGGAACCCCCGCCCAATGCTAATCCTCGCCATTTCAGGAAGTTGCATTGACTGGCCAAGTTCTGCCTTGTAGTTTTGAAATCGGATTGTTGCGTATTCACGGCTATACTTAAAGACAGGTAATGACCCCCATTTCCGAGAAGACAGTCCTGCTGCTGAAACCGCGGGGATTCTGCGCAGGTGTAGTGCGTGCGATCGACATCGTCCGCATTGCCCTTGAGACCTTCGGCGCCCCGATTTACGTCCGCAAAGAGATCGTTCATAACCGTTACGTTGTCGACGATTTAGCTGCGAAAGGTGCAATTTTTGTCGATAGTGTCGAGGATGTTCCTGAGGGAGCACGAGTCATCTACAGCGCACACGGAGTAGCTCCGGAAGTACGCGAGGCCAGCAAAGCGCGGAAGCTCAAGGTAATTGACGCCACCTGTCCGCTCGTGACGAAGGTCCATGTAGAGGCGATCAAGTTTGCCAAGCAGGGGAATTCGCTAATCCTCGTTGGACACCGTGATCACGATGAGATCATCGGCACTCTCGGCGAAGCTCCCGAAGTCACTCAGGTGGTCAGTTCGCCTGCAGAAGTCGAGCAGGTTCATGTGCCTGATCCAGAACGCGTTGCTTATCTCACGCAGACCACACTGTCACTTGATGAAGCCAAGGACATTATTGAGGCTCTGAAATGCAAGTTCCCTAAGATTCACGGACCGCATGCGCAAGACATCTGCTACGCCACTGAAAACCGGCAGATCGCTGTCAAAAACGTGGCACCGCAGGCGGATCTACTGCTCGTTGTTGGTTCCGAGAACAGCTCAAATTCGAACAGACTGGTAGAGGTTGCAACTCGTCTCGAGACTCCTGCGTATTTGATTGAGAACTTCCGCGCGATTCGTCAGGAGTGGCTCGAGGAAGTAACGACGGTCGCGCTCACAGCCGGAGCTTCGGCCCCGGAGTGCCTGGTCGAAGAAGTAGTTGAGTACCTCTCAACGAAGGAGGGCTTCAACCGCGTCGAGGAAGTCGAAATTATGGCGGAGAACGTTCGTTTCGGACTTCCGCCTGAGATCGTGGCTGCAATTCACGCCGCTCCCTCTACGACTGCCGTCGCCGCGGAATAAGTAAGCTATGGACGAAATCCCCCGTCGCCCTGTGCAGATGGTGTTTGGCAAGATCGATGACATCGCCAGCCGCGTAGCCGCGGCGGTGGACGGCGCACGAAGATTCCTCTTCGCAGCCCAGGAGCCGGAAGGATACTGGTCCGGCGAACTCGAAGCCGATACAACCCTCGAATCCGACTATATCCTGCTGCATACCCTTCTGGGAACGCGCGACGAAGTGCGCCTGCAAAAAGCCGCGCGTGAAATCGTGCGTCACCAGAACGAAGATGGTGGCTGGCCTATCTACTACGGCGGCCCCTCCAATGTAAGCGCCACCGTCAAGGCCTATTTCGGACTGAAGCTTACGGGTTACAAGTCTGACGATCCCATTTTGGTGCGAGCGCGAGAGTGCATCGAGCGACTCGGCGGCGTTACGGCTGTCAATACCTTTACCAAGATCTATCTGTGTTTTCTCGGGCAGTACGACTACGATGCTGTCCCCGCGATTCCACCGGAAATCGTGCTGTTCCCGAATTGGTTCTGGTTCAATATCTACGAGATTTCGTCTTGGTCTCGCGGCATTTTGGTACCGCTGTCGATTGCCTACGCCAAGAAGCCGTTCAAGAAGATTCCTGATGAACTGGGAATCGAGGAGTTATTCCCCTCTGGCCGCCACAATACTGACCTTCGTTTGAAGTGGAGCGAAAAGCTCATCAGCTGGCGTAATTTTTTCCTGGTGCTTGACCGCCTTACGCATTGGTTTGAGCGAGTACATGTTCGTCCGCTGCGGTCGATCGCGCTGAAGAAAGCCGAGAAGTGGATGCTCGAGCGCATGGAGATGAGCGACGGACTCGCAGCGATCTATCCCGCGATCATGAATTCCATTATCGCCTTACGCTGCCTCGGATACTCGACAGACGACCCGCAGGTTATCCGCGCAATGGACGAATTCGAAACGTTGGGCATTGAGGAAGAAGAGACATTCCGCATGCTGCCCTGCAAGTCTCCAGTTTGGGACACGGCTTACGCTGCGTTTGCCCTCGGCGAAGCTGGTGTGTCTCCCACAGACCCGCGCATGATTGCGGTAGGTGAATGGTTGCTGCAGAAGCAGGTAACTCACAAGGGCGATTGGGCAGTTAAGGTGAAAAACACACCGCCCGCGGGCTGGTACTTCGAGTTCAACAACGAGTTCTATCCGGACGTTGACGACACGGCGATGGTAGCTCTTGGTTTGAGCAAGATTCAGGTGCCAAACGAGCGCTATCAGCACGAATCGGTACAGCGCGCGATTGACTGGATCTTCTCCATGCAGTGCAAGAACGGCGGCTGGGCGTCGTTTGACAAAGACAACGACAAGATGGTGTTTCAGAACATTCCATTCGCCGATCACAACGCGATGCTCGACCCTGCGACAGTGGACATCACGGGCCGTATCCTTGAATGTTTGGCAACGTACGGACACACGCAAAATGAGCCGCGCGTAAAACGTGCCATTGAGTTCCTGAAACGGGAACAAGAATCGGATGGATCGTGGTTTGGACGCTGGGGCGTCAATTACATCTACGGCACTATGCAGGTGCTCCGGGGACTCGAAGCCATCGGAGTCGATAACCACGAGCCTTGTGTTCAGCAAGCCGCCGAATGGCTTCGTATGTATCAGAATTCCGACGGCGGGTGGGGCGAGAGCTGCATGTCGTATGACGAGCCTGCCAGCAAGGGACTTGGGACCAGCACGCCATCGCAAACCTCCTGGGCCATTATGGGTCTACTCGCGGCAGGCGACACGCGCAGTGATGCAGTGGCTCGCGGCGTAGCCTACCTGCTACGGACCCAACGGAAAGACGGTGGGTGGGATGAACCTGAGTACACTGGGACAGGCTTCCCGCGCGTCTTCTACCTCGCGTATCACTTGTATCGCGCATACTTCCCATTAATCGCATTGACGGCCTATGGAAAGACAGTGAGCAACGAACGACTGCAGGCGGACTCACTGTTAAATTAAGACTTTGCTTTGCTTCGGTGAGCCGAACGCTCGCCGAGAACTTGAGGGCACTTTGGCGGGACCAATCTCACAGATGTGGACGGTTTCAACTTACGTCCTGAGGCAAAAGCTCGCAGGACGCAAGCGGTATCCGCTCGTCCTCATGCTCGAACCACTCTTCCGCTGCAATCTGGCCTGCGCCGGATGCGGCAAAATCCAATATCCGCCACATATTCTCAAGCAGCAGCTCACACCGGAAGAATGCTTTCGCGCGGTCGATGAATGCGGCGCGCCAGTCGTCAGCATCCCCGGCGGGGAGCCGCTCATGCATACCGAGATCGACAAGATCGTTGAAGGTTTAGTCGCTCGCAAGAAGTACATCTATCTCTGCACCAATGCTCTGCTACTGAAGGAAAAGCTGGACTTGTTGAAGCCGAGCAAGTACCTGACATTCTCAGTGCATGTCGACGGACAACGCGAGCACCACGACTTCTCGGTCTGCCGCGAGGGCGGATACGAGATCGCGACCGAAGGAATTAAAGAAGCGATCCGTCGTGGCTTCCGCGTTACGACGAATACCACGCTCTTCGATGGCGCCGATCCGAACAGCGTCCGCGCGCACTTTGACGAGATGATGCAGCTCGGCGTCGAAAGCATGATGCTGTCACCGGGCTATTCATACGACAAGGCGCCAGACCAGAAGCACTTTCTTGGGCGCGCCCGCATCCGTCGTCTGTTCCGCGCCATTCTCTCGAATCGGAAAACGAGCTGGCGTTTTAATCAGTCGCCTCTATTTCTTGAGTTCCTGATGGGCAAGGAGCAGTATGCCTGCACTCCATGGGGCATGCCGACCTTCAACATCTTTGGCTGGCAGAAGCCTTGCTATTTGCTGCAGGACGGTTACGCCGATACGTTCCAGGAACTGATGGACGCAACTGAGTGGCATAACTATGGTACCGAATCGGGAAATCCCCGCTGCGCGAACTGCATGGTACATAGCGGATATGAGGCCTCTGCAGTAAACGATACCTTCGGCTCCATCGCTGGATTTATGCGCACGATTCGTGCAACTTTCTCGCATTACGATGATGAAAGCGCCCTCAAGCTGCTGAACGAACCTGTGCGCCCGGTGCACGCATTTAATCCTCTAGTCCAAATTGAAACCGAATCAAACACCTTTGAGGAGAGCCGGGCATGACCAAAGCGCCACACTCGACCCTTCTCGAACAACCACAAGTGCCTGCCAATCCCGACGCACTTGAAGTCGCTGCGGGCACATCGCACGAGCGGCTCGAAGGATGGATTCCTCAACTTGCCAGCGAAGACGATATTCGCCAGGCGCTCGAAAAAGCCTTTGATTATCGCGGCGACGTCACGATCACTCGTAAAGACGGAAGCAAACTCGAAGGCTACGTCTTTGACCGTCGTACCGGAACTTCCCTTACCAACTCGTTCGTCAGATTGATTCTCACATGCGCTCGCGAAAAACTTTCTATTCCATACTCCGATATTGCAGCCCTCAAATTTAGCGACCGTGACCCAGCTGCCGGCAAGAGCTTTGAGGCCTGGGTGAGGAAGTACTGGGAAAAGCGCAGCGCCGGCGAGAAGAATATTCAGATCATTCCTGAGTCGCTGGGATAGCAGTCCTGACCTGAGACATCAAGCTTCTGCCCGTATTCATTCGTTACGCAACGCGATCATCGGATCTACGTGAGACGAACGCCACGCCGGCAGCGCGGCGGCCAAAACGATAATTGGCAGTACAAGCGCGACGACTCCACCGTAAGTGACAACGTCCGTGCACTTCAGACCAAAGAGCATGGTGCGCAACAATCGACCGGCTGTCAGTGAGAGCAGCAGGCCTCCGACCACACCTAGCACAGCCATTTTTGCCGCATCGCCGAGCACCAGCCCAACAATGCTGCTGGGCTGCGCTCCGAGCGCGGACCGCAAACCAAACTCCGACGTGCGTCGCGTCGTGAGGTAGCTCATCACTGCGTACATTCCGGATATCGACAGCAAGAGCGCCAATCCGGCGAAGCTCGAAGCCAATGCACTGCGGAACCGTTGCGCGCTGACGGAATCGCTGACCAGTTCGGTCATAGTAGTGAACTTCGACGCGACCTCTGGATTCATCTCCCGAATTGTCTTCTGCACTATCGGCACGAGCATGTCCGGATTGCCCGAAGTGCGAACTACAACCTCCACCTCGTCGGCGCGTTCAGGATGCTGACTAAGCGGTACATAAAGGGCGGGGCCGGGTTCGGAGGCCGGAGAATCCTGACGTACATCGCTCACGACGCCAACGATGGTCATGCCTTTCATCGAAACAAGATCGAAGCCACAACCGATGCGATGTCCGAGCGGATCCTGATTCGGGAAGACCTTACGCGCGAGCGACTCGCTGATGACAGCAACTAGAGGCCGATCACTGGTATCTCCATCGTTGAAATCTCGCCCGCGCAGCAACCGCATCCCGATGGTTGAGAAATAGCCGGGACTTGCGGCGCTAAAGTCCGCCTGAGAAAGTTTGCGGAACTCGGAGGTGTTCAGTATGTCTAGGAATGACTGAGAAGCGTCCACTGCCAGGTAGCCATTGGAGCCATATTCGCCAGTGGGCAGGCCATATGCCTCCGCTGCGCTCATCACGCCGGGGACGTGGCGCAGCCTATCGATCAATCGCTCGAAGAAACGTCCAGCTTCCTCATGCTCGGCAGGTGTATGGGCAGGCATGTTGGCGTAGGCGACGAGGATCCCCTTAGTGCGATAACCCAAATCGGCGCCGTGCAACGCCAGCAATGTGCGGAAGAGCAGCCCCGCACCCACGGCGAGCACCAGAGAGATACCAATTTGCGCAACAACCAGTCCGCTGCGCAAGCGCGATGATCCGCCGCCAAGCAGGCCGCGAGTGCCGCCTTGCTTCAATGCATCCTGGAGATTCACTCGCGTAGCCTGCCAGGCGGGCGCAATTCCGAAAAGAAAACTCGTCACCAGGGCTGCTGCGAGCGCGAAGGCAAGCACGCGCCAATCCAGTGTGATTCCGGCTAGCAACGTCGCCGGCATAAAGCGGCTGCCTAGGGTGAGCAAAGTCTGAGTGGCTACGACTGACAATCCGATTCCGAGGATGGCCGCAAGAGTAGCCACTACCGCGCTTTCCGTCAGCAATTGAGAGATAAGCTGGCCATGGCTTGCTCCAAGCGCGCTGCGAACGGCGAGTTCGCGCGTGCGGGCGGTGGCGCGCGCGAGCATCAGGTTCGCCACGTTTGCGCAGGCGATCAGCAATACCAGTCCCACAGCGCCCATGAGGATAAAGAGCGTGGAGCGCACGGGGGATGAAAGCTGATCCTGAAGTGGAGTCACCGTGAATGTCTTGTTGCCGTTATCGCGGGGAAATGCGGCCGCCAGCCGCGCTCCCAGGCCTTGCAGTCGCGAGTTCGCTACCGATATCGAAATCCCTGCCCGCAGCTTAGCGACCGCGTGATAGTTGTAGCTATTCCGGTTTCCTCGGTTCCCCGGAATCGGCGACATCGCGACCCAAACCTGTCCCTTATCGGGAAACTCGAACATCGCCGGCAGAACGCCCGCGATTTCATATACTTTGCCGCCGATGCCAAGAGTCTGTGCTAACGCCGCCGGCGCCGACCCGTAGTTACGCTGCGCGAACGCGAGGCTCACTACCGCCGATCGGTCCGCGTCATCCGGAGTGAAGACTCGGCCCGCCAGGGGAGCGATCGAGAACACATGAAAGAAGTTATTATCGACGAAGGCAGCCTGAACAAATTCGGCACTCTTCGCGACCTGCACACCCATTTCCCAGTCGTGGTAAAAGCTGAAGGCTTCGAACGCGGTCGTATCTCCCCGGAGGTCTTCGAGGTCGCCACTGGTACTCTTCCACACGGAGCGGCCCTCATTCGTAAATCTCGTATTTACCGCGACCAGACGATCCATGTCCGGATAGCGCAGTGATTTCAGCACCACGCCATCAAGAACACTGAACATGGCGGTAGTAGCTCCGATCCCCAGCCCAAGCGTCACAATGGCGACCGCAGCAAAGCCCGGATTCAACCGCAGCATCCGGACTGTGTAGCGAAGATGATGAGTGAATGGCATGGCATCTCCAACCAAGAGAATGGACGAAGAGCAAAGCTATTTGTTACGAGCTTTGGTGTGAAAAATCTAGCGAATGCGGACCGACGAGTTTCGACGGTTTGATTTACGCCGAACCAGGCCATTCGGCAAACCCGATGTTGTCTGCCACGACGGACCAGGCTGGTCTTAAGGCAATTAGAACGAAAACATTAACGCCAACTGTCCGACACGAGGGTTCACGGCTGTGCTTGATATGACGCCGAATGTGGAGGAGGAGAAGTTTGTGTCCGGATTCGCAAACTGTGGATGGTTAAGTGCATTGTAGAACTCAGCACGAAATCGAAGGCTACCGTTCTCGGTGGGCCATCTAAGCTCAATCGATTTTGAAAGCGCAAGATCAAGGTTCGCTTGTCCCGGACCATCAACGATTCCCGTGGCGCTGTTTCCAAACGCAGTTCCGATGCCGTCGGCACCAATGATCGGAGGTTTTGTGAAGCAGGCCGCGTTGAAATAGCCGCTCAGTTTCGATTCGATTCCGCCTCCTGGTACGAGCTGGCTTTTTGAGCATCTGCCGCTTAGTTGTGCACGATCCTCGCTAATGCCGAAGACATTGGTGGAATTTGTATTGGCGATCGTGAGAGCGCTGCCGGACTGAAGGGTTGCTATCGCTGCAATTGACCAGCCACCCAGAAGGGGCCGTTGTACCCCACGAGTCGGCCCGGGAATCGACCACGTCGTGTTGAAGACGAATCGGTGAGTACGATCGAAACTGGCTCGTCCCCACCGCTGCGCAGGTGAGTTTTGGTCGCCCAGCGTCAGGGCATTTCCTGAGGATGTCGAGTTAATGTCGGCGCCATCCGTGTCCAGGGTCTTGGAGAAAGTGTAGGAGGCAAGGAATTGAAGACCATGACTGAGCCTCCTTGTAAGGCTAGCCTCAAGGCCGTTGTACCAGGAGCTGCCCTCGGATTCCATTACCAGCAGGGAGTCTGGAGGAACTCCCAAAAGGGGAACCCGCATCGGGATGTTTGCGAAGGTATTGTTGGTCACTGCCCTAATCGGATTGCCTGCAGAAGCCGCCAGTGCCTGATTCAACGAACGTTGACGTACCAAGCGTGTTCCGCGAGCTCCCATGTAACCGACCTCCAGCAGCAAGTCCTTCTGCAGCTCAGTTTGAACATTCAATGAAAACTGCTGAATTAAGGCGGGACGGAAACCAGGCGCGATGGAATATATGGTCGTGGTGGTCGTAGGTGAGTACGCGGGGAACAGCGGAAACGACTCCGGCGTCGGAAACGGCTGCGGAAAGGGCTCCTGAAATGTCGCGCTTGCGTTCGCTTCTCCGGCATTCAACCGAAACACAGAGAACGGGGCGCCGAGCATGTTTTGATAAAAGGCTTGACCGGTGGGCCGTGAATAAAACATGCCATACCCTCCTCTCAATACCAATCGACTTGTCGATGGCAAGATCTGCCAGGCAAACCCAATTCGCGGAACGATCGTATTTTGTCCCTTGCCGTGGTTGCCGAAGTTGTTGTTCGCACGAATCACGCCTGGGGGAAGAGCGCCAGTAAAGTTGGAAGCCACCACATAACCCGCCATGCTCCCGGCAGCCCCGGCGTTGGGGTCAGCTTTGCTGATGTCAAAACTCGCGTTTCTGCCCAGCTTGTCTCCGAATTGGCCGAGGCGCTCGTAACGCAAGCCAATATTCAGTGTTAATGACCTGAGGATTCTGTAGTCATCCTGTGCGAACCCTGCCCCTTCCCACGCGCGGTATTCACGAGTTGTCAGGCCGAAGTCATCGAATGAGGAAAAAACGTTGCTGAACGAGGTGCCATTACTACTTGCGCTGAGGCCGAGTAGAAAATCCGGCCAGCTTAGAAACTGCAGACCTGCTGCCAGTCCCACGAGGTTGACGTTGTCTTGCAATCTGGTGAGAGATCCCCCCAATCGCACGCTGTGGGCACCACGGATGAAGCTGAGATCATCGCCAAAGATAAAGCTATTTTGGGCGAAGGTTCGCGGAAACCCGGAGGCTATGCTAACGGAACCAAGAATGTTCAAGCTTGGGAGCTCGTTATTGTGGTTCATCTCTCCTTCGGCAACTCCCACGTCCGACCACTTGAAGGCAGTCTGGGCCTCCGTGCTGGTTCTTGTACGGACATACCCAATTCGCGCTTTGTTGAGCCAGGCGTTGTTGGGAGTATAGGTGTGGGAAAGAGAGAAGACTGTGAAGGCAGAATGTCCCGGACTGGGAAAACCAGGAATGTTACCAGCGGGATTGACGCCATTGCCGGGAATCGTAACGGTCTGATCATCGTCCGCAATGAACAAGCGGGCCGCGATTTCGCTGTTCCGTCGAAGGCGATAATCAAGATTTGCTGAAAACTGGTCTTCAGTGAAATTGCAAGGATCGAGCAGAACGGAGAATCCCTGCTGGACAAATGGCTTTGCTGGGCTGAGCGCCTGTGGAGTAGGTATGAGAAAGGTTCCACCAGGGAGCTTTAAATTCAGCAGCGCCAGAGCTACGGAATTAATGTTGGAGCCGTCAGATTTGACCGCCGTGCCTCCATGCACGCCGGCCATTCCACCAAACAGTCTTCCAAGTTCAGCGCGCGAGCGATCATTCGTGAGTGGCGGCTCGGTCAAGTTCGCAGTGCAAGCGGTTCTGGATTGACCTGCTGCGACGCCATTCACCTGACGCGTTCCCTGGTACGAACCAAAAAAGAATAGTCTGTCCTTCTGGATTGGTCCGCCCAACGCGAAGCCAAACTGGTTCTGCTTGAGGACGGGACGCGGCTGGTCAGCTCGATTCCGAAAGAAGTCGTTAGCGTTGAGAAAGTCATTACGGAGAAATTCGAAGACGCTCCCATGAAAAGCATTGCTGCCCGTTTTGGTAATTACGCTCACGTTGGCGCCACCGTAGCGCCCGTAAGCGGTGTCGTAGAGTCCGGTCTGAACCTTGAATTCCTGTATGCTGTCGGGGCTCGGAATCGGAATTCCGCCGCTGCCTCCTGCGCTTCCCTGTACGTCGCTTACGCTAATCCCGTCTATTTGAAAGTTGTTGTCATATGAGCGTGCCCCGTGCGCGAAAATCCCATCATTGGATCTGGCAATCTGCGACAATGCTGTTCCACCCAGTCCAAGCTCTCCTGCGTTGTACACTCCGACAACCACGCCTGGAGAAAGCCCAGCTATCTGCGCGAAGTTTCTCGTAACCAGCGGCAGACCACTAACTGCCTTTTCGTTAACGACCCTACCTAGAGCAGAGCTGTCAGTTTGAGCCAGTACTGAGTTGGAGAATACTTGGATGCGCTCGATGCGCCGTGCAACGTAAAGGTGTAGCTCAACTCGAAGTGTTTCGGTTACGGATACTTGCACGCCTGAGAGGGTTAGGGGTTCGAAATCGGTTTTGTCAGCTCGTAGATGATACGCACCCGGGGGCAGTGAGAGGACACCAAACCTTCCTTCTTCGTCCGAGATGGCGGACCTGGTTTCGCCGCCATCGTCTCTAGTGACCTTAATCGTCACTCCCCGCAAGACTGCGCCGGAGGGGTCGAACGTGACGCCGCTCAGTGCTCCGGTTGATGCGGTCTGGCAGCGAAGGTCATCCGCCAGTCCGAGGATCATTACGATCAACCCGAGCCGTACCCAGCAGCGAAAGGATTTCCAAGGTACTCGGCGACTCAAGCCCTCGTTCATCTCGAACCCTCAATCTGGCCGCGGGCGCTGAACCGCTCCTTCCTAGTTTCGAAGCGGTCGCGGAGTCTTGGGTAGTATCCAACCTCCTAATTCCCGAGGAGTCTGGAGCTTACTGACGCGGCGTAAGAGCGGCATCTGTCAACTTTGACAGGGCTAAGATTCCCAAACTGAGAAATAAAATCGTCGTTCCGACTGTCACTTGGGACAGAGTCTGTGGGAGCAAACCACGAAAACCAGCGGTGCAGTGCGAAATATGGAGGTGCTTATTTCGATATCCTGCTCAGCGACCGGTACAAGCCAATTTGTTGCGCTGCCTGGCAATCCGCACTCATTCTTCACAAGCAAGGCGGTCACTTCTCGGCTTTATCCGACTGTCCCCAACCACCCTTTCGAGAGTCTGTCCAAGAGGTACACAGACCGTGGGGGAGAGGGGCAGCCTCACTGCTTTTTTTCTTCTTATTTCTAGTTCAGGGGATTGCCGAGGCTCAGGTGAAACCCGTCCGGCGAGTGCTCGTTCTTAATGACCTGGGCATTGTCTCCTCACCCGGCTTTGCGGAAATCGATCAAGCAATCTTCGCTGGTCTACAAAAATCGCCATACCAGATCGAGTTCTATCATGAGAGTCTGGAACTCACTCTGTTTCCAGACGAAGTTTCCCAACACTGGATTCGTGAAGAGTTCATTCGCAAGTATTCAGACCGCAAACTCGATGTGATCATTGCGGCCGGTTCGGATTCCCTCAAGTTCATTGCTGGGTCGCATGAAAGATTCCTCCGGGATACGCCGATTATCTTTTGCGCAATTCTAGGGCAAATTCCGGACGGGCTAACGCCCGACGTGCACTTTACTGGTGTAGTGGGCAAGCTACAACCGGAAAAAACTTTGAATGTTGCGCTGCGCTTGCTACCCGGCACCAGGCACGTGGTAGTTACGGGTGGTATGGGTAAGTTTGACTATAGATGGGAGGCCATCGCTAAGCAGAGTTTCCACAACTACGAATCGAAGCTTGACTTCACCTACCTCACCGACTTGACCATGCCCACCCTGCTGGACCGCTTGAGGAACCTGCCGAACAACACGATCGTGTATCACACGGCAATGTCACGAGATGCTGCGGGAAATCGTTTTATTGATTCAGCTCAGGCGGTACCGTTGGTGGCCGGGGCTGCGAATGCGCCGGTATTTGTCGTGGACGACGTGGATCTTGTGGGAGGAACTGTGGGCGGCGACCTGGTGAACTGGGCCGACGACGCTCGCGTCGCTGCGGGAATGGCGGTGCGGGTTCTCAATGGTGAGAAGCCGCAGGATATCCCGATCGTTACGAGCAACAACGTCTACATGTTCGATTGGCGTGCCCTTCGGCACTGGGGAATAAAGGAGAGCGCCTTGCCGCCGGGAAGCATCGTGCTGAATAGGCAACCCACGGTCTGGGAGTCCTTTAGGTGGTACATCGTTGGTGGCATTTCTCTGATCGTATTGGAGGCACTCCTGATTAGCGCGCTGCTTTGGCATCGTGCCAGACGCAGAAAAGCCGAAGCCGACCTGACAGCGGCTCTCGAAGTGGCGCAGGAGAGCGAGCAGCGTTTTCGTCATGTTGCCAATGCTGCGCCGGTGATGATCTGGATGTCAGGCACCGACAAGCTGTGCACCTACGTCAATCAAACGTGGCTGGACCTTACCGGTCGGCGCGTTACTGCAGAACTGGGAAACGGCTGGTTGGAGAGCATCCACGCTGAAGATGTGAAGCCATGTTTTGATATCTACTCGCACGCGTTCGATCGCCGTGAGCCTTTCACGATGCAGTATCGGGTGCGCCGGCACGACGGTGACTATCGATGGGTGCTGGATCGAGGTGTCCCTCGATTTAACGCGGATGATTCTTTTGCAGGGTATATCGGGTCTTGCGTCGACATTACCGATCGCAAGCAGGCCGAGGAAACCCTCTCGAGCGTCAGTCGCAGGTTGATTGATGCGCAGGAGCAAGAACGTACAAGGATTGCGAGAGAGCTTCATGACGACATCAATCAGCGTATCGCGATGTTGGCGGTTGACCTCGATGTACTCCAACAGGAGCCTCCAGACTCGAGCGTTGAACTTCAAAATCGCCTTGACGAACTCCGGGAGCGTCTCTCGGAAATTGGCTCCGAGATCCAGGCAATCTCTCATCGTTTGCATTCTTCGAAGCTGGAGTACCTGGGTCTGGTTGCAGCCTGCAAGGGCTTCTGCAAGGAAGTCGCGGAACATAACAAAGTGACCGTGGATTTTACCGCTGAGGACATCCCCTCTGCGGTGCCGCAAGAGGTCTCCCTCTGTCTCTTCAGAGTCTTGCAAGAATCTCTAAACAATGGAATCAAGCACAGCGGCGCGGAGCATTTTGATGTACAGCTGCGCGGCGTGTCGGGCGATATCCAGCTCAAGGTTCACGATCACGGAATAGGCTTTGATGCGGCTGCCGCGATAGTCAGCCGGGGGCTTGGTCTCATCAGCATGCGAGAACGCGTCAGCTTGGTGAAAGGCACGCTGTTAATTACATCCAAGCCGATGGGTGGAACCGAAATCACTGTTCGCGTTCCTGTTGTGGCGAAAGGCGCGAGCCAAACAGCGGTTGGAGCGGCTTGAACTATCGGGAGGGCGGCATGGGGTGTCCACGAGTCTTACTGGTCGATGACTTGCCAGAAATGCTTCAGAAAGTTACACAGCTGCTTCAAGATGATTTTGATGTCGTTGGCTCTGCCCAAAATGGGCAAGAAGCTATTGAAGCCGCTGAAACCCTTGATCCCGATCTTCTTGTACTCGATATCTCGATGCCGATTCTCAACGGAATCCAGGTCGCCTCCCGGCTCCGAGACTCAGGCTGCAGAGCGAAAGTCATATTCCTCACAGTCCACGAAGATCGGGACTACGTTGAAGCTGCATTTTCAGCTGGAGGGCTAGGCTACGTTCTCAAATCCCGCGTTGCGACCGATCTGATTCCGGCCGCTCAAGAGGCGCTGCGAGGGCATGAATTCACTTCCTTGTTTCAGCCGGTGTAGCTGTCGCGGTTCGCAGATCAGAACGCGGTAGTCCGAGCCCATTGAACCCACTCCGTCGCTCTATGTGCAGTTTACCTTTAACAAGACGAAGTCACGGCCTTCACCATGGGTCTCTGCTAACTCTTTCTCAGAGCAACCGTACGAGGCCAGGCTCGATGGCATCAGTCCAGGTGGACTCATTGGATCGGGAGTCGTGTCGTATGCGTAGAGGAACTCACGCTCATAGATGTCGTGCCCATGATCAATCAGGCCTTCTCGTTCTCCGATTGAATACGAGACGTCGCGGACCGTAAGTCTGAGACCTGCCGAGTTCGATGGCGATGCGGCCTTGATGATCTGGATGGGAATCTCTCCAGGGTGCTTACGAATCGCGAGAGGGGCGCCGGCGAGGTCGTCTGAAGCAAAGATCGGCTCCCCGGCAGGAATTACAAACCTGGTGAACACTGGCCGATCAGGGCGGTGCGTCAGGTCGTACTCGAGAGACAGTGCTCCAGCTGCCGCGATAGCAAGCGTGCATCGCAATGCCCATTTTGGGCTTATTCGCCTAATCGAGTCTCCCGCAAGCAGATAATAAGGAATAACGGCGACGATCAAATAGCGCTCTTGCCAAACGGGCTTGACGATTATGCTGAACGCAAAAACAGAAGCAATCGTGCCAACCGATAGCAGAAAGAACAAACTCGCAAAGCGCTGGTCAAGTTTACGATTGGTCCAAATCGCGCTCGCCACGGGCAGGTTCAGAACAACCGCTCCAACGCTGCTCCCAAGAAGATGCGCGATCGTCTTCCATTGCACTAAGGGCGTCGGTTTGGAAATCCATTGAATGTTGTGCAGGACTCTTGCCGGAGCTGGAGATAAGACCCTCAGCGTTATCACCCAACCTAGGAGCGCGAGCAACGCGGGTAGGCAGGTGAGGAACCGGTTCCGGAATTCCTTTCGTGCCAGCACAGCGTGGCCGAGTTCGCATCCAACCACGGCCAAGCCGGCAACATGTACCATCACCAAAGCTACATTCACCATAGCCCACAAAATGCGCAGAGAGGACTGCTCGCGGTTCTGCTTCAGATACAAATCCAAAGACCAGACTGACAGGAAGCAGAGCAGAGAGTACATCCGCACTTCCTGGCTATAGAAGATAAGGAAGGGATTGCAGGCAACTGCAAACAGCAGGGTGAGTCTCAGCCATCGTGACAACCGCATCTGCTTCATGCAACTCCAGAGCGGCACCAATGTGAGAGTTGAAAAGAGAACCGAGAACGACCGCAAGCGCGCAACGGACGCCCCGACTGCTACGATCCACAGCTTCAGCAACATGTAGTAGAGAGGGGGGTGAACTCTATCGAGAATTATCTGCCGGAAGAGGCCACGCCAGTCCGACTTCGCAACGAACACGCTGAAGGCTTCGTCGCACCAAAGAGAATAGAAACCGAGGTGCCGCAAACGCAAGGCCGTATATGCGACAAATATGCCGGCAAGGGTAGCAAGCCATAGGGTGCTGGTGTGTCCATCCGGCCATCCATGATCGAGTAAAGGATGGAGCTCTTCAACTCGAACAACGACATTGCCTGCGTTCCCGAGCGATTCCTGATTTCTGGACATATTCGAGAATAACTCATCTTTTTGCGGCGGCAGGTGGAGTCGCTGCTTGCGCACAAAAGGAAGCAACCGGAGAAGTAACGTCTCTTCGCCATTGATTGCCCTAATCCATAAGCAGCGCGCGTTCTGGATCACGTACTTACGAAAGGTCTCAGCCTTCTTTCAGTCCAATCTGCATTAACACCACAAGCTATTGTGATGGTGTTCAAGCATTGGCACAGCCTGTCGCAGGCAACACCAAGGTACATGTACGAAAATCCGAAGAAAACGGGACAAAACCCGGAAGAAACACGGAACTCTCCCTTGACACACCCCGGAGCAACCGGGGTATAACACGCCTACCTTAAGTTTCCCCCCGAGAAAGTAGAGGGCTCTTCCTCTTCAGGCCCCAGTCCGATGAGGCAATTCCCGTGGAGTTCGATTCAGGGAAGCAACATTCGTGGAAAGGTCTAGGCATTTATGGGTGCAGATTCGCGTGAAGTGATGAATATCCGCCAGGCTTCACAGTACCTGGGCGTAAGTCCCGACACGCTCTACAAGTACGTGTACGAAGAGAAAATCCCGGCTTTCAAACTGGGCAACCGCTGGAAGTTCAAGAAGACCATCCTGGACCAGTGGATGGAGGAAAAGAGCTCGGTTGGGGAAGCGAAGAGCACTAAGAAGAGACCACGGGCCGCACGGGCAGCCATCGGTCAATAGCGAGGCTAAGAATGTTCGGATTTGGATCGTCGAAAACAATCGTTGGGCTGGACATTGGCTCCAGCAGCATCAAGGCCGTTGAACTAAAAAAGGCAAAAGGTGAAATCCAGGTAGCCCACCTCGGCGTTGAACGCCTCGGTTCAGACATCGTGGTGGACTCCATGATCGTCGATTCGGGTAGCGTCTCGAGCGCAATTTCCAAGCTTTTTTCGGAGCGTAAGTTCGGCTCGAAGCTCGTGGCGACCGCAGTGAGCGGGCATTCGGTGATCGTGAAGAAGATCTCCATGCAAACGGTGCCGGAAAACGAAGTTCCCGAGCTCCTGCAGACAGAAGCCGCGCAATACATCCCGTTCGACATGAACGACGTGAACATCGACTACCAAGTGCTTTCAGAAAACGCGAATGACCCGCAGATGGACGTTCTGCTGGCCGCCGTAAAGAAAGACAAGATCCTGAACTACACGAACGTTCTCTCGCTGGCGGGAAAGATTCCCGAAGTGGTCGATATCGATGCCTTCGCGCTGCAGAACTGCTACGAGTACAACTACGAGCCCTCCCCCACTTCTACGGTTGCGCTGCTGAATATTGGCGCAAGCGTGATGAACATCAACATTGTCAAGGGCAGTACGCCATTGTTTACGCGCGACGTAAGCGTAGGCGGAAATCAATATACCGACTCCCTCCAGAAAGAACTCGACCTGAGCTTTGATGACGCTGAGGCTTTAAAGATGGGCGAAGCCGTTGGGAAGGTAAGTCCCGATGCAAAACTGCCGATCCTGAAGCAGGTGACCGAGATCATCGTCCTCGAAATCCAGAAGACATTTGACTTCTTCCGCGCTACGGCAGCGGGGTCGCACATTGAAAAGATCTATCTCGCCGGCGGTTCATCGGCGGTTCCCGGACTAACGGAGGCGTTGCGCCAGGAGTTTTCGATGCCGGTGGAGATCCTCAATCCCTTCCAGCGTATTCACGCGAATGGCGCTGGTGATCTTTTTGGACAGAACGCGGGGCAACTCGCTGTGGCCGTGGGACTCGCCCTCAGGAGTTTTGAGTCGCTATGATTCGCATCAATCTTCTTGGCAAAGCCAAACAGAAAAGCAAGCGTTCCGCGATGGCAACATCCGCGGTCGAATTCGAAAGCGTAGGCTCACCAAATTCCTCGAATGCTTTGGCCGCGATCATTGTCCTTGCTATCACCGGAGGCTCAATCTGGTGGTATCAGAATCAACTTAACAATCAGGCGCTCGATATCAAGAAGCAAATGGATGCTGCTCAGCGCGAAGCGCAGCAACTAGCTCAGACCAAGGCTCGTTTCGAGCAGCGACAAGCGGTCAGAGACGAATACGAAAATCGCGTCAAGATCATTGACTCGCTGCGCGCCAACCAATCTGGTCCTGTGGAGCTGCTCACGATGGTCAGCGCCACGGTAAACAACACCGATGAGGTGTGGCTCGTTTCCATGAACGACGCTGGAAACAGTGTGAATGTGGACGGTACGGCGCTGAGTTCCAACGCCGTCGCCAACTTGATGACGAACCTGATGAAAACCGGGTACTTCAAGACGGTGGAAATCAAGGAAGCCTATCAGGACGAGGGAGAGAAAAAACTCCAAGCATTTAATTTCAGCCTGACCTGCGAGAAGCTGCCGGCGGCTCCAACGGGAAAGAAGTCCTAAGGACGGAGAATTACCATGGCTAAATTTAACGAACTTCCCTTCCTGGTGCGCTTCGCAATCTTCGCCATTGTCGGCGCCGCCATTTTTGCTGGAGCTTGGTACGGTCCGTTTCCCGGGTTCGAGGCCATGCGTGCAGCTAACGATGCTGCGATGGCGCGTGTGAAGGTTCTACAGGCAGAGAACGCCCGCATGAAACCTTACGAGTCGCAGCTCAAGGAGATTGAGCTGCAGATCGAATCTTTACAAAGGCAGATGGAGAGACAAAAACAGATCGTTCCGGATCAGAAGACCGCGGACCAATTCATGCGCGATCTGCAACAGAATGCTCAGCAGGCAGGCGTGGAGATTCGCGACTACCTCGCAAGACCCATCGCTCAGAAGCAGTACTACACCGAAGTCCCGTTCGATTTGGAAATCGATGGACCGTACTTCGCGATGCTTAACTTCTTCGAGCGCGTGGCGACGAGCGAGAGAATCATCAACGTTGACAACCTGCGAATGGCCGGAATCCAAAGCAAGGTATCCGCAGTGAGACGGAAATACGACTACCTTCCCGGCGAAACCGTAACTGTTTCGTGCACGGCGAAGACTTTCTTCAGCGCTCAGTCGAAGCCCGCAACGGCTCCGCCCGCAACGGCGACAGTGGCTCCAGGTCAGGCGCCGGTGAAGAAAGCGAGCTAAACAACGAGGAGGCACATGAAAGTCAGAGCTCACATTCTTCCGACTGCACTTCTGGCACTAGCAGTAGCGGTAGCTGCGCAGACAGCGCCGGCTTCTCAGACAGTGAAGCCGAATCCTCCTCAAGCACAGGCTCCTCAAAAGGACTCAAGCGCCGCGAAGCCTCCAGTGAAGAGTCCATTCAAGCCGAAGACGCACTCCGGGCAGTCGACCGTCACACAACCAGCGAAGACTCAAGCCAAAGCGGCTAGTAAACCGGCAAAGAGGCAAGCTGCGAAGGCGTCAACAAAAACGGCGGATTCATCGCACAAAGGGACGCCGAAGCAGGCCGCACCAGCGCAGGCTAAAGCCGCTCCAAAACAGGAAACGACCAAGCCTGCCGACGTCAAGAAGGAAGCAACTCCCGAAGTAGCAGAAAGTGCGTCAAGGAAGCTGCCAAGTCCCGGCAAACGCGACCCATTCGTGAGTCCGCTTGTGGCAGCGGCGGCGCGGGGTCCAGGTACTGGCTGTACGACCGGAAAGCGCTGTCTTGTGGTTGACCAGCTGGTACTCAAGGGCATCGTGCAGATGAGGACAGGGAATTTCGCCCTTGTAGAGAACATTTCGAGGCGTCCTTATGTATTGCATGAGAATGATTCTCTGTTCAACGGCAGCGTTGTGAAGATTACCGGAGATAGTGTGGTCTTCAGAGAAACCAGCAATGACATCCTCGGAAGGCCGGTTTCCAAAGAGGTTGTCAAGAAGGTTTCTTCCCCCGCGGTTTAGTCAGCGGGTAGGCATCAAGTATGTAAGAGTGCTTCCATGTCCTAGTGTGGACTTGGGAACGGAATCTCGTTAGTACACACAATTGGAACCTGTCGTGAGTAGCACGTAGCCTCGGCAGTTCCGAGGCAGTTGCAGTAAATCCGCTTCAGAAGCGGAGTCCGGCCAAGTTCCTGGCAGTAACCGCGCTTCGCAACATGAGTGCGTGGTGGGCAAATTCCAAAAGCGGTAGTAGGGTCCCAGGCGGGAATTTGATCAGGAACCCTTCAAGCCGCGGCGTGTTCGGCAGAGATGCCAAACCGTGAGGAGAGGATGAGGATAGAGATGAGGCTGAAGCAACTTCTGGGTGTGGGGTTGGCGGTTTTCTTTTTGACCGCTCTTGCCGCCGCTGATTCGCAGTTGACGGACGTCAGTGTTCAGGGCAAAGGCAACACCGCAACTGTAACAATTCGCGCGAATGGGGTTCTCACTCACAACGAGTACAGACCGGTCGACAATTTATTGCTGGTCGACTTCCCTGGCACAGATGTCGGCAGCCTCGACTCGAATACTCATGCCGTGAATGCTCCTGGCGTCACGTCTTATCAGGTCCACTCCTATAAAGCGGCCAACGGAAGTCAGATTGCCAGACTTGAGTTAACGCTTGCGTCGCACGCGAGCATTCGACTCTCGAATGAACCAAATAGTGTGATGGTGGCAGTAACTACCGACTCCCAAGCACTACCCCCGGTCGTCAAGACTTCAGATACTGCAACTCCGATTTTCGCGCGCTCTTCGGCGGCTAAGCCTCTCGCGATCGCGGCTAACACGCAACCAGTCCGAGTCCGGGGGGTATCAGTCATTCGCGGACATGATGGAACCAACGTAGAAATACGAGTGAATGGGGCCCTCACTCCCAAGATCTCGACGCTCAAGTCACCCGACCGCCTCGTAATCGACCTTCCCAATGCTGTACCGGAATCTCGGCCTCATAACATTCCGGTACACGCAGCCGATGTGAACATGGTTCGAATGTCGCAGTACCAGGCTGAACCTCCCACGACGCGCGTGGTATTAGATCTGAGAGGACCTCAGGATTTTCAACTCGCGAGCCTCAACGACAGGCTAGTCGTGAAGCTGCGGCCACTCGCCAGTCGAGGAACTGCTTTGGCGGTAACGCATACGCCTGACGCGCCTTCTGTCAGAGCCAACACGACGTCGGCTCCCAACAGCGCCGCAATCGCAACCTCGACCTCGAAGACGCCGGCTCAGGACTATGTTGTCGTGCAACCTCAGTATCACGAAGTAACACGAGAGCAAGTGGCACAGCAAGAAAAGACAGCTGCCGAACGTGCCTCCGAGGCGGCTAGAGTTCTGGGCGCCGCTCCTCCAGTCGAAATTCCCTTGTCAGCCGGGCCAACACAAGCTGCGATCAAGCCGCAGGTTCTGCGAGCGGCGATGATGCAGGCCGGACAATCCGGCGGCAGCGCACTGGCAGTCAATGCGGCAGCCGCGACGGCGAACTGCAACACCGGGCGCTACACCGGTGAGCCAATTTCGGTGAACCTGAAGGATGTAGATCTCAAGGACTTTTTCCGCTTGATTCATGAAATCAGCGGACTGAATGTCGTCCTTGACCCCGGCGTATCTGGAACCCTGACAATTGTGCTTGACGATGTGCCGTGGGATCAGGCGCTTGCGATCGTGCTCCAAAACAACTCACTGCAATGCCAGCTGAATGGAAATGTACTCCGCATTGCTCTTCCAGACACGTTGCGAAAGGAAGCTGACGCTGTCCGCGCAACTCAGGAGGCGCAAGCACTCGCTGTGGATCGCGTGACGGTTACAAGGTACCTCAGCTATGCCTCCGCGAAGAATACCGTGCCAACTTTGAAGGCATTCCTCTCCAAGCGGGGCGATATTATTGCGGATGATCGCACCAATTCCTTGATCGTTCAGGATATTCCGAGCGTTATTCCCAATCTTGATCGCTTGATCAAGGAACTGGACCGGAAGACCCAACAAGTAGAGATCGAGGCTCGCGTCGTCGCTGCTACCCGGAGTTTCGCACGTGACATTGGGACCCAGCTTGGCTTCGGTTTCGGGAATACCAACACCGCCGTCGGCGGAGCTACGGCCGTAGGCACCTCTCCCATCCAGAACGCGGCAGCGACAGCTCCGCAATACTTTATTGTTGGTACGCACCAGATTCCGTTGTTCAGCAGCTTTCCAGCCGTTGGAGCGACAAGTGGCTTGAGTTTTCTCAATGCCACCAACAACTATCGACTTGACGTGATTCTGACAGCCGCAGAGGATCGTGGGCTGATCAAGATCCTGTCGCGCCCGCGGGTGGTAACTCAAAACAATATTCAAGCGTTGGTACGGCAGGGTGTTCGCATTCCGGTTGTCACGGCAGCGCAGTTGGGAGGACCGCCCACCACCACCTATGTGGATGCCTTCCTCCGCTTGCAGGTCCAGCCGCAAATCACATCTGAAAATACAATCTTCTTGAATGTCGACGTAGAGAACACTACACCAAACTTCGGACAGCAAGTAGCTGGCAATCCTGAGCTAATTACGCAGCAGGCGACAACGCAGGTGCTAGTGTCGGACGGGGGCACTGTAGTGATCGGAGGAGTTATCCAGACGACTGACACAATATCTCGTCAGCAGGTTCCACTGCTGGGAGACGTTCCAGTATTGGGAAATCTCTTTAAGCGGAAGGCGGTCAGCACCTCAACCCAGGAGCTGATCTTCTTCATCACGCCAAGAATCATTCAGTCCTAAACCTGGGTAGCTGAACGGTTCGCGAGGGCCTCCGGTACAGTAGTACTGGAGGCCCAAAGTTTTTACGCGCCTTCACTGTGGACATGAAATATCTGGCTCGTCTTAAGAGTCTTCAAACTTGCTTCGAACGCGATCGCATCGATGCCGCATTCATCACGCATCTCGTCAACATTCGATATCTCTGTGGATTTACGGGGAGCTCAGGCGTCCTCGCATTTTGTCGCGGAGTGTGGGACTTTTTTACCGACGGCCGTTATACAGAACAGGCAAGAAAACAGGTTAATGGCGCAACGGTTCGGGTTGACGCTCTGCCGCCGCTTGCCCATGCCGCTCGATCGATAGGTACCAAATTGAAACGAAGCCGAGCAGCGGCTCGCATCCTGATTGAACGCGATTACATGACATTAGGAATGCAGGCGCGCCTCACTAGTGAATTGGAGTGTGTCATTCCCAGGTCCAGATTCAGAATGATCCAAACGACCGGGACTGTGGAGAGACTCAGAATCAGGAAGGATCAAGAGGAGATCGATCAAATCCGCAAAGCCGTCGATCTCGCATCGAGTATATTTTCCGCAGTGCTGAATAAAATCAAACCTCAAGCAACCGAAAACGCTGTCGCGGCAAAACTCGAGTATCTCGCGCGCAGTTGTGGCGCCGAGAAGATGAGCTTCGACACCATCGTGGCGTCTGGTGTGAGATCGGCGTTGCCGCACGCGCGACCGACTTTGCTGAAGATCGGACGAGGATTCGTCGTCCTCGACTATGGTGTTATACTCGGCGGTTATTGCTCAGACATGACGCGCACTGTGTATGTCGGTCGCGCGGACAAAAGAATGCGAGATTTGCATTCGGCGGTCCTTGAGGCGCAGCTCGCTGGTATCGCCGCTGTTCGTTCCGGGGTTGAAGCTCAGCAGGTGGACTCTGTGGCTCGGGGCGTTCTTCGCAAGCACAAATTGGACAGGTATTTCACTCACTCGCTCGGTCACGGAGTTGGAATTGAGATTCATGAATCTCCGCGGCTGGCCAAGGGAGAGACAACGACGCTTGAAGCCGGAATGGTAGTGACTATCGAACCAGGAGCGTACATTCCAGGCAAGGGAGGAGTGCGAATCGAAGACATGGTCTTGGTCACCGACTCCGGCTGTGAAGTGCTCACTCCGACACCTAAAGAGCTCGTAATCCTCTGACCCTACTTCCCACGAGATCAAATGAATCAAAAAGAGCTTAGAGAGCTGATCGAGTTTCTCAAAGAGCAGGACATTGCCGAGTTTGAGCTTGAGCGAGGCGATGTGAAGGTCCGAATCAAGCGCGGAGTGCAAGTCGCGGCGCCCGTTGTCCCCATTACGGTCGCCGCCCCACTCGCGACGGCATCACCACTGAGCACTACTCCGCAGCCTTCAATAGAAGTTCCAGCTGCCCCAAAGCCAGCCGCTCCAGCCGATGAAGGTCTACACATAGTGAAATCGCCGATTGTAGGAACGTTCTACGAGTCTCCATCACCCGGGTCACCGCCGTTTGTGAAGCCCGGGGACAAGGTAGAGGCAGGACAAGTGCTTTGCATTATTGAAGCAATGAAGCTGATGAACGAGATAGAAGCCGACCTCGGTGGGGAAATTGTGAAACGCTTGGTCAATAACGGACAGCCAGTGGAATACGGACAACCTCTGTTCAGCATCCGTCCGCATTGAATCGAACGAGGCCAGTAGTCTTGAATGTTTAATAAGATTCTGATCGCTAACCGTGGAGAGATCGCTCTCCGCGTCATTTGCGCCTGCAAGGAACTTGGAGTTCGCACCGTCGCGGTTTACAGCGAGGCGGACCGCAATTCCCTTCCCGTTCGCTTTGCGGATGAAGCTATCTGCATCGGTCCTCCACGCTCAGCGGAGAGTTATCTCAATATTCCCGCCGTCATCAGCGCCGCCGAAATCGCTAATGTAGACGCCATCCATCCGGGATATGGACTGCTGAGCGAGAACGCAAACTTCGCCGAAGTGTGCGAAACCTCGCACATCAAGTTCATCGGGCCGCCCCCTGAAGTAACACGCCTAATGGGGGAAAAGGAAAAGGCTCGCGTAGCCATGAAGAGAGCCAGCGTACCGATTCTCCCTGGCTCGGAAGGCGTTATTCAGAATGAAGACGACGCTCTCGAGTGGGCGAAGCAGGTCGGATATCCCGTAATCCTCAAGGCCTCGGCTGGCGGTGGCGGGCGTGGAATGCGCGTGATTCGTAGTGCGGAAGAATTGCCTAAGCTCTTTCAGGCGGCGCACTCTGAGGCAGCCGCCGCATTTGGCAATGGCGATCTGTACATGGAGAAGTTCATCGAGCGCCCACGCCATATCGAATTCCAGATTCTGGCGGACCAGCACGGCAATGTGATGACGCTCGGCGAGCGGGAATGTAGCATTCAGCGGCGTCATCAGAAACTCCTTGAGGAGTCTCCATCTACTCGCGTCACTCCGAAGCTACGCAAGCAGATCAGTGAAAAGCTAGAGTCGTCGCTGAGCGATATCGGGTATCAGAACGCCGGCACTATCGAGTTCCTCATGGATGAAGATGGAAGCCTCCACTTCATCGAGATGAATACCCGTATCCAGGTGGAGCACCCGGTTACCGAGATGGTCACCGGAGTGGATCTAGTGAAGGCGCAAATACGGATCGCATCGGGTGAGAAATTGAGCGACATCATAACCTCGCCAATTGAAATGCGCGGGCACTCGATCGAATGCCGCATCAACGCTGAACATCCAGAGAAGTTCACTCCTTCGGCTGGCAAGATCACTGCTTTCAACACGCCCGGCGGCACGGGCGTGCGCGTAGATACTGCAGCTTATACTGAAGGGGTGATTCCGCCCTATTACGATTCCCTAATCGCGAAGCTGATAACACACGGCAAAGATCGCGAAGAGGCGATCGCGAGGATGTCTCGCGCGCTTGAAATGTTCATTGTTGAGGGCATCCACACTACAATTCCTCTACATCGGCGGATTATGGAAAATTCCGATTTTCGCGCCGCTGAGTTTGATACCAAGTTCATGGAACGCTTCCTCGAAAATAGCAGGAACGGAAGCGGTCGATAGCGCTCACTCGTTCGCTTTGACTACTACTCCAAAGCTTGGCTTCGTGCTGCCACCTCTGTATCCCATTCTTGTACCTTCGCGCATTGGCACAGGAACGACAGCAGAGAGTTGCGAGTTTGCTCGCGAACTCGTCGCGGGAGGAGCAAGGCTGCTCCAGTTAAGGGAAAAGGATGCGTCCTCACGGGAGATTCTGCGATTAGCTCGCGAGCTGCGGCGTGTACTTCCGAATGAAGTCACATTGATTCTTAACGACCGACCTGATATAGCAGCGGTCGCGCAGGTAAATGGAGTTCACGTCGGTCAGGACGACATTCCTCCCGAAGCGGCTCGAAGAATCATTGGCGAGAATGCGATTTTGGGTGTTTCGACGCATAACTCAGGGCAACTTGCAGCAGCGCACGAAACTACCGCGAATTACCTGGCGATCGGTCCGGTTTTCACGACAACTTCTAAGGACAAGCCGGACCCAGTACTCGGGTTAGAGGGTCTTCGAGAAGCTCGCGCCAAAAGCCGCAAACCGCTGGTAGCTATTGGCGGAATCACACTTCAGAACTGCCAGTCGGTAATCGAGGCAGGCGCTGACTCGTTGGCAGTTATTACTGAACTGCTCTCTGATCCCCGCAAAGTAACAGAGCAATTCCTGCTCAAAATGGCTAAATTGCGGTAAAACTATGAGGCAGTGACCACTCAAACTCAGGTCCGCGTCCCTGCGGCCGAATCCGCCCAGTTTGTTCAAGGTATCAATCTCACCAGCGCGACAACACTCGTCATCGGCTCGATGATCGGCTCAGGCATTTTTATCGTCTCCGCCGACATTGCTCGCCTGGTCGATTCGCCTGCGCTGCTGATTCTTGCGTGGGTGGTTACAGGGTTCATGACCGTAGTGGGCGCGTTAACTTACGGCGAGCTAGCGGCGATGATGCCGAAGGCCGGCGGACAATACATATTTCTGCGCGAATCACTGGGACCCCTCTGGGGTTTTCTCTACGGCTGGTCGATGTTCTCCGTAATTCAAACGGGCACAATCGCCGCCGTGGGCGTGGCTTTCGGGAAGTTTATGGGGGTGCTGTTCCCTGCCATTTCCGCGGACAAATGGATTTGGCATTTCGGACACGTTCCGCTATGGCCGGTTGGGCCTCTGGCGCTCGGCAACATGGATGTTGGACTGAATCGTCAGAACCTTGTCGCTATTGTGATGGTTATCTTCCTCACTGCGATCAACGTCCTCGGCGTGAAGACTGGCGCCATCGTGCAGAACGTTTTTACATTTTCCAAGACTGCTGCCCTTTTCGGGCTTGTGCTAGTCGGTGCCATACTTGCACGCAACGCTGACGCGATTAGTCAGAACTTCGGACATTTCTGGCAGAACGCCTCGCTCAGCACGCTCCATCCAATACAGGCGGGCATAGGTCCATGGGTGGGCCTACTCACCATCATTGCCGTGGCGCAAGTAGGATCGCTATTTTCCTCCGATGCCTGGAACAACGTCACCTTCACAGCCGCAGAAGTTGAGAATCCACGTCGCAATCTTCCCCTTTCTCTCGCGCTCGGAACCGGCTTGGTCACTCTGCTCTATATCGCAGCCAACTTCGTCTACCTGATGGTCCTTCCGCTCCACGGCGACGCGCACGGAACAACCGTGCTGGCGCGAGGAATCCAGTACGCAGCCGACGACCGAGTGGGAACGGCCGTGATGCAACAAGCCTTCGGAGCTTCGGGAGCCGCGTTAATGGCGATCGCCATCCTGCTATCCACCTTCGGCTGCAACAACGGACTGATCCTTGCTGGTGCACGCATTTACTACGCGATGGCTAAAGATGGCCTCTTTTTCCGCTCAGTCGGCAAGCTACATCCCATCTACAAAACTCCTGCAGTGTCGCTCACTGTTCAAGCGGTGTGGACTTGCTGCTTATGCCTCACGGGCAGTTACGGGCAACTGCTGGACCTGACAATGTTTGCAGTGATCATCTTCTATATCCTTACGATCGGTGGGCTATTCGTGATGCGCCGGACACGCCCGGACGTTCCACGTCCCTACCGTGCCTTCGGGTACCCTGTTCTACCTGCGATTTATATCGTGATGGCTATCTTTATTGATGTCGTATTATTGCGCTACAAGCCACAATACACATGGCCTGGACTAATCATCGTGCTACTGGGAATTCCCGTGTACCTGTTCTGGTCGCGCAGCGCCCGTATTCATGGCGACACAACAGAACTGGAAACAGAAGCAGGCTAACTCTTAAATAGGAGAAACAGAATGCCAGATTTAATGGCGAAAAAGCCTCTGAACATCATCATGCAGGAGGCGGAAGAAGGCGGCGAACATAGCCTGCGACGAGCCCTCGGCCCTACTAACCTGATCTCACTTGGCATTGGCGCGATTATCGGAACGGGAATATTCGTGCTCACCGGCACTGCATCTGCGATGCATGCTGGGCCAGCGATCGTCCTCTCGTTTTGTCTCGCGGCTTTAGCCTGCGTCTTCGCAGGTCTGTGTTATGCCGAATTTGCATCGATGATTCCGGTAGCCGGTTCCGCCTATACGTACGGCTATGCAACGCTTGGAGAGTTCATAGCCTGGATCATCGGCTGGGACCTGATTCTCGAGTACGCTCTGGGTGCTGCAACGGTGGCCAGTGGCTGGAGCGGTTACGTTCTTAGCTTGCTCGGTGATCTTGGGATTCGCGTTAGTCCAATGCTGGCGGGAGCTCCGGGTACAAAGTTTGTGCTTTACCACGGCCACTGGGAGCGGCTGGCAGGAATCGCCAAAAAGCTGGCAATTGAAAACATAGACCCCGCAACACTGCCTACTACGACATCGTCCTTCAATCTTTTCGGATTTCTCGGCATCGCGTTGGTGACTGTGATTCTGGTGATTGGCATCAAGGAATCGGCGAATTTCAACTCGCTCATCGTCGTTATTAAAGTTTGCGTATTAATCGTGTTCCTGGCGCTGGGGGGAGCGTACCTCCTGGCGCACCGGTCCGAGGCTATCGCAAACTGGACTCCTTTCCTGCCACCCAATACTGGAGGCTACGGGAACTTTGGTATTTCGGGAATCGCTACTGCTGCAGGAATCATATTTTTTGCTTACATAGGATTCGATGCGGTCTCCACCGCAGCGCAGGAAGCAAAAAATCCGGCGCGTGACATGCCCATCGGTATTCTCGGATCTCTGGCGGTCTGTACAGTGCTCTACATCCTCGTCGCCACAGTGCTCACTGGACTGGTTAAGTACACGAATCTTGACGTGCCGGATCCGATAGCTATCGGAATCGATGTCACTGGAGTTCGTTGGGGCAGTATGCTGGTTAAGCTGGGTGCTATCTGCGGTCTAAGTAGCACAATGGTTGTTATGTTGCTTGGCCAGTCCCGCGTCTTCTTCTCGATGTCAAGAGATGGCCTGTTGCCCGCATGGGCAAGCAAAGTTCATCCCCGATTTAGAACACCCTATCTCTCAACGATCTTTGTTGGGTTGTGCGTTGCGCTCGCTGGGGCCTTGACCCCGATTAACGTGTTAGGAGAGATGGTATCGATCGGAACTCTGCTGGCATTCGTCATCGTCTGTGCTGGAGTTTGGGTGTTGCGGGTTCGCGGCACCGAAGTAAAGCGCAACTTTGTGACTCCCTGGGTCCCGTTCACTCCGATCATGGGAATCTTAATCTCGGGATACATGATGTATAGCCTTACGACCGCAACCTGGATTCGACTTGTCGTCTGGCTTGCAATTGGCCTGATCATCTACTTTGCCTACAGCCGGAAGAACAGCAAGGTGCAGCAGGGCCATCCAGAGGAAGCACTGATCACCCATTAAGATCGAGAACAACGAGCGCCGGGCGCTCTCGCCCCGCGTTTTTCTGTATACGTTCTCAACAGCTTGCTAGAATCCCTCCCCGATGGCGATCTCACGGGCTGGAAATCCGCTCAATGCATTCCGCAGAGTGCTGTGGATTGGCCTTGCCCTCATGCTCCTTTCCACAATTGGAACGATCGGCTATCACGTTGTGGAAGGCTGGAGCTGGCTCGACAGCCTTTACATGGTGGTAATTACCTTCAGTTCGATTGGATATGGAGAGGTTCATCCCCTAACCCGAGCAGGCCGCGAGTTCACGATCGTCCTGATCAGCTGTGGAGCGGTTGTTGTCGCGCTTGGTATCGGAACACTCACACAGGCTCTGCTAGAATTCGAGCTTCTTCAGTTCTTCGGCAGGCGCAGAGTGGAACGACAAATCGCCCGTCTTTCCGAGCACCACATCATCTGCGGCGCCGGACGCGTAGGCCGCAGCGCCGCCCGTGAACTCGCTCGCAAGCCCGTTCCCTTCGTCATCATCGAGAAAGAGCAGGCTAAAGCTGAAGGTTTACCTAACGAATGGCTCGCAATGATCGGCGATGCCACGCAGGAAAACACGCTGGTCGCGGCACGCATCGACCGCGCCGCTGGACTAGTAGCCGCAACTACTACTGATGCAAGCAACATCTTCATCGTTCTGAATGCTCGCAGTTTGAATCCAAATCTGAAAATCATTGCTCGTGCCAGTGAAGAAGAGTCTGCGAAGCACTTGACTAAGGCCGGCGCAAATTCCGTGATCTCGCCATATGCGTTTGCTGGACATCAGATCGCGCAAGGACTCCTTCGACCCAATGTTGTCGACTTCCTCAGCCTCACGACAGGGCGAGATGGTGGACACGAGATGGTCATCGAAGAAATCCCCATTGCGGACCGTTCGCCGCTTGCGGGAATCACCGTGGGAGAATCGGGAATCCATCGCGACTACGGAATCATCATCCTGGCGATCAAGCACTCAGACGGCAACACGCTGTTCAACCCAAGGGCACGCGACGAGATCCGCTCTGGCGACTACCTTATTGCCATGGGAGAACCCGCAAGCATGTCGAATCTCGAGCTGGCCGCGGGCAATCCACAATGAAGATCGTCAGCGCCGCTGAGATGCGGGAGATCGACCGGCTCACTACAGAACGATACAAGATTCCATCTCTCATGCTGATGGAGAACGCCGGAAGTGCAGTCTCGCGTTTTGCCCTTCAGCAATATCCGAGCGCACAACAGATCATCGTCATTTGCGGCAAGGGAAACAACGGCGGAGATGGATTCGTCGCAGCCCGCAAGCTGCACGAGGCTGGCAGACAGGCGAAAGTTCTGCTTTTCGGAGACGTTGAAGATGTAAAAGGCGACCCTGGCGAAATGTTGAAACTGATGCCATTGCTCCCAACTGGCGTCCGATCAATACAGAAAGTCTCCATGATTCGTCCGCTGTTAGACTCTGCCGATCTGATTGTTGACGCGGTTTTCGGCACAGGCTTTCGGCCGCCGCTGCCTGAGGTTGCCGCTAAGGCATTTGACTGCATTCGAGAATCGAGTGTGCCGGTCGTCTCGGTTGACATTCCTTCGGGCGCCGACTCAGATTCTTTCGATCTGGATCAACCCAACACCTGCAGAAGCAATGCCATTGTCACGTTTACCGCTCCCAAGCCTGGAATCATCTTCACTACACTCACTCGCGGACCGGTTGTTGTAGCTGGGATTGGTTCACCTGAAGCCATCGTCGATTCGAAGCTCGGACTCGAATGGAACCATCCACCTTCTATCCTCAGGAAAGGACGTCCTCTCAATTCCAATAAGGGACTCTACGGCCACGCGCTGATTGTGGGTGGCTCACTCGGCAAGTCGGGCGCTCCAACTATGGCATCGGCCGCCGCCTTGCGCATCGGCGCTGGACTGGTCACTTGCGCCGTGCCCAGCAGCGTTCAGCCGATTGTGGCTGGAGCGATTCCGGAATTGATGACAGAACCACTTGATGAGAATGCAGCCGGAGCAATTTCGGAGCGAGGCCTGGATGAGCCAGAGACGACAGTTTTGTTTAAGCGTAAAAACGTGGTTGCGCTTGGCCCGGGACTAGGTCGGGACGCAGAAACTGTAAGAGCCGTTCGTGGCTTTGTCGCGCGTTGTCCGCTTCCTCTCGTGCTCGACGCTGACGCGCTGAACGCCTTCGAGAATGAAAGCAGCTTACTGGATGGCAGCAATCGTCCTCTCGTGCTTACACCTCACCCAGGGGAAATGGCCCGCCTAATCAGAAGCTCGGTGAAAGAAGTTGAAGCAGATCGCATTAAAATCGCCCGTAGGTTCGCGCGCGAGCATCATCTGATCCTGGTCCTAAAGGGCTGGCGTACTCTGATCGCTGATGAGAATGGCAACATTTGGGTAAACACCACTGGAAATCCCGGGCTGGCAAAAGGTGGAAGCGGCGACGTGCTCACTGGAATCATTGCTGGCCTAATCGCCCAACATCCAGACCAAATTATCGACGCCGTCCGTGCTGGAGTGTACCTGCATGGACTCGCGGCAGACGCTGCGCTTTCCACTCAAACTGTAGAGACGCTGCTCGCCAGCGATGTAGTCGCTGCGCTCCCCTCCGCATTCCGTACAACTCGAGAGGCGACAAGCGAATTCACGTGGATCCAACGCGGCGGACCAGGTTCGTGAGCCTAACCCGCGAGTTCCACACTCGTTCGCCGGAAGAAACCATCGCCGCTGGACGACAGCTCACGGAAGATCTCAAGCCGGGACAGATGATCATCCTGCGAGGCGATCTGGGAGCCGGAAAAACAACGCTGGTAAAGGGAATCGCCGAGGGCTTTGAGGCGGCGGCCCAGGAAGACGTCACCAGTCCGACGTTCACTCTCGTTCACGAATATCGCGGGCCTGACGTCACACTCTTTCACATCGACCTGTACCGAATCGATACTGAGCGAGAACTCGTAACTCTGGGTATTGACGACTTGCGTGCAGAACCCGGAAGTATTTTGCTCGTAGAGTGGGGCGAGAAATTTGAGCAGGTGCAAGTTCAAAGCGACGGAGAAATATCAATCAAGTGCACAGGCAACAGCGACAGAAGAATTGTTTATCGTTCGCGACCTTAGTTGACCAGTTGTGACACAGAACCGATACCTGCGCGTCAGAGACCCCATCTCCAGCACTCACCTCTGACGGGGTTCGGTTCTCCTTACCACCGTGACAATCAAAAATATGCCGTTGATCACGGAGAACGCGATAAAACCCAGCATTACGTATAAAACCCTCACATGACGCAAGACCGCAACAATCGCAGCCGCCACGAGGAGCAGATCAACGATTACAAACAGAGCCAGTTGCTTTTTGGGCATCGTGTAAAGCTGGCCTTCAAGGGCTAGAACCAGATTAGTTGACGTCTAAAATCCCATGATGTTGTAGCCGCAATCGACGTAGATAGTCTCGCCGGTGACTCCTGTACTCAGATCTGAGGCTAAATAAAGAGCTGCATCACCTACTTCGCTTGATTCCACGTTGCGTTTCAGCGGCGCGCGTTCAGCATGCGCTTTCAACATATCTCCCAAGCCGGAAATGCCTCGCGCAGCAAGGGTTTTGATAGGTCCAGCAGAGATAGCGTTCACGCGTATCTTCTGCGGTCCCAAGTCAGCGGCGAGATAACGTACGGTCGCTTCCAACGCGGCCTTGGCAACACCCATCACGTTGTATCGCGGTACGACCTTCTCTGCGCCGTAATAAGTGAGAGTTATCACGCTTCCGCCTTCCGTCATGAGCGGCACTGCGGCGCGAGCGACTGCGATCAACGAATACACGCTAACATCGTGGGCGATCCGAAAACCTTCGCGCGTGGTAAAGATGAAGTCATTCTTCAATTCATCGGCGGGAGCGTATGCGACGCTGTGAACCAGAGTGTGCAACTTGCCATAGCGTGACTTGAGCTGGTCGAAGAGTTGATTGATCTCCACGTCGTTCGAGACGTCACACTGAAATGCCGCGGCTCCGGGAAGCGCGTCAATAAGATCCTTCGCCTCCTGCGCCAGACGCTCGTTCTGATAGGTAATCGACAGCGTAGCTCCCGCCGCCTGCAACTTCTGTGCAATCGCCCACGCGATGCTGCGCTTGTTGGCAATCCCAAAAACGATCGCCACTCGACCTTGCATGTTGATCATCAATAGCTCCGAGAAAACTTCTAAGAATAACAGAGGGATTTCCCCACGGGTTCTCTCCGTGTCCTCCGTGTCTCCGTGGTGAAAATTTGTCTTTCTCTTCTAGTTTCATTCGGTTGCCTCTCGCCACATTCCCCTTCATAATCCAGAGATTGAGGTGATTCATGCCTTCCGATTTCGACCAGACAAAACGCAAGCTGGATGAAGCAGCATCTAAGATTGAACAGGAGCTCAGGAATGTTATTCGGCACTTGAACGATCACGTCGTGCCAAAGATGCGAGTGGAAGGAACGCAGGCTCTCCGCAGCGTTGCTGAGGAGTTGCAAAAGCTCGCCGATCGAATGGACGATTCCAAAAAAACAGCTCCGCCTCAAAAATGAGATACTTTCGTCCTTACTTACTTTTCCTGTTGTTGCTCGTGCTCGCTGGCTGTGGCCACAAGCAAGCGAAGGTTGATGTTCCTGCACCGCCAGAACTCCCGCCCCAACCAACGGTATCTACAACCGCACCGGCTGCGCCTGAGATTCCCAATACGACAGTCGCGAAACCCACGCCCCCTCCTGTCCCAACTGAGAAGCCCTTGTTTACGCAATTGGGACTGGCGAGTTGGTACGGAGCTCCATATCACAACCGTCGCGGTTCGAATGGCAAGGTCTATGACATGAATGCGATGACTGCGGCGCACCGCACGCTACCGCTCAATAGTGTCGTTCGGGTGACGAATGTGAAGACTGGCAAGTCTGCGGTCGTCCGCATCACCGATCGCGGCCCATTCATTGGCGAGCGTATCCTGGACCTCTCGCTGGCTGCAGCCAAAGCCGTCGATGTGTGGGAACCCGGAACAGCTTGGGTAAAACTCGAATTGCTCGAAACGCCAGCGCCTCTCGACGTCGGCGGAAAGTGGGCCATCCAGATTGGCGCGTTCGACAGTCGTGAGGCGGCTCTGCAAATGAAGCAGTCGCTGATTGACCGTTATCATCCGACGAACGTGCTTGAGTTTGCCGGCCCCACAGGTGAGTGGGTTCGCGTACGCGTACAGAACGATGACCGTGACTTGGCTGAGCAACTTTCGCAAAGCGTCACGACTCCAGAAGGTGGAGTGTTTCTCGTGCGGTTAGACTAGGAGTGAGTTCTCGGAGAGCGTCTGATGGACTGCCTTTTCTGCCGCATTATCCGCGGTGAAATTCCTGCAAAGAAGGTCTATGAAGACGAGGAGACCTTCGTCTTTGAGGACATCAAGCCACAGGCTCCAACCCACGTGCTGATTATCCCCAAAAAGCACATCGTCGGCATCCGAGAAGCCCAATTAGAAGATGCCGAGATCGTGGGGAAATTACACCTGGTTGCAGCACAAATCGCGCGCGACCGAAAAATCGAGAACGGCTATCGCACGGTGTTCAACGTTGGTCCTGGCGCGGGACAGTCAGTATTCCACTTGCATTTGCATCTCTTAGGCGGACGTCCTCTTACCTGGCCTCCTGGCTAAACGTAAGTTGGTCCGCGACGTCCATTACGCAAACATTGCATTCAGATCCGCATATTTCACTGCATCGTTCGCGAATGTGAATGTTCCTCGCGCCTCCATTTCCCGTGCGGCGCGAAGGAAGGCACCCATGGCAGACCGCGCCAGTGCGCTGCCAACGCTGACTCGCCTGACTCCGAGCTCCGACAATTCCGCAAGGCTTAGCTGTACGCCTTCCAGCCCCATAATGACATTGATCGGTCGATCGACCGACCGGACTACTGTGCGGATGTCCTCTTTCGTCTTCAATCCGGGCGCAAAAAGCACGTCGGCTCCGGACTCCTGAAATGCCTGGAGTCGCGCAATCGTGTCGCGAAGATCCGGTCGCCCAACGATAAAGTTCTCCGCGCGCGCCGTTAGCGTAAACGGAAATGGCAAGGCATGTGCAGCCTCTGCCGCCGCCCCCACTCGCTCAGCTGCCAGATGGATCTCATAAGGCGCCTGTCCCCGACGCTGCGGAACATCCTCGACTGAACAGCCAGCAAGTCCAGCTTGTGCAGCAAGGCGCACTGTTTCCGCAACCTGGCCTGGATTGTCTGCATAGCCATTTTCCAAATCAGCACTCACCGGAAGATCGGTTGCGGCGACCAGCGCGGCGGCATGCGTAAGCATCGTCTCGCGATCGACAGCGCCATCGCGTTTGCCAATCGAGAAGGCAAATCCTGCGCTTGTAGTGGCCAGTGCTTCGAAGCCAAGCGACTGCAACAACCGCGCAGTACCGACATCCCACGGATTAGGAATGATGAAGGCGCGATCTCGTTGATGCAGTGCGCGAAAAACACTTCCCCTTTCTGCTTGAGTAGGCATACGAGACTCCACATCCATTTTAAGGCTTAGGAAGGGACATGGCTGGAGCGCTTGAACTTTGTGAGCCTTCTGCCGTACATTGTGGACCACCTTGGGACTGTGCTCGCCATGTTCCCACAGATCTCGCTTCGGGGTATCCATTTGCGATCCACTATTCTCTTCCTCAGCCTCCTAGTAAATGTGTTCGCGGCTGCACAACAGACCTCCACAAGCGGTCCGACTGACGCCAAAGCTCAAAAAACGTATTCAGAAGGCCTCCAGTGCCTGCGTACTCACCGCTATCTAGAGGCTCTCGATAAATTCAAGAAGGCGAACAAGCAGGATGGTGGAACTTGCTCCGAATGCCTAAAGCATATCGCCTCCCTGGGTGTGCAACTCGCAGATTACAAGGCTGCCGAGTCGGCGTCGCGTGAGCTGCTGGCTCAGGCACAGGGTCCTCAACAGGTCGCCGAAGCGCACTACCAACTTGGCGCGCTTTTCCTGCAGGAGGGTACCGAGAGAAAGAAGAATGAACTTTTCGCGGAGTCTGACCAAGAATTCAAAGCTGTCCTGTCGACGAGTCCTAAACATCGACGGGCACTCTATGGCGATGGCTTGGCACTCGCGCACTTGAAACAGGACGAGGGCGCACAGGCGATGTTCCGCCAGGTCGCCGATCTTTCAGCTGAGGGTACGGTTGATCGCTCGCGGTCCTTGCGGTTTGTTGCCCATCCTGAGCTGGCTCGAGAGCGAATGGCACCTGCGTTTGCATTCACTGCTGAAAATGGAAGTCGCGTCTCAATGGATGAACTTCAAGGCAAAGTCGTTTTGATGGACTTCTGGGCAACCTGGTGTAGTCCTTGCCGCGAGGCGCTTCCCCATATCAAGCGAATCGAGCAAAAGTTCTCCGGCGAACCATTAGTCATCGTTAGCGTAAGCCTCGATCAGGACGAGCAGAGGTGGAAGAGCTTTGTCGCGCAACATGAGATGACTTGGTTTCAGTATCGCGACGGCGGCTTTGAAGGGCCATTGGCACGACTCTTTGGAGTAAGCGCGATTCCGCACACGTTTACCATCGATGTCGACGGCGTATTGCAGGATGAGAAGGTCGGCGACGCCTCCATTGAGGGAAAGCTTAAGAAGCTCGTGGCGCAGGCTCGCCAAGTCCAGGAATCCCGAGGAGGAGCTCAGTAGCTCAGCTGCGAGTTGCTGCTTGAGGGACATGCGATTTCAACATAACCCTAAAATTCGCAGATGGCTCTCCGCGTTTTTTCTTCGTGCCTCCCAAACGGTCGCCATTCTCCTGCTGGTTCTATTTCAGGAGAAGCTCACGCTATGGGTCCCAACCTTAGCTGCACAAACGGCGACAGCCCAGCAGCCAGAGCATCGAAAGACCAGTACACCCTACACTGGGGACCTATCTGTCTTTGAAAGCGCGGACCGCGACCAAAAGTTACAGGTTCAGCGCGTGATGGATATCCTCGGTATCCATTCGGGAACGAATGTTGCGGACATCGGTGCAGGCTCTGGTTGGTTCACCGTAAGAGCGGCAAAGCGAACTGGAGCAGATGGCACTGTCTACGCCGTGGACATTAATCCGGAGTCGATTCGACACATAGATGAGCGCGTTCGCAAGGAGAAGATCTCCAATGTCCGTACCGTGCTGAGCAAGCCGGACGATCCAAAGCTCCCCGAGAACAGCGTAGATTCCGTTTTGATACTCAAGACTTATCACGAGATCGCTGCGCCAGTGCGGCTGTTGGAAAATCTGCGAAAATCTCTCCGAAGCGGAGCGCGCGTAGGAGTGATCGATCGCAACGGAAATGGTGAAGATCACGGCGTCCAGAAGGATGTTGTAGTGAATGAGGCGGCGCAGGCGGGCTATCACCTCCTCGATCAGTACGATTTCGTAAAAGCAGACCGTGAGGATTATTTTCTCGTGTTCCAGGCAGATTCAGATCATCCCTGATTCTCGCCAACGGATCCTGGGGCGATGCAGAACGACCCCCTGCTGGGACGAATCGGCAGCGACTCGCCTACCAAGATATTGCTGCTAGAATCGCGCGCTGAACACCTCGCGGAGGCACGTCTATGAAGATTCCGGCGTTTGCAACGCCAATTATTCTCTTGGTGTCGGTTAGCACAGGCTTCCCTGAGAGTCCCTCCTCACCAACGCCTCCGAACACTTCCCGTGTCGATGTTACTGAGACGATGCATGGAGTCACCATAGTCGATCCATATCGATGGCTCGAGGATCAGGAGAGCCCAGAGACTCGAGCTTGGATCAAGAGTCAGAACGCTTACACACATGCTCTGCTTGACAGCCGTCCCGGACGCGACAAGCTGGAATCTCGATTCGCACAACTGAGGAAAGTAACTTCCATTCAGCTTCCCGATGTGCGCAACGGACGCTACATCTACCGGAAGCGTCTCGCCGATCAGGATCAGTACGTCATCTATAAGCGCGATGGCGCCGACGGGAAAGAAGAGGTGCTAATCGATCCTAATCCGATGAGTCCGGATCACTCGACCAATGTGGAACCGATGGATCTCAGTCGCGATGCCAAGATTCTGACCTATCAGCTTCGTCAGGGCGGGAAAGATCAAACAGAGGTTCATCTCTTCGACATCGACCGTCACCAGAACCTCGGTGACACTCTGCCGTTGGGACTCTACTTCGACGTGTCCATGCTTCCTGACCGCAGCGGTTTCTACTATTCCATGATGGCGGATGACGGACCGCGCGTGCGCTTCCACAAAATGGGAGACACTCCCCAGCAAGATTCTGAAGTTTTTGGCAAGGGCTACGGCAAGGACAAGATCGCTGTTGGAGACGTTACCGAAGATGGGCGTTATCTGGTTGTTCAGGTTCTCTATGGCTCGGCTGCCGACAAGGTCGAGATTTGGACTCAAGACCTTGCAAAACATGGCGAACTCAGTCCGTTAGTGAAAGACATCGACGCCCGCTTTTTCGCCTATCCTGGTGGGGACACCCTTTTTCTGCAAACCAACTGGAAGGCTGCACGCGGTCGCGTTCTGGCGGTTAAGTTCTCAGAGCCCGATCAATCGAAATGGCGGGAGGTGGTCCCTGAAGCTCAGGACGCCATCGATGGGGTTGCAATTGCCGGCGGAAGAATATTCGTCAGTTATGTCCACAACGCCTCTTCTACCGTGAAAATATTTGCTCCTGATGGAAAGAGCGTTGGGGAACTGAAGTTTCCTACTTTGGGATCTGTCACGCAGATCAGCGGGCGTTGGGAAGGAAAGGATGCCTTCGCGAACTTTCGTTCCTATACCACTCCAACTACGCTCATCCGCTACGAAGTGGCTTCTGGCAAGCAATCGGTGTGGGCGCGCATTCAAGTTCCAGTCGACAGTAGCCAGTTTGAAGTTAAGCAGGAGTGGTTCAATTCCAAGGATGGCACCCGCGTTCCGATGTTCCTGGTCAGCAAACATGGGATCAAGCTAGATGGAAATAATCCTGTGTGGCTCACTGGGTATGGCGGTTTCACCGCGAGCGAATTACCTATATTTAATCCTGAAGCGATAGTTTGGGCGGAACACGGCGGAGTTTTTGTCGACGTAAATCTTCGCGGCGGTGGCGAATTCGGCGAAGAGTGGCATCGGGCCGGAATGTTGGAGCACAAGCAGAATGTCTTCGACGACTTCACCGGAGCCGCGCAATGGTTGATCCAGAACAAGTACACAAATCCGGATCGGCTTGCCATCGAAGGCGGAAGCAACGGTGGCCTGCTTGTCGGTGCTGCTTTGACGCAGCATCCCGAGCTGTTTCGCGCTGTCGTATGCTGGCATCCACTTCTGGATATGTTGCGCTATCAGAAATTCATGATGGCGCAGTTCTGGGTTTCAGAATATGGCAGTGCCGAGAATCCAGAACAGTTCAAGTACATCTATGCTTATTCCCCTTACCATCATGTCGATGAGAAAAAGCAATATCCCGCAGTCTTATTCATGACTGGAGACGGGGATACGCGCGTAGCTCCTCTACATGCAAGGAAAATGGCAGCAGCGATGCAAAGAGTCGCCTCGCCAGATCACCCCGTGCTGCTCCGATATGAGACGGTTGCTGGACATGCCGGCGGGCGCTCGGTCACTCAAACCATAGGCGACGATGTTGATGAGTTTACCTTTGTGTTTTGGCAGTTGGGTCTAAATCCCTAGCAGCGAACCGGGGAAGGCTCAGCGTTTTCTGGGAAGACTTTTGTTCGAGCGGTGCCGACTATTCGGATGAATCGATTCCTTCACACCAGTCTTTGAGAGATACAGGATGTTTGCTGCGTACAATCTCTCCCTTCATTGACGCGGCTTGCGCTGGCTGTGGCGCGATGGATAGCAGACGTTCGAGACAACCAAGCAGCTCTGCTTCGTCTTCGCCTGTAATCATGGCGTCCACCCCTTGCGGAAGTCCTTCATTGACCTTTTCGACAGGGATTACAAGCAAGACGCAGACATGTGCCTTCACTGCTTTGAGGGATTGCGCTACTGACCAGCCGTCGGTTTCAACAAAGTAAGACTGATCCAGCACAACAACATCGACCGGACTGTTTACGCTTATCGCGACCGCCTGGTCGGGCGTAAAAGTCTCGGCAACCAGATAACCCGCGTTTGTGAGATGCCGTTTGAGGGCAGACTTACGGCGGTCGGTCAGTAAGAGCACTGTTTTCCCGTCGCCAGGGGAGGTCACCTGAGGAGGAGACTCTGGCGTCATTTGGACCTCCATCAGCTCTCGTGGAGCAGAGTACCGATTCAATTCCCCAATTGACACGGTTTGAACGTCCAAGGGGTAGGATGTCCGAAAGGGCTGGCCGGTTGTTAGGCGCAATCTTGCGTCATGCTGCTTCAAAGCGGCGGCACCAGAGCTGCTCTACGTAAGAAGGGTTTGCCCTCGCGCTGGACGACTCATAGGAGCACATCTTTCCTCTGTTTGCCAGATCTGGCCTTTTAGTTCAGAATGCTTCGAATTCAGTATGAACGCTGGGTGCCACAATGGTCCTTCGTCTATCGCTTCGATATTTTTCCCTCCTTGTGACTCTCTTCTTTTTTTCAGCTGTTTTGAACGCCGCAACGGTGTCTGGAACCGTCAAGGACAGTACCGGCGCGGTGATTCCTCACGCACAGATTGAGATTCGCGGCAACCAACTCGCACAGCCCTTAGTTACAACCTCTGATGGCCTTGGGCATTTCACCTCCTCGGATTTGGCGGCTGGTACTTACTCCGTAAAAGTCAGCGCTGAAGGATTCGAGCCGCTGGAGCGAAGCGTGGTGGTCGCCGGCGATCCAGTAACTCTCGAACTTGCATTGTCGCTGCCTGTGGCTAAACAGGAGATCACGGTGTTGGGGAAGTCAGCCAGATTCGCCAATTCCGACTCGACATACCAAAACCTGCGCAACGTTGGATTGGGAGTCGCCTTCCGCGTGGACTCTCTGACAGTGAAGTGCGATGCAGCTACTTTTCAGCTCAACCAGGGGACGATCGTCTTTCTTGCTCCAGTGAATGGCATGGTGACTGGAGCAATATTTCTTGGTAGCGGACACTTCAATCTGAAGCCCGTGACGGGCATTGCCCGAGGAGAGATCTATCGCAGGCTTAAGACCAACGAGGTGGATGAAGACCTTACTCAGATCGTTTTCCGATATGCGGGTCCTTTGAGCCGTGCCTTATTAATGGCATCGAAGCCAGAGAAGGAAACGGCAACTCCGCCGGGAGCCGCAGAGGCGCTCCACCGCTGGCGCGACACTGTTCGCCAACGCCGCGAGGTGCCTCTTGGTTTCACTGAGGGCTTGCTTCACGGCGAAGCGATGGAAAACGTTGACGCCGAAATCCTCTCGGCTCTGTACAACCCCGCCCGCCCCGGATTTTTCGATGCCTATATCCATGGCACAAAGCACAAGGATCTGCGGTTCCTATACCGACCGCGTGGCGAAGCCATCGCTGCTCTTAGTACTCCCGAGGAGTTGGCGCTCATCAACTATGACCCTGAGGGAATGGATGACGGCATTCTGTACCTTGACCACACGATGCAGGAGTACACAAAGGGTACGGCTAGTTCACATGAAGAGCGGCGCTATTTGGCAGCCCGCAAGTTCAAGGTCGAGACTGTAATCGCGAAGAACGATCACCTTACTAGCGTTGCAACGATCACCTTTGAACCTCTGCTTGGCGGAGAGCGCGTTGTTAGATTCCGTTTGCTGCCGAACCTCCGGGTAACCCGTGTGAGTGATGAGGCCGGCAACGATCTTTATTTCATTCAAGAGAGCCGAAAGCAGGATGGATCTTTCTACGCCATTCTGCCGCAGGGCGCGGAGGCGGGAAAAGAATACTCAATCACCGCCGAATATTCCGGTGACAAGGTCTTGACCAACGCAGGAAACGGAAGTTACTACGTGCAAGCGCGCGAGTCCTGGTACCCCGACTTGAACGGCTTCAACGAGCGCGCTCTTTACGACCTTACTTATAAAGTTCCGAAGAAGTACAAAGTCATCAGCGTCGGCACTCTGGATCGCGAGTGGATGGAAGGTGATTTTGCTGCTAGCCATTGGACCACAGCCAAGCCGGTTGCTGTTGCCGGCTTCAACTTTGGGGATTATCACAAGCTGGAGCTTCCCGATCTCAAGACTGGATACCGAATTGAAGGTTATTTTCTGCCCGACCTCCCGGATCGTCTTTTACCATATCGGGACGGTGCCCTGCGAGGTATGGCACCGCGCTCGATGACGGAATATGCGCTGGAACAGACGCGTGCACAGTTGCAGCTATGCAGTTTCTACTTTGGGAAGACCTCATTCGATCACATCTACGTAACCGAGCAGCCCGACTTTAACTTTGGACAATCCTGGCCGAATCTCGTGTACCTTCCCATCTCCGCCTACATCGATTCCACCCAGCGCTGGCTTCTATTTGGCACGATCGACAACAAATTCACCGGCTTCGTTCGAGAGGTAACACCGCACGAAGTCGCGCATCAGTGGTGGGGACACGCGGTGGGCTGGGCTTCCTATCACGATCAGTGGCTCTCGGAGGGGTTTGCCGAATTCTCCGCTGGACTGTTTATCCAACAAGCCGAAGGCAAAGAATGGCTAAAGGATTACCTCGACTTCTGGGACCGGCAGAAGAAACGCATTCTTGAAAAGAACCAGTACGGTGTGGCTCCCAATGACGCGGGCCCGTTGTGGCTTGGGCTTCGCCTGATCTCACCGCGCACCGAGGAAGCGTATCAGAACGTCACGTACCCGAAGGGCGCGTACATTCTCGCCATGCTTCGCTCCATGATGTACGGCTCTGAGACACATGACCAAGCTTTCATCGATATGATGCATGACTTTGTTGCCACTCACCAGGATCGTTCGGCATCAACGGAGTCGTTCAAAGCTATCGCTGAAAAGCACATAACTAAGGCCATGGATCTACAGAGAAACGGCCGACTGGATTGGTTTTTTGATGAATGGGTGTATGGCACGCAGGTACCCCGCTACAAGTTCAGCTACGAACTTGCCCCAAGCCCCGAAGGTAAGACGAAACTCCACGTTGCGCTTACGCAGAGCGACGTCGACGCCAACTTTGGGATGTTGCTGCCGATCTATGCGGATTTCGGCAAAGGGATGGTCAGGATTCTTGAGCTACCGCTCATTGGCAACAACACACGTGATTACGACGTGCTTCTACCGATGCAGCCTAAGAAGGTTGCTTTTAATGCGTACAAGGAGATCCTTGAGAGATAGTCGCCTTACCGGCTCATCTCTGCGAGCGCCGCCTGTCGTCCCAATAAGTCAAAGCGTTCCACGAAGGGACACCGAGTGCGTCGGGATTGAAGAAAGTATTTGGCTAGAAGCCGAGGTCACTCAATCCGGGATGCCCGTCGGGACGTCGTCCGAGTGGCCAGTGATATTTGCGCTCTGATTCCCGAATCGGTAAGTCATTGATAGATGCGTGTCGGAGTCGCATCAATCCGTGCTCGTCGAACTCCCAATTCTCATTTCCGTAAGAGCGAAACCAGTTTCCGGAATCATCATGGGATTCGTAAGCAAAGCGAACGGCGATGCGATTTCCTTCGAAGGCCCACAACTCTTTGATGAGCCGATAATCCAGCTCCTTACTCCACTTGCGTGTGAGGAAGGCCGCGATCTCTTTTCTTCCATTTACAAATTCGGCACGATTTCTCCAGCACGAGTCCACGGTATAGGCCAGCGATACCCTTTCAGGGTCGCGCGAGTTCCAGGCATCTTCTGCAAGACGCACTTTCTGGATCGCGGTCTCACGAGTAAATGGCGGCAACGGTGGACGGGAGACAATCTCGGCTTGAGGTCCAACTTCGACGACATTCTTCGCGTGACTCATGAGATCCTCCTTCGATGCGGAAAATGTGCACCAGTCAAAACAAGTGAATCGCAAGAACGGTCATTTACTCTAATTCGCAGGCGGGTTCGTCGCAACCGTGCATCCATCTTCCGCAGCTCTCGTCGTCCTCGCCAGAAACTTAGTTAACCAGCGCCGCCGACGTGAGGCTTGGGACTCGAACGCAAGCTGACTGGGAACGATCAGTTGGACCTCGGTGCCACCTGCCTCTCGACTCCAGACTCGAAGCCGCCCGCCGATTCCTTCAGCGCGCTCCCGCATTCCCTGCAGGCCCCAATGTCCCTCGCGACCTGATTGCAAAACGCGTGATTCGATTCCGGTGCCGTCGTCGCGAACCGACAGCCGAAAATGCCGCGATGCATAATCCAACTCGACTTCGATGTTCGCCGCCCCAGCGTGTCTAAAGGCATTCACGACTGCTTCGCGCCCAATGCGATAGACCTCGTCACGAGTTACCGGACGGAGCCGACGCTGCAGGCCTTCCACGATCACGCGGAATGCGACTTCGTTCCCAGCTGCAAGCTCGCTTGGTATGCGAACGAATGCATGCTGCAGATCATGTGGTTTGCCGTCGGGAGAACGAAGTCCGCGAAGCGTTTGTCGTCCCTCCTCTACCACCTGCTTCATCAATTGAAGAACACGATTGAGCGCCGGCTTGGAGGGTGAGTCGTCTGGCACCCGGTCCAATGCGACATCGAGTTGCATGGAAGCGCTGAGCACTCCCTGCAGCAACGTGTCGTGCAGTTCCTGCGCAATACTAGTGCGCTCAGCCAAACGCTCTTCAAAACGCATCTGCAGTTGTCGGCTCAACTGGTGCATCCGCCAACGAAAATAAACCAGCACCGCCAGAAGGACTGCGAAGATGCAGGCCAATCGAAATGCTCCGGTTTGCCAAAAGAGAAGTCCACCCGGTGTGACAGCAACCGCTATTACCGCTCCACCCTGAGTTGGCAAGGTGTCGATCTGCACCGGAGGTTGATATCCGGGCTCAACGAGGAGCGCTGCATAGTCTGTTCCAAGATGGATCCTGTTCTTCCAGCTCGATCCCTGGATGTCTGTAAACGTCTGATCGACGTATGGCTGAACAAACCACTGTCCGCTGCGCGCATACAAGACGATCCGCTGTCCTGGTCGGGCACCCTTGACTCTGCCTTCGATCGCTCCGAATTTGATCGGACCCCCCGCATCGGCAAGAGGGACTTTCTTGAACTCAATTGGGCCACTCTGGTCACGCCGCATATCGCAACCGCAGAGCAAGATTGCAATCAATAAAGTCGAGATATTACGCAGGCCGCGACTCATTTCCACGTCTTTAGCCAGGGAGTGGCTCGATTGTATCGGGAAATGACGACGGAGTGGTTCAGACTTGCCGAGTTGGCGCCGCTAGCGTTGAAGGTGATACGAAAGGTAGATTGTGCTTAAAAACAGAATGAGCCAGCACAAAGCGACCGAAACCAACAAGCCGGCTACACCCTGTCGGGATTCAGGATCCAGGTAGCGGATAGCGGCCCAGACCTCACCGTCAGAAAAGGTCTCCTCATCAAGTGATCGCTTTGCCTTCACTCTATTTCCCCAAGCTCTGTGAAAGTCGAGACGCCCGCCGAGGCGGGCGTCTCAATCATGCAGCCTTTGAGAAGCTAAACAGCGGCTTCTGCCAGTTCAGGAATCTCGCCAGTTCTCTCTCCCTCTTCGACGGAGAGCGCTATGTGCTTGCGTGCCACGAGCATATAAATGGACGGCACGACGAACAGCGTGAACACAGTTCCGATGATCATGCCGCTCACCAGCATGATTCCGATGCTGTTGCGAGCGCCCGCTCCCGGTCCCTTTGCCAACACCAGCGGAAAGTGACCAACAACCGTCGCTGCGGTTGTCATAAGGATCGGACGCAAGCGGGTCTGGGCCGCCTCGATCACCGCCGCCAGCTTGTCTCGGCCTTGCTCCTGAAGGTGGTTTGCGAACTCCACGATCAGAATGCCGTTCTTCGAGACCAGACCCACCAGTGTGATCAGTCCAACTTCGCTATAGATATTGAGCGTCGTGAATCCGAGGAACGAGAACATCAGCGCTCCCGAGATAGCGAGAGGCACAGAGCCTGCGAGCACGATGAATGGGTCGCGGAAGCTCTCGAACTGTGCTGCCAGCACGAGGTAGATCAGGATGGCCGACAACAGGAACGTACCGAGGAATTTGCTGCCTTCAACACGAAGCTGACGCGACTCACCAGCGTAATCAACGGTGAATCCCTGCGGCAGGATCTTCTTCGATTCATCTTCCAGGAACCGCAATGCCTGGTCGAGTGGAACCGGCGGCGGGATTACTCCCTGAATTCGCACAGCATTCAGTTGCTGGAATTTGTTGAGTTGTCGCGGCTCAGTTGTGGTCTTCAGGCTCGCAAACGTCGACAACGGAACAAGCTGATCATTGGAGCCCTTCACGTAGATCTGTGTCAGTTGCTCCGGAGTCAGGCGCTCAACACGCTTCACCTGAGGAATGACTTTGTAGCTCTGTCCCTGAATGCTGAAACGGTTCACATAATTTCCGCCAAGCAACGTCGAGAGATCCTTGCCTGCCTGGCTAAGATCCACGCCCTGCGAGCGGAGCTTGTCACGATCGAAGACAACCTCAGCCTGGGGCTGGTCGAACTTCAAGTCCGAGTCCGCGTAGATGAACATGCCGCTCTGGAACGCGCGCTTTACAAGCTCGTTGGCGAACTGTGCAAGCTGCTGCGGCTCGGCAGCGGAGGCAATCACAAAATCCACTGGGAAATTACCGCCGCCTGGTAGCGGGGGAGGAGTGAGAGGAATTACGCGAACGCCCGCGATTTTTGATAGCGGCCCAGTGCTTTGGATCAGAAGCTGTTGCGCAGTTTTGTTGCGCTCGCTCCACGGCTTCGTCACCATACCGCCAAAGCCACCCGTTGGGTCGGTGATCTGAAAGATACTCTCAGCCTCAGGGAACGAGTGATAAACATCGTAAATCTGCGACGCGAAGAGCTTCGTTTGATCCAACGTTGAGTTCGGCGATGCCTGCAGCACGCCGAAGACCACGCCCTGATCTTCAGCCGGCGCAAGCTCTCGCTGGGAGAAGATGTAGAAGGGCACGACGAGCAGAGCAACGATTACCCAAACCCCAAAGACTACTGGCCGGTATCGCAGCGTGCTCTCCAGCGCGCGCTCGTATACCTTGCGAACGCTTTCGAAGCGACGGTTGATCCAGCCTGCGAAGCCGCGCTCGGTATCGCCGGCGCGAAGCAGCTTGGAGCCCATCATCGGGGACAACGTCAGAGCGACGATTCCCGAAATGATCACCGCACCCGCGAGCGTGAACGCAAACTCGCGGAACAACGCACCGGTCAATCCTCCTTGGATACCCACGGGCGCATAGACTGCGGCCAGCGTAATCGTCATTGCGATAATCGGACCGACCAACTCGCGAGCCGCATCGATTGCGGCCTCGAAGGGAGTCTTGCCCTCGTGAAGGTGACGTTCAACGTTCTCCACCATCACAATCGCGTCATCGACAACGAGTCCGACAGAGAGCACGATCGCCAACAAGGTGAGCAGATTGATGGTGAAGCCTGCAACGAGCATCAGGAAGACGGCACCAATCAGCGACACCGGGATCGCAATCACCGGAATCAATACCGACCGGAACGACCCGAGAAACAGAAAGATTACAACTACGACAATCAGTAGCGTTTCCGTAAGAGTGCTTAGCACTTCTCTAATCGCATCCTGAATGTAGGCTGTGGCGTCGTATGGAATACCGACCTTCATGCCTGCCGGTAACTGCGCACGGATTCCCGGAATCGCTTCGCGAACTTTCTTTATTACTTCAAGGGAGTTCGCGGTAGGCAACACCCAGACGCCCATAAACGTAGCGGACTCTCCGTTGAAACGAACATCTTCATCGTAGGTCTCAGCGCCCAGTACAACGTCGGCAATTTCCCCGAGGCGAACGATCGTCCCCTTATCCTGCTTTACGACAAGCTGGCGAAACTCCTCAGCAGTACGAAGATCAGTGTTCGCCACCAGGTTCACAGAAACCATCGAGCCTTTGGTCTTGCCGAGCGCCGACAGATAGTTGTTGTTCGCCAACGCATCATGCACCGCTGAGGGCGTGATACCGAGCGCGGCCATTTTGTCGGGCTTCAGCCAGACGCGCATGGCAAACGTGCGCTTACCAAGAATGTCGGCTCGCTGAACGCCGTTGATAGCGCTCAGCTTGGGCTGCACGACGCGCGTCAGGTAATCGGTAATTTGGTTCTGATCGAGATCCGACGACGAGAAGCCAAGGTACATCGAGGCAAACTGCGTATCGGCGGTCTGCAGATCAATTACTGGCGCCTCGGCTTCCGGGGGAAGATCATTGCGAACCTGCGCTACCTTTGCCTGTACTTGCGTGAGCGCGGCGTTGGTGTCGTAGTTGAGCTTCAGGTGCACGGTAATCGTGCTGAGACCCTGGGCGCTCGACGACTCCATGTAGTCGATGCCGTCTGCGCTCGCGATTACTCGCTCCAACGGAGTGGTGATGAACCCGCGAACAAGGTCCGCATTGGCGCCGACGTATACCGTCGAAACCTGCACCACCGCAATATCGCTTCGCGGATACTGCCGCACGCTCAACGAGCGAATTGCCTGCAGACCAGCGATCAGAATTACCAAATTGACACAGATCGCCAGTACTGGTCGCTTGACAAACAGATCCGTGAGCTTCATTTAGTTGTCCTCAGGCTTAGGAGCCGGATTGTTCCCCGGCTGGACTTTGTTATTCACTGCTACGGCCGCGCCGTTGCGGAGCTTGAAGACACCAGAGGTCACAACCACATCTCCCGGATTGAGCCCAGAGATCACTCCGACCTGATCGCCACGCGAGCCCTCAACTTTCACGAATTGCTGACGCACGCCACGGTAGGTTTCGCCACTTGGACTCTTCAGGTCTGTGACTAAAAAGACCGAATCTCCAAAAGGAGCGTAGCTGATAGCTGACGCCGGCATTGGAAACACCGTGCGCTGCTCGCCAACTCCCACTTCTACCTCGACGAACATACCCGGACGCAGCTTTCCTCCCGGATTCGCCATGATCGCCTGCACCTGAACGTTGCGCGTCGACTGATCGACCACCGAATCGACAGCATTAACGCGGCCAGTAAAGACCGCTCCGGGAAGGTTGTCGCTCGTGATCCGTACGTTGCGACCTGGCTGCATCCGCCCGACGATCTGCTGAGGCACGTTAAAGTTCACATAGATCGGGTCAAGTGATTGCAGCGGAACAATCGGACTGCCCGCAGCAAGATATTGTCCCAAATTGACTTGGCGGATTCCGAGCACTCCTGAAAATGGGGCGCGGATCGTCTTGCGATCGATGGTCGCTCTGATCTCCGCAGTATTAGCCTCCGTCTGGCGCTGATCGGCCATCGCCTTGTCATAATCCTGGCGTGAGATTACGCCTTCATTTACAAGTTGCTGCATGCGGTCGTAGTTGATCTTCGCCAGATCTTGCTGAGCCTGCATCGCAGCCAGCTGAGCCCGTTCCTGCCGGGTATCGAGCTGCACGAGCACTTCGCCTTCCTGAACCCACTTCCCGGAATCGAACTTGATCTGGTCCACAGTGCCTGGCAGATCGGCGCTCACCGTAACGCCATGGATGGCGTTCATAGTCCCAACCACGCTCAGCGTCGACGGCCACGTCTCCTGCTTTGCAGTAATCGTAGTAACGGCCTCTGGAGGAGGAGTGAAAGCATGGGACTTTACTGCCGCCTGAACTTGCCGCAATTTAAAGTAGGCGAGGCCGCCAATCACTGCCGCAGCCACTACCAACATGAGAAACATCCGCTTCGCCATTTAGGTTCCTCTCTTGCGGGACGACTCTTCCCCAGAGGTAGCGGCTCGTCCCAAGCTCGCTTCCTCGGTAGCCCTCTTTAATAAAGAGCGGAAAAAATTTTAGTCTGGTCGGCTAACAACTGCCTCGACGCTGGCCGCCGAGTTCACTGCCGATAGCCGAACGTTGTTTTGCCTTCCGGTCCTGTGCTTCGAGATAGAAGATGGGATATCCCGGACGGGCGAAAAGATGCGAAAAGTTGATCGACGATTCCATTTTTTTCGCCAGCAGACGAAGTAAATGTTCAGCGTCACGGAGCGACAGTATAGCGACTCCTTTGGTACTTGCGCGGACGCGCCACATGGTGCTTAGCCTTTTTACAAAGTTTTTACTTCTACTTTCCTGCTTCTGACTCTACGACGAATGAAACGCAGTGAAATCGACGAACCTACCAAAGAAAAAGTCCCAATCGATCTGACGCCGATAGGCCTTGGAATTCCGGTGAAGCAATGAACTGACAAGTAAGAGCCAAGGTTACAAAGCTGACATTCAGAAGGACTCCATCGAAGCGGCGACGTTCCAGATCAGCGGCACCCTGGTTCAGGTTGGCAACAAGGACAAGCTCGACGATGTGAAGACAGTCGGCACTCTACCTTACGCGCAGTTCGAGTCAGCCATCGACAGATGCTGAAGAACTAGCGATTCCTAGACTGGCAGAACTGATAGTTCCACGATTGCGCTAGAACTGGCACGATTCTCTGTAACATGTTCTCCGCACTCGTCGCCGCTGACCACCGCATCTCCAAAACTCTGATTCCTGGAACAAATCTGATTCTGGTTCAGACGATGTGAGCGCAAAACCCTTTGTTCGCGGAGAGCTTCTAACTCCGAATGTGAGAATGAAGGGTCTTATTCTTGCCGTAACCTGGCTCGCCAGTGTTCCGCTCGCTCTAAGTCAAACAAAGCCAGTCCCAAATGCTGCCAGTTCGCAGCCGGGCGTCAGCACGGGAAATCAGGCTCAGGGCTGCATCAAGCCAGTCCGACTGTTTGCCATCGAGGATTACAACGGACCTATGAAAAGCGTGGCCGCGTCCCTGGTGCGCCGAGTCGAAAATCAAACAGCGCAGAATCCGAAGAGTCCTGGTCTCAGGATATGTTCCTTAAGCCCCCGGCAGAAGTTAAATCTGGCCCTGCAGAATAGCGTCGAGCCAATCACCTTTATCGTTGCAGGATTCAGTGCAGGTATCTCGCAAGCTGCGGATTACGACTCCCAGTTTGGGCAGGGAGCGTCAGGTTATGGTCAACGTTTTGGTGCGGCGCTGGCTGACAATACCGCGGGTGAATTCTTTGGCACATTCCTTTATCCGGTCATCTTCCGACAAGATCCTCGTTACTATCGCGTGCAAGAGGGTGGAACTAAGAAACGCATGGAACATGCCCTGGCACACATATTCGTCACTCAAGGAGACTCCGGAGCACGAATGTTCAACTACTCGGAGTGGTTCACAGCCGCGTCCACCACGGCACTGAGTAACGTGTACCATCCTGGGAATCGCCGAGGCTTCGGTCCCTCGGCCGGGCAAATGGCAATTACGGTCGGCACGGACGCCGGGTTCAACGTATTACGTGAATTTTGGCCCGAGGTGAGCCGCAAATTGAAGCTGCCCTTTCGGCCACCTCAAACGGCGCCGCCGGCGCCGGAAAACATCAGTAGGCGCTCGAAATCCAAACCATAGAGATCGATGTCGCCCGGCCGCTTGGCCCGAGCTTCCTGAGCGTCCTGCGGCGTGGCTTTGTCGAAACGGACACCGCCGCTTTCACCGAAGCCGCGGTAATCCAGCGTGAGGACGTTGATTCCCGATGCCGCAAGTTGCTGCGCCAGGCCGTCCCAAACTTTGCGTTGGCGGTTGCACTGATGCAAGAGCAAGACTCCGGGCCGGGCTTGTCAGCAGTGAAATACGTTGCTTTGAGCTTCGTACCATGCACCGCCGTGAGATCGATAATGTGCCGTGCTGCGAAAGCTCCAGGCGCAATCGCGGTTGCAATAAGCAATGGCAAGAACAACACTCAACCAGATCCCTCTCACCGAAATCGGTGCACCTCCTGAGACTGCAACATGATCAATACTGCAAGGCTCCGGCATTGCGGACCGCTGTTGCTTCGGATACTTCCATCATCCATCTTGATCCCGTCGTTCTCGTGCGAGGATAGATACATGCGAAATCTGCTTGCCACGTTCTTGACCTCGTCGACATTAGCCACAGTGCTGCTGGGCGCGGTGTCCGCGCAGCAAACACCTGCGAACAGTCCTCAACACGCTCCGGCTGCCGCAACGAAGAAGACTACGACCACCAAACGTGCGCCAACTCCGGCAGCCAAACCTAAGGCGGTTGCCCTCACCACTCAGCAGGACAAAATCAGTTACGCGATTGGTATGAATATGGCGAAGACTCTTCAGAGGCAATCCTTGGACGTCGAACCAGACATTGTCGCCAAGGGTTTGAAAGATGTCCTGACTGGGAATAAGCCGCTACTGACCGACGACGAAGCCAGGGCTACTCTGACTACGCTGCAAAACGACATGCGAGCAAAACAGCAGGAGAAGACCCAACAACTTGGGCTGTCCAACAAGAAAGAAGGAGAGGAATTCTTGGCTGCGAACAAAGGCAAAGAAGGCGTGGTCACGCTGCCGAGCGGTCTTCAATACAAGATATTGAAAGAGGGCACCGGCTCTAAACCATCTGCGACTGACTCTGTGGTATGCAATTACCGGGGCACATTGATTAACGGAACTGAATTTGACAGCTCTTATAAACGTGGCGAGCCAGCGACGTTTGCCGTGGGCGGAGTCATCAAAGGTTGGACTGAAGCTCTTCAATTAATGCCGGTCGGATCAAAGTGGCAACTGTTTGTTCCATCTGACTTGGCTTACGGTCAAAGAGGCGCCGGCGCCGATATCGGTCCCAACGCTACTCTCATCTTTGAAGTGGAATTGTTGTCGATCCAGGGCAAATGACAGTGATAGTAGCGGGCGGCCCAATCCTCTTTCTTGGCTCCAACACGGAACCGAGAAAGACGTGGGCACTCCTCGAGTTATTGGGATAATGAACTGCCAGTGCTTCAAAAATGACACGCTCCGGCGGCTTTAACTTCGAGAACTTCCGCCAATTAAGTCGAGATGGGTGAGCACTTCCGATGGGATTTGCAGCGTCGCGGCCTTAAGATTCTCGCGAAGATGCTCTAGGGAAGATGTTCCGGGAATCAGCAGGATGTTGGGCGAGCGTTGCAGAAGCCAGGCTAGCGCAAGCTGCATCGACGTGACACTTAGTGACGCCGCCGCTGCATCGAGTACCGACGACTGTAATGGAGTGAATCCTCCCAACGGGAAAAACGGAACGTAAGCTACGCCTCTCGCGGCCAAGTCATCGATGAAGGCATCATCCTTCCTGTTCGCCACATTGTAGAAATTCTGCACACAGACTATCTCTGTAATGGTCTGAGCCTCAGCGAACTGCTTGGGACTCACGTTGCTGAGTCCGATATGGCGGATCAGCCCCTGATGCTTGAGTTCGGCGAGCACGGTGAGCGGCTCCGCAATGGATCCTTCCGATGGTTCGGTGAAGCCTCCAACCCGAAGATTTACGACATCAAGCTTGTCAACGCCGAGATTTCTCAGGTTGTCCTGAGCGCCGTCAATCAGCTCCTGGCGGGAGAGAGCATGAATCCAGGACTTGTCTGCTCCCCGGCGAGCGCCTAGTTTGGTGACGATCACGAGACCCTTGGCATAAGGATGGAGGGCCTGCTTGATAAGTTGATTGGTCACATGCGGACCGTAGTAGTCGCTGGTGTCGATGTGATTCACGCCCAACTCTACGGCCTTGCGCAGCACAGCAATGGCGGCGTCAACATCCCGAGGTGGTCCAAAGACCTGCGGACCGGCAAGCTGCATTGCGCCGTACCCCATGCGGTTCACCGTGAGCGACGTGCCCCGCAATGTGAAGGGGCCGGCAACATCTATCTGTTGAAGCATTTCTTTTTCTCCTAGATACTGTTCACCATTTGAAGTGAGGGAAGTTCAAATGACTCTCCCACGAGTTCTTCGCTTTTCTTCCATAGCGCCTCGGCATTTTTTGCATCGAGCGCGTATCCGCGTACTCCTTCGCTTACGCCAGTGATGGTCACGTGATCCGCCACGATCTTGCCAACGTGGCAGTTCTCGCAATATCGTCCGCCAATCTCGTCCGCTGGAGCAACGACAGCCGCCCACACGGAAGTTGCGGCTCCCTGAGGAATGGTCTTCCACTGGAAGGGGCCCTTGCCCTCCGCAGCGAGTTGCTGATTCATCTGTTCGACCATCTTTTCTAGGCGACCCGGATCCGTGTAGCGACCGAGTTCGGTCTGAATCGCTCCGGGATGTACGGCCGCAGTGCGCACCCCACGATCGCGGTATCGCTGGTCGAAGGCAACGGAGAAAAGAATGTTCGCGGTCTTCGATCGCCCATATGCAACGAAGGGGTCGTAGGGCGTCCGTTCAAAATTGGGATCCTCCAGGTCGACGTTCGAGAAACGGTGCCCAGAAGAGGAAAGGTTGATCACCCGCCCACCAGAGCGGATAAGCGACGCAATCCGGTTGACCAGAACAAAGTGTCCCAGGTGATTCGTGCCAAACTGGGTTTCAAACCCGTCGACAGTATGGCCGAACGGAGTGGCCATGACACCGGCATTGGCGATGACCACATCGAATGGTCCGCCCTCGGCCAGCAGTTGATCGGCGCACGCACGCACGCTTTTGAGATTGCCAAGATCGAGTTCAATCAACTCGAAACTTCCGCCGCTGGCCGCAGCATCCTTGCGCACTTGTTCCGTAGCGCCTTTCGCCTTGACTAAGTCCCGCGCCGCTCCCACGACATCCGCGCCATGTGCTGCCAGCGATCGCGCAGTTTCAACTCCGATCCCGGCCGAAACGCCCGTAACTAGAATTCGTTTACCCCGCAGATTGATGCCGGACAAAACATCTTCTGTAGTTGAAGTGGCCCCAAATAGATTTGCCATTTTCTTCATCCTTCTTCTGCGACTCTCGGTAATGCCTCTATCGATATTGATGAGCCGCCCTGAATTTCTATTAAATCGCAGAGTCTCTGCGAATCAGTGCATGAGATAACCGGAGACCATCTCCGGTTGCAGTTATATTTTTTTAATTTCATCGATCAAGGGCTACTTCACCCGGCAGCCCGCATCGGCATTGACGATACCCCAATTACTTCGCTGTGAAACTTCGTTGATGCCTTCCCTTGGGCATTGATTCGACCTGCAAGCCGCGAGGAAACGTTGATCGTGAGCGATCGCCATTCGCGAGTTGAAGTAGGCAGATGATCGATGCCAGCCAATTCCTGCAGCCACTCTTCTGCTGAGATCTCGGCCTGCTCTGATCCGAATAACTCCCTCACTGCGCTGAAGAACGCAGTCAATTCCTGTTCCGCCATCACTAGAAGCTCGGCGCAGCCTGAATTTTGATTCTTCTTCGATCTACTAAATGCGAATTGATTCATGTTCATAACCTGTTCACGCGAAAGAAAACGCTACGCTGTCGCCTTTTGAGTTCCGAAATAGCGCATGTTGTCGAGATCGGCTATCAACCCGGAGTGGCGTGGGTGCCATCCCAGCCGCTCCTGCGTTTCCGCGCTTGAAGCCGGACAGTCGATACCAACGAAGTGCCCGATCCAGCCAAAGTGGTTGACGGACTCCGCCGCTGACTCGCTGACAACCGGCACGTTCAAGCGACGGCCGATCACGCCTGAGATGTCCCGAAACGGCACACTTTCGTCAGCGACTCCGTGATACGTCGCTCCTTCGGTTCCCTTCTCAAGCGCGAGCCTATAGAGACGAGCAGCCTCAAGCCGGTGCACCGCGGGCCAGCGGTTGAGTCCATCGGCCACATATGCCGAAACACCTTTCTCACGCGCGATGCGGATCACTTGTGGCACGAAGCCGTGGTCACCGTCTCCATGGACCGAGGGTGGGAGCCGCACCACAGACACCCGCACCCCGCGCGCCGCTATCGCAAGCACCGCGTCTTCTGACTTGCGGGGGAAGGTGGGATTCGTGGCATTTCCCTCGGTTGCTAGAAGGCCCTTGCGTTGAACGAGCAAGGTCCCGGAAGTGACGACTAACGGCCGGTCAGAGCCAGAGAGCGCGGCGCCGAGAGTCGCGATGGCCCGCCTATCCTTCTCAGCGGCGGGTGCGTAGTTCGTGAAGTCAGGGATGAATGCCGTGGATCGCGCCGTCTGCAGCGGCTGCTCCGCTGCTTAGGCTCTCGAGATCTTCAAGCGAACCGCGATGCACATCGGCCCCAGCGGCGATAAGAGACGTGGCGGCAGCATCTGAGCGAGCAAGACCGAGCACCTTGTGCCTGGCATCGAGAAGCTCTCGGACGACCGCCGAACCTATGAAACCTGTAGCGCCTGTGACGAAAACACGCATCCTTCATTCCTCCTAACCTGCTGACCGATTCGAATTCCGTAAAATTCGCGAATCTTGACGAAGCTCTGCTGCTTCGAATAAAACGGAGAACATCTCCGGATCAGCTGATAAGATAACCGGAGACTATCTCCGGTTGCAAGTTTTTTTGAGGATATTTATGAAACGTTCATCTGCGCCGCGAAAGCCGCGCACCGACGCCCAGCGTAATCGCGAGCGGATTCTAGAGGTTGCAAAGGAGGCGTTCACTCGGCACGGCGCGAATACCAGCCTTGATGATGTCGCTAAAGAAGCTGCGGTTGGAGCGGGAACTCTGTATCGCCACTTCCCTACACGCGATGCACTGATAGAAGCGGTCTATCGGACTGAGGTAGAGAAGCTGGCCGCCGCCCAGCAGAAGTTCGCCGAGACCATGCCTCCGATTGAAGCGCTGCGAGCGTGGATGTTGTTGTTCGTCGACTACATCGCCGCGAAGCACATAATTGCTCCTGCACTGAATACATTCGTTGGAGGTCCATCGAAGCTGTATGAAGGCTCGCGCGCGCAGATCCAGGGAGCCATTGATGCGCTGGTGAAGCGCGCAATCAAGAGCGGTGGCATACGAAAGGATCTTGAGCCATTTGATCTGCTGCGGGCGCTCATCGGCGTCTCCAATGTGGCCTCCGCCCCTGACTGGCAGCAAAGCGCCAAGAGATTGGTGGATATCCTCATCACCGGTTCGCGGCCAATCAAATAAAAGACTTCAAGTAGGGAGGCAGATCAACAAATTGCCGCTTTGATTGCGCCGACGCGTTCGAGCAAAGTTCCTGGTTCTATTAACACAAGTTCAAAGCCGAAACGTCGGTAAGTCTCTTCATGGATTTGTTCAAAACGCACTGTCTCGTCAAAGCTGATACGCCGCGCTTCAGTCGGCGTGATGAAGCCAAGATTCCGTATGAAGAAGACGCGACTTTCATACACTTTATCCTTTGTGATGCGCTCCAGTTCGCTCGTAAGAAAAGCCGAGAAGGAGTACCCGAGATAGACGGCCAATGCAGCAGTACAGACAACAGAACGGTCATGGAACTGAACCACATCCGGCTGGCAAGAGGCACGGACTTCGCGGACCCTCTGCAGATTAGTGATCGCATCAATGAATGAAGGATCAGTCCACGGTTCGGCTGTGCCTCGGGCTTGGGCAGCAGCGATAACGTCTGTAGCCGCCTCTTCAACAACGCTGAGACCATCAAGCTCTAACTGCCGGATGATTGCTGTCTTCCCGGCGCCGGGTGGGCCGGTAATGATGAACCTTCTCATGTGATTGCTGATCTATTGGCGTTTGGGAAAGATCTTCACCTTACACCACACTGGGAATCCACAAACAAATCGGGCGCATTATCTTTGCGTCGAATTGGGAGATGGGCTAACCATGCCAAGCGTGCCGCATCAAAAAACTCTGCCGATCTGGAAGAAGAACTTTGAATGGCCGTAGTTGCCGACGGCGCCTCCTACCTCCACCGGTCCGAAGATCGTGTTTACGATAAGCGCCCCGACGACGTCTCCCGGCAGGTAGGGCGGCTTAGGTCCGTTGGGAAGTTTATAAGTCTTGCCGACCTCGAACGTGCCAAGAAAATCGATGGTGCTACCGAGCAAAGGCGGCAGGTTTTTCAATGTCCGAATATAGCCTGTCTGGAACAGAAAGTATTGGTTGGTGAACAGCTCATTCGTACCAAACGCCACAAAACGTGTTCCGCCACCAAGCTGAAACGCTGGAATCCCGGTCTTGTAGCCGTAGCTGGTTCCACCATACGCATTCACGAAAACCGACGACGGATCGCTCAGGCGGAAGAAGTTCTGGAGTTGCAGCTCCGACAGTGGAAAGCCCTCCGGAGCCGCGGGATTAGTATTGAAGTACTTGGTGAAGAACTTCGCGCTCTCGCCGGAGCGGGGCACAATGGGCTCATCCAGCCTGTCGAGGGAATACTGCAACTTGACGTCGCCGGTCGTTCCCGAAACGGTCGGCAATCGAGCGTCGTTTCCAATCTGGGGAGAGAGGTGCTGATAGCCACCTTCATAGCCAAGGCGAAGCTCACCGGTCCTTCCGAAGACGTGGCCTAAATCAAGGCCGCCAAGTGACGTGCGGTTTCGGTACAGGGCAAGCAAGCTGCTTCCGTTATAGAGCGGATATTGATGGCTGTCGAATCCCACTCGTGGCGCTATGAACCAGTTGCTGGCAGGGCGGAACGGCCGGTAATACTCGCTCCTAATTCCATATTGGGAACCGAGAATCACGTCGTTGCGCAGCTCCCGGCGGTAGCCCCCGAAATTTAGAAACGTAATGCGTGCCCCCAGACTAAAGAAGACGTCGTTGTAGTCAGACCCGTCAATCACAATCAGAGGTCGCACAGTCGGTGGCGAGTAGGGCTTTTCCTGGGCCTCGATCTGCAGGCCCGGTTTGCCGTTCTGCTCCACCATGGTGTAGTTCAGGCGGGAAAACGGACCGGTGCCGTCCAGTTCCAAAATTTCGCGTTCCAGCCTGGCTGAGTCAACCGGCTGTTCGGCTAAGTCGGACATTTGTTTAGACAAGGGGTTGGCGATTCGCGGATCAACTCCAGTGACTTGCACAAACTGGGGCGTGGCCGCCGGCCGGCGTCGTTCACCGCGACGGGACAAATACACTTTCCAGGCGGCTTCATCTACCGAAAGGCTTGACAGCTTCTCAGCGTTTGCCGCTGCTGCCTGATATCCAGCCTTAATGAGCTGGTCAGCCTTCTCGTAGTCCATGGAGCTGAACTTTTGCAGCGGAACGTTCACCACGATGTCCGCGTCGCTCATGGCCTCGCGTTCATTCGCCGCAATGACCGCTGCGATCGACTCCCCCAACACCTGAAAGCTGTTGAGCGACGCATCAGGCTTCAGCGGAGCGATCTCAAGATGAACGCCGAGAACGACGTCGGCTCCCATCTCTTTAGCGACATCAACGGGAATGTTGTTGAGCAGTCCTCCATCAACGTAGATGTGTCCCTCGTAGTGGACTGGACTGAAGATGCCCGGCAACGACATGGTGGAGCGCAATGCCAATCCCAGCGGCCCACTGCGGAAGACATGCTCGCTTCTGGTTACGAGGTCAGTGCCTACACAGGCAAACGGAATCGGTAGTTCGTCGAAGCTCTTGAGATCCGAGTAAGGCAAGGCAATGCGGTCGAGAATCAGATCAACCTGCTGTCCGGAGTTGAACCCGGAGGGAAATTGCAGTCCCTGGTGTAAGCCGAATTCCAGCGTGCTGGGATACTCACGCGCATCCTGTTTTCGCCGAAACGAGAGGTCGCTGAAAGGGGTTCGCCCGCTTATGACTTGATCCCACTTGATGCCCTTGACCAAGTCGCGGACTTCCGCGGCCTCCCTGCCGGTGGCGTAAACGCCGCCGACCAGTCCACCCATGCTCGTACCCGCGATGTAGCTCACAGGGATGCGGTGCTCCTCCAGATATTGGATGACACCGATATGGGCCAGGCCCAGCGCACCCCCGCCCTCTAATACCAAGCCTAGCTTTGGTTTCGTTTCGGAACTTGGAGGGTCCTGAGCGAATCCGAAGGTCAAAGGGACACACACTAGAAAAACTGAAAGGAAGTTGCGGAGTTGATTCGTCATTGGCACAGCCTGTTTCTTAAATCTTCAGCAGCCTGCTTGGTTCCGGCAGTCTTTCGGTGTCCTCCCAGGCCCTGAGAGTCCGGGAAGTCGGCTCGCTGTATGTCCCGGGGCACTGTAAACCACTTATTAATGGTGGACTTCAGCAGATCGAGTTCCTGTCGCAGCACCGAAACCCGATGAGAAGGAAGTAATGAAACCAAATCCTCTAACATCGCACGCATGCGACGCACCACTTGAGTGCTGCTGGCTCCGAACTGACGAATTTCCGTTACCGCAAGCCCGACGAAGTCTTCCCAGTCGGGAGTGCGATAAACGAGGCGAAGTTGACCTGTAGAGTCGCGAACCATGCCGGTATCCAATCGCCTCATTCCGACTTCCCGCAGCAAATTGTGGATTTGATCAATAGCCAGCACCGCTGTAGTGGGATCGTTGATCGCTGCGGACAGCGCCTTCGCGGCAATGTCGACGATGATGCGGAAGGCAAATGCGGGATCCTGCTCCAACGTGCGTTCGCGATCCAAGGCAATGTTGTTCAGGAGTTCGTCGGAACGAATAGCGGAGCCGCCCCCGTACAGTCGAAACACTGAATCACCAGTGGTTACAAAGTCGCCAACCTGGGGGACAACTTCAATCGTGCATGCGGCTCGCATCGCGAGATCGACTAAGGCTCCAATCTCAAGCGCCTGGACAAAGCCGGGTTCCCCCTCGTTGGATACAGCTCGCGAAGGCGCTTCTAAGGAAGTTCGGCCGGATTCTTCTTCGCCGCCCTGCTGCTCAAACAGTCTTGGATACACCGCCCTGATCACTTGAAGCCCCTCGGCAGCTATGTCGGCCATCACTGTCGCAGGACGAAGCTGTTTACTTACGTGCTCGACCACAAACAGGAAGACACAAATGCTGATAATAGTCAGCACGAGCACCATGGCTGTGGTCAGCTGCCCGATGTGACCTTCCGTGCCGCGGGCTATCACTGCCATGCTGTAGATGAGGGTGAACACGAAGAGCCCAAGGGACGCTTTGAGGATGCGAGAACGAAAGGGCCGGGCAATGATCCTTGGCGAGAGAGTGCTGCTGGCAATCTGGACCGTGAGCAGCATTACGGAAAAAAAGAAGACCACAAACGAAAGCATTGCCGCCGCGACAATACCGGCCAGCGCGCGAGCCCCGTCCGCGGAGAAGCGAAAAAAATAAGAGCCTAAGCTTCTGTCCAGAATTCTTAACAGCGGAAGGGAGAGAAACGCAGCCAGTGTGGAAAGCGCTGGTATCACCCACAGTGACGACCGGAGAAAGCTACGCAGACGTCTTCGAAAAGCCCAGGTCATCGATATTTGGACCTGACACCAAATTGGGCCTCGCAACACCTTAATTCTTGCCCAAGCTTGCCAGTGGGGGACCTGTCACAAATACCGGGAAAACTACGAAAAATCGGTAACATTCCTGGAGGAAGCTGAGCAGTGGTTCGGGAATAAATCATCTGTAGCGAGAACGCCGATAAGCGCTCGCCTAGCGTCCTCGAGAAATACCCACTCCAAAGAGTGACGCGCGTGTGTTACTCACCGAGGAGCGCAACAGCAGCCTGGGGGAAGCGCCAGATATCCGCATCAGCCCTTTGTACGGCGTGTACATGTCAAAGATGATGGCAATCGCAGAATGAAACGGCCAAAGCGGATACAACAAGGCTGGCCACGACGCTCGCATTGGAAGGGGCAAACAGATCGAAGCCAGCAAAAATAATGAGCCAAAAAAAGCAACGCCATGATCAACGGCATGGAAACTCCACTTGGCTGCCTGTTCGAACATCGACCAGCAGGTTTGCGCGATATTAACTTTGACATTAAAAGCTCGATTCTGGAGATAACGTTGTTGGTCGTTCTTGGGCGAAAGTTGCTGAATTTCGTCGACAATAGGGTCGGTGCGGGCAGTCGTTGGAGTCGATTTAGCTGCTGTCGGATCTTTCGACAACATTTGATCGAGGACATTAACCATTGCGTCGTTCAGCTTATTGCGCACCTCCTTCGTTTTCTGGACCGAAATGGGAGAGAATGCCATCGAGCATAACGAAGTTGGCGGATAATTGTGTCAGCGCGGCGCTCTGCGCGTCGTAGAAACTCTTCGCTGATGCAACCAGCAGGCCCAGGACCAGGGCCGCCATCGTCGCGACCAATCTCATCGCCGACCTATTGCATTTTTGGATTCGTCGCTTAAGTGCTCTGCAGGGAGAATGCGGCGAAGCGCCGTGCCAAGCCGCGCAGGTCGGAGAACGCACGCGAGCGAAATCAGGCTGACCGTAATGGAACTCATGAGCAGATCACTTGAGGGTATGCGCTTGAGACAAAGAGCCGGGTTCGGTTGCATGTCAGTCTTCCGAAGTGAGTCCGCCACAAACCATTTCTTTCCTGTTATAGGGGAGGAAGCGTAACCTGTATGACTGTCCATGTTTGCAGTTCTTGAAATGCTGCCTGGACGGCTTTCCTAAACTAGGAAAAAGCCAGGCGGTGGTCCGCCCCGGCCCATACCGATAGCGCTGCTGGTTAGGAGGGCTATGTCATTTCGTTCAGTATTCGTCGCGGTTGTAATAGCCTTCGGCCTTATCGTTGCTGCATTTCTGATCAATCGCGCCCGTCCGAAGGTCGAGACCCAACAGCCCAGCGAAGCTCTGGTTCGCGCCAGTGGCAAGTGCGCCGAGTGCCACGTGCGACAGCAGTATTCTGTGGTCCATGAATACGAGATGAGTGTTCACGCACAGAATGGCGTGAACTGCCTCGATTGTCATCAGCCTGCCAACAAGCAACAAGGTCAAGAACATCATGGCTTTGTTATCGTTGCGAAGCTGACGGCAGGAAATTGCCGCAGCTGTCACGAGGAGATCTATCAGGAGTTTCTACGAAGTCGTCACGCTGCAGTGTCCTGGGCGGCGGTCTATGGCGAGCAAGGATTAAAACCGGAGCAAGTTGCCTTCTCGGAAACATACCAACCAGGCGGTGTTAAGGGACGTGCGCCGCACCCCTTCGTTACTCTTGAAGGTGGCTCAGCCATGGCGAGCGGTTGCGAGCAATGTCACAGCGTAGGCAGACCTAACGATGACGGCACGATCGGATCATGTACAGCCTGTCATTCGCGACACACTGCGTCGGTGGAACTGGCGCGCTTGCCGACGACGTGCGCGCAGTGCCATATGGGGCCGGATCATTCTCAAATCGAGATCTATGAGGAATCGAAGCATGGAGTGCTCTTCCACGCACAGGAACAGCTCTTGAACCTGAAGGCTCCTCCAAAACAGCTTACGACGAGAGACATGTTCGTTCCGACGTGCGCAACCTGTCACATGAGCGGAATCAACGGATTGAAGATCACGCACGATCCGTCGGAACGGCTCTCGTGGTTTCTTGCTGCAGCCGTCTCGCAGAAGAGACCGAACTATGCGCAGGCGCAAGCGGCAATGAAGCAAGTCTGTAACCAATGCCATACGGCTCCCTTGATCGACCGCGTATTTACGCAGGCTGAGAAGGTTGTTGAGAACACCAACAGCCGTGTACAGCAGGCGGAGGAGATCGTCACCTCATTGCAGAAGAGCGGAGTGTTAACCGGCAAACCGTTCACACATCCAATCGACTTCGTGTATTTCGACTTCTGGCATTACGATGGCCGAACATCGAAACACGGAGCATTCATGGGAGGCGCGGACTTCGTGCAGTGGCATGGAAACTATCCCATGCTGCAGAAGATGGTCCAACTCCGCAGCATGGCGGAAGAGTTGCGTAAACAATCCCATGGCACAGCGGTTCGTTCAGGAGCCGGCGAATGATTCAAGATGAAGAGCTTCACGAGTGCTGGTATGCCGATCCGAAACTTTGGATCGAGCTGTTTATATTAGTGAACCTCGCTTTTCTCGCGCTCGATATCTACATTGCTCATTCGACGAACCAGTTTCGGCACTCGGCTGAATACATTCCATTCTACTTTTCGCTCAGTGCGCCTGCTCTGCTTGGGGTCGGTCTATTCGCGAGTTACAGATGGCATTACCACGCTGCATGGCGAGATCTCGGGTACTTGGTCGGCTGGCTTGCCGTTGTGATCGGCATCGCCGGAGTCGCGCTCCACCTTAACAGTCGTTTTTTTTACGAACGCACTCTTAAGAGCCTGACGTACGCCGCGCCCTTCGCTGCCCCCCTCGCTTATACCGGGCTCGGGCTATTGCTAATCATGAATCGGATGATCAATTCACGAACCCTCGAATGGGGACAGTGGGTTTTGTTGCTTGCACTGGCGGGATTCTTCGGTAACTTTGTTTTCAGCTTGACCGATCATGCCGCAAATGGATTCTTCCGCTCTATTGAGTGGATTCCAGTCATCAGCAGCGCTTTCGCAGTTGGGTTCCTTGCCGCTCCACTACTCATGCCGGTCACAAGGAAGTTTGTGGGACTGTGTGCCGTGGTTCTGGCTGTTCAGCTTGTAGTGGGTGTTGCCGGTTTTTTCTTTCATGCGGAAGCGAATCTTCGCGGACCCTCAGTTCACATTTGGGACAACCTCGTAAATGGCGCCCCTCCCATGGCTCCCTTGTTGTTCGTTAACCTGGTGCTACTTGCTGCTATTGGCTTGTGGATGATTCACAAGGGTACATTCGGAGAGGCGAGGACTGAGTGGAACCAGGCTAAGGCCAAGCCTCGATAAAACACCTATTTCTGATGCTCCAGACTCTCCTTTGCTGAAGCCAGGGATTTTTGCAGATCAGAGACCGAGCGGCTCACGCCTATCGTTCGTTTAAGGCCGGTCAACCACACTTGTTCGCAGCTCATGGCCTTCACGAGATAAAAGCCGGGCTGCTTTCGGTCTTCACTGTTCGGAATTATGAAGGTGAGGTCCAAAGCGGTCTCGAGGTAGTGACTGGAATAGAGTTGCCTTTCCGCGATCACATCCGCCGAGTGATTGGTTTTGTCTCCGTGCATGGTTAAGACATGCATAATGCGCAGCATCGGCCTTGGCCCGAGTTTCAGCCTCTCCCAGTAGAAGGTGTTTTCCACGTTCGCGGGTTTCGCGTTCGGATAGTCGAGGATGTACTTGTTGAGCTCCGGAAGGTCTCGGGGGAACACCTGGTAATAGCTCAGCATATTCTTGAAGAGATCGTTGACACTTACCTGCTGGCCTTTAAGGTTGTAAACGAGTCCGAATATGCGATTGCCTTCCTTCTGGTACTCAAGCAGCCGCGCCAACGCAAGTTTCTGGACTAGCTGGTTCACCTCTTGATCCGCGTTCGGAGCGCCCCAGTGAACTGACTTTCGCAGGTCATCCATGGCGGTGCTGGCAGGGATCTGGATCTTGCAGTCTCCGGGCTTGCAGTCCTTCAGCAACTTCACATCATCGTTGTCGAATCCAAAACCCTGAAGGTCCGAGAGCTGCGGGGGATCGCTGAATTTGATGACACCCGTCTGACCAGGCAGGTGACCCGCATGACCTAAATCCTTCTCATACTTAAGAAAGCTGTCCGGAGCGGCGTTGACGTAAACCACGCCAAACAGAAAAACTTCAGCTTCGCTGCGCGCCTTCACATTTGTCGCGAAAGGCTTTCCGTGCTGGATGGCCGCAATCTTATCCCGGCTTAGTCCGATCCTTTGACTCAGGAAATCCTTCAGTTCTGAAACGGTTTGAGAAAAAGCGGTTGAGACTCGCGTCGTAAGCAGAAACGTCAAGACAGCAACCTGAAGGGTTCTTCTCTTCACAAACATTCCTCAGATTGAACTGGACAGGCGAGGGCTTGTACCCAGCAACGCTGTTACGTGACGTGTGGCATGTACGAATGTGAAGGTAAGAACGTCTCTGGGCCACTGGAAGAATTCCCAGTCGTCGCGTTATTCCCCGATGTGACTGGGACCATAACTTCCCTATTCGTCGCGGTTTGTCCTGATGCTATCTTTTCCACGAAGATTGAATCACCGAATTCGTGTGTGAGATAGCGATGCTCTTTGAGCTCGCGGTCGATAAAGTCAAGCGTCTCGTCATTCACGAACGCGCGCAGTAATTCGTAGTGGCTGCTTCCTGGTTCGTGGGTGCCTGTGAGAATCGCATCGACGACACGCAGGTTCGTTTCGAGGCGGATCTTTTGCGTCGCGATTCCCTCGCCCGACCGCAGTTCGCCGTCTGCGCCGGCAGCATGTTCGAGAGCTCGTACTACTGTAGTGCCTACGGCAATTACCCGTCGGCCATGTGTTCGTGCGTCCTGGACTAGATTCACGGCAGCTTCGGGAATTCGATATGGTTCGTTGAATGGAAGGCGCGCGTCGAGACTCGGATCGCCCGTGGAGGAAATTCCGGCAGCATGAGTAATCGTGCCGAATTGAACTTTGCGGCGAGTGATTGAGTCCAGAGTGTTCCAATTCAGAATGAAGCTTGCGGATGGAGGCTCAAACGCTACTGGTGGACCCGCGATCGGCGTCCATGCATCCCAGAGACCGAGTGGGGTTGGAATGTAGGCATACTGAATCGGCCGTCCATGCCGTGCCAGCCCTTGCCAAATCTCATTCGTTGAACCCTCAAAGCGCAGAAACACGAGACGAGGATGATCCAGCAGGCGTACGACAGTCGCGTGAATTGGGCCTAACTGAAGCGCGTCTCCCGAACGCAGTTCGGGCGGATTGGGACGATGCTCGGTGGGAGTGTGGAAGTCGCCGCCGCCAAACACAACGGCCGAGAAATATCTGACAGCGTGTGGATCGAGCGATTCCCTGCCTGCCAGGCGGACTTCGATTTTGGCGCCGGTAGGAAGATGGCTTCCAAAGAGGCTCGCGGGCAAGGTGGCTGCGTCGTTAGCGATCACCACGTCTCCTGGGCGTAGCAAAGCGGGAAAGTTCGTTCGCGCGATATGGCTCAGCTTACCGTCGGGTCCCACGACAAGAAGTTTTGCGTCGCGGCGGTGGGTTGGAGTACTGGCTGCGATCATTGAATCGCTGCCTCCGTCGCTTTCGGGGCACCTTCTTTTGCAAAGAGAACTTCCTCGATCTTTGCGATCAGTTCGCGCGCTGCGCTCTCCGGGCTTGTAAGCGTTGAGGGGTCCGCATCGGGAATCGCGAGACTATGCAGAGGTGTATCCATATCACCCGGATCCAGAGAGAGGACGCGGATGCCGAGCGGCGAGAGCTCCTGGTCCCAGATGTGGCTGAGGTGATGGAGCGCCGCCTTACTCGCTCCGTACGCACCCCAATTTGGGTAAGCATTGATGGCGGCATCGCTGGAGATGTTGAGAACGATCGGATGACCTCCCTCGCGCGCCGTGGCGGCTAAGGACCCAAGCAGCGCTTTGGTGAGCCGAAACGGGCCAAGCAAATTCGTCTGCAGCGTGAGTTCGAGATCTTCACAGTTGGTATCTCCGAGAGGCACGAGCGGGACCGGCCCTAGAGAAGATGCGTTGTTGATCAGAAGATCTACGCCGCCCAGCGCTCCGAGTATTTGAGTTGCGATGGAATAGATGTCGTTCTTGCGAGATACATCTCCCACAATCCCGTGTGACTCAGGACGTTGGCGAACAACGCCTTCGACGTTCTCTTGATTGCGAGCTATGAAGGCCACCTCCGCTCCATCGTCGAGAAGGATGTTTACGAGTGCGCGTCCCAGGCCGGACGTTCCGCCTGTAATCGCTACTCGAGTGCCGTGCCAAATTGTTGCCTGGTCAGCGTGACTCCCGCTGTCGGTCTTCATAAAGCTCCTCCTGCCCAGTTGGGGTTGCATTGACTTAGGTCAAGATGAAAGTTAAAGTTAACTTGAGATTCAGTTTTTTTTTAGCCTGGGCTTTCGTGGACGATCTGCTGACGATTTCCGAGATTTCGCGCCGCAGCGGGGTGGCATCCTCGGCACTGCGCTTTTACGAGGACAAAGGATTGATTGACTCGGAACGGCAGGGATCGGGGCATCGGCGCTATCAGCGAGCGGTCCTGCGCCGGATCGCGTTCATCGTATTCGCGCAAAAGATTGGGTTGAGCCTGCATGAGATTGGCGAGGAGTTGTCGAAGCTACCCAACAACCGCGTTCCAGAACGATCGGATTGGGCGAAGCTTTCCAGTGCCTGGACAAGTCGCATTGATGAACGCATCACGGAGCTGGAACGACTGAGGGCGGGACTCACCGAGTGCATCGGATGCGGTTGCCTGTCGTTGCAGCAATGCCAACTGGCCAATCCCGGAGATCGGGTCGGCGCGCGAGGCCCGGGTCCGCGTTACTGGATCGGCAAGCGTCGAAACTGAAGCTTTTGGCGAGTCTGTTGATTGTCCGGAGCTCGACGTGACAACTTTTTCCCTGAGATGTTGGCTGGAACCTCATCCCACTGTCAGAACACACAGGTGCGTTGCAGATTCCCAGTAATGATCGTGCCTATGCGGCCGTAAGTCTCTGGTTGTGAGAGCCTAATCATCCCTGCCGACCGCAACTCCTGTCAGTAATTTGCGTCTGTACAGGTAAGAGGAAAAGACCAGCAACTCTCGATCGACTGGTATCGGGTGACGGCTTTGTGCGTCGCAACGGCGAGTTTGCGCGTCTAAACCAACAGATGCCCCTACGTTGTTCCCACTATTCCCTGTTATTTCGAACTGTTCTAGAGCTTAAATCTTTCATTCCGCTTGGCTTCCTCGCTCTCTTAACTTTCTGCGTGGTGCCTGCGCAGGCGCAGCGAGGAGAAGGTCAGATAGTTTCGCAGCCACCCTCTGGGATCACGGTTGACCAGATCATTAGCAAGTTCGCCGCCAAGGAAAAGGATTTTCAGGCAGCGCGGGCTCACTATACCTACCGGCAATCGAACATCATTCAAACCTTGGAGGGTGCGGGTGTTGACGGTGAGTATCGCCAGGACTGGGATGTGAATTTCGACACTCGGGGGAAGCGTTCGATCGAGGTGACTTACGCTCCGGAGCCGACCCTGACACGTATCTCGATGACGCGTGAGGACACGAATGATCTGCAGAATGTGATGCCGTTCGTGCTCACGACCGATGAGATTCCGGATTACAACATCCTGTATGTGGGGCAGCAGCGCGAAGATGAGCTGCAGACTTACGTTTTCGACATTACGCCGAAGCAGATTGACAAGAATCATCGCCGCTTCCAAGGACGCATCTGGGTGGATAACCATGACTTCCAGATCGTAAAGACCTACGGAAAATCGGTGCCCGACTTGCGTAGCGGTAAGGACGAAAACCTCTTTCCCCGCTTCACAACCTATCGGGAACAGATCGACAATGTGTACTGGTTCCCCACCTACACCACGGCGAGGGACACGCTGCACTTCAAAGGCGGCGACGTGGACATTCGCGTGATCATCAAGTACACGGATTACAAGCGCTTTGGCTCCGAGACGAAGATCCTCTACGACGGAAAGCAAATCCCGGACTCAGCTCCTCAGCCAAAGTAATCTTGGGCAGCAAGCGCGCAAACGCTCGGCGCTGCGGGTGCCTTTACGTGCATCTGCAAAGTGCAGACAACTAGCTAGGCTTGCGTCCGATAGAATCGCTTCGGATGGCACAACCTCAAGGCCGTGGTCTACTGCTCCGTCTCATCGCCCTGTTTAAGTTCATCAAAGCAATCCTGCTGGTTGCTACGGGCGTCGGCGCTTTCCATTTCGTACACACAAACCTGACCCAGTTTGCGCAGAATCTCGTCGGCAGATATCACCTTGACCCCGGAAATCATTACGTGACAGTGGCGCTGTCGCGCGTTTCAAGCGTTACACCACGACGGCTGCACGAGCTTGGCGCTGTCGCCTTTGTCTATGCAGGGCTGTTCCTGTTGGAAGGCATAGGTTTGTGGAGTTTGAAACGCTGGGGCGAGTGGCTCACGGTAATCATTACCGGCTCGCTGCTCCCATTTGAGATTTACGAACTCTGCCGTCATCCGTCGTGGGCAAAATTGGCCGTACTAGCGCTGAACACGCTGATTCTCGGCTATCTCGTGCGAAGGCTGAGAAAAGAACACTGACCCGCCCAACCTGCGGGTTCAGAGCTCGCAGCAGGCGATCTAAATACCGGGTAGAGATGAGACACCCACATCTCTACTCGATTTCCCATTTTGCAACTCAGAAGATAATCTTCGCCGCCAGTTGCATGTTGAAGGCTTCGCCGGGTCCGATTCCGGGCGCGCCATTGAAGTCGCCGATTGTGTCGTTTACAAGGCCCGAACCATAGTCGACGGCTCCTGGTCCAGAAGCGAGGTTGATTCGGTTAAAGAGGTTGAACATCTCCGCCCGAAGCTGCACTTTGAAGCGTTCTTTTATTGGAATGGTCTTCAACACCGAAAGATCTACGCTTCCGTAGCCCGGGGCATAGAACTTGTTGCGGCCAACCTGCTTGCCTCCTGTACACGGCGTCGTGGCACTGCGCGCGCAAAAAGCTGCGGGATTGATCCATACTGTTCCTCCATTTGCAGCGGAAAATTTGTGATCAAGACCGGCAAATGGATCTTTGAGGAGGTAGTAAAACTGGGTAGTCGGGTCAAAGGGTGACGAAGGATCACCGAGGGGCAAGGTTTCGTCGAAAGGCTGCCCTGTATGGAAGTTCATCAAGCTACTGACCTCCCAGCCATGAGTCAGGATGCGAGGTCCATGTGACGAGCCTGGCACTAGGTAATCGAACCCAACAGTGAAGAGGTGTCGAGTATCAAAATCACCGCTGCCATAATCAGCCTTAATGTTGTGGGCATCATCGGCAATCGCCGCACGGTACTCGCTGATCTCATCCAAGGCATGGGACCAGGTGTATCCGAATTGTGAAGTCAGCCCATGCCAGCTGCGAACTCTCAAGGTTGTCTGGAGCGCGTTGTAATTGGAAGTCCCAACGCTGTTGAGCTGAATAATAGAGCCGAAGTTCGGAAACGCACCGTACTGGTTGATGTTTGACACGATGTTCAGCTTGCGTCCCTGACTGCCGACGTAGCCAACCTGTGCGACGATCGCGTTACCAAAACCTTTCTCAACCTGCAGGTTGTAATTTGCAAAATGAGGTACGCGGAAGTTCTGGTTCACTGAAAAGACGTTCTGCCCTGGAGCGCTCGCGCACAAAGGATCGCCGCAGACCTTTACTCCGGGGAAGATCGAAGCTCCACCGGCCTGGACAGCCTCCCAGTTATACGTACTTCTGGAGTAGGTCGAAACCGCGGATGGTCCAATGGGATTGCCCTGCAGGCCCTGGGCTGCGGTGATCGGAGGACGAAAATCCAGGAATGGATTCATATTGATCTGGTCGAAGAAGATGCCAATTCCACCGCGCACAACGAGATTGCCTGTACCGGTGGGCTGATAGGCAAAGCCCACACGTGGCGCAAAGTCATTGTGGCTCGGCGGGAAAATGGAATCGATCCCAGCTCCCTGGATGAGTAGCCCTTTCCCTGGAACAAATACGGCCAGGTCCTTTCTATCGCTGTGCAGCGGACCGAAGTATTCGTACCTAAGACCCAGATTGACATTGAGATTGGGAGTGAGCTGCCAGGCATCCTGTCCGAAGAAATTGAAGGCGTTCACAACCACAAATCGCTCTGGATTGCCCACAGCAATTGTCGACTTCGAGACGTCTCCGGCGAGATAATCGGCCAATCCTTCCGCAGCTGTGAGCAACTTATCCTGTTGCAATGCCGCACATCCCGCAGGTGCAGGAGTGGCAGCGCAGGTCGTGCTCCATGGTCCCTGACTTCCATCAAACTTGAACTGCCCAGTCCCGCGACGGTGGTAGAACTCATTCACGTGCGCCTGACGGACCTCTCCCCCAAAACGGAATTGATGCTTGCCAGTGACATAGGAAACGATGTCAGTTAAGTGTCCCGTCTGGTCGCTGCGGCCCTCCGGAGGTGTAAGTCCGATCTGTTCAAATCCAGAGATGACAACGTTCGGCGCTCCGAGAATGGGCTGTCCGTTATTTGTGGCATCAGGACTGAGGAACAAACCGAGAGCTTTGGTATTGAAGCTGTTGTTGAAGTCGTGAAAGAGCTGATTGAAGTAATTGACGCCGAAAAGAACCTGATTCGTGAGGTGCGTCGTCAAGACTGAATTCAATACGACAGAGTAGTTGTGAACATGGATGGGAGCGACTTCGAAATAATCTTTAAGGTTCGAGCTCGCCGTTCCCAAAGCGGTACTGCTGCCCAGTGGTGCGGTCTGATTGCCTTGTCCGCCGAACCAGCGTGCGGCAAGGCGATGTTTGTCATTAAAGTTATGGTCTAGTTTTATGACCCCGTTATAGCTGTAACCCGTGGAGGCAATGGGGCTGAAGAAGTTATTGTTGGTTGCGGGAAGGCCGCCGATCAGGTTTCTGGGCCAGAAGCCGCCAGGTCCAATTAACTTCGCGGACAGTGCGCTTGCAGTGACGGGTGCATAGTTTCCATATTTATTGCCCGGGTTCTTCAGCAAATCCGTTGCCAGGTTTATCCAGGCATCGGATGGCTCTGTGGCCAAACCTGATAAGCCGATGATGTATTCCTGCTTCTCATATGCAACAAAGAAGAACGTCTTGTTCTTAATCACCGGCCCGCCAACTGAAAGTCCATAGTTCTGATTACGAAGCTTTGGAGCATTGGGATTGCTCGCAGTGGGAATGAAGAATGGCGAATGAGCTCCATAGAACTCATTCCTGTTGTAGTAGTAAACCGAGCCATGCAGGCTGTTCGTTCCCGATTTGAGCACAAGGTTGACAGTTCCACCCGCGTTACGCCCGGCCTCAGCACCAGATTGCGTCTGTGAGGAAAATTCGTCAATCGAATCAATGGGGAGGACAACGCCGGCAATCCCTGAAACTCCACCTTGGTTCACTGCCGGAATGTTGTGCCAGAAATCGTTATTGTCCACTCCATCGATCTGCCAGTTCATCTGGTTCGGACGAGTGCCATTAAGAGAGCCAAAGCCGCCTACCGAATAGCCGCCGTAACCTGGTGCTACCGCGATCAGCTGCGTGAAGTCACGTCCGTTCAATGGAGCATCCTGAACTACATCTGAGGCGATGGTCATGTTTTGCGTTGGAGTCGTGGTGTCGAGAGCGAGCGACGCGGCGGAAACTTCAACAACTTGGGTTTCCTGCCCCAGAGCAAGTTTGATCGGCAAGGTGTAGATGTTGCCAGCAGTCACCTCGACTTTATCGATCGTGCGTCCGGCGAAACCGGGCGCCGTCACACTCACTTTGTAGAATCCGAGCGGGATGTCCTGAAAGGCGAACTGTCCCTCTTGAGTTGTACCCGTAACGTGTTCAATGCCGGTTGCAATCTCGGTTGCCTTTACTTGTGCTCGCGGAACGACAGCTCCTGTCGGATCAGTTATTGTGCCGTTTATAGTCCCGCGGAAGGTCTGCGAATTAACCGTCAACGATGCAAGACACACGATTACTGTCGCCAAAGCAAGACGTCGCATAACACTCTCCCCTTTAAATTGAAATTGAATACAAGTAGCGCGAGTGCGCAGTGACAAGTGCGGTGGGTCCGAAAATGAGCGATAGACCGCATCCCAGGACCATACCTCGGTAAGTCAAATCCGAGATCTATGCCAAATCCCAACCATAGGCCGGTTTCGACAAATGGAACTTTTATCCTGTGATTATATTTATAGTCAAGACAATAATAAGTTGAATACGTGGCATAAACGCCGACGACACCTAACGCGCTTGTGTACCTTCTTGGGGTTGGTAAGCAGGGCAAATCTAAAGTGGCGAAGGAACAAACGTTCGAATAAGGGATTTGGCCATAATTTGCGACGCCGAATCAGTAGCAGCTAAAGATGACTGGAGGAAATCAAAATGGGATTGTCTGCAGTGCGAATCAATCCTCCAGTATTGCAGCAATTCGGTTCGTAGATGTCTGACCTTCCAGCATGCCACCTGAACCACACCAACCAAACTGCCGCCAGAAAAACAGTAGCTCAGTGGCGCAATCAGTTTTCTGCGCGCTTGCGGATGAACGCGGGTACGTCGAGGTCGTCGCCGTCGATGGCAGTTACGCTGTTGCGAACAGCGTCGAGAGAGATCGTATCTCTCACGGGCGCAGACATACGTGAGGTCATAGTCGTCGTTGAAATAGTTGCAACAGCCACACCGACAGGTTCCGGCACTTCCTGTTCGAATGAGTGACCGTTGTGGGAGTGGGATTCAGCGACCTGCGTAGGTCGCTCTTGCGCGACGATCTGCGGAGGGGGTACGTAGCTCGAAATTGCACGCGCACTGGAAATCGCCGCAGCAGCCGCGCCCACAGAATGTTCACGCCGCCCCAGATGTTCGTTTTTGAAACCGGTGGCGATGACGGTGATCTTCACGTCGTCCTTCATCTTCTCGTCGAGCACAGCGCCGAAGATGATGTTGGCATCTTCATGCGCGGCGTTTTGGATGATAGTCGAAGCCTCGTTCACCTCAGCCAGCTTCAGCGAGCTTGATCCCGTGATGTTGATGAGGATGCCTCGTGCGCCGTCGATTGCACCCGCTTCCAGCAGCGGCGAAGCGATCGCCGCCTGTGCTGCTTCGAGAGCGCGACGCTCACCACGCCCCGTGGCCGTTCCCATCACCGCGTAGCCCATGCCCTGCATGATCGTCTTCACGTCGGCAAAGTCGCGGTTGATGATTCCCGGAATCGTAATGATGTCGGAGATACCCTGCACCGCCTGGCGCAGAATGTCGTCCGCAACACGGAATGATTCGAAGAACCCCGCGTTTTGTGCGACTGCTAACAGCTTTTCGTTCGGTATGACGATGGTCGTGTCGACAGATTCGATCAGCTCATCGAGACCGCGATCCGCTTGCGCCTTGCGTCGTTTACCCTCGAATGCGAAGGGCTTGGTGACCACTGCGACTGTCAGAGCCCCCATCTCACTAGCTAACGAAGCGATGATCGGGGCCGCGCCTGTGCCAGTACCCCCGCCAAGACCTGCGGTTACGAACACCATGTCCGCGCCTTCAAGCGCCTCGATAATCTGATGGGCATCCTCGAGCGCCGCTTTCCTTCCCACTTCGGGATTTGCTCCGGCGCCAAGTCCGCTAGTTAGCTTTACCCCAAGTTGAATCTTGACCGAGGCCTGCGACATCTGCAGCGCCTGTAGATCGGTGTTGGCTACCAGGAATTCGACGCCTTCTACTTTGGCATTGATCATGCGGTTCACGGCATTGCCGCCGCCACCGCCAACGCCGATCACTTTGATCTTCGCGTTGTTGCGTGGATCCTCGTTAAAGCTAATGCGGATGTCCTCGGAATTACCTTCGGCTTTGCCTTTTGCCATTACATCGTCTCCCTTCTTCACTTCTTAAGCCCCCACAAATAGCGTTCTCAGCCTTGCCCTGAGACTCTGCTGCTCTTCCTTGATTCGGCCGACGCGAGCGCGGTGGGTATACATCAGCAACCCAACACAGCTCGCGAAATCGGTTTGCGCCAGACTCGTCGGCATACGCGGAATGGCGCTCACCTGTCCCAGGCGCGCGGGACAACGCACTACCTGCTCGGCAATTTCGCAGATCGCCGGCAGGCGAGACGCGCCGCCTATCAGTACACAGCCTGCGCCGAGTCCCTCAAACACCCTAGCCTGACGAAGCTGGTCGCGAAGCATTTCGAACAGCTCCCGCGCGCGCGGTTCCAGGATTTCTGACAAGGTGCGTTGCGACATCAGCCTCGCTGGCCGCTCTCCTACTGATGGCACCTCGATCTCGTTTGCTTCCGGGATACTCGTCACGACAGCGGAACCGAACATGCGCTTGATCTTTTCTGCCTCGGCCAGGGGCGTACGCATGCCAACAGCAACGTCGTTGGTGAAGTGATCTCCAGCGATTGGAATCACGCCGGTATGTGCGATAGCACCTTCGTAAAAGACCACAACTTCGGTCGATCCAGCGCCAATATCGACGAGACAGACGCCTAGCTCCCGTTCGTCTGCATCGAGCGTGGCGTCGGCGCAAGCGAGCGGCTCGAAGACGATATCGTCAACGTGGATGCCCGCCTTGTTGGCGGCAGTGACCAGATTCTGCGCCGCTCCGGTTGCACCAGTTACAACATGCGCGTTCACCTCAAGTCGCATGCCAATCATGCCGACGGGATCTTGAATGCTCCCTTGCTCATCGACGATGAACTCCTGCGGCAGCAAGTGAATCGTCTGCCGATCCGGCGGAAGGGAGACAGACCGCGCGCGCTCTACTGCCTGGCGAAGATCATCGCGATTGATTTCGCGTGGCCTGGAGCCAAGGCTGATGCCTCCGCGGCTGTTGAAACCTCGAATGTGCGGTCCGCCGATTCCCATCGTTGCGCGTTCGATGGGCATCTGAGCGGTTAACTCAGCCTGCTCGGTCGCACGCTGAATCGAAGCGGTCGCCTTGTCGAGTTCCACAATCACACCCTTGCGCGAACCCTTGGAATCGGCAATGCCGTGTCCGCGATAGCGCAAACCAGCTTCGGTAACTTCCCCAACCAAAACGCAGGTCTTCAGACTTCCTACGTCAAGAATGCAGATCGTGTTGTCGCTAACTTTTCCCATTCTTCTAAAAATCCAATTTCACGACGGAGATACCCGAGAAAGCAAAGGCGGCAAATATTTCGTTCGGAAACAGATGACGCGCTTTGATTTCGATGGCCACCTTCAGCGCTTTCCTCCGTGTCTCCGTGCTTCCGCGGTGAAATTTCTCTTCGTGGTCTCCTGGGCGCCATCTGGGTTCACGATGATCTGTCCGTCGTAGCGCAGATCGACCGAATCCAGCTTCTGAAATTGCTGCCGCCATGCACCTGCATGAGACAAGTAAATCTTGAACCGCGAGAGAAATTGATCATTCCCGAGATGAACGAGCACCGCCCCGGCAGGATCCGTGACTGTGACTTTCACATCCTCAGGATCGCTGAGGTCGACTTCGCTCAGATCGTTGGAGTAGCGATTTCCCCCTGCATCCAGGTCACCCAGCAGCCGCGAATAAGTCTTCATCTGGGCACCCCGCGTCGAAAGCGGGTCTGAGTCGCTCAGACCGAAGATCACGGGAAACGAGTAATGCGCCTTGCGTGTGGGCTCCATGATCACGCCGTGAGCGTCGACCAGATGAATCCGCCCGTTGATGCGAGCAAAAGCTGCTGGAGTACGCTCCTGAACCTGCACTGCGATGCGATTGGGCAACAGACGCATCACGCTCGCCGACTCAATCCAGGGAATCTCCTCGAGCTGCTTCTTGCGCTGCTCCACTGGAACGAAAAAGATGTTGCGCCCAATATCTCCGCCGAGAACTTCCATTACTTGAGCGCGTGGCACCTTATCGAGACCACTGATGGTAATGTCGTCGCTGGAAAGCACGCGAAAGCGCCAATTTCGGGTTCCGTAGCGATAGACGCTGCCATAAGCAAGTGCGGCAACCGAAAGCAATGCGGTAACGCTGAGGGCGATTCGTATCCGACCGGCAGCCTTCTTAGGGAGAGCACCTTTGCGAACGGCAACGCGCCGGTCCGCTCGACGAAATTGTGGCTCAGGACTGCTATCCGCGAGAGACGAGTCCGCTCCGCACTCAAAGTTGAGTTCTTCGTCGCCTGCGGCAGCGACATCGACGCGAGTGGAAAGATCCAACTCTTTGTACTGAGCGTCGTTTCGCGGCATTAATCGATGTCAGAAAATCGCCGTACTCGCAACTATAACCGCAAACTATGAATTTTCAGAGCAGGAAATTGAGGATGGGAAGAATTTTTTTGCAATGACTTTCTTGCGGATGGGTCATCGGGGGATCGGGGGATCGGGTGATCTGAATTCGTCCGATAAAGTCCTGGCGCGATCACTGGATTTGTTGAGGCCACTTCGCTTCTCGAGTTCTTCCAAGACCAGCGGCCCGACTTGATAAACGCTGCCCGCCCCAAGCGTCAGGACGAGATCTCCGCTCTTCGCACGAGACGCTGCATGACTCGCGGCGTCAGCAAACGACGTGACATATTCAGCTTGTTTTCCGGCAGATGCTATGCGCTTTGCTAATCCGGAGGCGGTAACACCAGGAATTGCCTCCTCGCTCGCTGCGTAGATATCGAGCAGTTGAAGCGTGTCCGCATTACCGAAGGCAGTCGCGAATTCATCAGCGAGATCTCGTGTGCGCGTGTATCGATGCGGTTGAAAGATCACGTGAATCTTTTGGAATCCGCACTGTCGGGCGGCGGCAAGGGTTGCGCGAATTTCCGTGGGATGATGGCCGTAATCGTCGACGACGCTCACTCCACCGATCTCTCCTTTGAGCTGAAAGCGACGGTCTACTCCGCGGAATTGCGCGAGCGCGTCCGCGATCTTCGGTGCAGGGATGTCAAGTCCGACTCCTACGGCAACTGCGGCAGTTGCATTTAGTACGTTGTGGTCCCCCGGCACGTGTAGGTCAAAATCTCCGATCTTCTTGGTGCCGTTCCTGACCTCGAATCGGCTGCGCTGACGGCCGTCTTCAGACTTGCAGGAATCCTCAATCAAGCGAGCGCGAAAATCGCTCGCTTCTGAAATCCCATACGTAATCACACGCCGCTCGAGCCGGGTAAAGAGGTTGCGAAGGCGCTCGTCGTCCCGGCAGGCGATCACCGCGCCATAAAACGGAACACGATTCATGAAATCGACAAAGGCTTGCTCTACATCGTCCATGTCGCGATAACAATCCATGTGCTCGCGATCAACATTGGTCACGATTGACAGAATTGGCGAAAGCCTCAGAAACGACCGGTCGCTCTCGTCCGCCTCTGCGACCAAGTATTGCGACTTTCCCAGGCGGGCGTTCGATCCCATGGCGTCGACGCGTCCGCCAACCACCACGGTAGGATCGAGTCCCCCGGCGGCGAGAACAGCAGCAACCATCGACGTAGTTGTGGTCTTACCATGCATCCCCGCGATTGCGATGCCATACTTCAGCCGCATAAGTTCGGCAAGCATCTCGGCGCGAGGAATCACCGGAATGTGTTGTGCACGCGCAGCCTGAATTTCGGGATTGTCTCGCGTGACCGCCGATGTGGTAACCACAGCTTCGGATCCAGTGACGTTCTCCGCGCGATGTCCGATAGAGATGATGGCTCCCAGACTCGCGAGACGTTGTGTGACCGATGACTCGCGCAAATCGGAGCCCGAGACCTTGTATCCAAGGGTAAGCAGCACTTCGGCGATACCGCTCATACCGATACCGCCAATGCCGACGAAATGAATCCGTTGAACTTTGGCAAACATGGTCTAGGGGACAGAGTACAGGGAAGAGGTCACAGGAAGATAGCCGATGAGCATTTTCCTAATCCTTAGCCTTCGCGATATCCGCTGCCATCGTAGCGATTTCTTTCCCAGCATTCGGGTGAGACAGCGATCGCGCCTTGGCCGACATATCGATCAAAGCTGCTGGATTGCGGAGCATTTCTGAAACAACCGTACTCAGGCGCTCCGAATTAAATTGCGACTCAGGAATCATCCGCGCCGCCCCTGCGTTCTCTAATGCCTGCGCGTTCTTAAGTTGGTGGTCGTCAGCGGCTAGGGCAAACGGAACAAAGATCGCGGGCTTTCCCGCTGCAGCAATCTCAGCGACGGTGCTGGCTCCGGACCTGCATAACACTGCGTCCGCCTGAGCAAACGCTGCCGGCATGTCATCAATGAAACGGCTTACCTGCACCGGAAGATTGGCCTGCTTGTACGCTGCGTCTACGCGCTCGAAATCACGCTCGCCAGTCTGGTGTCGAATATGGATGCCAAGTTCACACCACTTCGGGATAGCGTCAATCATCGTTTGGTTCAAGATCCGAGCACCCTGGCTGCCGCCGAAGACGAGCAGGGAGCCAGGAGGCGAGAATGTTCGGTCAGCGATCCTGAAGAATTCCTGCCTTACAGGCACGCCCGTTACGTGTGCATTGCGGAAGAACTTCTTTGTCCCCTCAAAGTGAACTGCTGCTGTGGTTACGAAACGGGCCACCAGCCGATTAGCAAATCCCGGCACCAGATTTGGCTCAAAGGCGAGAGTGGGAATGCGCATCAGCAAAGCCGCCAGCATTCCCGGGCCAGAGGCATATCCACCCACGCCAATGACCACTTGGGGTCTGAATTCTGCGAACATCTTGCGGCACGCTAGGACTGCGCGTGGAATGTCGCTCAACGTTCTCGCACGGCGAGCCAGGCTGACACCCTTCAGTTGTCCAACCTGGACCAGGCGCAGCTCAAAACCGGCTGGCGGAACGAGACGAGTCTCAATTCCCCGTTTTGTGCCGACGAAGATGATCTCTGCAGAGTAGAGTTCGCGCAGCTCACGGGCGATCGCCAGGGCAGGGATTATATGGCCACCGGTGCCGCCACCTACAACCGCAGCCCGCATCGACTAATCCGTCTGCTGGCTGATGTTCAGCAGCACGCCCACGGAGGCGAGGGTAATGAAGAGTGAACTGCCACCGTAGGAAATGAACGGCAGAGGAATGCCCTTCGTGGGGAGCAAGCCCAGTACAACGCTGATGTTAAAGAACGCTTGAATCCCGATGGTACTCGTGATCCCAACTGCAAGAAGACGGGCGTAGAGATCAGTGGTGCGGATCGCAGCGCGTATGCCGCGATAACAAAACACTCCAAAGAGGGCGACTACTGCCATCGTTCCCAGTAGACCGAGTTCTTCGGCGATCACGGCAAAGATGAAGTCGGTATGCGGCTCGGGAAGATAAAAGAGCTTCTGCTTCCCTTCCATGAGTCCCATCCCTGTGATCCCGCCCGTACCGACTGCGATCAGCGATTGGATCATGTGGAAGCCCGCGCCTTGCGGATCTGCCCATGGATTCACAAACGCCAGCATGCGCTGCCGGCGAAAGCCAACATGAAAGAGCAGGTAATAAAGTGCGGGTAGACTGGCCAGCACACCGTAGCCGAGATACTTCAGTTCCATGTCGGCAACAAAGAGCACCGAAGCAGTGGTGGCCATGCAGACCAGAGCAGTGCCCAAATCGGGCTGCTTCACGATCAGCAAGGAAAAAATCAAGCTGGGCAATACTGCAGGGACCAGAGTTCGGCGCCAGTCATCGATGGCGCCGGTACGTGTTTCCAGAAAGAAAGCTAAAAAGAGAATAAGCGCGGGCTTCGCCAGCTCTGAAGGTTGGAAGGAGAGCACGCTAAATCGTATCCAGCGATGAGTATTGTGCGAGCGGTCGAGAAACAACACTGCCACTAGCAACACCATTGTCAGGCCGAGTAGGGTGAATACCACAGCGGGATGTTTGTACTTGCGGTAGTCGACTCGCATGAGAACTACCATCGCAAGCACACCGGCGCACGTCCAACCTATCTGGCGCAACAGAAATGTGTAGGGAGATCCAAAGCGATCTTTGGCCATCACCGCCGAGGCGCTGAAGACCATTACCAATCCAAGAAGAACAAGAAGAAGAGTGGTGCCAAAGAGCCAGCGATCAACGCTCACGCGCTTCGCCATCAGCGGCGCTCCTGGCCCGTCGTTAGAGGGCTGGCAAATTGCTCGACAAGTGCGCGAAAGGTGCGCCCCCGATGTTCGTAGTTCTCAAACTGATCGAAGCTGGAACAGGCTGGGGCGAGTAGTACGACATCTCCAGGTTTAGCAAGATCACGTGCGCGTTCGACTGCGTTGTCGAGAGTCTTGCACGGCAGTACCTCAACCGCCGACTGCACGTGAGACCGGATTTTCTCAGCAGCAGCCCCGATGGTGTAAACACGCTTTACCCTCTCTCGCAAGAGGCTGTTCATCAACGTATAGTCGCTGTCTTTGTCTTTGCCGCCAAGAATCAAGTGAATGTTACCGGCAAAGGATTCAATCGCTTTAATGGTTGCATCGACATTCGTGGCCTTGGAATCGTTGTAGTACTCCACTCCGGCGAATGTAGCGATGTGCTGAAGGCGATGGTCCACAGCTTTGAATTTCCGCACAGCATCACGAATTGTTGTGCCATCCGAACCACAAAGACGGCCGACGCTGACTGACGCCAGCACATTTTCGAGATTGTGGGCGCCTTTAAGCGGAATCTCTGAAACCGGCATGATCTTGTCCTCGCGCTTAAAGTCCCGCCAGTAAATCTCGCCGTCGCGGACAAATGCTCCAACCTGTTCGCCGCTTAGCTCCCGTTTGCGTGTGAACCAGCAAATCTGGGCCTTCGTGCGCGTTTCAAGCCCTGCACTGCGCGGATCGTCAAGATTCAACACCGAGTAGTCGGACGCGGTCTGATTTTCGAATATGCGGGCCTTGGCAGCGGTGTATACCTCCATGCTCCCGTGCCGGTCGAGATGATCAGGCGTAATGTTAAGGACAACAGCAATCGAAGGATGGAAGGTCTCGATCGTCTCGAGCTGGAAGCTCGAAACTTCAATCACGTTGACGGTGTCGTCAGTCGAATCGTCGACCAGCAGAATTACTGGTGTTCCAATGTTCCCGCCGATGAGCGTTCTTTGGCTCCCACTGGCGATTAGCTCTCCGCAAAGAGTAGTCGTGGTTGTCTTGCCGTTGGAACCCGTAATCGCCACGATCTTGCCTTTCAGAAACCGCGTTGCCAGTTCAATCTCACCGATTACACGAATTCCTTGCGCTCGCGCATGAGCCAACTGCGGAATATGCGAAGGAACACCCGGACTCACCACGATCAGGTCCTGATCGCGGAAGGTTCGTTCGCCGTGTCCACCGGTCTCAACCGCAATTCCGCGGTCGAGCAAGGCGGGAATCTGATTCTTCAGTTCGTTCTGGCTGCGAGTGTCGGAAACTGTAACGCGGGCTCCTCGTGCGCCCAGAAATTGCGCGGACGCGACGCCGGACTTTCCCAATCCAACGACGAGCACGCGTTTGCCTTTTACATCCATCACCACTTGCCATTCTGCCACGAGTTGCTGTGGACTTCAGCGCAGTTTCAGCGTCGTAAGAGCAAAGAGTGCAAACACGAGTGCAGCAATCCAGAAACGCACGATCACTTTTGACTCCGACCACCCAATCAACTCGAAGTGATGATGCAGCGGCGCCATTTTGAATATGCGCTTCTTCCGAAGCTTGTAAGACCCAACTTGCAGGATGACTGATAGAGCCTCCAGAACGAAGACTCCTCCGATGAAGGGCAACAACAACTCCTGCTTGATGATCACAGCCACCGTTCCGATTGCGCCACCCAAGGCGAGAGAGCCTACATCCCCCATGAAGATTTCAGCGGGATGCGCGTTGTACCAGAGAAAGCCGATACTCGATCCGACCATTGCGCCACAGAATACGGTGAGTTCCGCGACTTGCGGCATCTTCTGCAGTTCCAGGTACTCTGCAAGACGTGCGTGGCCGCTTACATAAGTTAGAACCGTCAAGGCCGCGGCTGCGACGATGGTGCAGCCGATCGCGAGTCCATCCAGGCCATCCGTAAGATTGACCGCGTTGCTCGAGCCTACGATGACGAGAACCACGAACCCAATGAAAGGAAGAAAGGCAATGATCCAAAGATGAGGTGACTGAAGCAACGAGCCGATCGCCAGATCGGGACGAAACCGTTTTATGAACGGCACCATCAAGTGAGTGGAGTACTGGCCCACCGCCTGCATGGCGACGAGGACAACTGCAATGATGACGCTTACTGCGATCTGTAGGCCAAGTTTGGAGCGCCCAGTAAGCCCAAGATTGCGATGATGAACGATCTTCAAGTAGTCATCGGAGAATCCAATCGCGGCAAATGCCAGAGTCGAAAGCACGACCATCCAGATGAATCGATTAGACAGATCGGCCCACAGAAGCGTCGGCACAATGATCGCAACTACGATTAACACTCCACCCATCGTAGGAGTGCCTGCCTTCTTTTGATGGGCTGCCGGGCCTTCTTCCCTTATGTACTGCCCAATCTGGAACTCGCGAAGCTGGCGGATAATCGCTGGACCAACAATCATGCCCATGAACAAGGCTGTTAGACTGGCAAAGGCTGTGCGAAAGGTGATGTAACTGAAGATCCGGAACGGAGGAAAGAACGTATGCAACCTCTGGTACAGCAACCAATAAAGCAATCTTCCTCCGTACTAATCGATTATCTAGCGCTGGGCGTCGTCTTTAATCGGTGCCCTGCCCGACGCGTCCTACAAGATGCAGCTTTTCATGCAGCCGATCCAGAGCTCGCTCAAGCCGAACTCCACGCGACGCCTTGAGCAAGATCACGTCACCCGGCCGAATATTGTCCGCTAGCCAGTCTCCCGCTTGTTCAGGTTCGGCGAGAAACTTCGCGTCGACACCAGCGGCCGCGGCACTCTCCACTATAAAACGCGCTTGCCCGCGCACTCCGACGAGAATGTCGATCTTACGTTGTGCAATGTGATTCCCGGATTCACGATGAAGCTCAGGAGCGGTGGGACCAAGCTCCAACATCTCTCCGGCAACAACAATCCGTCGCTTCGCCGGTGAAGCCGCCACGACATCCACCATGGCATCGAGTGCTTTGGGGTTGGAGTTGTAAGAGTCATTGATGACAGTAGCACCGGCGATCTCTGTCACCTGGCCACGCCTGTCCGGAGCTTTGAGCGTCGCGAGCGACCCCGTAGCCTCCGTTGGAGTGACACCTGCATCGAGGGCAACAGCGATCCCAGCCAGAGCGTTCATCACATTGTGGCGACCGAGCAGAGGTAGCTCCATTGATGCGTTGACTCCGCTGGCCGCAAGCTGAAAGCGCGATCCGCGGGGACCTAGGTTCTCAATCTGCTTAGCGCACACCTCCGCCGGATGCTCGATGCCAAAACGAATAACTTTCCCGTGGAAATCGCGCCCAAATTGCGACACATAAGCATCATCGGCGTTTAGAAACGCTACGCCTCCGGCGGGCAAAGCCGCAATCAACTCGTATTTCGCCCTGGCGATGCCCGAGATGCCTTCCGGAAAAAACTCGAGATGAACTGGAGCAACCGAAGTCACAACGCCCCAATCGGGCCTGGCAATCTCGCACAGTGCGGCGATCTCCCCAGCATGGGACATTCCCATCTCGATCACTGCGATGTCGTGCTCCGATTCAAGCTTCAGGAGTTGTAGCGGAAGCCCAAAATGATTGTTCAAATTCCCAAGTGACTTGAGAACGCGGAAGCGTGCAGCTAGAAGGTGCGCGATTACATCCTTGGTCGTGGTCTTGCCTGCTGATCCCGTAACGCCAACCAAGCGCTTACCCCAAAGCCTGCGGACGGCGGCTCCTAATCGTTGTAGGGCAACGAGCGAATCTTTTACCGCCAGAATTCGCCCCTGCCCGCTGAATTCCCCAGCTCGATCTTGCGCCATCACTGCTGCAGCGGCACCGGACTTCAGCGCGGAGGCGACGAATTCATGGCCATCGAGCCGCTCGCCTTTGACGGCAAAAAATAGATCGCCTGGCTGAATCGTGCGCGAGTCGATCGAATACCCAGACGCTACTTGCTCTCCGTCGAAGTTGCCAGACGCTTCAATGAATTCTGCGATTCGCCACAAGGGCAACTTCATGCGACCGGAGCTCCTTCCGGAACGAGCGCTTTGTAGCCCAAGCCGGCCAACGTTTCTTTAGCGATTTGCACGTCGTCGAAGGGGAAGGTCCCTTCGCTGGTGATCTGATACTTCTCGTGACCTTTGCCAGCGAGAAGAACTATGTCGCCAGGGCGGGCATCGCTGATGGCGAGAGCGATTGCCTTCCGACGATCCGGTTCAACGGTGTGTGGAGTTCCCGTTTGCGAAAGACCGGGTAGGGCATCAGCGATGATCTGCTGAGGGTCTTCGCTCCGCGGATTGTCTGATGTAAGCACGACAAAATCGCTGCCCTCGCCTGCCGCACGCCCCATCAGGGGACGCTTAGTACGATCGCGATCGCCACCGCAACCAAGCAGAGCAATGATTCTGCCGCGAATTCTCTGCTGATCGCGCAGCTGACGCGCGACGCGTGTGAGATTACGTAAGGCGTCGTCGGTATGGGCATAATCAACCACCACAGTGAAAGGCTGCCCACAATCAACTGACTCGAATCTGCCTGGTACTCGTTCGAACGAGGCGATTGCCTCACGAATCTGGTCGAGAGTACAGCCGCGAGCGGAGGCCGCAGAAGACGCGGCGAGCACGTTGTAAACGTTGATCTCGCCGATCAAACGCGACTCGCACCCAATCGACTCGCCTCGAATGTGGAGTCGGAAACGCGTTCCCGTCGGAAGGTATTCGATGCCCTCTGCAGTTGCGTCGCGCCCAGAACCGAGGGCATAGCTTATTACTTCAGAACCGCTGCGCTTCGCCGTTTCACGAAGAACGGCACCAAAACTGTCGACCGCATTGATAACAGCAACACGAGGCGCAGCAGCGCCATTCACTTCAAACAGCTTCTGCTTCGAAGCAGCATACGCGTCCATCGTCCCGTGATAATCGAGGTGATCGCGGGTCAGGTTTGTAAACACGGCCACGTCGTAGTGAAGTCCGTAGACACGCCCCTGCTCCAAGGCGTGCGACGAGACTTCCATCACCACTTCGCTTGAGCCAGAGCCCAGAGCTTCGTCGAACGTGGCATTTAACTCCAATGACTCCGGCGTAGTGTGAGGAGCAGGAATCACGCGTCCGGCAATGTGATATTCAATCGTTCCAATCATCGTTACCGATCGGCCGGCACTACGTAGAATGTGCTCCGTGAGAAAAGTCGTGGTCGTCTTTCCATTCGTTCCCGTAACTCCAGTCAGCTTCAACCTCTCCGCAGGTCGACGATAGAAATGGGAGCTAATGCTGGCAAGCGCTTTTCGTCCGTGGGCTACGCGTGCGAACGCGACACCGGCGGGCGCAACAACGTCGGCAGAATCGGACACAACAGCGACGGCGCCAGCGCGAATTGCCGCATCGATGAAACGATTGCCATCGCTACTCTCGCCATGCATGGCAACGAAGAGAAATCCGGGACGAACCTTGCGCGAATCGTAAGCGATGCCCTGAACCTCAGCATCGCCAGCAATCGCGAGCGGCTCGACGCCGCGCATGATTTCTTGAAGCTTCATTGAGGCGATTATAGTGGCGCCGATTCGGTTGATAATCGAGGCAAAGACCTAAAGCGGCACGAAAGGCCTAACGAGCAAATTGCACTGTCACGTGGCCGCCCGTCGGCAAGCGCGTGCCGGGCAGAGGATTCTGCTGGCGTGCCACACCGGACCCGAAGATATCGACTTCCAGGCCTGCCTTTTCGCTCTCCTCGATCACCGTTCGCACTGGCTTGCCGAGAAACGAAGGAACGGTTCTCGCGCTGTCCACATCCAGCACGACGGTTCCAGACTTCGGGGCCAGAACTCCACGCGAAGGCTGAGAGTCAGTTGCCTCGGCCACAGGAGAGGCGGCGTGCTGCGTCTCTACCGGCGTAGTGGAACGATACGCGGCGGGAACGACTCCGGGATTAACCGGAGGAGCAGTCGCAGCCGAAGTCGCGACGACGTCCTGCTGATTATCGTTTTCCGCGACCTCTTCGCCCACGTGGTCCGGCGAGCCTTCCATCTCGTCGTCTGGTTTGGCCTTGGCGCGAAGCAACATACGCTGCGGGTTCCGAACTTCGACATCGTGAGGAACATCTAGGTATTCGAGCACTTGCTGTGCAATGCGAGTGAAAATTGGTGCCGCAACATCGCCTCCGTGGTGCGCGCCGACTGGAGAATCTAAGATCACCGTCACTGTGATTACCGGATTGTTGACTGGCGCAAAGCCAGAGAATGAAGCGATGTGCTTCACGCGATCATAGCGGTGGGTGACTGGATTGATCTTCTGTGCCGTGCCCGTCTTTCCAGCGGAAGTGTAGCCGTCGAGGATTGCTCTTTTACCTGTGCCTTCGAGCACCACGCCCTCGAGCATCCGCTTCATCTGCGCCGCGGTGAACGAGGAAATGACCCGATGTTGCTGACCGGGACGAAAAACAACTGTTTGTGCCGTTCCCGAACGGCTCTGTCCAACGGGAGTGCTTCCAGCGACGATGCGCGGCGGCGTCCAGATACCGTCGTTCGCGACGCTTGAAGTCATTGAGACTAACTGCAGTGGAGAAACGCCAATCTCCTGTCCCATTGAGATCGCGCCAATACTCATCTTTGACCAGCGGTTTACGGGCTTAGTGATACCTCGTGTTTCGCCTGACAGCTCAATCCCTGTTTGGGAGCCAAAGCCGAAGCCCCGGATGTACTTGTACATCCGATCTTCCCCAAGCCGCATGGCAATCTTGATCGCACCGACGTCGCTTGAGCGCTCCAGGATCTGACTCACGGTAAGGAGCCCATAGGGTTTCCAGTCGTGAATGCGAACGCCGCCTACGATGATTGATCCCATCTGGCAGTCGAAGATCTCGTCCGGGTTCGTAACTCTCTCTTCCAAAGCTGCTGCAATGGTGACCATCTTGAACGTCGAGCCGGGCTCATAGACATCACTCACCGCTCGATTCTTGAGTGACTTGGGATCGAGGCCGCGTGAGTTGTTTGGATCGAAAGTCGGACGATTGGCGAGCGCCAGGATCTCTCCCGTTTTAGGATTCTGAATTACGACTGTCCCGGTCTCCGCGTGCGTCTTTAGCATCGCTGCATCGAGTTCTTTTTCGGCAATGTGCTGCACGTCTTCATCGATCGTGAGCACGAGGTTCTGGCCCGGTTCGGGATTCTTTTCTACACGCCCGAACCAGCGATGGCGGGCGTCCATCGAGATGAGCATTTTGCCGGGGCGGCCGCTTAAACGCTGATTGAAAGAGCGTTCAATGCCCGCCAGTCCTTCATCGTCCATGCCGACGTAACCGATCACCTGCGCGGCCAAGTCGTTCTTTGGATAAAAGCGCTTGGGCTCCTTCTCGAAATAAATCCCCTTCAGGTTTAGGGCGCGGAGGCGACCCGCCACGTTGTTGTCGAGCTTGCGTGCGATCCAACTGAAGGAGCGCGACGACTCAAGCTTTGCCAGTATCTCCTTGGGGTCAGCCTTGAGAATGTGAGCGAGCAACTTCGCCGTGCTTGCCTGATCGGGAATTTCAGACGGTACGGCAAAGACTGAGTCTACCTGGACGCTCATTGCCAACTCGCGTCCTTTGCGGTCGTAGATGATGCCGCGCGGCGGAGAGACTTCAATACTGCGCTGCTGCTGTCGTGCCGCCTTTTGCGTCAGAAATCCGTATTCAACAACCTGAAGCCAAAGTAGTCGGCCACAGATCGCGAGGACCCATAGACAAAAAAATGCCGCAAAGAGCGAAAGTCGTAGACGGCCTTCATTCTTTGTTGCCGCTGAAGGCATTCGGTGCCGCTGCCCCAAGAGTGGAATTAAGATTCCGATATTGGTGATCTGGTGATCGGGTCATCGGTTGAAGTAAAAAACGAACCGAAGATTCTTACTTCACGTGATCACCCGATGGCCGGATCACTCGATCTAAACGTATGTGGCGGCCCGGTTGGTTTTCCAGGGCCACCACAGAAGCGCGGGCTAAGTCCCGCGAAACTTAAAGATCGCAATGGGCAATACGGCAATAGGCTAAGACATGCAGGATTCGGTTTTGTGCCTATTGGCTTAATGCCTATCACTTATTGCGTTCTACTGCCAATTGCTCTCCACAACCTGGATTCCAGACGCCTTTGCCATCACCGGAGCCGTCGGATCCGCCGTAGCTTCAAGGTGCATCACTTGACCCGCATGCGGAGCCACGAGACCCAGCCTGGCTGCGAGTTGCTCGATCCGCTCAGGATCCCGTAACGACGCTTCTTCGAGACGCAGCGCGCGATTTTGCTCTAGCAACGCGTCGCGCTCGATCTTCTGCGCTTCGATCTTGTAGCCGTACTCGATCGAGCTGAGGTGCTGCCACGCGTAGATCATCGTGAAAAAGAAGAGCACCCCTAGCGAGATCGAGAACATGGCGATCTCGCGCGCTCGCTTCGGGTCCGCCACTTTCACCAGTCGTGAATTGTCGATCGCTTTGTTGAAGTAGATTTCGGGTGTAACTCCACCCCACTTGCGCGTAGATCGCGACGCCGGGCCGACCGGCTGCCACATCCGGTAGCCGCCCCGCGTGATTGCCTGGGTCGCCATTTACGCTACTCCAGCGTGGACGTGAATGTAGGAAGCATCGTGTAGCTGGGCATGGTGAAGGAACTGCTCAATGAGTTCTTCTTCACGGTTGATGTGCGCCTCAACCTCGGCGCGCTGCACGCTTTGGATCAGCTCGTCAATCAGTTTGCCTGTGTACATCGTTTGCCTCCTCGTTATTCACTTGGCCCAACTTCTAAACTTGTTTAACCGGGACAGCACCGCTTGATGAGGTAGGTGTGCTGTGGATTCTTTCTTTCGCCCTTTAAGTCCATCTGGTAGGACGATGCTGCCCGGCCAACTTCGTAAACTCGTTCCTAAACCTTTTCCGCGGCCCGCAATTTCGCGCTGCGCGCTCGCGGGTTGCGATTCACTTCCACTTCTGAAGCTGTCACCGGCTTTTTCGTCAGGGATCGGTAAATGTCGTTCTTCGCTCCTTCGCGAATCGCATCTTTCACCATGCGATCCTCCAAGGAGTGAAAGCTGATCACCACCAACCTCCCTGCCGAAGGGAGGAGGACCCGAGGAGCTGCCGCGAGTAACTCCTCGAGGTCCTCAAGTTCGCGGTTTACGAAGATTCGGATCGCCTGGAAAGTCGTTGTCGCCGGATTGATTCGCGAGTGTTTCATTGCCGGGAGCGCGGCCGCAACGACTTGAGCTAAGTGAGCTGTCGATCGTATCGGCCGTGCCCGGACAATGGCTCTGGCGATTCTCCGCGACCTCCTTTCCTCACCGAATTCGTAAATCACATCGGCGAGAGTTCTCTCGTCGAGGTGGTTTACCACTTGATCGGCGGTACGCTCGCCGCGCGGGTCCATGCGCATGTCGAGCGGCCCTTCCGCCTGAAAACTGAATCCGCGTGCTGCGTCGGAGAGCTGCAAGGAACTGATTCCCAAATCGGCCAGCAGGCCGTCCGCGCTCGCTTCCCCAATCCGCGTTCCCACTTCGGAATACGAAGCATGAATTAGCGTGATCTTCGGAGCCTCACCGCCCAACTCGGCTGCGAGTTCTTCGAGACGCTTGCGCGCCAACTCCAGCGCCTTCGGATCCTTATCGAAGCCAATCAAATGACCCTGTGGGCCGAGGCGCCTTGCGATTTCGTAAGAGTGGCCGCCAAGCCCGAGGGTCGCGTCGATATAGGCGCCGCCGCGCCGCACGTTCAGGAAATGGATCGCTTCTTCTAAAAGAACTGGAACATGACGTTGCTTTCCACCATCCTCGCCATGTTCGGCCTCCTGGGAGGCCTTGTTGTCTTCCACCGCTAGATGCCCAGATCAGCGAGCGTCTTCTCATCCTCTGGAGTGATCGGGTTATCTTCGAGGTGCTTGCGGAAGAGTTCAGCGTTCCGCACTTCCAAGTAAGTCAGGTTCCCGAAGACCAGCACTTCCCCTTTCACATCCGCCGACTCACGCAGCAACTGCGGAATCAGCAATCTCCCCTGGTTATCGATCTCCACCATCTGGCCGTAGTAGTTGACCCGATCGAGAAATTTCTTCTTGGCCGGATTGAAGTTCGACACTTTTGCCAGCTTCTCTTCAATCCGCTGCCACTCCTCGAAGGGATAAATCTCGGCAACCTTCCCATCGCGGCTGGTGATGTAAAATTGCCCGCCACCATAGCGTTCGTCGATGGTGCGCTTGAACTCGGCAGGAACCTTAAGCCGTCCCTTTTCGTCCACGCGCGTTGGGTGATTGCCACGAAACATTGATGAACCGTCTGACTCTGGCTGGCTACGGCCAGCACCGCCAAGGAGGCTGAAGCAGCGAAGAATCGGGTCTTAGAGGTTGTTTTCCTGTGGTTCGCCGGATTAATGAAGCTCATTCGCATCCGCTGCCACTCTCGACCACTTTGACCACCAATGCTACTGATTCGACCACTTCAAACCACTTTTGACCACATCCTACGCCGAAGTAGTTGTAAGTCAATGGCTTTTTTCAAGGTCGGAGTATCGATTCAGTAAAAGGTGTGGAAAAATCTAGACAGAGTAGGAATTGGGAACGACAACACTAGGGATTGTGTTTAGGTGGGTGGTTCAAGTCTGTCCGGGTGACCAGGCATCGTGACCTCCGACGTTCCTCCTTCGTGACCTTCGTGTTTTCCGTTCCGGTGCTATGCTCCCGAATCATGCCTCGCCGACCGTTCTTGCTTTTGCTGACGGCTGGCTGCCTCGCAGCAACGGCACAGACTTCAGCTCCAGCTCAACCTCAGCTATCGCCACTCACGATTAACATTAGTGATGAGGTCGGTGCGGTAATTCCAAAAGCGCTCATCACAATTCGGGCTGAAACAAGTGCAGAGCAAACTTCGAAGCCTCCCCTCCTCGAGTTGCGGAGCGATTCACAAGGACAGGCAAAAGCAGGATTACCGGCGGGCTTCTACGATGTCTTCGTTGCTCTCGCAGGGTTCGCGCCTTCAGCCCGCAAGATACGAATCACCGAAGGCCATGGTGCTTCGATGAGCTTCGCCCTTGAACTAGACGAAACCTGGGCCAAAGAACACGGGGACGAGTTTCCGGCTGAAACGACAGGTGCATTTCAGGGCAAGACCTTCCGAACTTCTGACGGCGCGCAGATCCACTACGTCGAAGCCGGCGAAGCGACCAAGCCGCCGATCGTCTTCATTCCCGGATGGACTATGCCTGCATCGATTTGGCGTCCGCAACTTGAGGGGCTTTGGAGCAAGTACCACGTCATAGCGGTAGATCCGCGATCACAAGGCGAGTCCGATAGCCCTTCGGACGGCAACTATCCAGAGCGACGCTCACGAGACATTGAAGAATTGATGGCCCATCTTCAGCTTCGCGATGTCACCATGGTTGGCTGGTCGATGGGAGTGCCGGAAGTCCTGGTATATGCGAACCAATTTGGCACAAACCGTCTGCGCTCCGTCGTGCTGGTTGACGGCTTCGTGGCGCTCGATCCCAAAGACTCACAAGTCCAAGTCGCATTCGCCGGAATGCTAAAGCAGGCACAACTCGATCGCCCGAAGTGGACAGAAGCCTTCGTGCGTAACATGTTTAAGAAGCCGCAGTCGGAGGACTATCTTCGCAGCGTGATCAGAGCTAGCCTGCGCACACCGACAAATTCCGCAGTAACCCTGATGCAGAACATGGCAACTATGGGTGATCTCTCCCCAACGCTAGCTAAGCTCGACAAGCCCGTGCTCTTCGTCTACGAGCCACAACTAGCGGCCACAGCACAGATCGTGAAGACTAAGCTTCCCTCCGCGCGAATCGAAAACTTCGAAGATGCCGGCCATGCCCTATTCATCGATGACGCCGAAAGGTTCAACAAACTCCTCGAGGAGTTTGTAAGTACAGCAAATCGCAACCAGCCTGCCGCCATCGCGGGATCCCACGTCAGCCGATAACCAGACTTTCTTTTTGCTATTCTCCCGAGGGATGAATCAGGGCCCGCGCGTCATTCGTTTTGCTGAGTACGAGGCCGATCTGCGCAGTGGAGAGCTGTGGCGACAAGGGCATCGTCTCAAGCTCCAGGACAAGCCGTTTCAGGTTCTCGCCGCACTGCTTCAAAGGCCAGGAGAGCTGGTCACTCGCGAAGAGTTGCGGCAAAGCTTGTGGGCTGCCGATACCTTCGTCGATTTCGAGCATGGGCTGAATACCGCGGTTAACAAGGTGCGTGAGGCATTACGCGATTCCGCGAACAATCCTCGGTTCATTGAGACCTTGCCGCGCCGGGGATATCGGTTTATCGGGCCGATCAACAAATCGGACAAGAGCGAAACAGAATCGGCAGAGACGCAGAATGCTGCGTCTCTGCCAAATCCTTCCGCAACACAAATTGCGGCTGACTCTCGGAGTAACAAGCCAGACTTGCCGACTGCTCCTCGCCCGGCGGCTCGGGGGCTTTTACTGCTTATTGAGGGCTCATACCTGGCCTCTTATGTCGCCGCTCTGCACTATCTGATCTGGGTGCGGGTGCTGGCCCGGTTCAGCTTTGGTCCGGCGCAATCGTTCACGATCGCGTCACTGATTGTCTTGTGGTGTGCGTTGGGATTACCGCTGCGCTTTTACCTGTGCTTTGCCATCCTCTTCGACTATGACTATCTTGGCCAGAAATTTCGGAGACTCTTCCCTTTCCTGCTCATGATCGACGAGTTTTGGTCGGCTATGACGTTCTTCCTGATTCCCACAATTGGGCTGGGCCTTGCATTCCCGCTGTTTGTGCTCGCGGTTTATTCACCCTTTGCGCAGCGAACCCTCGTTCTCATGGCCTATCCCGACCCGTAATGTCACTCCGAGCGTAGAGAGGAATCTCTATAGGCTTCGTCACTTTTTGGAGTTTACCGAGAAGAAACGATTCCCGGCCTCGCTGTAGAGTCAGACAACAAGAAATGTAGCCAGTGCTGCCTCTCCATAGATCATCAACTTCCCGGCAAAGTTGACCACCACTCTGCCCTTTAGGAGAGACCACAAATTGAAAAAGCAAAGAATTGACGTCAGAAACACGAGGACTCTTGCCCAATTCCGCCCTCGCCAATAAAACCAGAGGACAACGTATCCGAGAAAGATGAGGAACGAGATTTCGACTACCTGCACTAATGATGGCTTTCGCCAGTCGATCAACGCATAGCCAAAACCATCCAATGCCATCATAAACCAAGTCGTCGGCTTTTGGCCTCAATAGGGATTCCTCACTACGTTCGGAATGACAACTAGTTTGTCAACGCCTCCACCACAACTTCCGACGGTAGTTCCTTCCCAAACTCGCCTTCCCACTTCGCAATCACTACACTGGCGAGACAATTGCCAATCACATTCACCGACGTACGTGCCATATCCATCAGCGCATCGATACCGAGAATGATATATACCGGCCACACTGGGAGATTAAAGCCGCCGAGGGTAGCCATCAGGATAACAAGACTCGCGCGTGGGACTCCCGCGACCCCTTTACTCGTGAGCATCAGGGTCACCACCAGAAGCAGTTGCTCTCCCAACGACAAGGGATGACCGGCCGCCTGCGACACAAAGATTGCCGCAAGAGACAAGTAAAGCGTGCTGCCGTCGAGATTAAAGCTGTATCCGGTGGGAATCACAAACGCAACGATCTGGCGCGGTACGCCGATTGCCTCCATGGCTTCCATTGCACGTGGCAGCGCTGCCTCGGATGTGCTGGTTGCGAATGCTATTGTCGCCGGTTCAGCCACCGCGCGCACAAAGCGACGAAGAGGGACGCGAGCGATCAATGCAACGGGCAACAGGACGAAGAGGAGAAATGCGCTCAGCGCCAGATAAAGCGTTGCCAATAGACGAAGCAGATTCGAGAGCACTTCGACGCCGAGCTGCCCGATGGTATATGCGATGGCAGCCCCGACCGCAGGCGCGGCGAGGTACATGACGATATTCGTGAACTTGAACATCGTCTCAGAAAGGCTCTCGCACAGTGTCAGCATCGGACGCCGTTTCACTTCGGGAAGCATGCCCAAGGCAAGCCCGAAGATCAGCGCGAACACGACTACTTGCAATACCTGCCCTTCGGCGACGGATTTCGCGATGTTTTCAGGAAAGACATGCAGGATCAGATCGCTGGGCGTCTGCTTCTGCGGAATAGCCGGCGCTGCAGCCTGGTCAGATGGAACCCGCACACCCACTCCCGCTTTGCTGATGTTGATGGCCGCGAGACCGATGACCAGCGCCAAGGTCGTAATTACTTCAAAGTAGATCAGCGCCTTGAGCCCCATCCGTCCGACCTGCTTCAAATCAGAGTGCCCGGCAATACCGACAACGAGAGTACTGAAAATCAGCGGTGCGATGATGGCCTTAATGAGTCGCAAAAAGATCTGCGTGATCACCTGCAGCGCTACTGCCTGCCTTGGAAATTCATGCCCAAAAATGCCGCCGATCACCATGCAGGCAAAGATCCAGGTCATGAGAGAGCGACGCAGGGAGGCATAAATCAGAAGTGCTCCGACAAGTGCCCAGCGAGTGCTGCGGAGCAATATTTCCGGTAACGGCTGTGCACGCGATATCAGGACAAAAATGAGAGCAAGTGCTGCCAATGCCAGCACTATCGCAAGCCAGATCCGTCGGTTAAAAAGGCCCTTTTGGGCGGTAGGCATCGAGGTGAAAGGTATCACGGCGTAGCCTGGGGTCTCACAGCAGAGCCGAAAAAGACGGGTTGTGAAGGAACTTCAAACCCACTGTCATCCTAAGGCTGGGGTTGAAGGATCTCCCGGAATGTCTCCAACTTAATTGCCGCTTCCTGGCTTTTTGGCCAGAGATTGTCGCCGAAGAGCCGGGACAGGGCCGAGAAGTCTGACGCATCCCGGGAGTCCTTCGGCGCACACACCGGGCCTCAGGATGACAATTTTTTTTGATAGAGCTCTTTGGGACGGTTGTATACATGCACCTTCGTAATTGCTCCTTCTGAGTCGGAGCCACCGATCCAGCCACGACTCTGGCATAACTAGCGTGTCAGTACCCGGGCAGGAAGCACCACTCGGCCCAACCGAGAGGAGAGGCAGAAGCGATAAATTCGATGAAAAACAAGCTCATTGCAATTGCAATCACAGGACTGTTCACCGCCGCAGCCTTTGGCGATACCCCGTCCACAACCAAGAAACCAGAAACCATCCAGCAGCGGAAGCACAATCAACAGGCCCGCATTCACCAGGGCGTGAAGAGCGGAGAACTCACCAGGGGCGAAGCGAAGCATCTCGAAAAGCAAGAGCACGCTTTGAACAAAGAAGAGCGTGAGATGCGCAAAGAGAACGGTGGCAAATTGACCGCAGCCGACCGCGCGAAACTCAACCGCCAGCAGAACCACCTATCAAAAGAGATACACAAAGACAAGCACAACGCTAAGAAGCGCGGTTAAGCTCTCTAGCTTAAGCAAAAACAACAGTAGAGACGCAGCGTGCTGCGTCTGTACGCTTAGATCGCTGCCAGCGCCTGATCCAGGTCCGCGATGACGTCTTCGACATCCTCGATTCCGACCGAAATGCGCACCATCCCATCCGTCAGGCCAATTTCA
>Ga0126371_10000016_pt1 | contig 114725 bp, 97 predicted proteins | sample PanSoiMetaPlot_4_FD_110145 | JGI IMG/M metagenome (GOLD analysis project Ga0126371, IMG submission 110145) | Tropical forest soil microbial communities from Panama - MetaG Plot_4 | ecosystem: Environmental > Terrestrial > Soil > Tropical forest > Bulk soil | place: Panama | collected 2016-02-17
CCTGACATTCAATATAGACGAAGGGCCCAAGGTAAAAGTAGGCCGCATTGCCATGCAAGGGAACCATGTGTTTTCAACGACGCGGATTGTTCGCTCGATGCGAAATTCGCGGCCGATCGCGATTCCGCTGGGTTTTGCGGACATCAATCTGTTCAGCAAGACCTATGACAAGGACAAGCTGGACGAGGATATCGGCGTCGGAATTTACGGTCTGTATCAGAATCACGGCTATTTCCGAGTTAATGTGGGCGATCCGATACTGAAGACTGTCAAGACAGAGCACGGAGGGATTCCGGGTCCCTGGCCGCTGATCGGGCGCAAGCGCAGCATTCGTACGGACGTCACGCTTCCGATTGAAGAAGGCGCGCGGTATCGCATGGGGCGATTGGTTATCCGCAGCGCCAATCTGGACGAGAATCTTTACTTCAAGCCGGAGTTTTTGGAGTCCATTTTCCCGGTAAAGCAGGGACAAATTCTGGACGTATCTAAGATTCGCAAATCAATCGATGATTATACGAAGCTGTATGGCGATTACGGATTCATCGACTTCACCGCGAATCCGGTTCCAGAAGTGGACGACGCGACGAAGACGGTCAATTGGACAATCGATTTCGATCAGCAGAAGCAATTCTACGTTCGGCGCATCGAGTTCTCAGGGAATACGACGACGCGGGACAAAGTAATCCGGCGCGAGATTCTTTTGGACGAAGGCAGCTTGTTCAACGACCGGCTGTGGGAACTGAGCATTCTGCGTTTGAATCAACTCGGATACTTTGACGAAATCAAAAAGGAAAATGCGGACCTGAAGCGCGACACGCGAGCGGGAACGGTGGACATCACTCTGAAGGTAAGAGAGAAGGGCAAGCAGAACATCAGCTTTACCGGTGGCGTCAGCGGTTTAGCAGGAACTTTCCTGGGGCTATCGTATCAGACGAACAATTTTCTGGGTCTTGGAGAAACGCTTACGTTTTCGGCGAACGTAGGAAGCATTCAGACCAGCGAGATATTCAGCTTCACAGAGCCGTACTTATTTGACAGGCCGATTTCCACTGGGTTTTCGGTTTTCTCAAACAAGTTCAATTTCAATCAAGAAAAAGAGCTGTCCATATTGGCTGGCCAGTCTGTGGCGATCAATCCCTCTCTGGCGCAGGACTACAGCCAGAACAGCAAAGGGTTTACACTTTTTGCAAGCTACCCGCTGCATCGTTTCGCATTTACTCGGGTAGGCCTGTCGTATGGGTGGACCAAAAGCAGTATCTCAGCCTTCAGTCAGGCGTCTCAGTTATTGTTTCAGTCGATTCAATTCAGCAGCTTGCAAGGGCCGTCACAGTTGAACGGAATTGTTTCCAGTAAACTCAGCCCGTCGATTACTTATAATACGGTCAACAATCCGACGAATCCGACAGCGGGGAAGAGTTTTTCTTATACGGCCGGGATCGAGGGCGGCCCGCTGCTGGGCAATGTGGACGCGGTTTCGAATATCTTCCAGGCTGAGTATTTCCGGCCGAGCTATCACAGAAGAAACGTAATTGCGACGCGGCTGATCATGGGGTGGATTACGGGTTATGGCGGCAAGCTCGTGCCGCCCTATGAACGCTTTTACTTAGGCGGCGAGACTGACGTGCGCGGATTCGAGTTTTTCAACATCTCACCGTGGACCTTCATTCCGTCAGTTGTAAGCGCGCCCGTGACATTTCTGAACCCCACGATTCTAGGGCCGAACGGAAATCCGACGCCGCAGCAGATTAGCGTTCCGATGTTGGAATTCTTTGCGACGCGTCCTGGGGGCGACGTCGAAACGGTCGGTAACTTCGAATACCGCATTCCGATCGCAGGGCCCGTAAGCTTGAACCTTTTTGCGGACCTTGGACTTGACGGCATCATGCGGCCGAGCCAGTTGCAGTTGGATCCAACGGAGACGGAACAGATACAATCGGAATTCCCGAATCAGTTCTTTCCTAATACAAATGTTTCGCAAAGGCTTACGGTGGTTTCGGGTACGAACTGGAAGCCGCGAACTTCGACGGGCATTGAGTTCTTGGTTTTCTTGCCCATTGTTCACGCGCCATTCCGTTTTTACTACGCGTACAATGCGACGCGGTTGAATGAAACGATTGAAGGACACGAGGGAGCGTTCTTCCTAAGCCCGTCGCAGATCGCCGCGCTGCCGCCGGGTGTGTTGCAGTCGCAGGTGATTCCCTTGTTGAATCAAATGCTGCAGAGCCAAGTACAGAGGTTCCCAACGAGTTTGGTTGAGCCGCACAGTACATTCCGGTTCACAGTGGGCCGGACATTTTAGCGGAGCGTTCTTATCGGCAGCGGGATGGACATAAATAAACGAAGAATCGGAGTCGTTAAGGTGGAGACGGAGCGAGTGACGATTGGCGGAGGCGCGTGGATGAGATTTGGAATGCTCGTGGTGACTCTTGCGGTCGCTGCGGCGATTGCGGGCTGCGGAGGAAGCGGCCAGGCTGAAACCATAACGATTACGCCCAACAGTGGCCAGGGCCAGGTGACGGTCGAGCGAACGGGCTCCCAGTTATTCAGCGCAGCGGTGGCCGGAATCTCCAACACTTTGATTACATGGGATGTTTGCAACCCTGCTCCTGCTTCTATTGCAACAGGTTCTTCCACGGCCGCAAACATCGTGATGCCTACGGGGTGCGTTGCTGGAGGGAACACCATTCTGGGATCGATCACATCGTTGGGGTCGACGGGGCTTTACACGGCTCCGGCTACTGTGCCTCCGAATTCAATGGTCAGCGTGGTAGCAGTCAGCCAAGCCAACACGAAGCTTTTCGCCATTACCAACGTGACGATTGACTCGGGTGTGCGTGTAACGTTAACTCCTACTTCCGTAACAGTTGGAACACTTGAGCAGTTCCAATTCGACGCTACTGTTGTGGGGGATTCGAATACGGCAGTCAGCTGGTCGGTGAATACTATCGCAAATAATTCCACAGTCGGAACAATTACGGCGACGGCTTGCGCGAATGCGATGCCGATAACGCCGACTTCCTCGAACCCCCTGCCGGCGGGAACGAGCTTCGGATGTTACTTCGCTCCACCGATTCCGCAAGGCTCAATCACCGTTACTGCCACCGCCGTCGCAGATACAAGCCAGGCAGCATCGGCGACGGTGACTGTAATCACGGCGACAGACCCGGCATTCAACACGAACATACCGTTGCAACCGACCATGGCAGATGAGGGATCTGCACAGCAGGATGTATATCTTTTTGGGACCAATTTCTTTTCGACGAGTCAGGTTGTGGTCAATGGCGCGCCCGTTCCGACGACATTTGTCAGCAGCGGGATGCTGCGCGTTACGATCCCGGCCAGCTTTTTCTCAGGCCCTGTGCCTTCGGGACTTCCGATCAGTGTCAAGCGCCAGAACGGCGATATCATCCAGCCAGTTTCACTGACAGTTCAACCCATGCGGCCTGCAGTGACCGCGCTCAGTCCGGAGAGTTTTCCCACGTCTACCACGCCCTCCGCAACGCTCGATTTGAATGGCGGCTACTTCTCGTCATCGACTCAGGCGAGTTCTGGAGGTGCATCGTTGCCGGTTACGGTTTTGAACAGCCGGCAATTGCAAGTGACTCTGTCCAGTTCGAGTTTCCCCTTCGGGACACCGGGATTAGTTCCCATACTGATTCAAAATTCGGATGTGCCGGCGGGGTCTCCGTCGCTTTCTTCGGTGAATGTGGCGATTTCACCTTCGGCATCAGATATTCCGACTTCACCGCAATCAACCATCTCAGTAGGAACGCAGCCTGTCGCGGTCGGAATCGATTCGGCTCTGGGCGAGGCCGTGGTGGTGGATAAGGGGAGCGGGGCGGTTTCGATCCTAAATCTCGACTCAGGCGGAACGCCTGTGACAGTTCCGGTTGGCAACGCACCGACGAGCGTTGGCGTAGACGACATTCTTCATTTGGCCGCTGTGGTCAACAGTGCGGACAATACGCTCTCGATTGTGAATCTGCAGACGCAGGGCGTTTCTACAGTCGGACTTCCAGCGAATCCGACCGGAACAACCCCTGCTCCAGCGCCGTTTGCGGTTGGGGTCAATTCGCTGACCCATCGTGCGATAATCGCTTACTCTTCCTCAAACATCGCGACGGTTTTTGACCTTTCAACGAATCCTCCGAGCTTGGTGTGTACGATGGGCGGTTCGGATCCAACGATGCCGAATAATTGCGCGGTGAATGCAAATTCGAATACACCGCCTGTGAGCACGGGGCCGACGCCGTCCATAGCAGTGGAGCCGCAACTGAATTGGGCGATTGTGACTCCTGGTGGATCGGGGACGGTTTCCATCGTGGATCTGGGATCGGATGCCAGCGCCAATCAAGCGGCGCGCGTGCCGAATGTACTTGCCTTCTTGAATATTTCAACGAGCCTTCAGGGCGTGGCGATTAACGACGAGACCGAGCAGGCGCTCATGGTCAACCCCAATGCTCTTGCGATGAACGCTTTCTCTGTTCTCGATCAAACCGTCGGTAGTCTATCGGTACCACAAGGCTTTGTCGCAGATGCCGTAAACCCGCTGACGGACATTGGCGTGGCGGTGAATGGCCCTGGAGGTACAGCCTCCGTTATCGATTTACGCTCGCTTAAGGTGATTACGAGTGGCATTCAAGTAGGAGCATCACCCGCGGCTGTGGCCATAGATGCTGGGAAAAACTTAGCAGTTGTGGTCAATGCGGGAAGCGACAATGTTTCGATCCTCTCTCTTGGTGCGATCCGCACTCCACAGATTACAGAAGTGAGTCCAGCGAACACGTTTAGTGTGCCGCCGTCTTCCACCGGCTCGCTTACGGTGACGGTTAATGGATTTGGATTTTCTCCCGGCGCACAAGTGAGGCTCGATGGAATCGCCGTGCCCATGCAGAATGTCAGTCCAAACGGGCGACAAGCCATCGCAATGGTTCCGGATAGCATGCTGACGTCGGCGCGCCGCTATTCCCTGGATGTTTTGAACTCGGGCGGGGCGACGTCCAATGTGAGGCGTTTTTTTGTGGTGGGCGCTGTGCCGATTGGGTTGAATCCAATCGCCGTGGCGGTGGATCCTTACATCAACAAAGCGTTGGTCACGAGCCAGGGCGCGACGGTTAGTCCCTCCGGGACGTGCCTCAGCCCGGGATCAGTTTCAATCGTTGATCTTTCGACTGAAGCGGTGACCAATACGCTTACAGTCGGGAATTGTCCGGAAGGTCTAGCAGTTCTCCCGCGGTTGGGCCTGGGAGTTGTTGCAAATAATGGCAGTGCCGATGCGACTGTCTTCGATTACCTGAACGATCTGGTCGACTCAACAGTCAACCTGCAGCCAGCGCTGAATCCCGCTGGAGTGGCGATTCATCCGGATACCGCTCTTACGCTGGTTTCCAATAGCAACATTAGCTCCAACTCGATTTCGGCCTTTACGCTTAGTTCTAATTCCGCCACGACTCCATCGAGTGCGTCTGCGGTAGACCAAGGGCCCTTTGGATTAGCAGTCGATCCGATTGATAATGTCGGCCTCGTTTCGGCCAGCACACAAAACACGGCGGATGGACTGATTCTATTGCCAGGCAGCTTCGTTTTTCCGGCGGCCAATCGAGTCTCCGGATTCGTAAACCCACTGGATGTGACCTTTGATCCGATTACCGACACGTTTCTAGTGGCCGATAGCCTCAACAATCAGATCGGAATCATCGATGCCAAAACACTTGTGGTAAACAGATTCCGAGTAGGCATCGATCCTACGGCGATCGCTTATAATTTTCAGAGCGATACCGGCGTTACGGTTAATCAGGGCACGAAGACGCTTTCGATATTCGATTTTCTGGCGAGCAACCCGCCGAATTCGAAACTGATGATTAACACGGCGCAGACCGAAATGATTCTTCCATTCGGAGGCTCAGCGGAGTTCTCAGTGGCGGTTAATCCGACGACGAACATTGCGGCGGTGGTGGATCAGGCGAACGGCCGGTTGTTATTGATTCCGTTGCCTTGAGGCGGTAGTGGCTAGCTGCAGACTGCCGGTTTTGAGAGCGCAGGCAGCCAACTGCGGAAGCCCTTTTTGCATCGGTAACTGTAGGATTCGCCGGACGGGCGGGCTAAATCCGGTTGACCATCGCGCTGAGGGGCCGCTATAATCGCGAGTTTGTAATTCCCGCAAGATTCATTTAAGGAGCTAGCATGAAGGTTCGATATTCATTACTGACGGCGCTTGCCGCCTTGTTGGTGATTCCCACCGCTTGGGGGCAGGCGGCTGCTTCTTCGGAAGCGCCTTCCAAGGTCGCAGTGATCAATTTACAGGACGCGGTTGGCGGCACGGCTGAAGGCAAGCAGGCTTCACAGCAGATCCAGGCGCAGTTCGCACCGCGCCAGAACGAGCTGAGTGGTCTCGGTAAACAGATTCAAGAGATTAACCAACGGCTTCAAGCGGGTGCGAATACGCTCAGCGATGAAGAAAAGGCGCGCTTACAACGGCAAGCAACGGAGCTGCAGCGGCGAGGGCAACGGGAGGAGCAGGATGTCCAGCAAGACATGAATGACGTCTCGCAAGATGCGATCAATCGCATCGGCCAGAAACTGATGCCCATCGTGACAAAATACGCGCAACAGAATGGCTACGGGGTTGTGATCGACACTTCATCACAAAACACGCCTGTCATCTACAGCGCGACACAGATCGATATCACCAAAGCAATCGTTAAGCTCTACGACGATGCGTACCCGATCAAGACAGCAACTCCTCCAGCGGCTCATCCAGGGGCTACCAAGCCTTCGTCGCAAAAAAAGTAAGACGTCCGATAAGGTTTTGGGCCTGCTTCGCTTTGGAAAGCGCGGGGCAGGCTCATATTGTCTTCGGGCAAAGCGGGCACAGATTGATTTTGGGGTAGCGAATGGTCAGCTTGCGTTTCGCGCTATCTGCGCCTATACTGAGCTAGTTCGAAGCCGGACGAAAGTTCGAGTGGGCGCGAGCCCACTTTTTTGTTGGCGGCAAAAGTGCACTCCGTTTCTCGCGCCTGCTCGAACGCTCATGAGCTTGGGGTTCATGTGTCGATGGAGATCGAGAAGGTTCGTGAAGCGGCAGAGCGAGTGGCTGGTTCGGTCGGCGTGGAAGTAGTTGATGTCGAATGGAAAATCGGCAAACAGCGCCTGCTTCGCGTTTACATCGACCGCCCGCCATCGCCAGGGCAAACGATGGGCTCGGGAGTGAGCCATAGCGATTGTGAAGCGGTAAGCGAACAGCTCAGCGTCATTCTGGACGTGGAAGACCTGGTGCCTGGCAGCGGGTACGTTTTGGAAGTGAGTTCGCCGGGGCTCGACCGCAAGCTTTTGAAGCTTTCGGATTATCAGACATTCTCAGGGCGGCTGGCGAAGATTTGGCTGAACGAGCCGGTGGAGAATGCGAAGTATTTTGAGGGTCGGCTTGCGGGAAGTACGGATGGAACGGTTCAGCTTTCGGTAAAGGACCGGACGATTTCGATCCCGTACGAGAAGATTCGCAAGGCGAATTTGGTGGTCGAGTTTTAGCGGAGAATTGCCGAAATGGCAAGTTTGCTTTACCAAACAATCGAACAGATCAGCCGGGAAAAGCACATAGAACCCGAGGTGATTGTAGCGGCTATCGAAGAAGCGATGGTCGTTGCGGGCCGCAAGTTCTATAAGACCGACGAGGATCTTCGCGCGAAATTCAATCAGGAGAATGGCCAGGTTGAGTTGTTTTCGGTGCGCACCGTTGTGGAAGAGGTTGTGGATCCGGTTCGGGAAATTGGGTTGACGGAAGCCCGCAAACAGCAGCCTGCAATTGAAGTCGGCGGCGAGATTACGCAGTCGCGCGCCACCGACGTACTCGGGCGCATTCAAGCGCAGACGGCCAAGCAGGTGATCCTTCAGAAAGTCCGCGAGGCCGAGCGCGACACGATCTACAACGAATTTCACACGCGAGTCGGCGAGCTGGTGAACTGCATCGTGAAGCGTTTGGATGGGCCGGACGTTATCGTGGATCTCGGCCGGACGGAGGCGCGTTTGCCGAAACGCGAACAGTCGCGGCTGGAAACCTATAACGTAGGCGACCGGTTGCGTGTTGCGATTCGGGCGGTGGAGCGCGCGGCGAAGGGTCCGCAAGTCATTGTTTCGCGCGCGGATGCCGTGCTGGTGCAGCGTTTGTTTGAGATGGAAGTCCCCGAGATTTACGACGGCACGGTGCAAATCCGAGCGGTCGCTCGTGAAGCAGGCGAGCGCACGAAAATTGCCGTCGAGAGTCGCGACAAGGATGTGGATCCGGTTGGCGCATGCGTTGGCATGAAAGGCATGCGAGTACAGTCCATCATTCGTGAGCTGCGCGGCGAGAAGATCGACATCATTCCGTATAACGAAGATATTTTGATGTTCGCACAGAAAGCGCTCAGCCCAGCGAAAGTCACCCGTGTGCAAGTTGTGGACATCGAGGATAAGCGTCTGGAAGTGATCGTCGAGGACACGCAACTGTCGCTTGCCATTGGAAAGAAAGGCCAGAACGTCCGGTTGGGAAGCAAGCTGATCGGCTGGAACATCGATATCAAGAGCGAGGAGGAGAAACGCCGCGATATCGAGGCGCAAATGGCCGAACTTACTGTCGCGTCAACTTCGCTTAGCGAGCTTGCAGGAGTAGGGCCGAAGACCATCGAAAAGCTGGAAGCGCACGGCATTACTTCGATCGAGAAGCTTGCGGACATGACCCCCGAGCAATTGCTGGAAATTCCGGGCATCGGCGACAAGATGGTCGAGAAGATCCGGGTTTCAGTGGAGCAGTACTTCCAGTCGGTCGAGTCGCAGCAGGCTGGCGAGGGCGAAGCGGCGGCGACAGAATCTGGAACCGAAGTTTCAGCGGAAGGAGAATTCGCGACGGAGGCAGGTACGGTTGGGGAAGCTGCTCCGTCGGAAGAAATTACGGAGGCAGAGACGGAAGCGGGTCCACTGCCGAGCGATGAAGATAGTACCGCGAGCGAGGAAAGCGAATCGCAAGGCGAAGAGTCCGCTCACGTAGAAGCGAATGCCGGTGACGCGTCGGATTCCGCGGCACATAACCAGACTGAAGAAACCGGGACCGAGGATTCTGAGGCGAAGACGGAGGGCGGCGTTTAGCGAATGTCGGATGCGGGTCAAATTCGGATCAATGAGCTCGCGAGGGAACTCGAGATCAAGGCAAAGGTGCTGATTGATTACCTGCCCGAGATCGGGATTTCCGAAAAGAAAACGCACTCAAGCTCGCTAGAGCATGATCAGGCAGAAAAGGTTCGCAAGCACTTTCGCGCGCAGGCGGACGCGGAGGCCGCGGCGGAAGCAGAGAAGCAGGCCAAGATTGCTGCTGCGAAGGCCAAGCCTATAGCCAAGCCGTCCGCGGCGGCTCCTCCTCCGGCAGCGCGCCCTGTGGCTCCTGCAATGGCCCCGGCGACAGCGGCGGCGAAGCCATCTGCCATAGCACCAGCGGCGGGTACACCTGTTGCTAAACCGCCAGTGCATCCTGCAGCAGCGCCGCCAACAGGAGCAGTTCCGGTTGCGCCTGCGCGGCCAACTGCGCCAGCTGTGGGGCCTCCAGCGGCAGCACCAAGTCACGCGCCAGTACCACCACGGCCTACGGCACCAGCTTCTGTGTCAGCTCCGGCACAGGCAGGTCAAAGACCGAGCACGCTTCCGCCGCAGAGAACGCCAATTGTGAATCGTCCCGCAGCAACGGGACGGCCTGCCACGACGCCTCCACCGGGCCAGCGGCCCGGAGGTTACGCTCGACCAGGAGCTCCCATTGCAAACAGGCCATCGCCGCGACCGGGGGCTCCTATGGGCTCGCGCCCGGGTGGTGCGCCAAGTGGTCGTCCGGGTGCGCCAAGCGGGCGTCCAGGTGGCGCTCCGATGCGGCCGGGTCAGCGTCCGGGAGGGCGCCCTGGATCACCGATGGGCGCGCGGCCCGCAGCACCTCTGCCGAAGGCCGAACCCGGCAAGCCGCTTTATGTTCGTAAGACGCCGCCACGAGCGAAGCCAACCATTGAGAAGCGTTTCGCGGAAGGCGAACGCAAGCTGCATCCGGTGCGCGCGCGCGCGGGAGCGGCGGGCGGTCACGCGGCCCATGCAGAGCCAGTTGCGCCGGTCGTTCGCGAGCCTCGTAACGTCACGATTACGGAAGGAATCACAGTCCGCGAACTTTCTGAGAAGCTTGATGTTCGCGCGAAAGAACTTCTGAAAACGCTTCTGGATCGCGGCATCTTCGCCAGCATCAATCAGGCTTTGGATGTTCAAACCGCGACCAGCTTGGCCGAGGCTTTCAACGGAATCGTTCAGGTGGTTTCGTTTGAAGAGCAGATGGCGGCGGAAGAGGTTGGAGCGACCGAAGATAAGTCCGACAAGACGTCTCCGCGTGCGCCGGTAGTGACGGTTATGGGGCACGTGGATCACGGAAAAACCAGCCTGCTCGATGCGATTCGTTCGACGGATGTGGCGGCCGGAGAGTCTGGCGGCATCACGCAACATATCGGCGCAAGCCAGGTGAATGTGGATGGGCGGCCAATTGTTTTCATCGACACGCCAGGCCACGAAGCGTTTACGCGTATGCGCGCCCGCGGCGCAAAAGTGACAGACATCGTCGTTCTGGTAGTGAGCGCGGGTGATGGGGTCATGCCGCAGACGGAAGAAGCCATTGACCATGCGCGCGCCGCGAAGGTTCCGATCGTTGTGGCGATCAACAAGATTGATTTGCCGGATGCGCTGCCTGAGCGCGTTAAGCGGCAGCTCGCCGACCGAGGATTAATGCCGGAAGAGTGGGGCGGCGACACGGTGATGGTGGAAGTCTCCGCAAAGACGAAAAAGAATATCGAACGTTTGCTCGAAATGATTCTTCTGGTTGGCGATCTGCGCGAGCTGCGGGCGAATCCGGCGACTTCGGCGAGCGGGACGGTTTTGGAATCGCGCGTCGACAAGGGACGCGGGCCTGTGGCAACTGTGCTCGTTCAAAACGGCACGCTGAACGTTGGCGACGTTTTCATTTGTGGGGCGGTATATGGCAAGGTGCGCGCTCTCTTCGATGACAAAGGACAGAGCGTGAAGAGCGCGGGGCCATCGTCGCCAGTGGAAGTTCTCGGATTGCAAGGCGTGCCCGACGCGGGCGATCAGTTCCAGGTGGCCGACGAGGCTAAAGCGCGCCACATCGTGGAATACCGGCAGGCCAAGCTGCGCGAAGCTTCGCTCGCTAAATCCGCCACATCGCGGCTCACGCTTGATCAGTTGCACGAGCAGCTTAAGAGTGGGGAAGTGAAGGATCTGCCGATTGTCGTCAAGGCGGACGTACAAGGTTCGGTGGAAGTCTTGAGTGAAATGCTACCGAAGCTCTCGAATGATCAAGTTAAATTGAAGATCATTCACGCGAGCGTCGGCGCGGTTTCCGAGACGGACGTTCTTCTCGCGTCAGCGTCGAATGCCATCATTATTGGATTTAATGTGCGCCCGGAGCGGAAAGCGTCGGATCTGGCGCAGCAGGAAAACGTCGAAATTCGCCTGCACACCATCATCTACGAGGTTGTCGACGAAATTAAAAAGGCCATGGCTGGATTGCTCGCGCCAGTTTTGAAGGAACAGTATATGGGCCGCGCGGAAGTGCGCGACACGTTCCGCATCAAGGGCGTTGGAATGATCGCCGGTTCATACATCCAGGACGGCTTGCTCAAGCGCGATGCGGAGGTCCGCGTTTTACGGGATAACGTGGTGATTTATACAGGCCGCGTGAGCTCGCTGCGGCGTTTCAAAGACGATGTTGCGGAAGTGCGCAACGGTTTCGAGTGTGGCATCGGAATTTCGAACTTCGGGGACGTCAAAGTGGGCGACATCCTCGAATGTTTTACTATCGAGAAGCTTGCTCCCGCCGGAGCGACCGCTTAGAATCTGCAACACTGCTCCGCTTGCGGGAGTGCAGAGATGTCGATTGGCTTGATCACTCTGGAAATTCACATTCCGGATGCGCGCTCCTTGAAAGACAAACGCCAGGTATTGAAAAGTCTGAAGGACCGGTTGCGTGGGCACTTCAACGTGGCGGTGGCAGAGCTGGATCATCAGGATTTGTGGCAGCGCTCGGTGGTTGGAGTTGTGGGAATTTCGAGTGAAGATGGCCACCTCGCAGAGACGCTGGCCGCTGTTTTGGAAACGTCGGAGCAGATGCTTGGCCGCGGATTAATCTCGCACGAAATTGAATACCTCTGAAGAGTTAACTTGGATTTAGGTGGAGCGCCGTGACTGTTGTTGGGCATCGTCCTGAACGCATCGCTGAGGAGATTCGCAATGAAGTCAGCTTGATGTTGGCTGGCGAACTCAAGGATCCCAGGCTTGCGAGCGCCATGAACGTCACTGAAGTTCGCGTGACGCCGGATTTGAAGCACGTCCGCGTGTACGTTGAAATTCTGGGCTCGGACACGCAGCGCCAGGCGACGCTTGATGGGCTTGCTGCTGCATCGGGTTTTATCCGACATGAATTGGTTGAACGGCTGCATTTGCGACGCGCTCCAGAGGTTTTCTTCGTTCCGGACCGCTCAGAAGAATACGGGCAGCACATTGAAGACCTGATCAGGCAAAACAAGCACTCGGAGGATTCGTAGTCAGCTGAACGGGCCGCGCCAGTTGCTGGAATTGCGCCGTTCGTTTCACAATGGGTCGCACGATTCAGCCACCATCGATCGACGGCGCGCTTGTTGTTGATAAGCCGGCGGGTAAGACTTCGCATGATGTTGTCGAAGCTGTACGGCGTCTTCTAGGTTTCCGGCAGATCGGACACCTCGGAACGCTTGATCCGCTGGCTACAGGCGTACTTGTTCTCTTGCTTGGGCGCGCTACGCGTCTTGCGCGTTTTTATTCAGGCCGTCGCAAGCGCTACGACTGCACAGTGCGCTTTGGATTTGCGACGGACACCTACGATTCCGACGGCCAGCCGCAGGGTCCCGATCTCGCGCCTTCTCTCGACCAATCAGCCATCCAGCATCTCGCGGGTGGGTTCGTAGGGCACATTGAGCAAACGCCTCCCGCATTTTCGGCGAAAAAAATTCATGGACATCGCGCGCATGAACTTGCGCGGAAAAAGAAGCCAGTTGAGCTCAAGCCGCTTGAAGTGGACGTTTATGAATTTCACCTCACGGACATTGAAGGTTCATCCGCGCGTTTCACAGTTGAATGCGGCGCCGGGACGTACATTCGTTCGCTGGCGCACGACCTCGGCAGGCTTCAAGGCTCAGGCGCGCATCTTTCTGAAATCGCCCGCACAGCGGTTGGTGAATTCACTCTCGATCAAGCGATCAGCGTGAGCGAACTGGCAGAGGCTAGCCGGTCGGGAAAATTGTCCGAATCCGTGATACCGATGGAAGGTTTATTGGCGGAAATGCCCCGAGTTACGGTGCTACCCATCATCGAACGGCGAATTTTCCACGGCGCTAAATTCAACATCCCGATAACGCAGGTTCAACCGGGTCACGCAACTATTGCACAGGGCGCGACCTCGGCATTGGATTCCGGCGAGCCGCAGGGCGCGCGTCTGAGGGTCTTCAACGGGCAAGAACGCCTTATCGCTATTGCGGAAGCGGTCGTGCCGCGTACCTATCAGCCGCTCGTGGTACTGCCGCCGGCTTCTTAATCATTGCGCGGGCCTGAAACCCGGGAACCCTCCCCCGGCTGGCGCTCTTCCGGCGAAGATGGGTTTTCCTGTTTTTGGGCTCTCCGACACGATGTGCGGGGTCAAGAGGATCAATAGTTCCGTTTTGCTATTCTGGTTGTTGGTTGCGCTCGCTAGGAGAGAGAGCGGTCCTAATAGTTGAGAGCCGGGTGTTCCGTTGATCGCGTGCATCTCGGTTGACTGAATGATTCCAGCAAGCGCGGTTGTCTCACCGGCCTTCGTGCTTACTGTTTGTTCCACGGTTTCATTGCTGATCACCGGAATCCCATTGATCGTGCTGCCCGACAGGCTTCGCAATTCGAAATGCAAGTCCAGAGTGACATTCCCACCTGTTTGAACATATGGCGTGGCTTTGATTTTCAGTCCGACATCTTCATATTCCGCGGAAGGGTATGGAGTTGAAGGGACGGTGCCAGCTCCATTCACACTGAATGTGGCGTTGTCTTGGATGATCGTCAGTTGGTTTGCCGCCGAATCGGCGATTGCCAAGCCGGGCGGATGGGTCGTGCCCAGAAAAACTCCAGAAACGAGTCCTATTGGCGCGCTGCCCGTTGGCAAAACAAGAGGCGTTGCAAAAGTACCGTCTCCATTTCCAATCAAGACGGATACGGTGTTGGCGTTTTCGTCTGTTACCGCCAAGTCGGACAATCCGTCGACATTGAAATCCCCTTCGGTGATTCCGACTGGCCTATTTCCGCTCGAGGGCACGACGCTGAGTGCGAATGTTTGTCCTTGAGTGAAGGTGCCATCGCCGTTGCCGAGATACATGAGGAGCGTGTCGTCGGTCTGATTCACGATGGCCAGGTCTGCGTTTGTGCTGTTGTCCAGATTGAATTGTCCCGCGACCAGCGTTACCGGCATGTTGCCCGTCGCCAAGGTTGCAGGGTTTCTGAACGTACCGTCACCATTGCCCAAGAACACAGAAACGGTGTTTGCGTTCTGGTTTGTTACGGCTAGGTCGAGTTTACCGTCATTGTTGAAATCTGATGCCACAATGGCTGAGGGACTCGATCCGGTGGCAAAGGTGGTTTGTGGTTGGAAGGTCCCGTCGCCATTACCGAGCAGAATCGAGACGGTGTTGTCGGTCTGATTCAAGACGGCCAAATCAATGTGTCCATCGCCATTGAAATCCCCAGACACGATTGCCACCGGATTTTTCCCCGTAGGGAAGGTGCCCTTGAGCGCAAACGTGCCGTCGCCATTGCCGAGAAAAATCGACACGGTATTGTCGGTTTGATTGACGACGGCGAGGTCGGGGATGCCGTCGCTGTTGAAGTCGGTCGTAGCTTCCGCTACGGGCCCGGCTCCAGTTGCCAAAGTTCCGCCGCTGGTGAATGTTCCATCTCCGTTGCCCAACAGGATGGAAACGGTGTTGTTCGTATGGTTCGCGACCGCGAGGTCAAAGTTTCCACTCGTAGTAAAGTTTGATCCGATCACGGCAACGGGGTCTTGCCCGGTAGCGATTGTCGATTCAGGGAAGAGATCGGACGAAGCGGCGGGAATAAAGCCTGGAGGCGTCAGGCTGGCCGAAAATTGCGCGAGATCGATTGGGACGCGCTCACCAACAAAAAATGTTGTGGGCCTGCCATCTTCGCCGCGCAACAAAACTCGTCGCCCTGACTGGACTGTGTTCAGCGTATTGGAGAACGCGAGAGCGGCGCCCGGCAAGGTCGCTAGGAAGGTGGATTTGCCTCCTCCAAAAGCGATCAGCGGCGGTATGAGCGAGCCAACGCCGACAGACCCCTCTCCTATCAGCGACGCTAATTGAGTCGAACTCAATCCGGATAATCCGCTTCCTGTACCGAATATCTGCTGGATCACGGAAACCAGTCCGGACGCTCCCTGTTGCGCCTCTTGAATTTGCTGCGAGCTCAGCGAGAAGGCTTGCGCAGTTTCTGGCGGAGTTATTCCGAGTTGCATGGCCGCGTTGCGATCTACTTCCAGGATTTCCATTTCCAGTACAACTTCCCCGCGTGGCTGCTCCAATTGATCGAGCAGTTGAGTTGCCACGGAAACCTGTTGCGGAGAAGCGCGCATGGTTATTGTCTTATTGGTGTGGTTAAGCTCTGCGCGTGTGATGCCGGCGATCTCACGAACCAGCCGAACTTCCTGCGTCATGTCATCGTCCGTTTCCGCGGCGGGCAATTGCACTGTGCGCACAACGGAGAGATCGTAGGCGCGTTTTTTTTCCGGTGTGTCAGGGGCCACAAAGAACGAGTCCGAAGTTACCGGTCTCCAGAAAGTGCCGGTCATATCGCCAAGGGCGCGCATAGCGGCCCCGAAATCTACATTGTTTATCTTTAGATGGGCTGGCGTCGATTGCAGGTCGACATCGAAGGACGCGTGTACACCGAATTCGCGTGCGACCTCTTGATAAGCGCTTCGGGTATCGCCGCGAAAGTTAAAATCCTTTGCGCCAGCCAGGGGCTGCAGATGAATGACGCCTCCCGGTTCCGTGACGAGTTTTCTCAGCATTTCGGCAGAAGACGGCGCGAGCTGCGCAAGCCGCTCGCGCACGATATCGTCGCTCGGGTCGAGCATGAGCGCATCCCGGAGCTCCTGACGTGCTTGATCCACATTGCCCATGACGGCATCCCGTTCCGCTCGGTCAACTTCTTCGCCGACGACTTTGCCGCGCGCGATTTCGCGCCGCAACAAGTAATCATGATTGGTGGAATCGTCTTGAACGGCTGCGGAGTATGCTGCGAAGGCCAATAGCCAGTTTTCTTGCTTCTCAGCCTTCAGGCCGCGCTCGTAGCTTGCCTTTGCGCTCTGTGCATCTTGTGGAGCAGTGGAGATTTGGTGCGCCATCTGCACAGACGGCCCCGTTTGCGCGGCGGCAGTGAAGACGGCGCAAAAGAAGAGTGCAGGGATTATGTTCAAGCGCAAGAGAATCAGCCTTTTGACATCTTACACAGATTGGAAGAAGCGAGATGAAGTTGCCTGCACTTGTTGCGATAATGCCACGCCTTGCCGTTCCACTTGGAACTCTTAAATGTGTACACCTTTCTTTAAGTGAAGGGTCATTTTCCTTGCTTCCAGAGCCTTCTCAGGGTACACTCGATTTCTAGTTGATACTCAGTTTCAACTGGACGGTTTTTTCGTTTACATGCTTCTGGCACTCCTGGTTGCTCTCCGTGAAGGCGTCGAGGCCGCTCTAGTAGTCGGCATCGTCTTAGTGTATCTCAATCGCACGGGCCGCCGCGCCCTCGCGCGCTACGTGTGGACGGGTGTCGCGGTTGCTGTTGTGCTCAGCTTTGCTGCGGCCGTTTTACTGCAACGATGGCAAATCAACGAAGACGGCTTTGAAGGTCTGCTCATGCTGCTGGCCGCCGTGCTGGTCGTTTCGATGATTATCTGGATGAACCGCATCGCACGGCGCTTGCGTAAAGATATAGAGCAGCGCATCGAGCGCTACGCCCAGAGAAGCGAGCGATTGGCTGGATGGGGAGTCGGCTTTTTTGTCTTTTTGATGGTTGTCCGAGAAGGCGCGGAGTTAATTCTGATTTTGCGTGCGGCAGAGCTCTCGATAGCGGGGTTGCAGATCTGGATTGGAACGGGTCTGGGCATCGCGCTCGCTGTGGCCGTCGGCGTCTTTTTCTTCCAAGGCACTTTGAAAGTGCCGCTTAGCCGTTTCTTCGCAGCGACCAGCACCATTCTAGTTGTGGTTGCGTTCCAGCTCGCGTTAACGGGGCTTCACGAGATGAGCGAAGCGCGCTGGCTTCCCTCGAGCGCGCGCGAGATGGCCACGGTAGGCCCAATTGTGCGTAACGAATATTTTTTCTTCGTCGTTATCCTCGCGGTGACGGCGATTGTTGTCTTACGTGAATGGTTTGCGCTTCGCGCTACCGCAGTAAACTCCACGGAGAATCCGGCCGAGAAGCGTCTTCGCCAGCATGAACACCGCCGCCGCCGCATTTGGGCCGCGTCTACGGCATTTCTTTGCCTGGTCGTGATTCTCTCGCTGACTGCGGAGTTTGTTTACACGCGCGCTTCGGCCGCTCCGCCTGAAGCGGAAAAAGTTGCTGCCAACGGCAGTGTTGTTCGCATCCCGCTTTCGGACATGACCGGAGTGAATCTCCACTTCTATTCGATTGATTTGCAGAATTCCTCGATTCGGTTCCTGGTGATCCGGAAGCCCAACGGACAATATGTGACAGCGCTCGATGCCTGCCAGATTTGCGGCGCAAAGGGTTTTCGTCAGGAGGGTTCGACGCTGATCTGCCGCAACTGTGGTGCTCCAATGAATGCGTCTGAGGTCGGCATGCCCGGAGGGTGCAATCCCATCGCCTTTGCGTCGCATGTTGATGGAGCAGAGCTGGTTATCGACACGTCGGCGATGTCCGCGGCTATATCAGAAATTCAGAAATAGCATGAAGGCCTGTCAAAGATAGCATGTTCATTCGTCTCCTAAGGGAATCATTCATTCGCAATCCACGGCGCAAACTTCTCACGTGTATTGCGCTTGTTTTGGGCATGGCTGTCGCCACTTCAACTTTCACTGTTGCCGTTGACGTGAGCGACCAGCTTGCGCGCGAATTTCGCAGCTTTGGCGCGAATCTGATGGTGGCTCCGAGAGGCGATACGTTACCCGTAGAGATTGGCGGCGTCGATTACCGGCCAATTACGGAGGGCGCGTATCTTTCCGTTTCGGAGTTGTCAAGACTCAAGACGATTTTCTGGCGTCACAACATTCTCGGATTCACGCCGTTCCTTGATGTTCCTGTGAGTGTTGCGGTCTCATCTGGCAAGGCGGCGGGCGCGAGTTTCCCGGTCGTGCTCATTGGGACTTGGTACAGACATTCGCTCGCCTTGGAAGACGGTACGAATTTTTCCACCGGCGCTTTCTCGACGAATCCGTGGTGGAGAATCCGTGGTCAATGGTTCGCGGAGAATTCCTCACAGTGCGTTGTGGGGAGTGCGCTGGCTGAGAAATATGGAATTGTTGTCGGGGACGAGTTGAATGTGTCTGCGCAGAGTTTCGGCACTGGCAAACCGCTCACCGTGGGCGGAATTGTTTCCACAGGGGAATCGCAGGACGAGGCGATTCTTTGTCCGCTGTCTGTTGCGCAGGAGCTTTCTGGCAAGGCCGGACAATTTCGCAACCTGTTTGTCAGTGCGCTTACGAAGCCGGAAGACGCATTCTCCCGCCGCGACCCGAACAGCATGACTCCCACCGAATTCGATCGCTGGTATTGCACGCCGTATATCAGTTCGATTAGCCGCCAGATCCAGGAAGTTTTTCCTGACACGCAGGTTCAGCCGATTCGGCGAATCGCGGATACGGAAGGCCGTGTTCTGACGCATATCAGTTTATTGCTCTGGATCGTCACGATTGCCGCGCTGATTGCCGCGGCCCTTGCGGTTGCAGCTACGTCTGCCACCACTGCGATGGAGCGTCGCTCGGATGTTGGCTTAATGAAAGCGCTCGGTGCAACGAATCTCCTGGTCGGCGGGTTGTTCATATCCGAGCAGCTTCTTCTTGCTGCTATTGGTGGTTGCGCTGGATTCGCGCTCGGTGCGGGTTTGGCGAGGGAACTTGGTGAAACAGTCTTCGGCGTGCCGACATCGCCTCGGCTGATTGTCCTGCCTATCATTCTTGCTACTGCGGCGTTGATCGTTGTGATTGGGAGCTGGATTCCGCTTTATCGTGCTGCGCACGTTTCTCCCGCTCCGATTCTGAGGGGCGAGTAAATGTTCAAGCGGCTCCTTTGGCATCTGCTGAATGGGAATCGTATTCGCCTGACAGTCGCGTTGCTCGCTCTGACGAGCGGCGGCGCTGTCGTCTCCGCGCTCATGAATCTCGAAGCCGACATCAATCACAGGTTGGCGCAGGAGTTCCGTTCCCTCGGCGCGAACCTTGTTGTTTCTGCGCCGCCGGCGGCAGGGGCGAGTGCGGTTTCATCGGGCTTAATTGACGCATCTGTGATGCAGGTTGTCGAGCCGCTGGACTCTTTTGGCGGGACCGCATCTCCGTATCTTTATGTCGTTGCGCGCGCAGGATCTGCACCGGGCCGGGAAGTCGTAGTTGCGGGCACGTGGCTGGATCGCGTCATGCAAATTTCTCCCTGGTGGAAGATTTCGGGTGACTCATCTCTTTCGCGTGCCGATCTTACGCATTGCCTCGTTGGCCGTAATGTCAGCCGGAACCTCAACGCTATTTCCGGCAGCACTCTTACACTTTATTATAGGAGGCAGACGGCCAATCTGATTGTGGCAGGTGTTATCGATGCAGGAGGGCCTGAAGACAATCAAATATTCGCAAATCTTCCCGTCGTTCAAGCGCTTGCCGGAGAGGCCGGCAAAGTACAGCTCGTTCAACTGAGCGTTGCCGGTTCGCCTGATGACATCCGCGCTGTGCAGGCCGAACTACAATCCGCGCTTCCCAATCTCAGCGTTAAGCCCGTTCCGCAAATCACCGAAGCCGAAGGAATGCTGCTCCACCGGATCCGCTTTCTGATTTTTTCAACAGGCCTGCTGATCCTAGTGCTCACGGCACTTTGCATTCTTGCGACCATGGCCGCGCTTGCCATGGAGCGCCGCAGAGACGTCGGATTGATGAAGGCACTCGGAGGCTCTGTGCAAAAAGTGCTCCGAATCTTTCTCGCAGAGGTTGGGATCATGGCTTTCGCAGGAGGAATTCTCGGGTATGCGCTTGGCATGCTGCTTTCCGTTTGGATGGGAGAACGCGTTTTCGGCACTCGCATCGCGCCGCGCTGGGAAGTGCTGCCCGCGACTCTTATTCTAATGCTCCTGGTGGCATTCGCAGGCGCCATGCCGTTGCGCCTGCTGGGAAATGTGCGGCCAGCGGTTATTTTACGCGGAGAATAGCGACGTGACCCTCGTTGAAGTTTCGAACCTGGAAAAATCGTTCGGCGAGGTCCGGGCGCTTGACGGCGGCGTATCTTTTTCGGTCGAGGCTGGCGAATGGATCGCAATAACCGGACCTTCTGGCTCGGGCAAAACCACGCTGATCAATATTCTTGGTGGACTGGACACTCCCACAAAAGGCAGCGTTGTCGTGGACGGCGTAGATGTTGCCCACTTAGACGAAGTTGGCCTGACTCGATTTCGCGCTGAAAAAATCGGCTTTGTTTTTCAGCAATTTCATCTGGTTCCGTACCTCACTGCGCTTGAAAATGTTATGCTGGCGCAATATTTTCATAGCACGACGGACGAAGCGGAAGCCGCTGCCGCTTTGCGCCGCGTCGGCCTCGGAGAGCGGTTCACGCATCTGCCTTCGGAACTCTCCGGCGGTGAACAGCAACGTGTAGCGGTGGCACGCGCGCTAATCAACCATCCGAAGCTGATTCTTGCCGACGAGCCTACCGGGAACCTCGATGAAGCAAATGAAAGCACAGTTATCCACTTGCTGCGGGAACTACACGCTGAGGGGCACACGATTCTGATGGTGACTCACGATCCATCGATCGCCGGCCTGGCCGACCGCCGCATCGAGCTGGCCCACGGGCGTCTCACACAAATTACGATTTATTCTGCTGAAGATGAAGCGCGCTTCGATCACGTCCTTGAGGAGCTATGGCTTTGCCAGGAGATCGGCAAGCGCGCTAAGCTGGCGCGCTTCCATTCCTTGGACGCCGACCCAGAGCGCACGATTCAACGGCTTGCGATTGTTGGGCTTGTTAACGTGCATGATTCCGAAGTGGAACTGACGGATCGTGGTCAGCGTCGCGCAAGGGGCGTCGTGCGGCGCCGTCGTCTCGCCGAGCGCCTGTTCACGGACACATTTGCAATTTCCAATGCCGAGGCGGATTCGCAAGCCTGCAAATTCGAGCACATAATCAGTCCTGAGCTTGATGAACGCATTTGCTCCTTTCTCGGGCATCCAAAAACGTGCCCGCATGGCAAACCCATTCCGCCCGGGCCGTGCTGCCAATCGAAATAATTGTGGAAACAAGAGTCTGCGACTAGTAGGATACCGAACGGAGGGCGTGTCCTCATCGATCTTAGGTCGATCCGAACAGAAGCTCGAATCGCGCCTATGCCAGCCTGGTTGACTCTCGTCACTCCTAATCTGACTCTGAGAGAGAAACCGTGCAAACCAAGAACACATTGCGAGTAGTTCTCTTCCTGTTCACTCTGTCCGTATGCGGTTGTGGAATGACGTCGACCCGATCGGTTTCAATCAGCCCTCAATCGGCCGCCGTTGGGCCTGGGCAAAGCATCTTGTTCGCTGCGATGGGCGGTGGTAGTACCAGCGGGCTGACTTGGTCGGTGAATGGCATCCCAGGTGGCAACGCAACGGTTGGAACTGTGGACTCAAGTGGAAGTTTCACAGCTCCTTCGATTTCCCAGGGAGCCGTGGCCCAGATATCGGTTCAAGTGGGCAAGAACTCTGCTTCCGCGAGCGTCGCCATCATTCCTGCGGGTCAAGTTACAACAACCAACAATCCGCAAGTCGCTCAATACACGATTTCGCCTCCCTTGAGTGCATCTGTTGCCGTTCAATTCAGCGCGGACACTTCGTTTGGATTCACTACGTCGACACAAATGGCGGCTGGCAACAACGCTCCGCTTGCCATGCTCGTTGCTGGCATGCGTGCGTCGACTCCGTATCACATGCGGGCGGTGCTCAGTTTATCGAATGGCGCGCAGTTTACGGATGCTGACCACGTTTTCACAACGGGCGCTATTAACACCTCCTTGTTACCCCCAATATCTGTCTCGACGCCGTCCGGTCTGAGCCCTCAGTCTGGGGTCGAGATGATCAACCCTGTCACTCAAGAGGCACTGGTCACGGATCTGTCTGGCAACATCATCTGGACATATTCTTCCGGAGGATCACCGGCCGATCTCATTCAACCGATCAAGCTCCTGGCAAATGGCCACCTCCTCGTCTGCGTCGGTCCGAATTCTGAATGGCCACTTACTGGCCCGAATCCGCCGGGCACGATAAATTCCATCCGAGAAATCGACCTCGCAGGAAACACGATCCGTGAACTTTCACTTACGACTCTTAATAGCGCTCTGGCTGCTGCCGGCTTCAATTTGGTCGCGGACACAATGCATCACGACGTGACACCTCTTCCGAACGGGCATCTTCTGGTCATCACCAACTCGACTCGACAATTCACCAACCTGATCGGTCTGCCAGGCACAACGACTGTTCTGGGTGATCAGATTGTCGACCTCGATCCGAATTTGAATCCTGTGTGGGTTTGGGATGAGTTCGATCACCTTGACATAAATCGTCATCCAATGAATTTTCCTGATTGGACGCATACAAATGCTGTCATCTATTCGAAGGACGACGGAAACATTATCGTTTCCATGCGGCATCAGAATTGGCTCCTAAAGATCAACTACAATAATGGCCAAGGAGATGGCAGCATTGTCTGGCATCTGGGCGAAGGCGGTGATTTTTCGCTTGTGGGAGGCACCGATCCGACGGACTGGTTCTGGGCACAGCACGGGCCGTCATTCGCAAGCGCGAACACGACCGGCGTTTTTTCGCTTGCAGTGTTCGACGACGGCGACGACCGGGAATTCCCAGCGAATGTCACGTGCGGCGCGCCCAATCAGCCTGCCTGCCAATACAGCACCGGAGAAGTACTTCAGTTGGACGAAACAGCCAAGACCGCGACGATCACGCTTCACGATATTCCGAACCTGTATTCGTTCTTCGGAGGCAATGCGGAGGTGCTCACGAACGGAGACTTAGAGTATGACCTGAGTGCCGCTGGCCCTTCGAACGGTGGCATTGTTCTCGAAGTAGCGCCGCAGGAAAATCCGCGCCAGGTGGTGTGGCAAATGAATATCGGTGCCAGCGCTTATCGCGCCTTTCGTCTGCCAAGCCTTTATCCGGGCGTGCAGTGGTAAGATGTCGGCGTTGATGCGCGCCAGGGCAGGCGAGTGTCAGCAATGCGTCAATTAAGACGTGCGCAGATCGTTTTCCAAGTACGGTAGAATGAAGCGGTTGAAGCTCATCGCTCGACGAACCCGTTGATGCCGTTGCCGCTCGATATTCGCAAGAAGCCTGTCGATGTGAAGGTACATGTTTCCTCGGGCGCAGGTGTGGATATTACATGGTCGGACGCTCATACCAGCCATTACGCATTTGCGTATCTCCGCAAACATTGCCCTTGCGCCACCTGCAGGGAAGAACGCGACCAACGCCGAGAAATTGATGTCAACCGTGTCGGCTTGATCCCGCTTCCGATGTTCAAGCCACAGATAATTGCTCGCGCCGCTTCGACGGTCGGGAGCTACGCGATCCAGATCGAATTTACCGACGGCCATTCGACAGGCATCTACAGTTTTGACTATCTCCGCGAAATCTGTCCCTGTGGGGTGTGTGGCCGCGAATTTCGAACCGCGCAAACACAATGACCTTTGCGTTGCCTTCTTCCTGGCGGCTGTTTATTTTTGCATCTAAACAACGTATAGTCGGTTTCCACGTTTTTTGATGGCAACCACTCCCTTAAATCCCGGTTCTCAGCGGCCGGTCGTCAACGTGCTCGTCGCCACCACGGCGATGCTGAGCTTCATTTCTTTTTGGCGCGCCGGGGCGATTGTTCTCAACGATCTCGCTTCTTCCGCCTATTATGCGGGCGGCGAGGCTGAGCAGTTCATCGGCAAGTCCGCGCCTTGGTTCATCCTCGGGGTCATGCTCCTTGCGTATGCCGTGTCGCTCATTTACGTCGAGAGCTGCAGCATGTTCGTCCGAGGCGGCGTTTATCGCGTCGTAAAGGAAGCCATGGGCGGCACGCTTGCCAAGTTCTCCGTGTCCGCCTTGATGTTTGACTACATTCTCACCGGGCCGATCAGCGGGGTCGCCGCAGGACAGTACATCGCGGGTCTGGGCAACGAACTCCTTCATTATGGGCATATAAATTTTCACTTGCCTGTGGACGCCACGGCGGCAGCAATCGCAATACTTGCGACGGTCTATTATTGGCGGCAGAACATCAAGGGCATTCCAGAATCTAGCGAAAAAGCTCTCCGCATCATGCAGGTCACGACTGTCATGGTTGTGGTTTTGATCGTTTGGTGCGTTTACACAATTTGGGTGCGCGGGGTGCATTGGCCGCCCGCGCCGGTTCCTCGGAACATGATCCTCGACTCGCGATCGTTGGGATGGCTCGCGAATGTTCATTGGGCGCACACGCTCACGCTTGCGGTCATTTTTGTCGGCCTCGGACATTCGGTGCTCGCGATGAGCGGCGAAGAGACGCTGGCGCAGGTTTATCGTGAGATCGAGCATCCGAAGCTTCCGAATCTCAAAAAAACTGCGTTCATGATCTGCGTCTACAGCCTGCTTTTCACCGCGCTCGTTTCCTTCTTTGCCGTGATGATCATTCCAGACCACGTTCGCCATTTTTTCTTCGAGAATCTGATCGGCGGCCTTGCCATGAACCTGCAAGGTCCTTTCAGTTTGCGTCTGGCGTTTCATGTTTTCGTGGTCGTCGTCGGGATGCTGATTCTTTCTGGAGCGGTCAATACAGCCATCGTAGGATCGAATGGCGTTCTGAGTCGCGTATCGGAAGACGGGGTTCTCACCGATTGGTTCCGGCATCCGCACCGCCGGTTTGGCACGTCACATCGAATCATCACAAGCGTTGCTGCGCTGCAAATCATCACGATTCTTGTCAGCCGTGGTGACGTGAACTTCCTCGGCAACCTCTACGCTTTCGGAGTCATTTGGAGTTTCGCGCTGAAGGGAATTGCGGTGCTCGTGCTGCGTTACACGCATCCGCAAGATCGCGAATATCGCGTCCCGCTCAATTTTACGATTGCCGGTAAGGAGATTCCCCTCGGCTTGAGCCTGATCACTCTTGTTCTTTTGCTGATTGCTGTCGTCAATTTGTTTACGAAGCCCGACGCCACGATTGCGGGCGTTGTGTTCTCTGCGCTGTTGTTTGTTGGCTTCAGTCTTTCAGAACGGAGTGTTCGTCGCCGCGTTGGCACGACTCAGGCAGCGGAACTTGATCAGTTTAACCTTGCGCAAGAAGCCGATCTCTCTCCGGGAAGCGTTGGCGTGCGTCCCGGCAATGTTCTTGTGCCAGTAAGCAACTATTACGCGCTCTATCACTTGCATTCAGCGCTCGAACGCCTCAAAACAAATGAACAGGATGTGGTTGTGCTGCACATTCGTTTGCTGCGCCGCGCCGCGTCCGGCGAATATGACCTGCGTCCGGACCAGCTCTTCAGCACCATCGAGCAACTATTGTTCACAAAGGTTCTCTCGATCGCTGAGAAGGAAGGAAAACCTGTGCGCCTTGCAGTCGCCGCCGCCAACGATCTCTGGGACGGCATTTTGCGCGCTGCAGCAAATCTTCAATCCAACAGCATCGTCGTGGGCAGCTCTTCAAAAATGCCCATCAACGAGCAGGCCCGCGAAGTCGGCATAGCTTGGGAGCGCATGCCGCAGCCTCGTCCGCGCGTCGCTCTGGATATCTTCACGCCGGGCGGTGAGGAGCGCATTTTTTACCTTGGTCCGCATGCACCCCATCTCACGCCCAAAGAGATCGATCTTCTCCACAACATTTGGCTTCAATTGAGCGCCGAGTTACCCGGCGAGGACCTGCACCATCACGACATCATACACTTCGCACTGACTGAACTTACGCGCGAGATGATTCAGGGCCAGAGCGACGGCATGCTCGAGCGCCTCCGCGAACACCTGCACGAAATTAAGGACCGGCGTCCAACCCCTCCGTAATCCGCGTCCGAACCTTTTTGTGCCAGAGTGCAGCGATCAGGCCGTTACAGCCGCTGTACAGAACGCGCACTTCGTGGCCTTTAGCGGAATCGTCGACAAACAGTACGGGCAACTTTTGGTCGTTGCTGCCGGCGGCGGGCCGGGCTTGGTTGTCCACTTATTGATTTGTTTCACCACCAAGAAGATCGCGAAGGCAACAATCAGGAAATCAATCACCGTGTTGACGAATACACCGTAATTGATGGTTGCGGCTCCGTGGGCTTTCGCGTCCGCAAGCGTTGCATAGCTCGTACCAGAAATGTTGAGGAACAGGCTGTTGAAATCCACTTTTCCGAGCAACAGGCCAATCGGCGGCATGATGATATCGCTCACCAGCGACGTTACAATCCTCCCAAACGCCGCGCCGATGATGATGCCGACAGCCATGTCCATCACATTGCCCTTCATCGCAAATTCTTTGAATTCTTTCAGCATCGCCGGTTTCTCCTTTCCTTTTTTTTGCACTCTTTTGTGACTGTTTTTGAAGCTTCTTGCTGCCAGCCATTCGCTGCGGGGATTTTTCGGACGTGATTATACAGCGAGTTAGTCGCGATGTTGTGCTTCAAAATATCTCTGGACTGGTTTGCCAGCGGCAAGCCCCGCATAGCCCCGCACCGCTGGCCTACCGCTCCGGCCATGCTAGAATGCGTTTTCTTATGCCGCTGAATCGTTACTTTAGTGGCAGAGTCTAATAGCGGGGAGTATTCATGCACAAAGTTGTGATCATCGGAAGCGGCTGCGCTGGTCTCACGGCGGCAATCTACTCAGCGCGAGCCAACTTGAAGCCTATCGTCATAGACGGTTTCGAACCGGGCGGCCAGCTCACGCTTACAACCATGGTCGAGAATTTTCCCGGCTTTCCCGACGGCATTCTTGGTCCCGAACTGACCGAAGCAATGCGCAAGCAGGCCCAGCATTTTGGCGCGGAATTTCGAGCGGGTGCGGTGACTCATGTGGATCTGAAGAAACGCCCGTTCAAAATCGAAGCGGCAAAAGAGCAATTCGAGGCTGAGACTCTGATCGTTGCCGCAGGTGCTTCTGCACGCCTTCTTGGATTAGAGTCCGAACGCCAGCTCATCGGCCACGGCGTTTCCACTTGCGCCACATGCGACGGCTACTTTTTCCGTGACAAAGAAATTGCCGTCGTCGGTGGCGGCGACACGGCGATGGAAGAGGCAAACTTCCTTACGCGTTTTGCCAAGCGCGTCAACATTCTTCACCGGCGACCCGAATTTCGCGCTTCGAAAATCATGCTTGACCGAGCGCGCGCCAACGAGAAGATTCGTTTTGTGACGCCCGTTGTAGTGGAGGACATCCTCGATCCGTCAAAGCAAAACGTTGAGGGCGTGAAACTGCACTATCTCGACGATGATAAAACATCCATCTTGCCCGTGGACGGCCTATTTATCGGTATCGGTCACGAGCCCAATACGAAGATCTTTCGCGGCCAGCTTGACATGGACGACACTGGCTATCTTAAGACCCATTATGGTAGCCGCACGAACGTCGAAGGCGTCTTCGCTGCAGGTGATGTTCAGGACAAAGTTTACCGCCAGGCTGTCACCGCTGCCGGTTCCGGGTGCATGGCAGCTATAGACGCCGAGAGATTTCTCGAAGCGCAGTCTCACTAAAGCAAAGAGGACCTTTGCTTTTCAAGACAACGACGCAATCGGATTGCAAACGTAATCGATTGCCTTTATCCTTTTGCGGTCCTGATGCTTCGTTCCACTCTCCTCGCGCTGTCGCAAAGCCCTCGCGTCTCCCGTTTTGTTATTCACAACAAACTCAGCCGCCGTGTTGTTCGCCGTTTTGTCGCGGGAGAACATCTTGACGGCGCCGTGGCTGCCGTCCGGACCCTCAATCAAGCGGGACGACTTGCTTCTCTCGATTGTCTGGGAGAAAGCGTTTCCAGCGAATCAGAGGCGCGTTCGGCCGCCGTGGCCTATTCCGATATGTTTGACCGCATCGCAAGAGAAAAACTTACCTGCAATGTATCCCTCAAGCTTACGCAACTTGGACTGGACATCAGCCAGCCGCTCTGCGAAGAACTTCTCGCCGAAATCGTCAATCGTGCAGCTGCTCAAGGTAATTTCGTACGTATCGACATGGAGAGTTCGGCTTACACGCAACGCACCCTTGATATTTGCAAGTGCATGCGCGCGCACAGCGATTCCGTCGGCACGGTGATCCAGTCATATTTATTTCGTACGGAAGCGGATGCACGCGATCTTGTCGCAGCCGGCGTCCGGCTGCGCCTCGTGAAGGGCGCTTACAAAGAGCCTGCTACGGTTGCCTTTCCGAAGAAATCTGACGTCGACGCGAACTACATCAAGGTCATGAAAATCCTTCTCCCTAGCGGGATATATCACGGCATCGCTACGCACGACCCGCTTATGCTCGATGCCACCAAGAAATTTGCTGCTGAGCAGGGAATTCGCAACGACCAGTTCGAGTTTCAAATGCTTTACGGAATTCGCACGGATTTGCAGGAGCAATTGATTCGCGAAGGGTATCGTCTGCGCGTTTACGTTCCCTACGGCTCTGACTGGTTTCCGTACTTCATGCGACGTTTAGCGGAGCGCCCTGCTAACCTGAAGTTCTTCCTTTCCAACCTGTTCAGAAATGAATAGCGGCCACTGTATTACTACGCGTGCTTGTGATCCGGGCCTGAGGATCCGATGAACCGACGTTCTATAACGGTGAGTGTCCCGATCATGGCTGCCATCTTCGTTGCTGTTCTTACCTTTATTGGCGCCGCAAATGGCTCGTATCGTGCCGCACAAGGAATGACCATTGGCCCCGTGACCACGCATCGCGCCTCACACTTCGACGTGTCGGCGCCTCTTGTATCACTTCGAGTCGCAGCCAGTGTCGGCTTAACGACACAGCGTACTGACTGCGGACGCTCAACCGGATGCGGTCTGTCGCCAGAAAGATCAGGCCATGATTCGCAGGAGCAAGAAGTTCAGCCAGCAGCGCCGATGATCACGGCAGCTGGTGCAGCGGTTGAGCAAACGTCGCAAGGCGGGCGTCCGGCGGTGCCGGTTATCGATAGCTTCGATGGTCTCGGTGCCGGATTTAAGGGACCGCAGAGCGGGCAAGGACCCGCCTTCTTCCGCAATCCCTCCGACAACAGTCTCGCCGTCGGCCCTAACCACATTGTGCAGATCGTCAACTCGCGCTTTGCTGTCTACACAAAAAAGGGTGCACGCTTCGATAACTCCGGAACTGTTTTGTATGGCCCAATTGCGACGAACGAAATCTTTGCCGGTTTTGGGGGTGTTTGCCAGGAACGAGATAACGGGGACGCCGTTGTCCGATACGACCAACTGGCAAATCGCTGGCTTGTCGTGATGCCGATTTTTACCCCCATTCCAACGAGCGAGGGCGGGAAGCGTGGCAGCGCGCACGGAGAACCGGCTAAACCTGGGCACGCATCGATTCCCGGTGCGACGGGCGCTCCGCCAACGAATCCTGCCCGGCCCGAAGGGCCCTATGCTATGTGCTACGCCGTAAGCACGACGAGCGATCCACTCGGCACGTATTACCGATACGCGTTCGAGCGCACGCTTTTTCCCGACTATCCTCGTCCGGCGGTCTGGCCCGACGGCTACTACGTTCCTACGAGCACGGGGGACACAGTCATTCAGAAACACGTCTGTATCGCCGACCGCGCGAAGATGCTGAAGGGACTTCCTGCAACGGAGCAGTGCCTGGTCATCGACGGCGTGAATTTCCTTAACAATTCCGACGTGGATGGTACGCAGCTCCCGCCACCGGGATCGCCGAACATCATGATGGCCGCCGGAGGCACACAACTCAAAAAAATCTTCGAAGATGACGATATTTATTTTTGGAAGGTTCACGTCGACTGGCGCAATCCGCGGAACACCAAAGCCGTTGGTCCGGTGAAAATCTCTGTCGCCCCATACTATTATCTTTGTGACGGCCAATTGAGCAGTTGCGTACCCCAGCCGGGGACTGATCAGCGCCTCGACTCCCAAGGCGATAAAATTATGCAGCGGCTCGTCTATCGCAGGATTGGCGACCACGAATCCATCGTTGCCGCGCATTCCATCGCAACAAAGGCGGCTGGAGGAGGGATCCGCTGGTACGAGTTCCGTCTGAATGAGAATCGAGATCCCATTCTCTACCAGCAGGGAACTTATGCGCCGGATGGTTTTTATCGCTGGATGCCGAGCATCGCTATGGATAAGAACGGCGACATTGGCGTCGGATACTCATTTGGGGGAACGCCGAATTTTCCTGGCCAGCGCTTTGCCGCTCGTTTGGCTTCTGACCCCCCGGGCAGCTCACTTTTCACGAAAGTATCCTTGCCGAGGGCCAAGCATCACAGACCAACACCCTTCGCTGGGAAGACTACGTGACTACTGCGATTGACCCAAGCGATGACTGCACGTTCTGGTATGTAGGCGATTATATGAAAACAGGTTCGCCAGCTTACAGTACACGGATTGGCTCATTCCGCGTTCCCGGCTGCGACGCCAGCAAGCAGCCGTCGTTTTGCGCGAGGTGATTCCTCATCTTGTTAATTCGCGGCGAATCCTGAATAATAGTTTTGCTGTTTCGCGGCGCTTCTCTGCGCGGCGCACTCCTTGGCGCTATGGTGCAATGGTTAGCACGCGGCCCTTTCAAGGCCGAAATACGGGTTCGACTCCCGTTAGCGCTACCAATCTTACAAAAGCGAATAAGAGTGTTATGGTTGTCGTCCTAAACGAGACCTCGCGGACCTTTCCGTGAGTTGAGGATTTTTCGCGAGGGTCCATGTCCTATTGCCGACCGGGTGCAGGCTCCTGTTGATCCCAAAGAGGCGACACCGGGGTGTTTGATGTCTTCCACACCAACTACGGTCGTTACGCGGGGCGAGTTATTTCGATCTGGTCGCCGATCTGCGTTCCAGTGCGGTAAATTGTGTGCGGCGGAAGTTCGATGACGCTCTTTGTTTTTAGGGAGACTTTCGAGACTCGAAAAGGTCGAACATGCTCTTCGACATGCACGACTTGCTTATACTTGTCCAGATAAATGAGATCGATAGGGAACATCATTCCGATCGTGTGGACGCCCTGTGAGGGAATTATCCACAGTGCCTTGCCAAGCTTCGCCCATCGCTTTGTTTTTCCAAGCAGACCGACGAGCCGGCTGAAGTAACCGTCCGCGACGGTTACTTCCGTGGCCACAAAGGTTTCGCGCGTTTTGTTGTAGATGAATACCGAACCATTTTTGTGATTATTGCCGGTCATTCTTTTGCCACGCTCCTGCCAGAACGGCACAAAAGTTTGTGGTGCGCGATTTCTCGGCCCGTTAACCTTTAATTCCATCAGCGTCCTGTCTCTCGAGACAGCTGTTTTCAAGATGGCCCACAGCACCGCACCACTGTTCACGCAAAGAATTGTGCTGTCGGCACGGAGTACTTCCTACACCCGTCGGCGTAAGTCCCAAGTTCCAGGTTTTTTGCCGCGCCTTCTTTACTCGGCTGATTTACGCTTACGGCGCCACACAATCACAAATAGAACCAGCACCGCCAATACCGCGCATACCACGCGAATCAAAGTAACGTTGTCCATTTTTCTTCTCCTAGTAATGTAGTCGAACTACCACCGACTGCTCCTCGCGAAGCCGATAAGTGCATCAGCTTACTTGGGGAAATCCCGCAAAATCGCGAGCACCGCAGGGCCTAGAATCACCACCATCAACGCCGGGAAAATAAAAAACACCAGTGCTGGCACCATCTTGACGGAGGTCTTGGCGCTCCTCTCCTCGGCGCGCTGCCGCCGCTTAGTGCGCAGATCATCCGAGTGGACGCGAAGAGACTGAGCAATGCTGGTGCCAAATCGTTCGGTCTGAATCAGCATTGTAACCAGCGACTTGATGTCCTCCAAGCCAGTCCTCCGCGCAAGTTCTCGCAGAGCTTCGATCCGCGTTTTTCCTACGCGCATTTCCAGGTTCACCCGCTGAAGCTCGTCGCTCAGCTCTGTGTGGGCGATCCGCAACTCTTGCGCGACGCGCAACAAAGCTTGGTCAAGCCCCAGTCCCGCCTCTACGCAGATCACGAGCAAGTCTAGCCCGTCAGGAATGCCCTTGCGCAGGCGATGCTGACGTGCTCGCACTCGCGATGAAAGCCAAAGATCCGGCACCAAAAAGCCCACCACTGCCGCTATCAGTGGGAACACAAACGGATTCTGACGGTAAATTCCCGTCGCGAAAACAATACCGACGAGCACGACGGGCAAAAGAATCTTCACTCCCTGCATTGCCAGCACAGCATTTGGACTGCGATACCCGGCTCGTACCATCATCAGTTCGGTTTTTGAACCCTGACTCGACCCACGGTCCGGAAGCGCCTTTCCGATCGTGGCCAGCGTATCGCGGACTACCTCCTTCTGTTTTGTCGCGAACGCGGTGCGTTTGACGGGTTGTGCGCCATGGAATAGTTGCGCAAGGCGGGTCGTAACGCTCTGCTCGGCAGGCGCGAAGGCGTAGACGAGTAACAGGAGCACTGCGAAGCTGCCTACGAACGTCACTCCCGTCATTAGCCAGAGCATTTCATTGTCTCCATTCGTTGGTCAGACCTCGAAATGAATAACCTTCCAAATCACGGCCGAGCCGATGATCTGCAGGATCCCCGCGACGAGCAGAATCATGGGGCCATTCGGATCGGTAAAAAGGATCTTCATATAGTGCGGGTTCAACGCTCCCAACGCCATCATCATCACCGGCGGCAGGGTGATCAGGATCGCCGCTGTCAGCCGGCCTTGCGCCGTCTTGGTCTGAACGTCGCGGTAGATGCGGAAACGATCACGAATGACCCGCGCGAGGCCATCGAGAATCTCTGCAAGATTGCCTCCCGTCTCCTTCTGGATGAGTAACGCCGTTACGAAGAACTTTGCGTCGATCGAATGAATCCTTTCGCTCATGTTCAGCAGAGCATCGCGCAACGGAATGCCGAAGTTTTGCTCCTCGAACGTCTTGCGAAATTCGCTGGCCACTGGCTCACTCGCTTCCTTGGCGATCATTTCAAGTCCGGTGGTGAACGCGTGGCCCGCGCGAACCGCGCGTCCAAGCAGATCTAGCGCCTCGGGGAAACGCTCTTCAAACATCCGGATACGTTTGCGCCTCTTCCACGCCACGAACACCCACGGAGCCAACGCGGTTGCCGAGGCCGCGAGAATTTGCACTGGCAAATGCGGATAGAAATACCCGCACACCACGTATGCGGCCACCGTCAGCGTTGCATCGATTAGAACGAACTTTGCCGGCTTGATCTCTATGCCGGCCTGCACAAGAATCTCGCGCAGCTTACCGGCCCAGGACCAGCGCATCATCATGCGATGGAGCACCGGAACGCTGCTCATCATCTCGTCCTTGACCAGCTTTAAGGAAAGGGAAACTTCACCCCGCTTTTCCGCTTTTTGCACAGACTCGAGGCGGCGGCGCACCAATTCTTGATTTTTGTCGCGTCCCAGCGAAACCCAAATGAATACCAGGATTCCAGCCACCAACAGGAATGTCAGCACGGCAATCAGCAATGCCATACGGTGTCTCCTCGCTCAGCGAATGGAGAAAAATCAGAGATCATTCTCTCCCGATCCTTCAACCAAAGTGGCGACACGGCCGAAACCACAAGAATTCTCCTAATGAGTCGGTGCAGCGTCGAACATCGAGATTGGCACCTGCACGCCGGCGACGACCAGACGTTCCGTGAACTTCGGTCGAATTCCGGTGGCCACAAAATCACCAATAACCTCGCCGCTCTCGCGGATGCCGCGTTTGCGGAAAACGAAAATGTCCTGCATGGTCACTACGTTTCCTTCCATGCCGGTGATCTCCGCGACGCTGGTTACTTTGCGCGTTCCGTCGCTCATGCGGTTGACCTGAATTACCAGGTCCATTGCCGAGGTGATTTGCCGGCGAATCGCTGTGTCGGGAATGTTCAGGCTGGCCATAGCCACCATGGTTTCCAGACGGCCAATTGCGTCGCGCGGCGTATTCGCGTGAATTGTCGTCAGCGAACCGTCGTGGCCTGTGTTCATGGCTTGCAGCATATCCAGTGCTTCTTCGCCTCGCACCTCACCTACGATTATCCGATCCGGTCGCATACGCAAAGCGTTAATGACAAGCTGCCGCTGCGCCACCGCACCTTTACCCTCGATATTCGGCGGGCGCGTCTCGAGGCGCACCACGTGCTCCTGATGCAGTTGCAACTCAGCCGCGTCTTCGATGGTGACAATTCTCTCTCGGTCGGAGATCGCACTGGAGAGCACGTTCAGCAGCGTCGTTTTTCCGGCGCCCGTTCCGCCTGAGATCAGTATGTTCAGCCGCGCCTTCACGCATCCAATCAGGAGATTTAGCATCACGGGAGTTAACGAGTTGTTGTTCACCAGGTCCTCCGCCGTAAGAGGATCGTGGCCGAAACGCCGAATTGATAGGCATGGGCCGTCGACCGCCAGCGGGGGAATGATCGCGTTCACGCGTGATCCGTCTGTAAGCCGCGCATCCACCATCGGGGACGATTCATCGACGCGTCGCCCGACCCGGGAAACGATGCGGTCGATGATGCTCATCAGATGGGCATCATCCCGGAACTGTAGCGGCGTCAGCTCGAGCATTCCTTTGCGCTCGATGTAAACGCGCTGGTGCGTGTTCACCAGAATGTCCGATATGCTGCTGTCGGCCAGCAACCCCTCAAGCGGCCCGAGCCCGAAGACCTCGTCCAAAACTTCCTGCGCCAGCCGCTCTCGCTCCTGCAGGTTCATCGGCGTTGATTCGCCGACGACAATCGCTTCCAAGATTTGTCCGACCTCGCGCCGCACTTCCTCGCGATTCACTTCAACCAATCGTTCGAGGTTCAGTTTCTGAATCAGTTTGCGATGGATCGCCACCTTGGTGGCTGCAAAATCTGTCCTCGTCACTGGAATCGTGCTGTGCATTTTCCGTTACCTCTTTGCCGGAAATGAAAAAAAGCTCTTCTTAGCTACCGGAGTTGTGTCCATTCCTACCAGTTGCGCCGCAATCTGTTTGTACTGATTGCTCAGAACATTATTGTGATTCTCCATCAGCGGCGTGCCCAAGTTGATTGCCTGACTGGCTTTGCGAAAATCATTTGGCAGGCAAGCGAATACCGGCCGGCTGATGTCTTTCTGGATGCTCTTCAGCACTTCTTCATCGCCCTTGTGCCAGCGGTTGATAATTACGCGCGCACGACTGGGCTCGAGTCCCATGCCCGAGAGCGCCAGCAGCCGCCGCTGCAACGTCCAGAGCGATGGCACGTTCGCCTCCGAAACAATCAGCACCATGCGCGCCATGCGGAGAATTTGCGCCCAGTCCGAAGAGAAATGCGAGCCAACGTCCAGCAGCACCACGTCAAACGAACTCTGCGCCACATTCACTAAGCGCTCGAGGCTTGGCGCCGCGATGGCCTGCCATTCCTCCGGATGTGTTGCGCCCCCGAGTACCTCCAGCTTCGTCACATGATGCGTCAGCAGCCCTGCGAAAAAGCGGCTGTCCAGCCGCTCGATGTTCTCCGCTGCGTCGCGCACATTGAATTTCGGCTGCAAATCCAAAAACAGGTGAACATTCCCCAGTGGTCGCGCGAAGTCCAGAAGCGCCACCCGTTTCCGGGCATAAGTTGCCAGTTGCACTCCCAAATTCACAGCTACGGTTGTTGCGCCCACCCCGCCTTTCGAGCCCATTACCACAATCAATCGCTCCAGGAACGGTTGAGCCTTCGCGTCCCCTTCTTCCGAGAACCGAAGCAGCATTTCCTTCAGCGCATCCGTGGTGACCGGTTTCCCCACAAAATCTTGGACACCGCTGCGCATCGCCTCCAGCAAGAGTTGCGGATTCGGCGGCATGGTTGGTGCGCAAGCCACCAGCTTGATAGTTGGCCGCACCTTGCGTGCTGCCACGCCCAAAGCGAAGTGCGCTTCCGGTTCGCGCCCCAGGTCGAGCAACACTACGTCCGGCAGTGCTGTTCCTTCGGCCAATTTCCATCCTGGCATGGGCCACTGCTGCACCGCCTTTACCACGCCGGTTTGCTGCAGGCAGGCCAGCAGATGCGCGGAATTGGTTCCATCGGAACTCGCTATCGCTACTGTCAGCATCAATCCTTCTTCCCGTCTGTTTGGACCAACGGCCTCATGGATTCTGCTTTGGCGATGTAGTTTTAGCTTTTGCTGGTGTAGTCGGCCCCAAAAACTCGTATGGCATTACGGGTCCTTTCGGTTCATGTCCCGCTTCCAATGGCTGCACGATGCGCGGAGTTACGACGATGAGCAGTTCGTTGCGGCTTCTGTTCAGCGTACGGCTCTGAAACAGTTTCCCAAGGATCGGTATGTCTCCGATCCCCGGAATCTTTGAGAAATTCTGTGTCACGCGATTGTCCAGCAAGCCTGCAATGGCAAAACTCTGTCCATCGCGCAAGTCCATTTCTGATTCGGCTTTGTTCACCGAAAGCGCTGGAATCAAAAATCCCTGGATCTGCACCGCATTCGCGAAATCGAGTGAGCTCACCTCCGGCGCAACTTTCAAATGAATCGTGCCATCCGGCATCACGGTCGGTGTGAAGTTCAGTCGGATGCCGAAATCCTTAAACTGAATCGTAATGCCCGCGAATCCATTGCTGCCCCCCGAGTTTTGTAGCACCGGATAGGGAAACTGCCCGCCCGCCAAGAAGCTCGCGTCTTTCCCCGACTGGGTCATCAAATTGGGTTCGGCCAGTATCTGAATCACATTCTGTTGCTGCAGCGCTTGAATCAGCACTGCGAGATCGATGTCCGGTCGGAATATCGCCACGTTCAGCAAATTGCTGATCGTAAATAGGTTTGACCCTGCCGTTGTGGTTGTCGTGGTGCCAGCGTTGGAAACGGTCTGCGTTTGTCCCAATTGCGGAGGCGAAAACTGCTGCGTGCTGACTGACAAGGGCATATTGCTGCCGAAATTCCTCAGGAAATTCGCACCCAGCTGGCTGATCGCCGTCCGATCCACATCGGCAAACCGCACCTGCAGCACCACCTCCGGCGTAGCCTGTGCTGGCACTTCCATCGCGCTTGCCACTTTCGGGGCGGCGCTCTTGACCACTTCCAGAATTTTGTCCGCTACTTGAGGAGACGAGACGCGCCCCGAGACGAGCACTACATCATTAAATGTCTCGATCTGCACCGGCTCCGAGGGAAAAATCTCATGAATCTTTTCACTCAGTCCCAGAATGTCGATGTCCACCGAAATATCGAACGCCTGGCTCTGTCCGTTTTCGTCCCAGATCAGCAGCGAGTCGCCTCCTGCCGCCTTGCCGTTGATCTGAATCTGGTTTGGGCTGACCACAATGGCCTCAGCGATGTTCGGGTCAACAATTGAAACCGTCCTGATTCGCGTAGGCGAACTAATCAGCAGGGAATGTCCAACCAGCAGGTGCAGCATTTGCGGACTTGCCGGTTCCTGCGCTTGCTGATTCGCATCCGCTGCCGTGATGGGCGGTTTCGCCGCCTGCTGTTGCGCGTTCACCGGACGCGCGCCGAATTGCACAACTGCGAAAAACAGGACCGCCAAACCGCTCAATCCACTCCATCTTCTGGGCTGTTTGCGCATTCGCTTCCTCTGGGCTCCTAGAATTGGCCTTCGTTCGGGAACGATTTGGTAGTGTGCTTATCCCCGCTGATGACTTCGATCTGATACGGCGGCGGTGGCGGGACGGGCTTGCCCTTCACGATTCGCCGCGGCGCCTGCGGCTGCGCAACCCCTTCAAACAGCACCGCCTGAAGCACGGGTGCAGGCTCCGTGATTTTCGTGTCGATTGTATTCCGCAGCGCGAGTTGGATTTTTCCTTCGGTGCTTGCCATCGCCAGTTTCACCGCGGCCTCCGGTGTGACCAGCAGGGTCACTACCGGCACGCTTACCGGCTTCCCGTCCTTGTCCTGCTCGATCTTCTGACCGGCAGCCAGCACGCGCACATCTTCCAGAATCGTTCGCGTGATGTTGTTATCGCTTCCCCCGCGCGCAGCCGGCAACATCCCGGTCACCAGGACGTCCACCGTTGTCCCCGGAATTACGAACCCTGCCACTCCCACCACGTCGTTCACGGCGACCGAAAGCGCCCGCATTCCCTCTGGAATCGTCGCGGGCAATCCCGCACCTGCCTGTCTCGGTGCCAGCTTGCTGTCCAAAATCGGCTCGTTCATCACGACCGGTGTGATAAGCGCGCGGCCGGAGCAATCGTCGATTTTCGTGAACATTCCTGCGACCGGCTTGTCCGCAGGCCACGCGATCAGCTTCAGATTTGACGCATCCACCCGTGCTCCCACTTGCAGTGGGTCGTTAGCCACTACGATGTATTGCGAGGCGACCGCCTTTGGCACTTGCAACTTGTATTGCCGGTAAACGAAAGCGCTCGCCAGCAGCGCCACCACCAGCGCTCCTGCAACTCCGATAATCAGCCGATTACGATTCATGTTCCGATTTCTCCTTTACCTCTCACACGCGAAACAGCACCGCGCAATAGCAAATCACCGTCGCGAGCGCTACGGCCACACCGAATGGAATTTTCATCAAACCAGGATTATCAATTGTGATGTCCGGGCGGCTGCGCACTCCGAAAGTGACGAAGCCTTGTACAAGCACAACCAAGTTTTTCGCTGTTTCCTTAATTCGCCGGCTGCGAATCACCTCGATCACAGCCATAATCCCTGCCACAAAAACGCTGCCGAAGATGATCAGCACCAGCAGCGCCGGCCCAAAGGTCGCTCCCACGGCTCCCATCAGTTTCCAGTCGCCAGCGCCCAGCGCCCGCAACAGCACAAACGGCAAAAACACAGCGAGCCCCAGCCCCGCCCCTTCGAGCGACGCTTTCCCGCCATGCCAGTTCGCGTTGTGCCAGCCCCACAGGACAAAGTTCAGGATTACGCCGGCCAAGAAGCCGGACACGGTCAGCCAGTTCGGTATTTTCCGCGTGCGCCAATCCGTCCAGCCAGCCAGCAGCGTCAGCGCCAGCGCTGCAATCCACATTGCTTGGTATGCGTTTATTGAAGTCATATGGTTCTACAATTCATGGAACCTTTCAAAACGTGCACAAAACTCTCCATGCACGAAGATGGGAATGCAGGCGAGGCCGCGAGGCCTCGCTTTTTTCGGTTAGGTCAGCTGCGTACCGGCGGTGTTGAACATCGAGTTGATGTCCGTCGCCAGCGTGCTCATTCCGGCGGTAGCTGCCAATGCCACAAGAACGACCAAGAGCCCATATTCCACCAGGTCCTGACCTTCCTCTTCCTGCCACAGCCTCTTCAGAAGATTCGTCATGTGTTTCCCCTTACCCTTCACGGAGCTGAAACCTTAGTGCCTATCAAGACGCGAATCGAAAAGCGGTGAGGCTCCGGTACCGAGTTGTCCGCCGAGGAGCCTCACGATCTTTCCGCACATAACTTAGGTCAGTTTCGTACCGGCGTTGCCGAACATCGTGTTCAGGTCGGTGGCAAGCGTGCTCATTCCTGCTGTCGCTGCCAACGCAACGAGAACGACCAACAGCCCGTATTCCACTAGGTCCTGGCCTTCTTCTTCCTGCCACAACCGCTTTAGAAGGTTCTTCATTTTCTTTCCTCTCAATTGAGACAGATGTGCGACAGACCATGCCTTCTGTCGCTGCGAGGTAATATGCATCTAGTCCGCCAGATGACACACCACCGACAATCGCATAAATATCCCAGAATGTGTGGATTAGCATGCCATTCCAGAGCTGTCACACGTTCTCTATCGAAGAAGAGGGAAAACCGTTACCCTTTGTTGACACCTCATGCCCTCGATTATCTGTTTTGGTGACGGGTACGATGTTTTGAATTCTACTCAAGGATGCGTGGAGCGGTCAGCGAGCTGCCGATGCCGTCTTGGAACGAGGCTTTAGCCCGGCGGAAGTATGGTCCGCAAAACCCAAACTCTCTCGAACGACGTACAGGGGACGCCGCTTCGACTCACCGTAGATACGCCCCACATATTCACCGATAATTCCAAGGCAGATAAGTTGCACGCCGCCGATAAACAGGATTGCAACGATCGTACTCGTCCAGCCTTTTACGACGTCTGTTCCGAACATCCGCTCGAACAGCGCATATAGCGTCACGAGAATCGCGAGCCCCGAAGCCGCAAAACCCATCCATGTGGCGAGGCGCAATGGCGAGATTGAAAAGGAGACGATTCCATCTGTCGCGAAACGCAACATCCTAAGAAGTGAAAATTTCGTCGTGCCTGCCGCTCGTGCGGCACGATGGTAGGGAACCGCAATCTGCGAAAATCCCAGCCAGCTCACCATTCCTCGCACGAATCGATCGCGCTCTGGCATCGAAAGCAGGGCTTCGACAACTCTGCGGTCCATCAGGCGAAAGTCGCCGGTATCCAGCGGAATCGGTGTTTCGGAAAGTTTTCCGATGACGCGATAGAATGCTTTGGCGGTCCACAGCTTGAATACTGTTTCGCCGTCTCTTTCTCTGCGAACGCCATAAACCACGTCGTATCCGTCCATCCATTTTTGCAGGAATTCGAGGATGACTTCCGGCGGGTCTTGCAAATCGGCATCTATGACGGCCACCGCGTCTCCGGAAGCGTGTTCGAGTCCCGCGGTAATCGCGATTTGGTGGCCGAAGTTGCGCGAAAAACGTACCACGCGCACTCGCGAGTCCCGCGCTTGCAATTCGCGCAGCAAGCATGGTGTTGCGTCCGTGCTGCCATCGTCAACGTAGATGATTTCAAACGCAGGCGTTGCGCGTTCGAGCGCGACAGTCAGACGCCGGTGCGTATCGCAAATCACGTCCTCCTCGTTCAGGCACGGCACAATCGCGGAAAGATGGATTGCGGACTCGGCAACGTGCGGCATTCTGCTGTGCACACGGAACATTTCCGGGTTCATGCTTAGTTTCCTCCCGTTGCGGACGAAGCAGGGGCCGATAAGGAATCCCGGCGAACAAATAGCACGCTGATTGCGTCGGAGTATACCTTCTCCCAGTCGGGCTGACTCGCGAGCACCGTTGCAAAGGGAGCATTAGATTCGAAAAGGGCCGACCGAAATTTATATTCGGATATGACTCTCAGTGCCCCGGGGTGCAGGTTGGCGATCGCCAGATAATCACCAAGTATGCCGCCGGTTTCATAGACTTCGCTGCGGCCGTCAATGAAAACCCTCTGTCCCGACCAGACTAAATATCCCCCGAAATTGTAGCTGTTGAATATGGGCCCCGGTACGTTATGTCGCCGAATGTAATCGACGGCACCGACAGGGAAAGACTGCGAGATTTGTTCCCCGATGCTCGCTTGTGTCGGGCGAAACCAAATCATTGCGGTGATCACGCCAGCGATCAAGAGCGCGTTCAGTACGTAATGTTCCTTTCGCCGATCATAGAGTGGCAGCCAACGCGCGAAAACCACTGCCAATAGGGGCGCACAGAAAGGAACAAAAACCAGAAGGAATCGCACGTGAATGCAGGACATCGCCACGCTAAATAAGAGAAGCGCAAGTTCCTCGAGTCTCCATGAAAGCTGATAGACAACCTGAAGGATTACGAAGCCGATAACTACGGCCAAAAAGAGCTTGCCGCCGGAATCGTTAAATGGCATCGACCACCACTCCGTGACATAGCGGTCGCTTATGGGGAAGGAAAATGCTCTCTGAAAAGGGAAAACGGCAAGTTGCGTGCCGTACGGTGTAATTGGCAGCACGGCGAGGCACAGCATGAACATGAACGACATCTGGCGCCTCTCGGAAGCCGTCCACGCCTTGGCCACGATTCCGCCAAGTTCGAACCTCTTAAGGCCAGCAATCCAGTAAACGAAAATCGTACCCATGCCAATAATCCAGGAGCCGTGAGTGTTGATCCACACGAGCATGAGCGGCGGGAGGGACCAGATAGCGCGATGCTTGCCCTGGTGGAAAAACTCCAGAGCAATCATCGTGAGGACGAGAAACAAGAAGCCGAGCATCTGCGGCCGTAGCGTGAACGACGCGAACGCAAGAGAAGAAAGCAGCCCTGCTGCAAGAAACCCAGCTTTGGAATTTCCGGACCGCAGTGTGCCTAGATAATACAGCGCAATCATTACGGCGCAGCCGAGAACGATCAGGAGGATGTCGAGCCCGAGAACTCCCCCGAGTCGCGAAATCATCGCGAGCAAAGCGTCGCCGAGCCATTCAAAACTGATCCATGCCTGTCCGTATACAGTAAATGAATACGGATCCGTTGTCGGCCAATGATGCGTGGCGAGGATGTCTGCGCCATTCTTAATGTGCCACCAGAGGTCTGGATCCACGGTGAACAGACGCATCGATACGAACACACGCACCACCAGAAAGACTCCTAGCATCGTCGGAAACGACACAAGCCATAGCAGCCTCGAAGCGAAGGGCTGGGTTTCCTCATCGCTTCGCGGCAGGGCAAGCTCGTCAACGCCGAGTGGATTCACCGAGGTCGCTGATGCAGTTATCGGCCTAGTGGCGGCGTTTGGCTGAATAGCGTATCCAGATTCACTCATCGACTCTCCGACTTCGGTCTCTGTCGACCGACCCAAACAGACCGCTCCCGCACACTGCGTCCTTACGCCTCGTAATTCGACAAAGCATTTGTACAGCCATAAACGCGTCCTTCTGCCGCATGTAAGACTTTGTAAATCTATGGGTTAGGTCCATCGAATGGAGATCACGCCGTTCGCAGATCTCTGGAGCGAGAAGCGTTACGTTTTGTTGACACTGCCCTGTTGACCTGATTTTTTCGGTGAACGCACGTCCGAAATTGGCTTGTATATTGGTGTGGTCCCCACAGTGAACTCCAATTCTCTTCAAGATAAAGAACGCGCGGTACTTACAGGAAAAAAGCGAAGAAAAGGCTAATCGGGGACACGAAATCAAGTCACGCAGCCATAAGTCCTGCAATATCAATGAAAGCCAGTCAGTCTAATCGGGACAAAATGCACTTTTTTCAGTTCAGTGCGCGATGATCATCTCCGACGTGCTTGATAGTGTCAGAGTGTTGGTCGGCAGTAGCGGGAAGATGAACTGGAAGTTGTAACTAACTTTTACTTGCACCACGCATCCAGGGTCGTTGACGTTGGCCGCGCAATCGGTGAGCGTACTATCGGCGCACTCAACCCCGCCGGAAGTTCCGCAAGTGGTTACGGTTACTTGGTTCCAGTCGATTCCCTGAGGCGTGACGTTTTGTACAAAGGTCTGCACGTCGGACTGGCTGGCGGGTGCTGTGCAGGTGTTGTCGCTCGCGCATTGAGCGCCATTCACCATGGCCCACCGCGTCGCCTGACGCGCCGCGCTGGACACGTAATGATAGGCATAAAGCGCATGCCCGAATCCTGCGATTCCGAGCAGGATCGTCATGAACAGTATGAATACCAACGCGAATTCCACCAGTGTGCTACCGCGCTCGCGCACGCTGCGGAAGCGCGACGCGTGTATCCGTGACATCATAAGTTCCGTATGCATCAGTTTTGGTTGGACACCCGCATGGTTGCAGTCTGACTCACTGCCAGGGACGACGGAATTCCCGGATAGTTAAACAGCGAATTGAACGTTCCCGAAGCTGTCACCGAAACCATGACAACCCAATGACCCGCATTGCACGTACCGGCTGTGGCATTTATTGCGCTCGTGCAGCCAGCGCCGGTGATGGTTCCACCGCTATCGCATCCGCAAGAAGTCGAGGAGGAAACAGTCAGTTTACTAACCAACTGACCGTTGTTCTGAAAATCCTGGTCCGCGGCCGCCTGAATGTTTCCTGTATCCACTGACTCAAGCAGACCTTCTGAGCCGTACGCGGCGCCTGCCCTCGCCGCGTTTCCGACCAATATGCTGATGTACGCATACCGTCCCATTTCCACGACCCCCAGCAGCAGAAGTAGCAGCAGGGGCAGCAGAAGAGCCACTTCGAGTAGGGTCTGACCCGACTGTGAGCGAAAAGCCTTCGCGCTGCGCCGGAAATCTGCGGCATCTTGGTGCGACAGACTTTTTTGCACGGGCATGTTCATGCTACTCCACCAAAACTGCGTTCTTGATCGCGGTTACGTTATTGACTCCCGGAGGCAGACCCGCTGGACCTTGGAGGTTAACAGTGGGAGTGCCGCTCAACAGGAACGCCTTGGCAACAACCATAGCTGTATCAATGCTGTTGTTGTGGCCGAAAAATGTAATTTCCGCACCAGGAAAATACAACACGCCCGCATAGTCTGAGCCGTTGTTGCCGCCGAGCGTGGGTCCGTTTGTGTCGTTCGGGTCCTGATACATCACCATTCCATCGTATTCAGAAGGGCATGATGGACAGTTGCTGGGACTCGGCCCGACCAGGTTGACATTGCCAGTGCCGGCGCAATTGAAAGTGGCGTTGCCTGTGAAATAGAAAATCACACCATTACCAGTGAGATTTGCGTTTCCTGTGCAGAAGATTCCGGCATTAGCTCCAGTACCATCGAAAACATACACGCCTGGGTTAAAGGTGATCGTGCCGTTGCCACTTATTTTGATTGTATTGTATGTCCCTGGGTTGAAGGTTGCGTTGCTTGTGGGATTGAAACTTGTCCCTCCTGTGCAGGGATTGCACGGGGGTGTCAGGCCGGCCAAAGGATCGGTCGCAGCTGGCATGCCGTACTGCGGACAGGTTGAAGAATTAGTGCAAGAGACGCTGCCTCCCGGTCCACTCACGTTCGGACTTCCGGAAACGCCGAAAGTGCTCGCGTTTATATTGAGCGAGTTGCCTTTGGTATTATAATTCCCGTCATCGACAATCCCGCAGGACGGCGCGTTCAGAGTAGCGTTTCCGTTGACGTTGAAACCCTCGATTGAATTGCTGGGTGGTCCGGTGACGAAAAGGCATCCGGGGCCGTTCACGCCTCCACTATTGATGTTGGTGGCCACGGCGCGAGCGGTGACGGTTTCCTGGTTAATCCCCAGCACTCTCATGAAATAGGTTGGTTGAACCTCAGTGACCCAAGTCTCGACGTAGTTCGCGTCAGCTTGGTGTGGTCCGGTTGAGGGCCCGTTGCAAATACTCACCTCGATCCAACCGGGAGTCGCGGAGTTGGGCGGTACCGGAGGACCTCCAGGGCATGCTCCAGCGTTGCCACTGTTGTCGGTAAAGCCATCTCCGGCCGCAGCGTTTTGCGCACCGGCTGTTACTCCCCCGAAAGAAAGATTGCTTGCGCCCGCAATAGCGGCAGCGTCCGCAGCGGTTTGCTGCAAACGCTTCTGTGAACGCAGCGCCCCGACATCAATTGCCAAACCGGCAAAGCCCATTAGGACGACGAGCGCCACCGCAGTTAAGACCAACGCTTGTCCCGCCTGCTTGTTTCGCTTCATACTAACCTCCATCGTCGCCTTTGCTTCCGTCGCGGGTCTCACGATTGACCTGCATGCGCGAGGCCGGTCGCAAAAGTGCACGCCACTGCAGCTCTAAAGTGCACATTTGTGAACACCCTCGTGCGTTCCCGACCCCGGACCCAAGCCCCCGCGAGTCCGAAGGCTTTCGGAATCCATTGAACGCGCGGGAGATGGGATGCGCTCTCCACGTCTTCGAACCTCGATATGGCTCGGAGTTGGCGCGAAAATCGAACTGCCCCGTGAAGCAGGGGCAATTTGATTTCCATGATCATCGACCTATGTTCTGCTTCTCTCATCAAGCGCCTCACGAATCGAGGAGTTCCATGAGTACCGAAGCACCCTGCCGACCGTGCACGCCTCTCAGTTCGCGCGCAGGCGAGCGAACTCTTTCAGCACGGAGAAAGGAGTACGCACGCTCTCAACTGACTCGCCAAGCTGTTTGATTTTGGCCGCGTTCAGGTGTCCGAGAAACGTGCCAGCCGCAGCGAGGTATTTGATCCTTTCGGGCAGTAGCGCCATCACGCGGCAACAAGTAGCATCCACGGCTACCGGATCATCTCCGAAAACAAGAACACCACATTTTTTCGGATCACCTTGCAAGGGACCATTCCCTTCCATGCCCATAATTCCATCGACAATCGCGAAATCGGGCCGCGCTGCCGCGTTGATGTCCAAGATGGAGCGATCGATCCCTGCCCAATGGAGCACATTTTTGGGCCAACCGTAGCAGCTGCCCGGCACAATACCGAACATGTTTTTCAACGAAAGCGTGACGCCAGCCCAGTGGTGTGTCTTGAGCTTTGGCATGGAAACCAGAAAATCGGCACCCAAAACTGTTTTCGGAAGATAGAGTTCTTTCAATCGCGAGGCGCGAGTAGGGAGCGGAACGCGCTGGACGTCGTCGACGTTGAGATCGACAAAGACACGCGAAAGAGGGCCGGCATATTCGCGCAGGCTGACTGACTCCAAAATTGCCTGGGTATCACGATCCATTGCAGGACCGTCACCGATCAAGACCTGCGCCGAGCCTAAACGCAAAAAACTCTCGCGCACTGCTGCAATCACCAAGGGATGCGTGTTCATTATTCCGAGCGGATCCGGGCCGACAAAGTTTGGTTTCAGCAACACTGTTTTTCCGCGGACTGGCAGATCGAATTCGCAAAGAGTCTCGTAGACGAGAGCGGTGAGATCCTGCTGATAGCTGGCGTTGCGGCGAATGGCCACGCGCGATGGAGGACGGTGAAAGGAAGGAATCAGCGACTTTGAGGTTTCGGGCATGATCACCCATTCCCCACAGAATTCAGAAGCCAGTGAGGTCTCGCGCTGCAAGCCAGGCTGGTCCAGGCGATCGCAGCAGTGTCTTCCGGGAAGTCATTCTTGCCGAAGGCGCGCTCGATGTGTTGGTTGCCAATCGTCACGTTACGACCATATGTTTCAAGGCAAATGCGCGCGAGAGCGAGCGAGGCGCTGCTACGGAAGTTCGTCAGATTTTTCTCAAGCCATGCGAGGCTTTCCTGAACTTCCGGGCGATCCTGTTCATTGCGCAGAGCGATGAGTGCCCAAACGGTGGGGCAAACGAGAGATTCGCCTGGGACTCCGTAGGTTCGTGGATTGCCGCAGTTCCATCCGCCGTCGGGACACATGCGGTCGCAGAGCAACGATATCGCAAGGTGCTTGCGGCGTTTGGCGATGCGAGGAAGCAATTCCTGCGGGGACTGACTCATAGCGATCAGCGCAAAGGAAGTCGGCTCGACCCAACTTGCGGTTCTGGGCGTCCAGCCCCAGCCGCGATAGGAAGGATTGTGGTCGATCACATCTTTGCGAGAAAAACATTCGAGGGCGCGTCTCCATGCGGAAGTATCTTTCGGCCAGTCATCGCACAGCCACCGAAAGCCAGCGGCTGTCACAGGGTATGGATCTTCGAGATGTCTGGCACAAAGGAGAACCCAGCAGGCGAGCGAAGTGACCCAAGAGCCGTCTTGCTGACCGGAGGCCGCTGGCCATGAACCGTTGGGCAGTTGCGCCGACCTTAAGAATTCCAAACCGCGTGCGATATGTTCCGCGAGGTCCTTGCTGGCTATTTGCAGCAAGGCGAGAAGCGCCCAACAAGTGGGTTCGACGCGGCTTTGAGCGTCTACGTGAAAACCCCAACCGCCATCGTCTTTCTGGGAGCGCTCTAAGAGCGAACCCGAAAGGCAGTCCTTGAAGGATGCGCCGGTTGGATCGATCTCTTCGTTAGAAGCAGTCGCTCGTTCGGACGTCATAGAAGCGGCTAGTCGGCTACCGCCGATCCACTACGCGCCATGTTACTTGCGGCCTTTACAGGGCGAACTGAATCGGCGAACTGCGCGACAACTGAGCTGTCTTGGCCTTCTTCAATTCCCAGCTGATTAATCAGTCGGTGCAGATAGCCTCGAGCCATGCCAAGAGTTCTCGCGCTTTCCGCTTTTTGCCAACCGCACTCACGCAAAGTGCGGAGCACCAATCTTTTCTTAAATTCGCGTACTTCCTGGTTGTAAGAGGCAACCATCTGCGGCGATGGGGGATCCCGGCGCAGGACCGCAGGAAAATTCCATGCGTCCAGCGTAGGCCCATCGGAAAGGGCTACCGCACGCTGCACGGCATTCTCGAGTTCACGCACATTTCCGGGCCAGGAGTGTTCCTCGAGGGCATGCATTGCGGCAAGCGAGAAACGCCGCGCTTTCTTATTGAATTGCTGCGCAAAGCCTTCAAGGAAGTATTGAGCAAGAAGGGGAACGTCGTCGCGCCGGTCGCGCAGCGGCGGCACATGCATCTGCACCACATTGAGACGGTAATACAGGTCTTCGCGGAATTTGCCCTGCTCAACCATCTCTGCCAGGTTGTGGTGAGTGGCGCAGATCTGGCGAATATTGACGTTGATGGTAGCGTTGCTTCCCAGACGCTGCAGGCTGCGCTCCTGAAGAACGCGGAGAAGTTTCGGCTGCAAGCCGAGGCTCAGGTCCCCAATTTCGTCGAGGAACAATGTCCCGTGGTTGGCGGCTTCGAAACGTCCGCAGCGGCTTGTGATTGCCCCCGTGAAGGCGCCTTTTTCGTGGCCAAAGAGTTCGTCTTCGACGAGAGATTCCGGTAGATTCGCGCAAGAAAAGGCAACGAGTGGGCGGGCGCTACGGGCGCTCATTTGGTGAATGGCGCGCGCGAGCAGCTCTTTGCCCGTGCCGGTCTCACCGGTGATGAGAACGCTGACATCACAGGGAGCGATTTTTTTGGCGAGCCCGAAAAGCTCTTGCATGGGGCCAGAAGTGCCCCGCAAGCCAACCAGTTGCCCCGACCCGCGACTGTCGGCGCGCAGCTTATCCAGTTCGACAAGTGTTTCATGGAACTTGCTGGCGCGGCGAAGGACGAGGCGAAGTTCCACGACATTCGGCGGAGCGGTCACGCCGTCATAAGCACCGCGATTCATGGCTTCGAGCAGAAGCCGGCGGTCATCCGAGTCGACAAGGACAATTGCCGGGGCGCGCGAGGGAAACTTGACGATTTCGTCTAACGACTGTAGAGAGGTTGCGGGATCCTCGCCGGTCACGGCGGAACGCAGGTCAAGCAGCACAATGTCGCAGGAGCTTCGGACTTCCGGCATGTGATGGAGTTCGCGGATACTGCCGGTGCGGGTGGCAAAGCCCTCTCCCAAGGTTTGGCCGATAAAATTGGCAAGCCGTAAATCTTCACTCAAAAAACAAAGCTGGATTGTTGGTTCGGTCAAGACGGGTCCTCGCTGTTCTATTTCCAGTCTATTTCCCAGGAATAACCCAAGGGGCCCGACTGCGTTTGTGGACTAAAGCCTCCACACCTTAGTGAACTAATGGAGACACATGCACGCCAATTCCCAAACTCGGACATGTACTGTCGACGATTCATGGCTACGATAAATCCTTTATTTCTTTGGTAGTCCAAACACCTTAGTGAGGAGTGTGCACGTGAGGCGACACTGTAAAGTATGCGTTGAAGATGACTTTGTTCTCCAATTTGTAACAATCCTTGCACACGGCGGTGCAAACCGCAGCTGATTCAGTTCGTCGTGGCCGGGATACCGATCAATAATTGGACGAGGACTGGCACTCCGTGGCTGATGGCGGGTTTGAATTTCCATTCGCTGAAGGCGAGCCGAGCTGCCTCGTTCACCTCAGGTGTGATACCGCGATAAACCTGAAGTTCCGCCACTGTTCCATTGGGTTTTAGTACTCCCTTCAGAACTATCATTTTGTCTCGCTTATCCGCAGGGATCGGCGAACGGTGAAAATCGAACTTGGATTCAGGTTCGGGAGGAAGTATAGCGTCGCCCCACTGAATTGCGAGAGAACTTGAGGTGGAGAGCACAGTTTTGGATTGAGGCTCTGTGGCGCAATACTGCATAGTCCAGTTTTTCCCGGGCATTGGAAGGAATACTGTATAAATCTTTGGGCAGTTCAGCACTCCATAGACACCAAGGCCGCCACCACCGATTGAGCCTGTGGCTACGATCATTCGATGTTTTCTGAGAGGCGACTCCCAATGAACAGGAACCACGATGTCCGGAGGAAGAGCTGGGCCCAATGCGCCGGAAGTTTCGGTTTTGCTGCCTGCGAGGTCGCCAACTACAAGCGTGTCCGCCGATGGTTTCTCGCTGCTGCTCGTGCCGGTGACGGATTTCTTGTCTGATCGCGGATCGATGTCATTTTTTGCGGAGTTAGATTCGCCTGTTTGATTGGGTGTAGCTATTTGTGACGGCGGCGCGATAGTGAAATCTCCGACGCGCATCCCGGGCGGGAGCGTGATTTGCGAGACAGCGGGAGACGGATTGACTCCGACGATAACGAGTTCAGAGGGGTCGGTTGGCTGGGGCACGCGTGTAGGGACTCCTGCGGTGCGAGTGATGGGCGCGGGCTTGGCAGCCGAGAACGATGGGAAAGGCAGCTGCGGCTGAGACCCAGAAGTAATGGGAGAAGGCAGATTTGACGCTGGCGTGCTCTGTATCGTTGGCGCGTTGCTTGGCGCGATCGAGGAGCGTTGCATCGGGACAGGTTTTGCAACGGAAACCGAGAGAACAGGTAGCCGCACTTCAGCCGGAGCGTTGGGAACAGGAACACTTTGCATGTTGGGAGCGGCGATGTTCGGAAGGGCGACGTTTTCAGTTCGAGTGCGAGTTGGGACGGGCTTAGCAACAGAAATCGCCGGAGCAGCCACGTTTGCCGGCTTCACCTTAGAGAGCGAAGACTCGGGAGTCGGTGACGCAACAGGTGTGATGGATGGAACTGCTTCGTCAATAAAGCGGGCCTGATGCTCAATGGGCTTGGCATTTGCGACGTCAACAGGGATTTCGGGAGACTCGCCCTGTTTCCGCTGCATGATTACATTTGGCAACGGCAGATCTGTAGCAATCCGAATGTCGGGCGTAACGGGCTGAAGAATTGTCTGATGTCTGTTGTCAGGCCGCCTCGGCCTGGAAATTATGGCGAGGTTTCCTTGAACGTCGAAATTATTCCGAACAGGGCGCTGAGCCGTTTGCGGATCGGGTACCTGTCTAACTGGCGCTTTCAGAATGTGAGGCAGGGTTTTAGAAGCGTCGAGCACGGGTACGAAATAATAAATTTTTCTTGGGGCAGCGGCAGTGGCACGCAAGTCCGCTCGCGCGGAAAATACCTGGGGCAGATTGAACAGTAGAAGAGCGAACGAGGAATGCAGCAGCACCGAAATCGCAAGCGGCGTGCCGGTGGGGGCGAATCGCGCCGGTACTGATTTGCGGAAGAGGTAGATCGAGTTTGGCGCAAGGGACATTGGTCAACGAGCCGAAGGAAACACACACTTCAGGCGTCGGTGAGGGCTTGGAGCACGCGGGCTTCCAGTCAAGTAGTGTTTGGGCACAGCGAAATAAAGCGTGCCGGAGGGCGACCTGTCACCAACAGGGTACACACGGAGTCGCGAACCGAGCGCTTTAGGTCACGCCAAAGGAGCCGCGATTCGGGTATCCATGCGACTTTTGAGCCAATGCTTTTGTTTTCAGGAAGCTCTGAAAGGTCTGTGGCGGATGCTTTGGTCTTAGTCCTGCTTGAACAAATGGGGATTTTCCCGTTCGAGTGGGGGCGTGTTTACCGAGATGAGAGCGCCGAAACGGATTACAAGGGGATTGCGGCGGTGGGCGCCACGCCTGTTTGTAGTCTGTGCCTCGATTTTCCTGGCGCACCAGTGCTGGGCTCAGGACACCGTTGAATATGGAAGTGCGGCGTCATCGGCAGCAGCGAAGATGCCCGCAGCGGCCAACCCTGCCAAGTGGACAACGAACCTTCCCGCTCCCAGCAAGTCATCCGGAGGTAGCGCGAGTAGGGCATTGTCCTCATACCTGATCATTCCAACAGGTCCCTCGCCCGATGCGGTTAATCGACATGCCTTGGAAGAGAAGGCCGGAAAAGATGCGGCGAAAATGCTGCTGCGTTCGGAGCCTTCTGGTGCGCGGGTCTGGATCAACGGAGCGTTCGTCGGCGTCACGCCAATTTTGCTGGTCGTTGCGCCCGGAAAGTACCAAGTCAAAGTTGCCGACGCTCGTGCGGATCACGGAGAGCAGGCGGTTGGATTGCTGCCGCATGAGACGCGCGAAATTGTGCTCCATTTAGCAGCCCAGTATCCGACGCGCGTTGCGATTCATTGATTGCTCGAAGACGGGTGTTGGGAGAGAGAAAATGGGAGCCACGGATTTTCAGCGACCGAATCTCACATCGCCAGACGTGCAGCCGCCAAGCGCAGGGTTCCGGGGACTTGGAGTCCTGGTAGCGATTCTGCTGCTGGCTGGTGCTGCGGTGGTCGGATACAAGATCATCACCACGGGAATTCCTGCCGTGCCCGCGGCACAACAAGATCGCAGCGCGGCGAAGATCCAAGAACAACTGAACAACATCGAAAAGCGTCTGGACCGGCTGGAGAAATATCGCATTTCCCCGGCTAAGACCTCGCCGCGCGACACCGCTGCAGAGCGTGAGCCGGCCGTTGCGACAAAGACAGCTAATGTCTTGAAGGATCCAACGAAGGCCGCAGCCACCGATTTTTCCACCGCTGAGCCAGGGGCGCCGAAGGAGGTTCCGGCTGCGGTTACACAATGGGCCTCCGCGTCCGGGCAAGAGAGTGTGGCGGATCATCAGGAATGGCAAGCGACGGCAGACCAACTTACCGATGTGGTGGGCATCATCGGAGCACAGCAGACCGAGCTCTCGAACACACAAAAGCAGCTCGGGCAACTGAGCGCAAAGACGCAGCGCTTCGCCGTGCCGTTCGAATTGCGACGGGGATCGCGGCCTCAGATGGTGGGTCCGGTCTCGATGGAGCTGAAAAGCTCCGATCCGAAAGCGCGGCGCTACTCGATCTCTGTATTTCTCGATGAGAAGCCTGTCGAATTCAAGAATCGGGCGGTGGATGAACTGGTAGATTTTGTGTTGCCCGGAGAATCCGAGCCGCTGCGTTTTGTGGCCACAAGCATCGGGCGCGATTTGATCGCGGGATACATCGAGGTTCCAAGCAGCAGAAATCCGCGCTAACTTTCAGAAGCAGACCCTGTCTAGCCCTCTACTGGAAGGAAATAGTTTCGGCAAGCTTGCTTAATCGCTTCGGAAGTAAGCCGGGGCGTCACGCCCTGATAGGCAGCGGCCCAGGAGATCTGATTAAGCAAGTCGCGCGGCAAGCTCTGGCTTAGAGAATGCTTAATTTCATCTCGGATGAATCGAGCCGTCTCTTCCGGAACATCGGAATCAAGGGCGATGCCGCGCACCGCGCATTCGTTACGCAAGATTTGTGAGAAATGTTCCGGCGTGGCGTGATTCACTTTGATCTTGTTGGGGATGCGGCGGAGAAAAGCGTCGTCGGCGAGTTGGCGTGGATCGAGATTAGTCGAAAATACGACGAAGAGATCAAAGGGAATTTCAAACTTCTTGCCGCCGGGAAGCGAAAGAAAATCAAGACGCCGGTCGAGAGGAGTCATCCAGCGATTGAGCAGTTCGTCAGGGCGCATGCGCTGGCGGCCGAAATCATCCAGAATGAGTACGCCATTGTTGGCTTTCATTTGCAAAGGAGCTGTGTAGTAGCGGCTGGCGCTGTTGTATTGGAGGTCGAGCATTTCCGAAGACAGCTCACCTCCGGCTAAGACGATGGGACGGCGGCACAGTACCCATCGCTTATCGGATTCGTCCGCGGACAAATCATCGGCCCTGCGATGGACGCCTGGGTCGAAAACGGCTATGACCTGATTGTCCACTTCGACGGCGTGGGGAACCCAGACAGTGTCTCTATAGATTTCAGGAATGTTGCAGGCGAGAGTCGTTTTCCCGGATCCCGGAGGGCCGTACAAGAAAATCGACGTGTTGGAAACGACTGCAGTACCGATGCGCGAGATCAGGTCCTCATCGAGAACAAGGGAGTGGAAGGCGCGAAGCAGGTCAGCCGGATTAACTTCAGCCTGCCGTACGCTCTGGGCACGCACGCGAGCGTGGTAATCGTTCAGCGATACCGGCGCGGGACCGGTGTATTGGCTGAGCGACAGAAGATCGACGGCGCGCTGCTTACCCTCGGTGCTCGCTACGATGCGGTGTGTGCCGCCGGCCATACCTTTGACTTCGCAGAGCTGTTGCTTGCGGAAGTACTGGAAAATCTGCTCGATCACGCCCAGGCTTAGACACGTCTGCTGGGCCAACTCCGGAAGGGTCATTTCGCCATTGAGATAGAGGACCTTGAGGGTCAGATCTTCCAGCAAGCCCTTTCGAATGCCGGTTTCCGTAAATTCTTGAGGAGCTGTTAAGGTCATTTCTTCCATTTTGTTCCTCGAAATTCAGACTGCGCGCGTTGACGCTCTTGGGAACGCTGCTAAGACACTTAGGGATTCGAGAATCTCTGAGCATCCCAGGTGCCAAATTTAAATGGAATTACGTGCTCGGGGCAGGGTGTGTGGGTGCTCGACGGGCAGGGTTGCAGTTCCGTTAGAACCATAACTGCGACGCCGTGATGAAGTGGAGTAGTTGGTCTAGGGTGTGTAGACTGCATTCCGAGCACGATGCCCATCGACCGAAAGGCAACGCTTCAACTTCTCGAAGAGCTGATCGCGATTGAGTCGGTGAACTCGACCCTTGTCCCGGGTGCTTCAGGCGAGCAGCGAGTAGCAGAGCATGTGAGAAGGTTCTTGCGCGCGCATGGTGTTCTCGCCGAACTGGAAGAGGCCGCGCCCCGCAGGCCGAATGTCGTCGCTGTGGTTTCGAATCCGGCAAGCGCTGCAACTTCGAAACCAGCGCTCATGATTGTGGCGCACATCGATACAGTAGGCGCAGGCGATATGCCGAATCCGTTCACACCGCGCATTCGCGACGGAAAGATGTACGGCCGTGGCGCGCTCGATATCAAGAGCGGAGTCGCGGCGATGTGCGCGGCCGCCGTTGCAATTGCGGAAGAACACACGCGGCTGGCTCGTTCATTTGTGATTGCTGCGGTTGTCGACGAGGAATGCAACAGCATCGGTACGGAAGCGCTGCTTCATGGAGGCTACACGGCGGATTGCGCAGTTGTTCTGGAGCCCACGGATTTGCAACTCGTCGTCGCTCACAAGGGCTATGCGTGGTTCGAGATCGTAACGCACGGACGAGCGGCGCATGGTAGCTTGCCGTCGGAGGGACGTGATGCGATTCGCACGATGGGGCGGGTCCTCGGCGCTCTGGACGAGCTTGAGAAACAAATGAGTTCGCGTCCGGCACATGCCCGCCTGGGACAAGCGTCGCTGCATGCCTCGCTAATTACCGGTGGCCAGGAACTGTCAAGCTATCCGGCTGAGTGTCGCCTCAAGCTTGAACGGCGCATGCTCCCAGGAGAAACACATGCGAGCGTGGAGGCGGAATTTCGGACCATGCTTGCGCAGCTCGAACAACAGGATTCAGAATTTCCCGCCACGTTGGATGCTTCATTAGGTTCGCGGCCTGCGTATGAGATTGCGGTCGATTCTCAGCTGGTGCAACGTGCTAGCGCCGCTGTCCGCAAGACTTGCGGGCATAGCGAACTGGCCGGCATGGCCGCGTGGACAGACACCGCATTGCTCGCTGCTACAGGAATTCCCGGAGTGGTCTTCGGGCCCGCTGGCCGCGGCCTTCACGGCGCCGACGAGCACGTGGAGATCGAGTCCGTCTACAAATGCGCTGACGCCCTGCGCGAATTGATTCTCGAATTTTGCACGTGAGCCCGGACTTGACGCTAGGGTTTTGTGCGTGGCGCGAAGTTCGTATTGATTGCAGGGAGCGTGCAAGTTGACGAAGCGCCGCTGCTACACACGTTAGCAAATGCGCCGCCGATGTCGCTCCCTTCTACTAGCCCAGCGAACGGCTCCGCATAAATCACATAGCTGTGTCCGACTGGAAGAGGGCCAAGCACATAGGAGCCGTCGAACTGTACAATCGAGGTCGATGGATCGCAGGTCCAACCGCCGAGCGTGGCTGCGAACACGGCGCCGTTTGCAGCGTCCACTGCTACTACCTGCGAACCGAACATTCCTGTGACGTATTGCCCGGGCGAGGTCGCGGGGAAGTCGGCCAGCGCGAACGGATTTGCCGGAACGACGCGCCCAGTGATGTAACCGACATCTACTACGCCGGCCGGATCAGAATAGAGCGACCGCAGTCCGGCGCGATCGTCATCCGCGAGCGGAGCGTCAGGCGCAAAGACAGTTGGCCGTTCGCCGACGAAAGTTCCCGGCGAAGGCGCGAAGGGGAACATAATCGCGCGCCACACTCCGGAGTGGTCGAGTCCAAAGAGATGACCCAATTCGTGTGTCAGCAGAGATTCCAAATCGTATGCTCCCGGTGTTGCGGCGAGCGCGCCTGGTGTGGCGAACACGGCCTGCCCGTCGTTGCGAAAATAGATGTCGGCGTCGACGATTTGGCCGGCAAACGCCGATACAGGTGCAGAGCCGAAACTCTCCGAAGGCGCATCCGCGACTAGAATGCGCGTGAACGAAAGCACGCCGGTCGTGAATGCGGATGACGACTGATTGAAGCAGATCGTGTCCACGCCATCGACATTGCTCTGGGAACCAGTTGTCGAGTCGGGCGTGCATGCGTTTTGCGTGGAAGTTTCACCGAATGGCCCAAGAGCACTCGGGAAATTGCCGGCGTTAACCGTTGTGCCTGATACGCCACTCCAAATTCCGTATGCTCCCTGAATCGTGTTTTCGATTTCTGTTAGCTGTTCGGCGCTGCCAGCAGCAGCCACGGTCGCAACTACTGGGGGATTGATGTTTGGCAATGACGTGCTCCATTGCCGGGCCAGAGGAGGGGCGCTCACGCCGATGTTCTGGTGTTCGACTACGGGGCAGCCGCCGGCGGCGGGGACCATATAGTCGCGCGTGTAAGCCATTAGGCCAGGAGGCGCTGCGGCCTGTGAGACAAACACGCAAACGATGAGGGGAACAAGTGTCTTCGCATCCCGCCACCTCATTTTGCACTCCGGTGTGCTGCCTCTGCTTCAACCACGCGCATCTTCAACACTGCAAGCGGCCAGTTACGTATGCCGCTGTGCTGAAATGAGTGCGTTGCGGGTTCATACTCGGGAGCGATCACCGTGTCCTGCGTCGCACATGATTCTCCAGTGCGAGCGTCGAAGCGAACGCGAAACGTGCCTTCTCCCCATGCGGTAATCGACATTTCGCCCGCGTGCGTCGGCTCCAGGAACAAAACTGTTTCTTCACCAGGCCGGAATCGCGGAGCGCCTGGCACGAAACTCATAATTCGGCCCATCTGCCCGCCGATCATCCATACGGTTATTTCCGCCGGCGAACTACCTTTCCAATTCTCGATGACGCGAAACGTAGTCACCGTCCAAATCTCGCCATCGTGCCACAGGCGTTCATTCTTGATTGCTTTCGCATGAACGACCGCGCGAGCAGAATTCACAAGCTGACCGAGCGAAAGCTGTACCAGCGTTGTGGATTCCGCAAGCGGCGGCAGCAGGAGGCCGAAAGCAGTGAAGCAAATAAACGGAATAACGTGTCCGCAAGCAAATTTCACCATCATTGCACCTCAAGAACTCCTGTTGCTGTAGCCACATCGCCGTTCGGAGTGGTGACGAAGAGCGTCCGCAGGCCGGCAGCAGTTTGGCTGGAAATTGTGAGAGTCAATTCGATCAAATTCGGGAACAGGCTTGCCATAGATGCGGTTGAGATTCCGATGTCGCCGCCGGTTTGCGGCGAACTGAATGAATAGGTGAACGTTGGATCGAGAAAGTTACCTTGCACGCAGATATTCACGGTGGTCGTTCCGGAAGTTGGCCGCGTCACCGTCACTGCGGATGCCTGGATCACACAGCTCGATCCATCGGGCGACACCATGCCGGAGAACTCCACGTTCACCGGGGAAGTTGTCGCGCCCGCTGTTGTAGGTTCCACAACGGCAATGTCATTGCCCAGCGCTGTTGGCGCACTGCTTGTCAGTGAAATTGCGGTCGGAGGCTGCGGCGCGGGCAATATCACCAATGAAACTGGGTTCGATAATGTTGTTGGCGTCCCAGGACTTTGAATCTCAACGGACAGAACGCCGGCAGCAGACACATCGGCCGGTTGCAGTGTGATGGTGCAAAGATTGGGCGTGGGACAGTTCGTACTGCGTGGAGAATTATTCAGCAGAAGTTGCGAGGTGCCGCTGCCGGTGGTTGCAATGAAATTGAGTCCCTTGACCGCCAGTTCGAAGCTTTGCTGTGCGCCTGCAATCACGCTCGAAGGTAAGACGGTTTCGATCGTTGGCCCCGAGGTGATCGCCACCGTTGCCGAAGCGGCAAGCGCGGGGGTGGCAACACTCGTCGCGGTAATCGTGATTGCGTTGGGGGAGGGGGCAGTCGCAGGCGCGGTGTAGTTGCCCGCACTGTCGATCAGCCCGCAGGATGTGCCAGAGCATCCTTGTCCCACAACGGCGCTGGAAACGGTCCAAGTGACGCTCATATTCGTGACGCCGGTGACGTTGGCGATGAAGTGGAATTGCTGCGAAGGGTCAAGGAAGGCGTAAAACGGCGCAACACTTACGCCGGGTTGAGCTGGAGCACTGACTGTGATTTCCGCGCTTCCCTTGGCGCTTGTATCGGTCTGACTAGTCGCTGCCAACGTTACAGTGGCTGGCTGCGGCTGCGCAGACGGCGCCAGATAATCGATGCTTGTTTCGGTGCCTGTGGACGCCGCGCATGGATTTGAATTGACCGCACAGACTTGCCCTACACTTGCGTTTCCATTTGCGATGCCGTTCACCGTCCAGATCACGTTCGCATTCGACGTACCCGTAACGGTTGCCGTGAAGCTTTGGCTTACTCCTGGGGGTACGATCGCCGACGCGGGAAACACGGTGACAACAACTGCTGGGCTATTCACAATTGTGACGGTCGCAGACGCCGTTTGCGTTCCGGCAACTGCGGCGATCGTTACGGGATTCGTGGACGGTGGTGCTGCAGGCGCCGTGTAAATTGCAGAATTCGCGCCTGCAGCCGTCACCGTACCGATAGTCGAGCTGCCTCCCGCAATCCCATTTACATTCCACGAGATCGTTGTGCCCGGCGCTACACAAAGTGACGCTGTGAAGCTTTGCGTCGCGCCCGTAGGAACGCTCACCGCCGCTGGTGAAACCGAGTTTGCAGCGCACGAAATCTTCACGGTCGCTGTAGCTGACCCCGAAGAATCCGCGACGCTCGTGGCGGTCACGAAGACCGTTGCAGGCGCGGGAGGAATTGCGGGCGCAGTATACGTAGCAGCATCGGGCCCAGTAACGCTCAGTGCTCCCACAGCTGCGTTTCCTCCGCTGATGCCATTGACGCTCCAACTCACGCCGGTGCTTGCGTTTCCAGCGCCGCTGACTGTTGCGGTGAAGTTCGCCGCCGTGCCTGGAGCGACGTTCACTGAGTTCGGTACGATGCTCACGGTGATACCGCTCTGAATCCGTACCGTTGCTGATCCGTTGACCTGCGGCGCGGATTGAGTCGTAGCGGTCACAGTGATGGTGATTTGCGCAGGCATTGTCTGAGGTGCCGTATAGAGTCCAAAACCGGAAATCGTACCCGCAGCGGAATTTCCGCCGGCAACGCCGTTCACGCTCCAATTCACTGCGCTTGAGTCGGTGCCGGTGACCGTCGCGGTGAATTGCACTGTCTGTCCCAGCGACACGGAAGCGCTCTGAGGCGAGACATTGACCGTTACAATGCCTGGAGGCGCGCTTGAAGATCCCGCTGTAAACCCGCATCCACAAACCGCGAGTGCGAACCCAATTGCGATTGCTCGAACTGGCATCCTCGATGGACATCGCCTCAGCGCGCGCACACGGAGAAACGATTTGTTCACGATTACCGAGAGCAACGGGTTTGTGAGGACTAACCTCATGTCTGCGAGCCACGGGACTGCAAGCAGTGTTCCGTTGTGGTGCACAGGCTGTTCGCACCCTTGTGCCAGTAGAAAGGCTTCCGCGTAAGCGCCGGAAAATAGGAGTTATAGAAAATGGCTTCCCAATGGATTTATGGCAAGTGTGCCCCGGGAATTGTCTTCAAGTGTCTGTGGAGCAGTTCCATATTGAAACTGCTTTTGGATGCTGATTCCTATTTCGGAATTTGGTGCTCTTTGTAAATCTGGCCTGTTCGTCGGCTGAGTCGGCAACCGTTCTAAGAATTCGGTGATCCAAAAGCCCATGTCCGGCGTCTGGCATATTGGAAAGGCGATGGATGCGTTCGCGGCGAGCCGTACTGAATCCGTGACAGATAGCGCTTCGCTCGAGCGTGAGTTTCACGAGCGCCTTGGAGAATGCGCGACGCTGGCTTTTCGCGTGGCTCTTGGCGTTCTGCGCGATCGCGCCGAAGCGGAAGATGTGGCTCAAGAATCTCTTCTGCGCGCGTATCGAAACTTCCATCGCTTGCGCGACCGCGCGTCGCGTCTCACTGCGCACGGCTTACGGCAAGGCTGCCCATCCTGAAATCATTGTCGAGCCCGGCCAGATGCAGGCTGTTCTCCAGCTTGTTGCGGCGACGCAGAGGCGCGAGATCGACGGAGCCAATCTGCTCGATACTCAGAAGAGGCTCGGCGAACCACTCGAAATCAAGCCTCTCGCAATTGCGCCGCTGAAAATCGTCGCATTGGACGACGATGCTGCTCCGCCACAAACTTCCCGCGGTAGCGAAACCCGGGGCAAGAGTTTCGTTGTTGCCGACCGTTCAGATTGAACACCACGTCGTACCTCGAAAAGGAGAATCAACATGAAGTTCAGCACGAAATTTGCAGCGATGTCACTTTGCCTCCTGATGGGTGCGACGCTTGTTGTCGCACAGGATGCAAATAAGGCGGCCGACAATCCCACTGTCCAGCCTTTGGTGCATTTGCGTGTCGATCTTCTTCTCACCGAATATAATGGGGAGAAGAAAATCGATAGTCTGCCCTATACGTTGGTGCTCCGGATCGCGAGCAAGGTTCAGCTCCCAGCGCATACCTCCGCATGGGGATCAGAGTGCCGGTCGCGACTAGCCCCGTCGCAATCAGCGCAGCGGGGACATCACCCACGACTGGTGTTCAGTACCAATACGAAAACGTGGGAACGAACATCGATGTCGACGCCACAAATACCGGTATGCACCTCTATCGATTGCGATGCACTGTTGAACGCACCGCCGTTTCTTCTTCAAATGAAGAAGGCAAGCTACGAGGTTTGCAGGCGCTGGCCTATTTGCCGATTTTGACCAGTTTCAACTCGAGATTTGAACTCAGCTTACACGACGGAGAAAGTGGTGAGGCAACGTCTGCGACTGATCCGCTCAGCGGTAATCTGATGAAGGTGGACGTGACTATCCATGTCTTGAAATAGCGCGAGAAGCGAAAAAAGGCGCTCGTATTTCAGGGCACCTTTCTCATTTCGGCCTTCAATCTGAGGAACTTTGCTATTTATGGCCCTGGAAAACTCGATGGACTTACGTGCTTCCGCTCATGATGATTGAGAATGATAGCCAGCACAGTGAGCGCTCCGATCAATATAATTCCCAGAAGGACGATGAGTCCCTTGCGGCGTCTCGCCGTGCGATTTTGATTCTGATCCTGACCCCGATCCGGCACCATGCTCACTTCCATGACCGCCCCCGCAGGAACAACCTTGCTCGCTCCGTCGTGTGAGGTCGTGACTAGAAGATTGCCGTTCTCAGCGCCAATGATTGCCGACGTGGGGCTCGTGAACTCGACGTATCCTGAGGCTGTTGGCGAACCAGAAGGAGCGATCGTAGCGTCGTAAAGATATCCGTTGAGGAGAGTTTTGTCGGTGCTGCGGAATCGCACTTCGCCTTGCGCGATATCAAAAATGATTGGACCGTTCGGCCCCTCGCGGCGAATTTGTGCTTCGCTATCCTGTCCCAGCAAGATACCCGCGCCGCCCGGGAGTGTAATCCACGCTCCGCCTTTGTCGGCGGTAGAAATCACGTCGCCATCGTAGACGTTGGTTCCGTCCGTTAAGCTCGCGCCTGCAACGGTGGCAAATTGTGTGTTGGTTACGGTGCCCAGAACATTCGAAGTCGCGGAAGCGCCCCACATGGGCACGGCAACGAGAGGTATAACGATGACAATAACGAGCTGTCGCGTGAACTGACCCAGCCTCATGAGCCGCCTCTGTCGGTTTCGCTGGAACGGGCCATTCCGCAAACCTGTTGGAAGGCTAACAAACTGCGACGCAAAGTCAAGCTGGCAAGATGTTTCGAAACCCTGTAGGTAATTCTCTCGACCGAGAGCTTTTTCAATCGAGTATGGACGCAAATGCTTCCTTCAGTTGAGGATGGTGAAACGTATAGCCAAGCTCGGCTAGTCTCTCCGGCATCACGCGCTGGCTCGCCAGCAGCGCATCAGCCATTTCGCCGAGCGCAACTTTCAGAGCTAGTCGAGGTGCGGGAAAGAGTGCGGGTCGATGCAACACTGCCGCCAAGACGCTAGTAAACTCCGCGTTGGTTAGAGCATTTGGCCCCACAACATTGACTGGGCCGCGCGGCGAGTCTGTTGTGATCGAATACCGAATTATCGCCACCACATCTTCAAGCGTAATCCAACTCATCCACTGCCTGCCGTTTCCGAGTCTTCCGCCCACTCCCAACCGGAAGGGACGAAGCATCTGCTGCAGCGCTCCTCCGTGTGCAGCGAGAACAATCCCGAAGCGGAGCATCACGGTTCGAATACCCTCGTGTTCTGCTTTCGCTGCTTCTGCCTCCCAGTCTCGGCAAAGGTGCGCGAGGAAATCGTCGCCTGGCGAACTCGTCTCAGTCAAAACTTCGTCGCCACGATTCCCGTAGTAACCAACCGCGGATGCAGAGACAAAGACACGCGGTTTCGTTTTCAGCCGCGCCAGGCTTGCCACCAAATGCCGCGTCGCCTCCACGCGGCTGCGGCGAAGGATTTGTTTACGTTCCGTCGTCCATCGGCCGCCCGCAACGGAAGCTCCTGCGAGGTTGACCACGGCATCCGCGCCTTCCATTGCCGCAAGATCGATCGATCCGGTGGGGGGTTCCCAACGAATCATTTTCGACATCACGTCCGCCGTGGCCGTAGAGCCCGAACGCACCAGTCGCGAGATAGAGTGTCCGTCAGGACGCAAAGAATCGATAAGCGCACTACCAATTAGACCCGAAGATCCGGAGACGACGATCTTCACGGCGCACTCCTCGGAGGCTAGGCGCGCTGCGTCGCGCCAGCTGAAACATTGCGCTCAAAAGTACGTGGACTTGGTAACTGCGTCAAGCACATCCATCGAACATGTTCGCGGAGCAACCAGATGCCACCGAAAATGGCTATCGCGCAGGCTACCGCGATAGAATAAGACCATGGTTCTGCGGGTCCTCTTCTTTGGACAACTGAAAGAAATCGTCGGCGCCGCCGAACAAAATTTCACGGCTTCCGATGGCGTATCTCTCGAAGATCTATACGCTAGTTACGCGGGGAAGTTCCCGCGACTCGCGGAATTTCGCGCGTCGGTCGCCGCTGCGATTAACCAGGAATATGCGCCCTGGAATGCAAAGCCGCGCGCGGGTGATGAAATCGCCTTCCTGCCTCCCGTGAGCGGGGGATTGGCGGCTTTTTCTGGAAATATTCTCCAAATCATTCGCACGAGAATCCCCGCCGAACAGATCGTCGCCTCGCTCAAGGCAGCAGAAGATGGGGCCGTTGCCGCGTTCGAAGGAATTGTCCGCAACCATTCGCGCGGAAAGAGCACGCTGTACCTTGAGTATGAAGCCTATGAACCTATGGCGCTTGCTAAGATGCGTGAAATCGCCGCGAACATGCACAGGGACTTCGCGATCGACAAGCTTGCGATGATTCATCGTCTCGGCCGTCTCGAAATCGGAGAAACCAGCATCCTCATCGCCGTTAGTTCCGCGCATCGCGCTGCTGCGTTTGACGCTTGCCGTTACGGCATCGATACGCTGAAACGGCTGGTTCCGATCTGGAAGAAGGAGTACTTTGCGGACGGAGCCGTTTGGTCGGAAGGTGAAAAAATCGCCGTGGAAGGCTTTCGACCGGAACACACATCTACTTCCCAATGATTCAGAGAACGCGCCACCTTTCGGGTTTGGAGGGGCTCAGGGCGGCTGCGCTGGGCTTTTGCGGCATTTTATTTTTTGCGATGAGCAGTCATGCGCAGACAATCCCGAGCGACCGTGCGCGCCTGCGCGTTGAGACAGATCTCGTCACTGTTCCCGCTACTGTGTTGGACGCCAGTGGCAAACCGGTTGCGGATTTGCCCGAATCGGCGTTCAAGCTCTATCAGGATGGAGTGGAGCAAACCATCGCGAAATTCGAGACTCAAACCAATCGTCCACTCGAACTCGCGCTGATGGTCGATTCCAGTCTCAGCACAATCCAGGATACGAGGTTCGAAGACCAGGCGACCGCGCGATTCATTCACCTTGTGGTGCAGCCGAGCGATCTCCTCGGCGTTTTTGAATTCTCCGACTATGTTTACGAACTCTCGTCAGGCTTCTCGGCTAATGTCGCCAAACTCGAGGCTGCGGCGGAAAGAATTGCACCGGGAGCTGGGACGTCGCTCTACGACGCGATTGTCCTAGGTTCTGAGCAGTTGAAGAAACTGCCGGAGGACCGCCGGCGGGTCATCGTCTTAGTCACCGACGCCGGCGAAACAACCAGTAAATCGAGCTTTGAAGCCGCTCGCCGGGCCGCCGTTGCTTCCGAGGGCTTGGTTTACACAATTCTCATTCGCGCCGTCCCGAACGAGGCTGGCCGCAATACGGGCGGCGAACACGCAATCGAAACAATCATCGATTCAACGGGCGGAGCAGTCTACTATCCGAAAGCTATGGCGGACTTGGACAAGATGTTCCAGCAGATCAGCCATGAGCTGCGAACTCAGTATTTGCTCAGCTACTACCCTCAGCCGAAAGCAAAGCCAGGAACGTATTGCCGCATTGAACTGGATATTCCGGGCGGTTCCTACACTTTACATTACCGCAAGGGCTACTTCGAGGCGGGACCGCCCCAGGAAAGTGCAAGTCCCAACTCGAATCAATGACTAGCGTGGGAAAGAATCCTCAGCATTTCCTCGGAGTAGCCATCGTTTGTGCGCGCGAAGCCGGCGAAATCATCTCCGCTGCGATGGACCGTCCGAAAAATATTTCTTACAAAGGGGAAGTCGATCTTGTAACGGAGACGGACCGTAAGTCCGAGGCGGCAATTCTCGCCCGGCTTCGGCGCGAGTTTCCGGACCATGCCATAATTGCGGAGGAAGGCGGCATTTCCGGCCCCGGTCCCTCAGCGGAATACCAATGGCACGTCGACCCGCTCGACGGCACGACGAATTTCGCCCATGGCTATCCCGTGTTTGCTGTCTCGCTGGGATTGCTGCAACGGGGCGAGCCTCTGATCGGTGCGATTTACAATCCTGTGACCGGCGAAATGTTCACCGCCAACCGAGGTTGCGGCGCCTTTCGCAACGGTCGCCCGATTCACGTTTCCGCTATCGATAAGCTGGCCCACAGTTTGCTTGCCACTGGTTTCCCTAGCCACAAACGCACGCAGAATCCGAATATTCATTATTACTGGGAATTCACACTTCGTTCCCACGGAGTGCGTCGTGCTGGTGCGGCAGCGCTCGATCTCTGCTCGGTTGCTTGCGGACAATTCGAGGGTTTTTGGGAATTTGGCTTGAAGTCCTGGGACACCGCGGCGGGAATTCTGCTGGTTCGTGAAGCGGGAGGCAAAGTGACGAACTTTTCCGGTGAGCCCTATCGCCCAGGAGATTTAGAATGCTTGGCTTCGAACGGTCTTATCCATACGGAGATGCAGCACGTCGCGGTCACAATTCCTGACGGTTCGGCACCGCAAATAGCTGGCAAATCTTGACTGGTTCCTCGCATCCAACTCAATGAGGCCATCACAAGTTAAATTGAACAGGTCTTGCACGGAAGTACAGGTAATCCGCCGCGCACATGTTCATGCCTTTCTAGCTTTACTCCAGGCCACGCCGGATGTTAGCCTGCAAGTTCGGAATCGACTGAATGTCTTACACTTACGTTTTTCCACAACCGAGACGCCGCACGTTGGCAGAGCCTTTGGACCGCTTGCAAGGCCGCTGGCGCAACGGCGGCGTGGAAACCTATTCGTTGGGCCAGTCGAGCGGCATTCAGCAACTCAAACGGCTGGCGTTACGCGGTCATATTGAGCTCACCGAGCATAGGATAGCCATCCGCACCCTCCCAGACTCATTTAGCGGTCTTAGAATCGTTCAGTTAACAGATATTCATCATGGGCTTTATTTCCCTGCAACTGCTCTGAGCGTCGCCATCGAGCTGACCAATAAACTGAATCCCGACATCGTTGCCCTCACCGGAGACTTCGTCACTCGCTCCCGAAATTACATCGGGCCGGTTGCGGAGATGCTGGGCGGTTTGTGCGCCCGTGAAGGCGTGTTCGCCGTTCTTGGGAATCATGACTTTCGCGTCGGCGCAGATGAGATTGCCGGTGCGCTGGACTACAATGGCATCGAAGTCCTTCGCAATAGGCACGTTACGCTTCGCCGGCGAAGCCAGAAGTTGTGCCTCGCAGGCATCGACGATTTTCTCTATCGTGCCGACCTCCCGAGCGCAATGCGTGGCGTTCCGCAGGACACGCCGACCCTTCTGCTCTCGCACAATCCAGGAATTATCCAAGAAGCAGCCGATCTCGGTATCAACCTGGTTCTTTCGGGACATACACATGGCGGACAAGTCCGTTTGCCTCTCGTTGGCTGCGTCTATGGCCGCTCCGATGAGAAAATGCGCTTCAAAAGAGGGCGCGACTGGCTTGGCGGAACGCAAATCTACGTGAGCCGCGGCCTCGGAACTGTCGTTTTGCCTGTGCGTTACGGGTGCCCATCGGAGATCCCGCATTTCGTTCTCGAACCGCACCACGAGTCATCCGTGTCGCTGTCTGACTCTTCATTCAACGGAGGCTGGTCTGTCCGGCCTCATGCGCGTCGTTGATCTGATCCGCAAAAAACGCGACGGCGGGGAACTGAGCCGCGAAGAAATCCTCTTCCTTGTCTTGGGCGCTGCGCGGCAGACTGTCCCGGATTATCAACTTGCGGCCTGGCTTATGGCCATGGTGTGCCGCGGACTGACGCGTGCCGAAACCGCCTTCCTGACGGAAGCCATGCTTAACTCCGGTGAGGTGTTGGACTTCTCCGACATTCCCGGCGCGAAAGTCGACAAGCATTCCACTGGCGGCGTCGGCGACAAGACTTCCCTTATCGTCGCTCCCATCGTAGCCGCAGCCAGCGGCTCCAGCTCACCAGTTTACGTGCCTATGCTGAGCGGTCGCGGCCTTGGCCACACTGGCGGCACGCTCGACAAGCTCGAATCCATCCCTGGTTTCCGCGTCAATCTGTCGAAGCAGGAATTCCGCAGCGTCTTAGTTGCTTGCGGTTGTGCGCTCGGCGGGCCGACTCCAGAGATTGCACCTGCTGATAAACGGCTCTATGCCCTCCGCGATGTCACTGGCACCATCGAAAGCCCAGGCCTGATTTGCGCGTCCATTATGTCCAAGAAGCTCGCCGAAGGCATCGGCGCACTCGTCCTCGACGTCAAGACGGGCAGTGGCGCGTTTATGAAAAACGAGAAAGATGCCCTCGCGCTTGCGAAGCTGCTAGTGGAAACGGGTGAACGCATGGGTGCTCGTACAGTGGCCCTTGTCACAGATATGAATCAGCCTCTCGGCAGAAATGTTGGCAACGCGCTGGAAGTCGAGGAGTGTCTACGTATCCTGAGTGGCCAGGGCCCAGCCGATCTGCGCGAGCTTTCGATAGAGCTTTCCGCCTGGATGCTCTTGCTCGCTGGCTGCGTCACTGATCTTGTTGGAGGGAAGCAGCTGGCAGAAGAAGTAGTTGCTACAGGCCGCGCTCGTGATAAATTCCGACAGATCATTCAGGAACAAGGTGGCGACAAGCGTGTTGTTGATGATCCGGCGTGTTTGCCGCAAGCAAGAAAAACCGAAGTTCTGCGCAGTGAGCGCAGCGGGTTTGTTTCGAGCATGGCCTGCGAGCAGATCGGCACGGCCTGCGTGATCCTTGGTGGCGGCAGAGAAAAACAGGACGACGTGATCGATCCGGCGGTAGGGATAGTTTTCAGCAAGAAGGTCGGCGACGCGGTGCAAGCCGGCGAAGCTCTTTGCAATGTGCGTTACAATGCGGAATCGCGTCTCCGCGAAGCGCTCGATTTGCTGAAGGCGAGTTTTGTCATCACTGAAAATCCGCCAGAACAGCGGCCTTTGATTCTTCGTACGATCGGGTCATAAGAACGTTCGGTCTGTTGAAACATAGTTGGCGGGCAACCTGCGGGTTTGCATTTTCAGGGGAGGAAAATGCATCGGGATTGGACTGGGCTTCTCGGCATTGCTACTGTTCTTGGCCTCGCCTACCTTTTCTCTACCAATCGACGCGCGATTCGGCTCAAAACAGTCGCGTGGGGGCTCGGCCTTCAAATTGCGTTCGCGTTCATCGTCCTCGACACCAACATAGGCCGCGAAGTCTTTGCGGTCATCGGCGATGCCGTCACCAAACTGCTCGACTACTCGTATTACGGCTCGACGTTTGTGTTTGGCGACCTCGGAGCGAAACATTCCAAGCTTGGCCTCCTTTTTGCCTTCCAGGTACTGCCGACGATCATCTTCATCGCCGCGATTTTCGCACTACTCTATTACTACGGCATTATGCCCTTCATCGTGAAGCAGGCCGCCAAAGTCATGACGCGCCTGATGGCCGCAAGCGGGGCCGAATCGCTCAACATCGCCGCCAGCATTTTCATGGGACAGACCGAAGCGCCTCTCACGATTCGCCCTTATCTTCCCGACGTTACGCGCTCCGAGCTGATGTGCATCATGACCAGCGGCATGGCACATGTCTCGGGCGGCATCATGGCCGCGTATATCGCCTTCGGAATCGACGCAAAACATCTCATCACGGCGGTCATCATGACTGCTCCCGGCACGCTGCTTCTGTCGAAGATGCTCGTTCCTGAGACCGAGACGCCCGTCACCGCAGGCCGCGTCGAAATGGCTAAATTGGAAAAAGACCCGAACGCTCTCGGCGCTCTCTCGCGCGGCACCATCGACGGCCTTTATCTCGCGCTCAACGTCGCGGCAATGCTCATTTCTTTCATCGCCATCATCTATCTTTGCGACGGCATCCTCGGCGGCGCACACAATTGGCTCGCGAATCACGGCATGCCTCATTTTCCGTCGAGCCTCGAGCAAATTTTCGGTTGGATACTCTCTCCGGTCGCTTGGCTCATTGGCATCCGCTGGCACGACGCTGGCGCAGTCGGCAGCCTGCTCGGCACGCGCATGGTCCTGAACGAACTGATTGCTTATGGCCGCCTCGGCCCCATGAAAGCAATGCTCGACCCTCGCTCCTTCACCATCGCGACCTACGCTCTTTGCGGCTTCGCGAATTTCAGTTCGATCGGCATTCAGATCGGCGGTATCGGCGCGCTCGCGCCTAACAAGAAAGACGAACTTGCCCGCCTCGGAATTCGAGCCATGCTTGCTGGAACGGCTGCGAATCTTATGTCCGCCTCCATCGCTGGGATCATGCTGAAATGAAATCCAGCCGCGGGCCGAATCATCAATCGAGCAGCGAATTTTCCCGTGCCGAATCAGCCGCAAAGTTCATCCGCTCCAAGACGAAACTCCATCCTCAAATTGCCGTCGTCCTTGGCTCTGGCCTCGGCGCCTTTGCTGATGAACTCGAATCCGCCACGCGTATTCCGTATGCGCGTATTCCGAATTTTCCGCGTTCTACCGCCATCGGCCACGCAGGCCAGCTAGTCATCGGCAAAAGTGATGGCGTTGTCGTCGCTGCGATGCAGGGACGTGTCCATTTCTACGAGGGTTACTCGCCTGTTGAAGTCGTTTTCCCAATTCGCGTCTTTTCCCGCCTCGGAATTCGCGCCGTCATTCTCACCAACGCTGCCGGTGGCATTAACCTCGGCTACAAACAGGGCACGCTCGTCATTCTGCGTGATCACATCAATCTGATGGGTGCGAATCCCCTCACGGGACCCAATGACGACCGGCTCGGCCCGCGCTTTCCGGATATGACGGAAGCTTATTCCAAGTCTTTTCGCGCCATCGCCATCGAAGAAGCTCGTCGCCTGAAAACAGACGTCCACGAAGGTATCTACGCCGCAGTCCCGGGGCCCAGTTACGAAACGCCCGCCGAGATTCGGTATCTCCGTACAATTGGCGCAGACGTAGTCGGCATGTCCACTGTGCCCGAAGTCATCGCCGCGCTCCATATGTCCATGCGCGTTCTGGGAATCTCCTGTGTCACCAACATGGCCGCCGGAATTCTGGACAAGCCGCTCAACCACGATGAAGTCCTTGAAACCGGCAAACGCGTCAGCCATGAGTTCATCGCTCTGCTGCGCGTCGTCCTTCCTCGCCTTGCCGCCGAATTGAATGCATAATTCCTCCATGGCCTCCGACGACGCACTAATTGCTGCCGCCCGTGCTGCCCGCGAGCACGCGCATGCACCCTTCTCAAAGTTTCGCGTTGGTGCCGCTGTGCGCAGCAAATCCGGCCGTATCTTCTCCGGCTGCAATATCGAAAACGCCAGTTACGGTCTCACTCTTTGTGCTGAACGTGTCGCCATTTTCAAAGCCCTCTCTGAGGGGGAACGCCCGCATGAATTCGACGCCATCGCCGTTGTGACCGATGCGGGTGTGCTTACGCCTCCCTGCGGCGCATGTCGCCAGATCATTTGGGAATTTTGCGGCGATATTCCCGTCATCCTCGCCAATCTGCAAGGCAAGATCGAGCGCGAGCGCTCCCTCAATTTGCTCCCGCGCCCCTTCGACTCTTCCCATTTATAGTTTTTTCTCAAACAGACCTCTGCACCATTCAAATCGCGCTCTTTCCATGGATTTTCTGCGATAATCCTGCTCGTCTTCGAGGTCAATAACGTGAAACGCTATCGCTCATTCTTGATTTTGCCGATTCTATTTGTCATTTGCGGTGCCAAGCCTTCTCGTGCGCAAGAGCATGTCGATCTCCTCATAGTCCACGGCACGGTTATCACCATGGACTCTGCTCTCCACGTGTATGACGACGGAGCGCTTGCGATTCGCGACGATTCCATCGTTGCCCTCGGACCCCTAAACGAAATCGCGTCGCGGTACAGTGCCGCGCGCACTATCGATGCCACCGGCGAGATCATCATGCCCGGCCTCATCAACGGTCACGCCCACGCTGCTATGAGCCTTTTCCGCGGCCTCGGCAGCGATCTCAATCTGAACGATTGGCTGCAGAAGTATATTTTCCCCGCCGAAGCCCGCAACGTCACGCCGGACTTCGTCGAGTGGGGCACGCGCCTCGGAATTCTGGAAATGCTTCGCGGAGGCGTCACCACTTACGCAGATATGTACTATTTCGAAGACAACGTCGCTCGCGTCACCAAAGATGCCGGCATGCGCGGCGTTCTCGGCGAAACATTCATCGATTTTCCTGCGCCTGACAACAAATCCGTTCCGCAAATGCTCTCCTACACCGAGAACTACATTAAGCACTGGCAAGGCGACCCACTCATAACTCCCGCTGTTGCGCCTCATTCCATGTACACCTGCTCAGCCAAAACGCTTCAGTCCGCCGGTGCCCTTGCGCGCAAATACCATGTACCCATTCTGATTCACCTCTCTGAAACGCTTTCCGAAAACGAACAGAGCCGAGCAAAATACGGCCTCTCGCCAACAGCCTACCTCGAAAACATCGGCGTTCTCGGCCCGGACATCACTGCTGCGCATTGCGTTTGGGTCGACGCTGCTGATATGGCGCTGCTCGCCAGGCGCGGCGTCGGTTGCGTAAACAATCCTTCCAGCAACATGAAGCTCGCCAGCGGAACAAGTCCTGTCGTCGATTTAATCTCCGCGGGCGTTCCTGAAGGACTCGGCACTGACGGCGCCGCCAGCAACAATGATCTGGACATGTTCGAGGAAATGGACCTTGCCGCAAAGCAGCAAAAGCTCGCGCGCATGGACCCGCGCGCCCTGCCCGCCGAACAAGTCGTCGCGATGGCAACCATCAACGGTGCGCGTGCGCTTCACATGGAGAAGGAAATCGGTTCGTTGGAAGCAGGAAAGAAAGCCGATGTAATTCTAATTCGCACTGATGCGCCGCACGACACGCCTCAATATGCGATGAAGGACAGTGTTTACTCCGAGCTCGTCTTCGCGTTGAAAGCCAGCGATGTTGATTCGGTCATCATCGGCGGCCGCCTCGTCATGGAACACCGCCGCATGCTTACCTTGGACGAACCCGCCATCCTCGCCCACGCCCGCGACTACGCCAAAAAAGTTTCCGCCTCCCTCGCCCCCGCCACAAAATAGCTAAATCGCGATTGGCCTCGGTAGTTCACTTGTCAGGGCAGCCGTCTGGCGACGGAAAATCTTTCCCCTGCGCCATCGCCGCCACATTTTTTTGCTGCGCTGCATAGGTTGCAACGCAAGAGTCGCGCCGCAGAGCATCCGACAACAGATCTTTGTCATACGGCGCCTGTGTTGCACCATGCGGGTTAGGTTTCATTTCTGTCCATTTGTACTGGGTGCCGAACACTTGCGGTTGCTTTATCGATTGCAGATACCGGTCGAGCGTCGCTGCTGCAATCCAGCGTGCGTCGGTGTCACCCTTGGCCATTGCCGTCGTCGCCAGAACGTGTGCCAGCAAATAATCTTGCGGTTTGTCTCCATGCTGAAATATGACTGACGCGTCTTCGAAATCTTCGCCTGTTTTCAGTGCTCCGGACTCCAGCATTTGGTGCACAATTCGCCGCCGTTCGGTATCTCGATCCGAGATTGCATTCCATTGCGCCTCGCTCAGCGACATCGCTCCTTGTCGATCCTTTTGATCAGCATCAAGGAGTTCCTTGATCGTGGGCGCAGTCTTCTTCGCCTGCTTTGCGCCCAACGCCGCTATTGTTCCCACGGCCGCCGTGAACACCAGGAAGAATCCTGCCCAAAGTTGCCAAGTTCGCCATGTAGGCCTTTGCATGTTCTCCTCCGCATTTCGCATCTTGGTTTTTCTATCTGTCCGAGTTGATACTGCGTACCCAATTCTATGGCGACGGTTCGGCCTACTCCGGTTTTTCACTCCGTTTCGTGATCATCTTCGCCGCGGTCGATCGCAACGTCTCCGGAACGCTCTTGCTCGTGCTCAAGATCTTTAAATCACGCGGCGTCAATCGCGTCAACTGATGCATCGTGATGTCCAGCGGCGTCTTGGAATTGAAAATCAGGTTCTTCACGATCGCATAGTTCTTCATCCATTGCCGGTTGTTCGCCATGAGTCGCAGGATTTCCGACGTGAGAGTCGTCATCGACGCGAAGCTTTCCACTTCGGCATCCGTCAGCCGCGGTGATTGCAGCACCGAACGCTGCACCACTTTATTCGAATCGCGAATCAAAATGATTCGCTCTTCTCGCCCGCCTGTGAGCGCCAGCTTCACGCGCTGCAGCACGTTCATCGTCGCCAGCCGCTCCAAGAGTGTCTTCCGCTTCGTGGGATCGGGCTCCGCAGCCGCCACAGCCTCTTGTAGCTCCGCGGATTCAGGAGCGCCTTTTTGCAGCTCAGCAAGAAAGCTCCTCTGCTCGGCATTCGCATTCGGCGATGCCGCCAACGCATCAATCAGCGCAGGTGACGAAGTCAGCCGCTCCAGGTTGTCGAGCAGGGCCTGAATGCTTACCGTCGAAAGATGACTCGTTACTTTTTCCAGCGCTTTCACCGGACAAGAAGCGTTCTGAGCCAGCGCGTCCGCAATTCCCGCCGCACTGGCCAGGTTCGCTGCGCAATAATGCATCAGTGCCGGAGCCGCATCCGCCTGCACGAGCGCCGTGACGAAATTCTCCGGTGCAACTTTCGTCAGCGCCACGGCCGCACCCTGCGCTACACCTTCGATCTCGTCCATCGCGAGCACCGCAAGGATCTCTGCGCGCTCCGGCCCGCTGAGCGCTACTCCCCCAGTGCACACTGCCAGTTTCCGCTCGGGCTTGGCGCTCCCGAACACAAACTCCGTGCGAGCGGCGCTCCGCACTCCGTCGCTAATACCCGTCTCCTGGATTGGACTTAAGATTGTCGCGTGTCAGCGTGATTTTTCCTGGCTCGTTCGGAGGACCGAGAGGAGGCACCGTGCGCCCATTCAATTCGAGCAGCACCGCGTTCGACTTGCTTGCAGTGACCGTGAAAGTGTTCTTCGCGTGCAGCGTGAGCGATTTCAACGCCTCCAGTTTGCCAGCGAACACCACAGTCCCATCTGCGCTCACCGTCACCGTCGACGTTTCCCCAGCCTCGACTTTGAGTTCCAGCGGACCCGATGTGGCTGCTGCTCCTAAAGCCTCGGTCTTGCCAGCAGCCATCGCGTCGGTTGAAGTACGTGTATCAGCTGGCGTCGCGTTCGTCGCAGATCCATTCGTCGTGTTCTGGCCATTTCCTGTAGTTGTCGCCGCCGTTGCGAGTTCGCTCTGACTCGCTGGCGCATTCGCCGCGGCATTCACAGGAGAGTTATTCGCCGTTGAATCCGTCGCTGCAGCTTTCTTATGCCGCAACTTCGCCATCACTGTCCTGAAAATCGGATGCCTCTCGTGCCACGCGCTAATCGACGCTCCGTATTCCCGGTGCACATACCATCCGCCCGCAACAATCGCGGCAAGTATCACGATCGTTGCTATGATCCCAAACCAATTCCGCCGCTTCCGTACCGGCTCCTTGGTCCACACCGCAATTTCCGGTCGCTCGTGGGTCTCCAGCGCGTATTCCGCCACGAGGCCGTCCTCATCCATTCCCAAAAATCGCGCGACCGAACGAATGAATCCGCGATTGAAAATCCCGCCTGGGAGCTGGGCCCAATGCTCGTTTTCCAGCGCTTCCAAAAAGCGCACGCTAATCCGCGTCGCCGCCGAAATCTCTTCAAGCGACACGCCGCGCATCTCGCGCTCACGTTTTAGGTGCTCGCCAAACGTACTCGTTGAGCTCATCGCAGACGTTGATGAAAATGGTTCACCGGAAAATATAGGCGGGCGTTCCAGTGCTGTCAATCGAAGCTCGAAGGCGGCGTACCATGGTGAAAAGATTGCCTTTTGCGCACGGTTTTCTGCGTACCCCGTTGCGGTAACCGCTTTGCCAACTTATAATGCCACTCGATGCCCGAGGGTAAATTGCAGGATATCGGAGCGGCCTTCGGCGCCCCCAAACTAAAAGTGTCCGAACCCAAGCCTTTTGCCGGAGTGGAACGCCGCCGTAACCCAGCTACAGCCCGCGTCGAACCGGACATCAGCGAAGTTTCCGTCTTCCACGAACTCGGCAAAGCGCTCACCTCCTCCTTGCAGCTCGACCAGGTTCTCCGCACCATCATGGAGAAAATCAACGAGGTTTTGCACCCAGATACCTGGTCCCTGCTCCTAATGGATACCGAAAAGCAGGAACTTTACTTTGAGATTGCCACCGGCGAAGGCTCCGAAGCTCTAAAGGACGTTCGCATCAAACTCGGCCAGGGCCTCGCCGGATGGGTGGCCCAGACGGGTGAAGTCGTCGTGGTGCCTGACACGCGCACGGACTCGCGCTTCTTCTCCAAGGTCGACGACAAAACGAAGATGCAGACCCGCTCGATCGTGGCCGTTCCAGTTCGCTTCAGAGACCAGTGCCTCGGCGTGATCGAACTAATCAATTGTATCGGGCCAGAAGGTTTCAGCTCTCGGGATCTCGCCCTTCTGGAAGCCCTCGCTGACTACGCCGCCATTGCCATCGAAAACGCGCGCCATGTCCAGCGTATCCACGAGCTGACTATCACCGACGATTGCACCACTCTTTACAACGCACGCCACTTGAACTTCATGCTCGACACAGAAATCTACCGCTCCCATCGCTATAGTTACGAGTTCTCTCTTATCTTCATCGACCTCGATCATTTCAAAGCCGTTAACGACACTCACGGCCACCTCACGGGCTCGAAACTCCTCGGCGAAATCGGCAACATGATCAAGAATAATTGTCGGCTGATCGATTTCGCTTTTCGCTATGGCGGCGATGAATTCGTTCTGCTCCTCCCGCAAACTTCCAAGGAGAACGCGTGCCGTGTGGCGCGACGCTTGCACGCGCTGATGAAGAACACCGTGTGGCTAAAAGAGGAAGGTCTTAACGTTCACATTACCGCCAGCGTCGGCGTCGCTTCGTTTCCTGTCGACTCCGCTGACAAAGCCGGCCTCCTTCACCTCGCCGACGAAGCGATGTATCTCGTCAAGAACACCACGCGCGACCGTGTCGCCGCCGCCAACACCGGCTTGCTTCCTGAATCCTAGTCCAGCTCCCGCGCCGCCTTCGCGCTCGTAGCTGCCGCCGACGTTACCACCAGAATCACGCCCGCGCCTGCAAAGAGCCACGCCAGACTCCACTGCGCCACTACTCCCGAAATCGCGTAGGACACGGGGATTAGCCCGATCGCGGAGAACATCAGCACGCTCATCACGCGCCCCAGCATCGCTCTCTCGACTCGCAGCTGAAGCCAAGTCGTGAACTGCACGTTTACGAATCCCGCGCCGAGACCCATCAGCCCCAGCAACGCCGCAATCACGCTGAATTTCGGATACGCGCCGATTCCCACCAGCTCCAATCCGCAAACCACGCCTAACCCAATGAATTGCATCCCACGCTTCCGCGGCTTTTTCACCATTCCGCCCAATGCCATTCCTCCGAGCATCCCGCCGCTGAAGCACGAAAGAAGAGTCCCGAATGCGGCCGCTGACCCAAACCGGAATTTCGCCAGCGCTGCCAGCCCAATCCCCACCGGCCCCGCAAGACACATGTTCAATGTCGCGAAAATCACCATGAGAAACAGGAGCGCCGAATCGTTCCGGACCGAACGCAGTCCTTCTGCGATCGAATGCAGCATGCTCGGTCGCGTCCCACTCGGATGCAAAATCTTCGGCGGCTCCGGCACCGCAATCAGCGCCGCAATTGCTGCCAGAAAACTCAGCGTGTCGAAGAAAAGCGCAGATGCAATCCCCCAGAACTTGATGATCAATCCTGCCGGAGCCGGCCCAACCATGCCCGTCATTACCGCTGACCCTCCCAGCAGCGCATTCGCTGGCTGAAATTGATCTGACTCAACCAGCGTAGGGACGAGCGCCGGCCCGGCAGGCAGCGCAAACGCGTCCGCCATTCCAAACGCAAACGTCAGCAAATACAAATGCCACAGCTTGATCACGTGCAACCACACCAATAGCGTTACCACGCCGGCCAGAAACATCCTCACCGTCGTCGTACAGATCAGCATATAACGCGCAGACAATCGGTCCGTCGCCGCTCCGCCCACCAGCATGAACGCCGCGCGTGGGATCGCCGCCACCATCATGACCGTGCCCAGCACAAGGCTCGATCCGGTCAGTTGCAGTACCAGCCACGGCAGCGCAACGAGGTAGAACTGGTCTCCCAGTAGTGACACTGTGTTGCCGATCCACCAATTGCGAAAAGGACGCGTAGCCAGTGGATGCTTCTTCACCGGCGCAGGTGCGTCAGGCACACTCGTTACTGAGGCTGCCGTCATTGGATTCTCCTGAGTGCTGTGGAGAGGAGTGTAGCAGACGGTTGCCGCATTTCCATCTTCTTCGCTGGGTTAGCCTTACGAGGAAGGACGGTTGCACTAGGGATGTTTAGTCGTCTCGGAAGTATTCTGTGAATCCACGAGGATGGAATCGTTCGCCAGGAAGAAAGTCAGCTCGTGGCCGGCCGTCGTGTTTCCCGACGAGTCTGTAAGGATAGGCTGGCCGCCGGAGAGAACAAATTTTCCATCACGCGCAATGTATTCCCCGCGTTCTGCTGTGCCTATTCTTCCGTTCTGCTCGATGCGCACGTTTCCCGTGCCGACGGCGCGTTCCAATGTCTGCTGATTATTCTCTGCGCGAGAGAAAAACATTTGCACTGTTTGGCTTTGAACCGTGCCTTCTGAAGAGCGCGCGTCGACTCCGTTACTCCATTCCATTTTTCCTGCGTCGCTCCAATAATCCGCTTTCGGCGCATGCACCTGCCAGAGCACGGGCGTCAATTTCGTCTGCGGCTTTTCGTTTCCTGTATTCCTGTGCGGTGCCTCGACGAATTCTCCGAAGACGCTTCCGCGCGCCTCCGCGCGCTGTTCGTCCTGCCAGAACTCAATCGTTCGCGCCTGCAACACACCCGAACCTTGCCACATTCGCGCGTGGCCAGTGAAAACTGCGTGGCCGGTTGTCGCTGAATCTGAGTTGCTGAGTTTCCCAGCGGACGTACCGTCCATCTCATCTGCCGAAATCTGCGCGGCGTCGGTCATCGGATTCGGCGACGAGGCCCCTTTCTGTTCTGAAAAACTTGCGACCACGTTTCCGCTCGCGTGTACTTCACCTGTCACTTGATTCAGTTGAATCTTTGAGGCTTGCAAATGCGATGAGGAATCTTCTACGCACGCCGTGCCACTAAGTATCAGTTGATTCGTCGCGCTCACAAGTTGAGCTGTCGTCGCCGTCCCGCGTTTTTCTCCTTGCTCGAATTTCACATCCCCATCTTCTTCGATCGTTTGCCAATTTCCATCAGGACCGAATTTCGCCAATAGAGTTTGTGCCGAACTTGTTTCCATTGGCTTGCTTGGGGACGTCCGCCTAACACTCACTCCGGAAGCTCCGCGCAGTTCGGTGATTTCATTTTGCGCGCCAAAGATTGCGTTTAACTTTCCTCCGTCAATCTCAACATTTTCGGTCGGCTTGACCAACTCTAGCTTCCCGGGCGCTAATGTTTCCGCGCTTCTAATTCCCGCTTCGTGGTTGTTCTTGTTCGGTGATAACTCAGCGCGTAAGCTTTCTGTCGCAAGATGCCCTTCCGAATTGCTCCCCTTCGTCTCCAGTTTTACGTTCCCCTGTGCGAGAAAGTCGCGCGGCTCGCTTTGCGCTCCGCTCGCATCCATTACAACTTGTACATGTTGCGCCGAAAAATGATCCATGCCCTCACTACCGTTGGTCTGTCCGCGTACGTTGTCATCGGCGCTCAATTTCTGAACGGTGCCGTTCGGTGAGAGGTTTGCCGACATCCGACCTGCTGCAAGCGAGACGTTCCCGCGCACGTCGCGGCCAGCAATCTCTGGATTTTTTGTGGCGACGGCACGCGAAGGCCGCATCGCCGCGTCCAATTGCAATTCCAGCATTCCTGCCGTCAATGTTTGCGAGTCTTGCTCCACGCGGGCCGGCCCCGCGAGCCGCAGCGCATCTTCACTTCGACGAAATTCCAAAGAGCTGCTAGTTATGAGCACCGGAGGGCGGCCGCTGTTTTGCCGCGGAGCGATTTCGAGCTGCACATTCTTCTTAATCGTGACGTTTTCGTTCTGTGGCGCGTACACCAGTCCTGTGCCGCTTCCTTCGCCGCCGGGAAATTTCAGCGTTACGGCGCTATTCGTGCTCACATCGCTATCGCGCTCGAACAAAATATTGCTTGTTTCCAGCTGTAGTTCGGTCTTTTGCGGAGCGTTTTTCGCATTTCGCAAATCGATTTGCACCACGCCCTGGCAGCGAATGCTTCCAGTCTCCGGCTCATAGCTGCATTCATTCGCATGCACGGAATCGTTGCGGTCGCCGCGCGGCCCGAAAATTGTGATCATGACGTTTTCGAGTAGGCTGCGGTTTTCGTCTTTGAATTGCGTCGCCTGCGATGCGCGCACTGTGAAAATTGTGCGCGGACCGATCGCTCTGGAAATCTCAAAGTCCGCGGACTGCTGCGCGACGGCTGCGGGAACCGGCTGTAAATTCTTTTCGTTCGCGCGGTCACGCCATCGCCGGTGCAAGTAGACTCCGAGCACAGCCACGCAAATTGCAATCGCAACTCCGCCCGACCAGCGCGCATACCGCGCCGCGTCGCGATTGCTCATTCCCTTGAGTTTGAGCCACGCCATAAGAACTTAGAAGCAAGTATACGGAATCATGTGCTGCTTTTTCGTTTGAGGCAAGGCCGAAGCCTAAATCGCGCTGCAGAACCAGCCTGCCCAGCGGTTCTGGAAACACTTCGAAAGGCCGTGAATTGACCTTCTTTTTAGCGAGTGATACGATTCAGATTGACTCGCAAACGAACGCGAACCATCGCCAAGCACCGAGCCGAGAAATGAACCGGGATGTCAAAGCTCCAAGCCGCGGAGTTGAGGAAAACCTATCGAGGCCGCACGGTCGTCGATAACGTCAACTTGGAGATTCGACAGGGCGAAGTGGTTGGGCTGCTAGGCCCAAACGGCGCAGGCAAGACCACGACCTTCTACATTCTGGTGGGTTTGGCTCGGCCGGATTTTGGACGCGTTTTGCTGAACGACGAAGACATCAGCGACCTCCCGATGTATCTTCGGGCTCGCAGCGGCATCAGCTACCTTCCCCAGGAACCCTCGGTCTTTCGCAAGCTGACGGTCGAAGAAAATTTGCTGGCGGTGCTGGAAACGCTGCCGATTACTGCGGAGCAGCGTCGCGACCGCGTAGAAGAGCTGCTGGCGCAGATGGGCTTGGAGGGAGTGCGTAATAGCAAGGGCTACGTTCTCTCCGGCGGCGAGCGGCGACGGCTGGAGATTGCGCGTTCTCTGGCGCTGCAACCCGCGTTCATTTTGCTGGACGAGCCGTTTTCAGGGATTGATCCGCTGACAGTCCTGGATTTGCAGAAAATCATCAGCGAGTTGAGCGCGGCAGGAATCGGGGCTCTCGTCACGGACCACAATGTGCGCGAAACCTTGGCCGTTACCGACCGCGCGTACATCATACATGGAGGAAAGATTCTGAGCGCAGGGACGCCGGAGGAATTGAGCGGCAATGCCGAAGTCCGGCGCTTGTATCTCGGTGAGAATTTTCGGTTGAACTGACGATGAACTGGCTTCAGCCAAAACTGAATCTCCGCCTCGCGCAAAAGCAAATTTTGACGCCAGGGCTCGTGCAGATGGTGAGTGTGCTCGCGCTCAACCGTCTCGAGCTGCGCGAGATGATCAATCAGGAGATCACCGAGAATCCCATGCTCGAAGTGCTGGGCGATGACGGCGTGGTCAGTGAGGACTATACCGACGAGACGTTCGTAAAGGAAGAGACCGAAAAAGTTCCCGAAGCGGAAGGGGCAAATCCGTTCGACGAATTCGATGTCAGCTCCTTTTTCACGAAGTATCTCGATACACCTGCCGCGAGCGGGGCCAGCAACGAACACGAAGAAATTGAGAAACCCGGATTCGACAAGTTTCTTTCCTCCCCTCAGAACCTCGCTGATTACCTAATGTGGCAACTGAGCGTGAGCATCTGCAGCGAGCAGGTGCGTAAAGCCGCGGAGCTGATCATCGGAAACCTGGATGAAAACGGTTATCTGATGTCCACGCTCGAGGAAATCGCGCAGCAGAACGAGTACACCATGGACGATGTAGAAGAAGCGCTGGCCGTGGTGCAGGAATTCGACCCGCCGGGAGTGGCGGCGCGAGATTTGAAAGAATGCTTGATTCTGCAATTGAAGCTGGTCGATCCGCAGAATACTCTCGCGCAACAAATCGTCGGCGAGCATTTGAAAATGCTGCAGAACAATCAGCTCAAGGAAATCGCTCGCGCGTTGAACCGTCCGATCGAAGCAGTTAAGCGCGCTGTGGACGTGGTGAAACGCCTCGATCCGAAGCCCGGGCTGCGCTATAACAAAACGGAACCGCGCCTCGTCGAGCCTGACGTGCAATTCCGCAAAGTGGATGGTGAATGGCAGGCGTTTCTGAACGACGATGACCTGCCGCAATTGCGCCTAAGCCCAGTTTATCGCCGATTGCTGCAGCGCGACGCCGCTGACCGCGACGTGCGAAATTATGTCAAGGAGCGCTTCACAGCGGCCGTGCAGTTGATGAAAAATATCGAGCAGCGCAAGCACACGATTGTGCGTGTCTGCCAATCCGTTCTCCGCCGGCAACGGGATTTTCTGGACTATGGCGTCGATCATTTGAAGCCGATGATGATTAAAGAAGTTGCCGAGGAAGTGGGCGTCCATCCGTCGACCGTGAGTCGTGCTGTAGCCAACAAATATGCCCATACGCCGCAGGGCGTTTTTGAGCTGCGCTATTTCTTCTCGGAGTCTGTGAATGGGCCGCAAGGCGGAGAAATGTCTCTTCTGTCGCTCAAGCGGCGCGTGAAGAAAATGATCGAGGAAGAGGACGCGACCCATCCATTGACGGATGAGCAGATTGCCAAGCGCCTTGATGAAGAAGGCATTCACGTCACACGCCGTACCGTGGCGAAATATAGAGAAGACTTGCGCATTCCTAGCACGCATCAGCGTCGGCGAAAGGACTGACTCAGCGTCGCCTGTTTTTGAGCGTACATTGGGACGGTACGAGCGCCCCGAGCAACGCCCGATTTCCTAGCCCAATGCCGCGCCATACGCAGCAGAATCGCCAGCTCGTGATTGTGACCGGCCTCTCCGGGTCGGGAAAAGGCTCCGTTCTTCGCACTTTTGAAGACTTAGGCTTCTACTGCGTGGACAACCTACCTGTTTCTTTCATCCCTTCGTTCGCCGACCAAGCCATGGACGACGCCGGAGAATTTGACCGCGCAGCCCTGCTCGTCGATGCGCGCGAAGGCGGCCAGCTGAAGAAACTTCCGGAAGTTTATCGGAAATTGCGGCGCGAGTATCCGACGACGCTCGTTTTTGTTGAGGCCAGCGACACCGCACTGGCGCGGCGATTCAGTGAAACGCGCAGACCCCATCCAATGGGCGCAGATTTTTCGGTAGCGGAAGGCATCCGCCTGGAACGCAGCCGCATGGCGCCGATTCGCGAGATCTCCGACGTAGTGATCGACACGACAAAGTTTACCGTGCACGATTTGCGTAACTTCATCATCGACCGGTTCCAAAAGGCAGGGCGCAGGCCGCTGCTGGTATCGCTGGTGAGCTTCGGCTTTCGGTTCGGATTACCCACGGATGCGGACTTGGTTTTCGACGTCCGCTTTTTGCCGAATCCCCACTTTGTAGCGAAGCTGCGTCCATACAGCGGGCAAAATGCGCGTGTCGCGAAATACATTCGGTCGTTCAAGCAGACCGGAGAATTCCTGCGGCGCATCGAGGGATTGCTGGAGTACTTGATCCCGCACTACATCAGCGAAGGAAAAAGCTACTTGACGATTGCGTTCGGATGCACCGGCGGGCGGCACCGCTCTGTCATGATGGCCGAAGCAGTAGCGAAGGCCCTCACAAAAAAGGGTTACACCGTGAAACTGGAACACAGGGATTTGGAGCGCTCCGTAGCGTGAAGATCGCAGCTGAGCTTCGCGGACTCTTTCAGTTTGTCCGGCCGTACCGGCTGCAGCTTCTCATAGGAGTCGTGTTGCTGGGTGTTGTAGGAGCATGCCAGGGCCTGATCGCCTTGATGATCATTCCGGCGGTCAATGTGATTCTCGATCCCAGCAAAGCGACGAGCAAGGTGAAACTAATAACGCTGCCGCACAGCAATCACGTGATTTACCTCAATTCGTTCTTGCCATCGAGCATTCATTATGTCTGGACGATATTCGCCATCTGTCTGGTCGTGATTTTCTTTGCGAAGGCCGTTGCTGAGTTCTTCGGCAGCACCACGATTCAATATGCGGGTCACGCGGGCGTGACCGACCTGCGAAATCAGGTCTACGAGAAGCTGGTGCGGCAGCCCATCGGTTTTTTTCAGCACAATCCCACGGGGCGCGTAATGTCCGCGGCCATCAGCGATGTGGACCAGGTGCGCACGGCGCTTTCAGAGAATCTAGCTGACTTTTTCCAGCAAGTCTTCGCGCTTGCAGCATTCGTGTGCGTTCTGCTCTGGCTGAATTGGCGTCTGGCGATTGGCTCGGCGATTGTGATTCCGCTGGTCGTTTATCCGGTAGGGAAGCTGGGCAAGAGGATTCGCAAATCAGTGCAGAACACGCGCACGCGCGTGGCGGATCTAAGCCAGATCTTGCAGGAGACCGTAAGCGGTAACCGTGTCGTAAAAGCCTTCGGCATGGAGAATTTCGAAATTCAGAAATTCCGCGAGACCGCGCGGCGACTGTTGCGCGAGAACATGCGCTGGGTCAAGGCGTATGTCGTCACGTCGCCGATGATGGATCTGTTGGGCGCCGTAGTCTTCGTCGTGCTGCTCCTTTACGCACGGGACGAAATCCGTCGTGGTGTGATGGATCTGGGCATGGTCTTCGCGTTCATCTATTCGCTCTTCAACGCGTACACGCCCATCAAACGAATCGGCAGCTTGTATCACCAATTTCAACTCGCCGCCGGCGCGTCGACGCAAGTCTTGGGGTTTCTGGCACTGCAAGAAGAGGTTGCGGACAAGCCCGGTGCCACAGTTTTGCCGAAGTTTTCCCACGATGTGGCCTTCGAGAACGTAGGATTCGCGTACGAAACCGGCCCCGCAGTCCTACGAACCATCAATTTGCGTGTTCCGGCCGGAAGCGTGCTCGCGATTGTCGGTTCGAGCGGCGCGGGAAAAACCACCCTGGTGAATCTGCTGCCGCGATTTCACAGCCCGACCTCGGGAACGCTGCGCCTCGACGGACAGGATATTTGCGAAGTGAACTTGCGCTCTCTGCGCGAGCAAATGGCCATCGTCACGCAGGAAACGATTCTCTTCAACGACACAGTTTGGAATAATTTGTGCTACGGGCGTCCGGATTTACCGGAGGCGCGCGTGGTTGCGGCGGCCAAGGCGGCCCTCGCGCATGAATTCATCACTCAATTGCCGCAGGGATACCAGACGAGAATCGGCGATCGCGGCCAGCGACTCTCCGGCGGCCAGCGGCAGAGGCTTGCGATAGCGCGCGCTTTGTTGAAAGACGCGCCGATCCTCATTCTCGACGAAGCGACATCGGAATTGGATTCTGAGTCGGAGATGCTGGTCCAGCGGGCGCTAAATAACTTAATGGAGAACCGCACAGTCTTTGTGATTGCCCATCGCCTCTCGACGGTGAGGCGCGCGGACACGATCGTGGTGCTCGAAGAAGGAACCATCAAGGAGCGCGGCACGCACGATGAATTGCTCGCGCGCCACGGCGCGTACGCGCGCCTCTACAATTTACAATTTCAAGAAATCGAGCCGCCCATGCCGGCCGGACCCGTGTAAAATGTCGCGTCCTGAATTGCGATCAATGACCGGATACGCGCAAACGCGCGTCGAAAAAGACGGATGGGCCGTGCAATTGAGCATGCGCAGCGTCAATCACCGATTTTTGGACATTCGCGTGCGAATGCCCGAGGGATGGGACGCGTTGGAAATGGAAATTCGTAAAGGAGTGCAGGAACATTTCCGTCGCGGGCACATTGAAGTGACTCTGCAGGTCCAGGCAGCGAAGAAGAACGCCATTGCGATTAATCGCGACGTCGCCGCAGCATACCTGGCTGCCGCGCAATCTCTCGGCAAGGAATTTGGCGTGCAAGACGCACTCGACGTCACCGCTATCCTGCGTTTGCCTGGCGTGGCATCGTCGGCGCCTCCGCAAGAGGAAATCGAGAGGCTTTCCGCTACCGTCCGCGCAGGCCTGACGAAGGCCATCGGCCAGCTAGACGAAATGCGTCGCGCCGAAGGGCAGACGCTCCAGGAAGAACTCACGCGAAGGCTGGCTGCGGTCGAGAGCGCCACGCAGCATGTTGAAACGCTCGCCGAAAAGGCGCGTCCCGCATACGCGCGGCGTCTTGAAGCACGCCTGAAAGAATTGCTCGGCAACTATGATGCCGATCCCGCGCGGCTCGCCCAGGAAGCCGCGTTTGCCGCAGAACGCAATGACACCACGGAGGAAATTGCGCGCCTCCGCAGTCACGTGAAGCAATTCCGAGCCTTGCTCGCCGCCGGCGGAGAAATCGGCAAGAAGCTTGATTTTCTCCTGCAGGAAATGCAGCGTGAGGCAAATACTTTGCTTTCAAAATCGAATGGCGCAGATGAAGACGGCTTGCAGGTAACGCAATTAGGGCTCGAATTGAAATCGGAGATCGAAAAGCTGCGCGAGCAAGTGCAGAATATCGAATAACGATGGCTGATTCCTACGAACCGCTCATCTTGATCGTGTCAGGGCCTTCCGGCTCAGGTAAATCGACACTGGTGAAAAAGCTCCTGGAGATTCCCGGCACGATGTTTTCGATTTCCGCCACCACGCGGCCGCCTCGCGCAGGAGAAAAAGACGGCCAGTGGTATCATTTTGTATCGGACGAGGAATTCCGTCGCATGGTGGAGCGCGGCGAGTTCCTGGAGCACGCCTGCGTTTTCGGCAAGCACAGTTATGGCACGCCGAAGAAATGGCTCGACGAAGCGCGCTCGCAAAAACGCGATCTCGTGCTGGAAATCGACGTCCAGGGTGCCGAGCAGGTGCGCAAGAAACTGCCGGAGTCCATCGCGATTTTCATCGTGCCTCCTTCTCGCCAGGAACTCGAGAAGCGCATACGAGCCCGCGGCCAGGATGGCGAAGATGAAATCTACCGTCGGCTCGAGCGTGCGCGGTTGGAGATGGAGCGCTATCTGGATTACGATTATGTTGTGATCAATGAAGATGTGAACCGCGCGGGCGAAGCGGTTCGGGCCATTGCATTGGGCGCGCACTCGGAAACGAAACGAAATAACGAGCGTGTTCGTCAAATACTCAAATCCTTCGGAGGATAGAGCACTTATGGCGGTCTCCAACGAACCCCCTGACAGTAAATTTGCGTATGTAGTCCTGGTTGCGCGTCGCGCCCGGCAGTTGATGATGGGTGGAAGGCCAATGGTCGACAACCCAAAGAATCATAAGTACACGCGCGTGGCTGAAGAGGAAATGAACAAGAAAATGCTCGAGTTCGAGCTGCCTGAGCCGGTTGGCGGGGAAGAAGACGGCAAACGCAAGCGCGGGTAGCTTCATCCGTCGATGTAGTGCGGTGGTGAATTGATGCGAGTCGCATTAGGAATCACGGGCGGAGTAGCAGCCTACAAGGCCGCGGAACTCGTGCGCCGCCTTCAGCAGGAGAAGCTCGCCGTGCAAGTGATCATGACGCGAGCCGCCCAGGAGTTCATCACGCCGCTGACCTTTGCCGCGCTCACCGGCGAGAAAGTCATCACCGATCTTTTCGGCGAGAAACAAGCCAGCGCGAATCTCGAAAGCGCCATCGAGCACATCGCCGTTGCACAGCGTATCGACCTGCTCGTGATCGCCCCTGCGACCGCCGACATTCTCGCCAAACTCGCGAACGGCATCGCCGACGACTTTCTGACCACGCTTTATCTCGCAACGAAAGCTCCAGTGATTGTCGCGCCGGCGATGAACGTGAATATGTGGGAGCACGCGGCGACGCAGCGCAATCTCGAAACGCTGCGCGCGCGTGGCGTGCGAATCGTGCAGCCCGATGAAGGCTATCTCGCCTGCGGAATGATCGGTGCGGGCAGGCTCGCGGGAGTCGAAGCGATTGCGACCGCCCTGTGCGACACCCTCGGCCTGAGGCACGATCTAGACGGCCTGAAAGTTGTCATCACGGCGGGCCCGACGGTCGAAGACGTCGATCCCGTGCGCATGCTGACCAATCGCTCGTCCGGGAAAATGGGTTACGCGTTGGCGGACGCCGCGGCGCGGCGCGGCGCTCATGTAACCCTCATCAGCGGCCCGACGGACTTGCACGCGCCGAATGAAGTCGATTGGGTTCCTGTGCGCTCAACCGAAGACATGCGCTGCGCGGTGCACGAGCATGCGAACGATGCGCACGTGGTGATCATGGCCGCGGCGGTTGCGGATTATCGTCCTGCATCGCAGGGGACGCAAAAGATCAAGCGCGCTGAAGGAAAATTGATGCTCGAGCTTGAGCCTACAGCCGACATTCTGGCGGGACTCGGACGCGAAAAGGGCTCTCGTACTTTGGTAGGTTTTGCGGCCGAGACCGAACACGTCGCGGAAAACGCGCGTCACAAACTCGCGGCCAAGGGTGCCGACATGATCGTCGCCAATGACGTCACCCAGGAAGGCGCCGGCTTCGACGCCGATACCAACGTCGTGACTTTCTTCTTGCGCGACGGCAGGGAACTCGCGCTTCCGAAAATGTCCAAATTCGACGTCGCCAATCGCATTCTCGATTGCGTCGCAAAACTGCGCAAGGGCGTGAAGTGAAGCCCGAAGTCCGCCCAAACGCCGAAGCGTGGCTCGAATATTTCAACGAACTAGGGATTTCGCCTTTTTATATGGACCGCTCAATCTCAGCGGGCTCTAGCGCGGAGCAAATAACTTCCACCTCAGCAGCGAGTCCGCGTGCTTCGAATTCTGCTCCCGCCTACACTCCCGCGACCATCGCCGCGATGCGTGCGAAACTGCAATCCTCAGCAACTCCGTCACCACCGCCCTCGCCGGTCACAAAATCCGCATCTCTCTTCGAATCCGGCCAGCGCATTGAAAACGACTCTCTTGCGCGCATCAGTGAAGACATTGGCGATTGCAAACGCTGCCGCCTCTGCCAGCAGCGCAACAAAATCGTCTTTGGCAGCGGCAATCCGCATGCCCAGCTTGTTTTCGTGGGCGAAGGTCCGGGTCGCGATGAAGACATTCAAGGCCTGCCGTTTGTCGGACGCGCGGGAAAATTGCTGACGCAAATGATCGAAGCCATGGGACTGAAGCGCGAAGACGTTTACATCTGCAACGTCGTGAAGTGCCGCCCTCCGGAAAATCGTGCGCCCGAGCCCGACGAAATGGAAACTTGCTCCCCATTTCTGTTCCGGCAACTCGCCGTCATCCAGCCCAAGGCAATCGTTTGCCTTGGCGCCATCGCGTTTCAAGCGCTCTACGGTGCGAAGCAATCCATTTCGCGTCTCCGCGGCCAATGGCTCGAATTTCGCGGCATTCCGATGATGGGCACCTATCATCCTGCCTATCTGCTGCGGAACCCAAACGCCAAGGGCGACGTTTGGGAAGACTTGAAAAAAGTGATGGCCCATCTAGGACTCAAAGTTCCTGCCAAGTCTTAAAAGAATTCCTGCTACATTACACGCTTTGTGATTTCGCGCATCGCGCCGCGATTTTCCGCGTGCTGGCGCAACGCTTTCAACGGAGCAGCAATTGGGCATTTTTCTCGGTCTCGCGGCGGCATTCAACTGGGGGACAGCCGACTTCATGGCGCGATTCGCCACACGGCGGATCGGCGCGCTGCGCGCTTTGCTTTTTATGCAGCTGTTCGGATTCCTCGCGCTCACCGTAGTCATGGCGGCGAGCGGCCACTGGTCGAGCTTTTTCCCTGCGTTTCGCTGGAGCATCTGGGTCTGGCTTGTGCTCACGGGAATTCTTAGTGTCCTGGGTGCGCTGGCGCTCTATCGTTCATTCGAAATTGGCGTGCTGGCCCTGGTGTCGCCGATTGCCTCGAGTTATCCCGCACTGACTGTGCTGCTTTCCATCTCCACGGGCGAACGCCTGACGCGCGCGCACGCCTTTGGCGTCGCCGCCGTGATTGTGGGCGTAATTGTCGCGGCGCTGGCCTCGCCGACGCAGAGCCCCGCATCCGCCAATGTCCCGGTCGATCCAGAAAGCAACGCTGTAAAAGATCATCGCGCTCATCTCTTGCGCGGAGTGCCCTGGGCGCTGGCCGCCGCGCTCATATTTGGCGTGAATTACTGGATCTTGGGCTTTCGCGTGATGCCTGTGTTCGGTGGATTCGCGTCTGTGTGGGTGATACGGCTCGTTTCTTTTCTCGTGTTGGCGCTGCTGCTGCGTCCGCTGGGCGAGCCCGCATCAATTCCGAAAGCGTCGACAACGCTCCTGATTTTCTTCATCGGCGTGACCGACACGGCTGGCTTCGTTTGCAACAATCTCGCCTTCAAGCAGGCGGAGATCGCCATCGCTACCGTGCTGTCGTCGCTCTACGGCGTTGTCACGCTGCTCTTTGCGGCGCTGTTTTTGCACGAGCGTCTTGGACGGCGTCAGTGGTTCGGCGTCGCCCTTATTTTTGCGGGTGTCGTGCTCATCAGCATGTAGCTCGCACATTCACTGCGCAAGTGTTGCCCCTCACACCATGCTGCTACACTGATGCCTCCATGACTGCGCGATTTTGCGAGGTTGCACTTCCGGTCCCGCTGCGAACCACTTTCACATACGCAATTCCTGAACATTTGGCCGATGCGGAAATTGTGGGCTGCCGCGTCGTCGTGCCGTTCCGCAATCGCGCAATCGTTGGCGTAGCGGTAAAGCTTGTATCCGAGTCGCGAGACCTGAAAGAAACAAAAGAGATCGTCGAATTAGTGGATGCGATTCCTGCTCTGACTGCGGAACTGCTCGTACTCGGCGAGTGGATCAGCCGCTATTACGTCGCCCCAATTGGCGAAACGCTGCGCTCCATGCTGCCGCCCCTCGCGGAGTTGCGCGAGCATCGCGAATATGCTCTGACAGAACACGGACGCGAGTTTTATGCCACGGCAAAAAAACACGGAGCGACCGATGCTGCCGAGGTCGCCGATCTCGAAACGCTCGATCTGCTCGAATTTGCCAAGGGCGCAGTTTCCTTCGCAAAGTTGAAGCGCATCGCCGGTGGCGACATGGCCGTTGAGCGTTTAGTGCGGCGCGGCATCGTGTCGGCGAGCGAACGCATGGCCCGCAAAATCGAGCGCCTCCACAAGATCGTCGCATGGAATGAAGCCTCCGTCGCCACGGACGCCAAAGAAGAAAAAGCGCGCGAGATTCTCACAGCCGTGCGCGGCCCGCTACCGGTCAGCATGCTGCTTAAGGAAGGCGTTTCCCGCGCGCTGCTCAAGCGCCTGGAAAAAAACGGCAAAGTCACTCTGTGGGATGAACCTTTCACCGCCGAAGAAGATCCCTGGGAAGCAAACTTCATTCCGCCCGCGAATGTCTTGAATATCGATCAAGAGAACGCAGTCGCGTCTGTGCGCGAATGGCTCGCAGCCAGGAAATTCACCGCTGGGCTGCTCCACGGCGTCACCGGCAGCGGAAAAACGGAAGTCTACCTCGGCGCAATGGAAGCCGCGCTGGCCCAGGGTCGCACGGCGATCGTGCTCGTTCCGGAAATTGCGCTCACGCTTTGGCTGAGCCGCTTGGTCCGCGCGAGATTCGGCGCAACAGTTGCCGTGCTGCATAGCGGATTGACCGACAAAGAGCGTGCGCGCGAATGGTGGCGCGTGCGACGTGGCGAATCGCGTGTCGTTGTCGGCACACGCTCCGCCGTATTTGCGCCGCTCGAAAATCTGGGCTTGCTCATCGTCGACGAAGAGCAGGAGACCAGCTACAAACAGGAAGAAACTCCGCGCTACAACGGGCGCGATGCTGCTGTCGTTCGCGCGAGCCTCGTGAACGCCGTCGCGCTGCTCGGCTCTGCCACGCCATCGCTCGAAAGTTTTCACAACGCGCAAACCGGAAAGTACAAGCTGCTCGAATTGACCACGCGTGTCGCCGACCGCCCGCTCGCGAGCGTGAAACTCGTCGATTTGCGCGAAGAGTTCAAGCAAAGCCATCGTTCCGCGCCCACGTCAGCAGCCCTCATCGCAGGGATTCGCAAGCGTTTCGACGCAGGCACGCAGGCCCTCGTTCTCATCAATCGCCGTGGATATTCCTGGTACGTCCTGTGCCGCAGTTGCGGCGCGGGCATCGAATGCCAGAATTGCAGCATCGCGCTCTCCTATCACAAACGTCGCGCTCGCCTCGAATGTCACTACTGCGGATATTCCAGCGCCGTCCCGAAGCTTTGCCCGAAGTGCAAATCCCAATACTTGTATTTCGTGGGTGATGGAGCCGAGCGTGTCGAGGAATTTCTGCGCGAGCAGTTTCCGAAAGCCCGAATCGGTCGCCTCGATCGCGACACCGTGCGCACAAAACGCGAATACCAAAAAGTGCTTGGCGCGTTTGCTCGCGGCGAACTAGATCTGCTCGTCGGCACGCAAATGGTCGCGAAGGGCCACGATTTCGAGCGCGTCACGCTCGTTGGCGTCGTCGCCGCCGACCTCGCGCTAGGTCGCCCGGATTTTCGCGCCGCGGAACGAACCTTTCAGTTGCTCACGCAAGTCGCCGGCCGCGCGGGCCGCGGCCATTTGCCAGGTGAAGTCCTCATCGAGACGTTTTATCCGGAGCACTACGCAATCCAGCACGCCGTCGATCAGGACTATCGCGCTTTTTTCGACCGTGAAGTTCACTTTCGGCAAGTAATGCACTATCCGCCATTCATCGCTCTCGCCAACATCTTGGTGCGCGACCGCAAAGTCGAAAACGCGATTCGATGGTCGCGCGCGATTGCCGCGTGGTTGGATTCGCGAAAACACAGCGAATTGAAAGTCCTCGGCCCCGCCGCTGCCGCACTTTCCAAATTGCGCCGCGATTTCCGATTCCAAATTTTACTAAAGTCGCCGAACCGGCGGTTACTGGCGCTGACCCTAGAAGGATGTCTTGCGTTTTGCGCCGGAAAGAAAATTCCAGAAAGCGCAGTGATTGTCGACGTGGATCCCGTCAGTTTGCTTTAGCGGTGCAATTGCCAAAGAGCTAGTGCAGCGTCACCGGCAGCGGCGTAAAGCAAAGAATGAAGATGATCAGAGCTCCAATAGCCCACGCGCGCCTCGTCGCGTCCAGCGGCGTCCAAGAATCCATCAGCGGCGGATGGCGGAAGCCCAAAAAAAGGAACAACAGCGCTATAATCAGCCATTCGCTCCCGCCGTACTTCCAGGAGAAAAGACCAATCGCAAACAATCCGAATCCAAACGCCATCGAAATCCGCCGGTGACTCCCGCTGGCCACGCTGTAAACGATGTGTCCTCCGTCGAGCTGCCCAATCGGCAAGAGATTGAGCGCCGTCGCAAATAGTCCCACCCACGCGGCCAGCGCAATCGGACTCAGCAAAATATCTTGCGCACTCACTCCGGGATGAAAAATTTCCATGAACAATTTCATCAGCAGCGGCGTGCCAAATGTTATCGGCGCTCCCAACTGCACGTTGGGCACGACCTTTGAAATGTAAACGCCCCACGCCAAAATCGGCACGGCCAGCACAAAACCGACCAGTGGTCCGGAAAAACCCACGTCGAAGAGTGCCTTGCGATTGAAAATCGGGGAGCGAATGCGAATGAATGCGCCAAACGTGCCGATCAAACTCGGCGCCGGCAGGAAATACGGATAACTCGAGTCAATTTTGTAGTAGCGGCACGCGAAGTAGTGCCCAAGCTCGTGCGCCAGCAGAATGCCGATGAGCGTAAAAGAAAACGGAATTCCGATCAGCAGCAGTCGCGGATGTGTCAGCGCTTGCCAGGTAGGCGTGAAAATGTTTGACAGTCCGGCAAACGGCGGGCGATTTTGCGCGTAGGAAGCGCCGAATTCGAAGCCGATCGCAAGCGTCGAAATCAACGTGAGGATAAAAAGAATCAACGCCAGCGCAAACGGACGTTTGCGCTGCGCCTCAGGAAACGCGCCCCGCTCATAGAGAACCCGGTAAAGCGGCTCAAGCGTCTGCTGCGGGCCGCCGCCGTGTCCGTTGCCGCCCCCGTTTCCGTTCTCCACATTTATAGATTACACGTCCGCACGCAGCACCGCCATGCCGAAACGCCAGCGCAGCTGCGCTAATTGCTCTCCTTCACGATTCGTCCATCCAGTGGCTGCGGAGGCCGCACGTCGTGCGGATAAAGTTTAGCGAATGCTTCGATCTGCTGCCGCGAGACGGTCACTGGAGTTTTCAACACAAACCACGTGACTCCCTCCGTGCACGGCGGAGCCGTCACCGATCCCGCGTACATGTAATACGCCCGTGTTGCGCGGCAGCAGGCCCGCGGGATTGATCTCCACTCCAGGAATCACGTGATCTTTGCCGGCCGTTTTTGGCATGTACTTCCAAAGTTTCGCCACCGTCGCGTTCGCCTCGCCGACCTTGACGAGCACTGCAACTCCGGCAACTTTTCCGTCGCTCGCTTTGAGCATGAAGTGAATCACCATGTCATATGCCTTGCCGTTGATTTGCTCTTCGCTTGGATGGTGAAAGTGAAATTGCGTAAGGTCGTAGCGCTCAGCTTCAGGCGTCACAAACGTTAGAAAATTCCCATTTCCCGGCGCATAGTCCACACGCACCGCCGTGTAGCCGTTGTTGACGATGTTGAGCGGCCCATCCTTGAACTCGAACCGCAGCGCCGGTAAATCAGCCTTCACCGCATTGCGAATATCAATCGGTGACTGCTCTTTCCCATCGCACGCGGCATACGCTGGATCGAGATTCGCCCAGTGCGACGGGCCATCTTTGCCCGCGTAGCTCCATGGAGTTTTCCACTGCGCGCGCGGCGCCACCGGCACAAAGACCGCCGCCAGAATTAGAAATGCAAACGTCATATAAAGTGTCCGCAAAGTTCCACCTCGCACCTACGCTCGAAATATACATCTTGTGTCCTCTGCGTCAATTTGTCCGCCGTAGAAGTATGAACGCGTCCACTCGCAGTCGCCCAAATTCGCTATTGCCATAGATTATCTACCGGAGTATAAGAAGCTCATGCCCAAGCGAGGAACGCCGCCATTGCATGGAGAGGTGCTCCAAGGCACGCTAGATCTGCTTATTTTGCAAACTCTCGTTCTTGGTCCCGCCCACGGCCACACAATCGCTCACGTCATCGCGCATCGTTCGGAAGATGTTCTACAGGTCGAACACGGCTCCTTGTATCCCGCTCTCCATCGCCTCGAAGATCGCGGCTGGATCGCTTCTTTTTGGGGCACGTCCGAAAACAACCGTAAGGCGCGCTACTACCGCTTGACGCCCGTAGGACGCAAACAGCTCGCGCGCCAAACCGGACGCTGGGATCAACTGGTCTACGCAATCAATCAGGTGCTTGGCCGCACGCGAACACCTGCAACGGAGTGAACTCATGAGCTGGTCGCGATTTTTTCGCCGCAAGCAATGGGACGCCGAACGCACCGAGGAACTGCACGCCTATCTCGAAACAGAAACCGCCGACAACATTCAGCGCGGCATGTCTCCGGAAGAAGCGAAGCGCGCCGCGCACATCAAGCTCGGAAACGCCTCCCGGATCCGCGAGGAGATATACAAAATAAATAGCCTCGATTTTCTCGAAACCACCTGGCAGGACATTCGCTACGCGTTGCGCATGCTCCGCAAATCCCCGGGCTTCACTGCCGTCGCCGTCCTCACCCTCGCCCTCGGCATCGGTGCCAACACCGCAATCTTCGGACTCGCCAACGTCGCCTTCTTCCGCGCGCTTCCCTATCCTCACGCCGAACGCCTCGCCTTCCTCTGGCAGAACAATCAGCGCACCGGAGAATCCGAAGGCGCGGTCTCCTATCCCAATTACGCCGACTGGCGCTCCCAGTCTCGCAGCTTCGAAGACATGGCCTTCCTCATGTTTCCGTCAGAAGCTCTGAATGGCGGCCTCAAGCAATTGATGCCGACCTCAAACGGTCTTGAGCACATTCCTGCGGCACTGGTCTCGGCGAACTTCTTTTCCGTTCTCGGTGTCCAGCCAGTTCTTGGACGGGCGTTTCGTTCGGAAGACGCCACGCATGGAAAATCCGGCGTGATGGTGATCAGTTACGCCGTCTGGAAATCGCGCTTCGCTGCTGATCCGCACGTCATCGGTCGCACTTTTGATCCCAGTGAAGGCAACATCATTGTTGGCATTATGCCCGCTGGATTCGATTTTCCGGCAGGCACGCAAATCTGGCGGCCTCGCGAACTGCCCTCCGCCTCGGCGCTCGCCAAATTTGACATGCGCGTCTATCCCAACATGGGCATCGTCGGCCGTCTGAACGCGGGCGTCTCTTGGTCGCAAGCCCAAACCGAAATGGACACCATCGCCTCTCGTCTCGCTGCCCAATATCCCAAAGACGACGCCGGTATGGGCATTCGCATCGTTCCTCTCCGCAAGCAACTTTCGCAGAAAGTCAGCGAAGGCCTTCTCGTTCTCTGGGCTGCGATCTTTGGCGTTCTCCTGATCGCTTGCGTCAACGCCGCCAACCTCATGATGGCCCGCGCCGCTGGACGCCAGAAAGAAATCGCAGTTCGCTTTTCTCTCGGCGCCACGCGCAGCCGCATCGTCCGCCAATTCCTCGCGGAAAGTTTGCTTCTCGCGGCCGCAGGACTCTTCCTTGCTTTCTGGGCCGTCGCTCTCGTCTCCAAATTCAATCCTGACATCGCCCATCTCGGCGGCAGCATCCTCGACGCGCACGTCCTGCTTTACACCATCGCGGTCGCCGCATTCACCGCCATCATCTGCGCGATTCTTCCCGCATTCTCCGCTTCGAGCTTTGATCTGAATCGCGCCCTCAAAGAAACCGGCAGCGCAGCTTCGCCCGGCGCGCAATTCATACGCAAAGTTCTCATCGTCGCTGAAGTCTCTCTGGCTTTTGTCCTTCTCGCCGGTTCCGGCCTCCTCATTCGCAGTCTCTGGCAAATCTTCTCCGTCAATCCCGGCTTCGACGCCGGCAAAGTCTATAGCCTGCGCATCTATTCGCCCCCGGCGAAGGGCTCTGTAAAAAACATGGACTCCAGCATGGCGCAATTCATGAATCGTATCCGCGCCTTGCCTACTGTGAGTGGAGTTGGTTCGACATCTAACGTTCTTTTTCCCGACGAAATGTTCAAAGACTCCTTCGTCATCGATGGCCACAGAGCATCCGCTACCGCTGGAGACGCGACACCCGACTTCTTCCGCGCTATGGGCATTCCGCTTCTTCGTGGACGCGTTTTCACCGATGCCGATGCTATGAAGAACGCGCGGCCCGTTGTCATCATTAACGAAACCATGGCGCAGCGTTACTGGCCCAATGAAGATCCGATCGGCGCGCAATTCAAATTTGGCGACCCGAATTTCCCGCAGCCCTCGCAGACCGTCGTCGGTGTCGTTCGCCAGGAGGGACTCGAAAAATCTGCGACTCCCATGGTCTATGTTCCCTCCGCCGGCTATTACAGCGACGACATCGTCATCCGTTCGGACGCAGACGCGAACACTTTGCTCGCCGCGATAAAGACCGAAGTCGCTGCTGTCGACAAAAACTCCTTCGTTGATCACTTCGAAGCTACGAGCGAAGTCCTCTCTACGCATGAATCACAGCGCAAATTCAACGCCTGGCTTCTCGGCGCATTCGCTTTCATCGCTCTTTTGCTCGCTGCGGTGGGAATCTACGGAAGCATTTCCTGCTGGGTGAAGCAGCGTACTCAGGAGATCGGGATTCGTGTGGCGCTGGGCGCGCAGCCCCGCAACATCTTCGCGCTGGTTCTCGGCCGCAGCATGTCCGTAATTTTCGTCGGCCTCGCGCTCGGCATCGCCGGAGCCCTCGCCCTCACACGACTCATCTCCACGATGCTCTTCGGCGTCCGCCCCGAAGACCCGCTCACGTACACGCTCGTCGCCGTTTTTCTCGCCGCCGTCGCCCTCGCCGCTTGTTATTTTCCCGCCCGCCGCGCCATGCGCGTCGATCCGCTCGTCGCGCTTCGCTACGAGTAAAATCAGCGAAACCAGGGGAATTGGCTGGCTGATACTAATTGCGTCAAGCTGCGTTACAGTTAAAAAAAAATTCTCGGGTTGATTACAGCGCTTGCAGTTCTTTTCCGGGTTTGAAGCGCACGGCGCGGCCCGGTTGAATGTTCACTTGCTGGCCGGTACGGGGATTGCGGCCGATGCCGGTCTTGCGCGGCTTCACATTAAAAACTCCGAATCGCCGAAGCTCGATGCGCTCCCCTCGTCCGAGCGCGTTCTTCAGCGCCTCGAAAACGGTTTCGACGGCCTGCTCCGCTTTCGAGCGGGGAATGTTTGTGCGTTGCACAACCGCGTTGACGATGTCGAGTTTTATCATGTTGAATTACAGCTCCTTTAGGAATGGGTAATGCTAGATGGGCGGGTTGCGGGTTGTCAAGCTTCGCGCCGTGTAATAACATGCCGCGCCCTCGAAAAAATAATTGAATGAGCGGGAGGATGGAATGAGCGTGAAGTGTGACCGATGGATCGCGAAAATGGCGCGCGAACACAAAATGATCGAGCCCTTCGCCGACCGGCAAGTGCGCGATGGAGTCATCAGCTACGGCGTCTCCTCGTACGGATATGACATGCGCGTGGCGGATGAGTTCCGCATTTTCACCAACGTGAATTCGACGATTGTGGATCCGAAGCAATTCGATGCACGCTCGTTTGTGGAGTTCAAAGGGCCGGTGTGCATCGTGCCGCCGAATTCTTTCGCGCTGGCGAAATCCGTGGAATATTTTCGCATTCCGCGAAGCGTGCTGACAATTTGCGTGGGCAAATCGACATATGCACGGTGCGGAATCATCGTGAACGTGACGCCGTTCGAGCCGGAGTGGGAAGGATACGTCACTCTGGAAATCAGCAACACGACGCCACTGCCCGCGCGAATTTACGCGAATGAGGGATTGTGCCAGGTGATTTTTTTCGAGTCGGACGAGAGCTGCGAAGTTTCGTACAAAGACAAAAAGGGAAAATACCAGGCGCAGCAGGGAATTGTGTTGCCGCGGCTGTGAGCTGGGCAGCGGGCCGCAAAAGGCCGGCGTTCGGGAACGGACAAAATAGCTTGGAAAATACGCATTTGACTGGCGATTAGAAATGACTCCTTCCGTTTGTTTTCTGCAACTTAGGTTCATTTCTAATAATCCAGGGGTCTGGCGATTAGAAATTGAAAAACAGTGGCGAGTGGCTAGTGGCGAGTGACTAGCAAACGAAGGCAAAAGCCGAGCCGAAACGCGTGGTGAAACCTGAGCGCGAACTCCAAAACCCTGCAGACGGAGTGTGCGAAAATGGGGATGGGTTGTGAAAAAATCGCGAAATTCAGCGATTAGAAACGAGTCCGGCCGTTTGTTTTCAGCAGTTTGCATCGAGTTCTAATTCTTCATAGGTTCAGCGATTAGAATTCCCGCCACGGCGGGCAGGCGCTGTCCTTTCGCCTATCTATAAAGGCCAAATGTGGCCCTTTTGATCCCCATAAATGGAAAAAGCCGCGTTTCCGCGGCTGATACTTTCTCTCACCTTTTCCCCTTCGGCTGGAGTATTCAGCCGAACATACTGTGTACCATAGAGTAAAAGATTTGTCAAGAAATGATTTGACGAGGCCATTCTCGGAGTGCTGGTCAGCCACGATTCGAGTGCTGTGGCTTGATTTTCGAGTCATACTTCGGCGATAGTTCGGACGAAAGATACGGAAACTTCGCGCGCGCCGATGCCTCGTTCACTCCGTTGGTCGGGGTATGTTATCGCCACAATGCCAGGCAGGATACAGCGCGCACTGGGTACAGGAACGTGAGAATCCTTGCGTCTTCGTTAGTGGTGATTGCTGCGGCTGGAGTCGTGGCGGGTTGCCGCGGCAACGGCAGGAACGCGAGCAATGCCGTGTTGCGCGCGGGCGGAGGATGTCCGATGGTAGCGAACTCCGCTGATGGCAGGGCGGATGAGTTGCCGTGGCAGAGGGTTTATTTCGCGCACGATGGGCTGCAGGGCGCGGACGTTAAGAGCACTGCGATATCGATTCCCGCGGGATTTGACGGGCTGAGTGCAACGGGGATCATGCAGCTTGACCTTGGTTCCTACCGGACGGTTGTTTATGGGAAGCCTTACGAAGCGCTCTCTGCGCGGAGCCAGAAAGCAGCGAACGCGTCTGGCGAAACGTTTGCCGGCTACAAGACGAAAGCTGCGACTTTTTCCGGGACCATTGCTGGCTGCCGGTTTGCAGGGGCGGATCTTCCCATTCTTCAGGATTTCGGCGACGAGCCAGAAAAAGGACAGCTGGCGGAGTTTGGAACTGTCGGTGCGGATTTTTTTGAGAATCGGATTCTTGTAATGGATTTTGTGGAGGGACGCATTGCGGTGCTCGATGGTGACGCTCAATTGCCGGCGTCGCTCGTAGCGCGCGCGCGGTTCGGTCCACTGACCTATAAGCGAGGTTTGATCTACGTGAATTTGAAACTCAACGGGCGAGATGCGGAGTATTTGTACGACACGGGATCAGATTCGTTTCCGCTATTGACCTCTCGGAGAGGGTGGCAATCTCTCACGGGGCTCAAGGGAGATGAATCCGGGCTTACGAGATGGCTAGGAATGTCATGGGGAAAGCAGCACGAGTTTCTTGGCGCGCCGTTGAAGGGCGATATGTGCCTTGAACAGGATTGCATGAGCCATCCGCTGGTGTTTTTTGATTCATCTGTGGATAACGAGCGAAGGTTCAAAGGGCTGTTCGGTGACGCATTCTTTCAAGATCACTACATCGTGATTGTGGATGTTGCGAGAAGGCGAATCGGGCTGCTCCGGCAGTGACACCGTTGCATTTGCTCAGGATGACGCAAAAAAAAACAGATCAGTGGGGTTTGAAAGTCTTGCCGGTTTCGAGGAGGGTTTTCAGGCGGGAGAGGATGCGAGGCCAGCCGTCGGCGCAGGCGGCGTAACCGGGATCGTCATCGGCCCATTCGTCATGCGTCACGGTGACTTTGGTGGCTTCGGTTTCGGGCACGAGTTCGACGGTGGCGCGCGAAACCTGGTCGCTTTGGGCCATAGCGAAGTTGTACTGAAAGACTTTGGGCGGCTCAGAGCGCAGGACTTTGCCGTGAACGTAGGTCATTGGTTTGCCATCGGGGCCTGGACCGACCCATGCGAGCGAGCCGCCGGGTTTGAGATCGGCTTGAAATTCAGCGCCGGCGAAAATGATGTGGTTCGATTCCTGCGAGACGAAGCCGTCCCAGACTTTTTCCGGCGTGGCGGCGATGTAGAAGACGTATTTGAGTGGCGGTTGAGCCATGATTGCTCCTCAGTGTGGTGCGACATGTTACATCTGCCAGCAAGGACGTCAAGCAACGACCGATGAAGCGGCAGTTTTCTACTGTTGAGCTTCGCGGGTTGTTTCATGGGGCATGGCGCCAGCGAGGAGCAGAACAGCGCCACAAAACTCAGCGTGTCGAAGATGTAGTTCAGGCCGTTGTCGAGGCTGGCGCGTTCGACGACTGCGATAGGGACGTAGACGACAAGCACGATGAAGAACACGCACAGGCCTATCCATGCTGCTGCCGCGCGAGGTTTATTATTGATAAGCAACAGAGCACCCGCGAGCAGGTAGACCACGGTGGCGAGATAGGTCCAGACGGAATGCCCCCAAATCCATGTGGGAGTGAGCGAGGATTCTGTGATATTTAAGCGGCGAGTTTTGGGGAGGCGGGTTATGGGTGCGATGAAAGTGGCGCGGAATAAAATTGTGAGGGGCAGGGTTTGGCGGATGACGCCTGCGATGGCGGCGTGCGTTCTCGTGGTGCTGGGAATGTGCGTAGCGGGACGAGTTCAGGCGCAGGGAGCGGACAAGAATGCGCGGGGCGCGTATGAGGTGACGTCGCAGCTGGGACGGAAGCTGTACGCGCAGCCGGATGACGACGCAGTGATTGCGGCACGGAAGAAACTGGCGGCGGATCCGAAGAACGCGAGCCTCGTGGTGGCGCTTTCTCAAGCGGAGGCGGGAAGACGTCAATATCGCGAAGCGGTGGCGACGTGCACGAAGGGACTGGCGTTTGCGCCGAAAAATGCGGACCTGTACATCGAGAGAGGGCACAGGGAGCTGGGCTTGCGCGAGTTTCGCAGCGCGGAGCGTGACTTGGCGCATGCGGGGGAGCTTGATCCGTCAAAGCTGGACGCGTTCTATCATTTGGGACTGGCGCATTATTTTCAGAGGCAATTCGGCGCGGCGGCGGAGTCGTTCGGGAAAGCAAGGGCGCTGGCGAAGAACGATGACAGCCTGATCGATTGCACGAATTGGCTGTATGTGTCGTTGCGGCGGGCGGGAAAAACGGCGGAAGCGGCGGAGGCGCTGAAGAGGATTACGCCAGATGTGAAAAACACGGAGGCGCATCTGCTGTTTTATTTGAGGCTGGAGCATTTCTATCAGGGCGCGCTAACGGAGCAGGCGGTTTTACCGCCGAAGCCGGCGGATCCGAATGATACGGAAGCAGAGTTGTCGTTCGACACGGTGACATTTGGAGTGGGGAATTGGCGGTTGTATAACAATCATGATGCGAAGGGAGCGGCGGAACTGTTCCGCGAAGTGGTGAAGGGAAATGCGTGGAACGCCTGGGGATTTGTGGGGTCGGAGGTGGAGTTAGCGCGGAAGAGCACGGCGCGTGCAGCGAATCCGTAGGATCCCATGTTAGCATTCAGCATCCGAGTTCATGAGCGCAAATAATCCGGAATTATTAACCTGGACTGAATGGTTGCGGACTCTTTTGTCCTTCGTAGTTGGCATGGCCGTCTCGTATTTAACCATCATGTTTCAGAACGCGTCCGGCGACCGGCACGAGCAAAGGAAGATGCGTCGGGTCATCTATCGAGAGTTGGCGGAGGCAATTATCTGGACCCAAGAGGTGATTCAGAGTATGCCGCCACCACGGAACCCGTCTGACTCGAATTCAGAGGTTATTGACCCGCCGTCGATGAGGGTTCTCAATTCTCCATATACATTTGAGGGCGAAGAATACATGCGCCAGAACCGTGAGGTTTCATACAGCCTACCCGAAATGGCTCAGCTTAAGAGAATGTATGTTGTGTTCCGGAGGATTTCGGAGACGGGTCAAATTGTTTCTGTTGGGGAATTCAAAAGTCCCCTGGTGTACTTTGGGCGGGAGTTCACGGCTAATCGCGTTATTCGAAAAAGCTTCAAGAAATTTGCTCGAGTCGACTTCTCATCATTGGAGAGAATTCTGAATTACTACGCTGATCACAGAATCAAACCGGAAGAGATAATGCGACTAGTTCGAGATTCCTAATTCTGGGCAGCTCAGGTTTTAGATCGTACCCACCCTTCGCAGAATGCACGAAGGATGGGGCACCCGAAAAGGCAAAAGCAGGTTCCTCGTCGTCCCGATGAAAAACCTATCGGGACTCCATCGGAATGACAAGCTAATCTAGTTGCGGTTTTGGGTGAAGAAGGTGAGGACACGCTGGCGAAATTGGGCGGGATCAGTCCCGAAGGCAGCCGTGTGACCCGCTCCTGGAACGATCCATAGCTGTTTAGGACCGATCGCGGCGCGATAGATTTCCTGTGAGTGGCGGCAGGGGATGGTTCTGTCGCGTGTGCCGCAGATGAGAAGAACCGGAAAGGCGCGGCCGGCAACGGCTCGTTCAGGCGAAACGTCGTCAGCGCGGAACCGGCCTTCTTTTTCCGCAGAGCGCAGCGCGAAGTAGGTCGCTGGCCGGAACAGCGTCTCTCCAAGCAGGGGACTTACGTCCAGGCCCGCATAGTCGTAACTCACATTGCGCAGGCTGCTGAAGGATGCCTCGGCCACTACGGCCCGGATTCGCGGATCGGTTGCGGCGGACTGCAAAGCGATCGCCGCGCCCATGGATTCTCCCAGTTCGAAAACATTTCGCGGCTTTTCGCTGGCATAGAGCGCATCAATGATGGTCTTTGTATCCCATCGCTCCTTCCAGCCGAAGGTCGCTAGTGTTCCGTCACTCGCGCCCTGCTCGCGGGCGTCCATCATTACGACTCCGTATCCGGCGCGTAGCAGAAAGTCGGCGTAAGGCGCCATCTCGGCGCGATTGTCTACGATGCCGTGGAAGAGCAGCACCCAGTCGCCATTCGGCGTCTTCGACTTTTCTGCGGCTCCTGCGTCGCGGGCGCGAACTTTCCATCCGCGGAGCATCACGCCGTCCGGCGCGCGGACGTCGAATTCCTCTCGCGTGACACCGTCGCGCGCAAAAAGTGCATCAGCCTTCGCGACCAAGGCTGGGGTAAGAGGCTTCCGCATGGGCCGGAGAATCCACGGGCCGATGCCGTCGCCGATTGCGCCGGAAAGCGCCGACGCAAGAACGACCACGCCTGCAAATCCATAAAGCGCTCGTTTAATTCGCATCGCTAACTATAGTTACGAATTTTGCGCGGCGGTTGTTTCGTGAACCAAGGCTTAGGAGTTGAGCGGGACATGAGGGAGATGAAGTCTTGGTAGCGCACAAGCTGAAGCCTGTGCCACGCAAAACCGCAGAACTTCGCAGAGAATGCGAAGCTCTGCGCTACAAGGGCAAAAGCGTCGAGGCGAGGTCCTTCACTCCGCGAAAAGCGCTTCGTTCCCTTCGCCAAGACACTCAGGGCAGGCAGGATGACACAAAAATAAAAGCAGGTTCCCTGCCTGCGGCAGGCAGGCTCGTCGGATGCTCGTCGCATCCTCTGTCGGAATGACACAAAAGAGCTCAGGGCTTTGGAGTGGGGCGGGACATCAGGGAGATAAAGTCCTGGTAGAACTTGGCTGTGTCGAGGTCGACGTTGACGGTGACAGGCTGAGCGGGCGAGTTCGAACAGCAGGTTCCTCGTCGTCCCGCGCTGGAAGGCGCACGGGACTCGCTCGGAATGACAAAGGACGTCAGTTGGTTGCCGGGGAGCCAGGTGAGGGTGTTGCCGTAGGTGGGGCCGGGGTCGGTGCTCGCGTCGAGGTAGAGTCTTTCGGTGCGTGTGATGACGGAAGGGTCGAGCCAGGCGATGGCGGCGAGTTCGTCCCACATGTAGTCCTCAGTGGCGTATTTGGCGATGTATTGAGCTGCGGGCGAGTTGGATTTGGCGATTTCGGCGATGATTTGTTTGGTGAGACGCGTTTTGACGGAGATGTCGACGGTAGTGTCGGTGATCCTGGGCCAGTTGGCCTTGAGCACTGCGTGAGCGGCTTCGGGGTCCATCCAAAAATTGAATTCGCGATGGGGATTGGCGAGGAATTCGGGATCGGTGGTTTGCGGATGGATGCTGCCGCCCATGACGACGAGTTGTTCGGCGAGTTCGGCGAAGTGAGGATCGATGGTGATGGCGAGCGCGAGGTCGGTGAGCGGGCCGCCGGCATAAATCGTGACTTGATGCGGGTAGAGATGGACCATGCGGACGAGGAAATGCGCGGCGTCTTCGGTGGAGGCGTGGGTGTGCGGCGCACCTTCGATGAGTGGAGGAATTTCGAATGGGCCGTGAGTTTTTCCGGGAGGCCAGTTCCACGCGCCCTGGTAGGTGACTTTGCCATAGCGCTTTTCCCACGCGGCGATGAATTGCGGGGAGTTTTTGAGAGGGAAGACGGCGCCGGGGACGACGGGAATGTCAGTGCGTCCGATGATTTCGAGCATGCGGAGAGTGTGGGCGACGTTCTCGTCGCGCCAGCCGTCGCCGGAGACGACGGTGATGCCGAGGACTTGCGTTTGCGGGGATTGGATGAGCGCGAGGATGGCTTGCAGGTTGGTGGTGGCGGGGCCGAGGGCGTCTTCGTCGATGATGATTTTGGGCTTTTGCTGGGCGGCGGAGGGCAGCGCGAAAAGACAGAGGGCAGCGAAAAGTAAAAGGGCGTGGGCACGAATCATGCGGGGCATTCTATAACAGTGATGAGTGGCAAGTTGCTAGTGAAGTCCGAAAAGAGAAAACATCGCGCACAAGACGGCGCGAACAGGAAGACAACCTTAGAAACGTTGCATGCCCTAGTGAGGGGATGGGTGCTCGGGTGGAGTCAGGGTAAGGATGATTTGAGTGTCGCCTGTGATGTCGACTTCTTTGCGGGCCATTCGCCATTTCGTGATTTCAGGTGGAACTTGCTCGGTGTCTGGATCGGGCTGTAAGTAAGTAGTTATTGAATAGTGGCCCGGTGGGATCAAACCCAGCGCGCAAGAGCCGTTATCCTCTACATTTTGCGTTTCATGGTAAGCCAGCGGGTCGCGTTCGGAGCCCTGTATAGCAACTCCGAGGTACTTCGATGGCGGGGCGGCGGTTCCGTCCGCTGTCACGATCCGGAATGTAACAGTGTAGACGCTTTGCTTCTCAACAGTAAAATTCAGGTCCTTGAGATCGTCTCCTGTGCTGACTTCAAGGGTGCTGGCTTGCGCGACGACCGAGACGCCGGGATAGTAGCCCACCCAGCGAGCGTTCGCGTGATAGTCCATTCCCTCTGCCGTGAGCATGTATTTCCCCGGCTCGATTCCAGAAACGCAAAAACTTCCGTCCGGTTTGGATAGGTCGGGATCCGACATGGCTATAGCTGGAAGGTGCTGGTCTCGGAATTCCGTGAATTGAACGTGCGCTCCGGCCAAGGGGCTCCCATCAGATTTCGTCACGCGTCCGCAAGCCTTGCCCGTCCATTGCGGTGTCATCTTGGCGTAGTAAGCATGAGGATCCAGAAGATCGTCCGCAGAAGGTGGTTCGCCGCGCAGGAATCGGATTGTAGGGCCCGAATGGTCGGAGAGGTCTGTTCGCGAGCAAATGCTGGTGAATAGCAGGCCATCCCCGACGATGTCCGCATAGATCAGGTATTTCATGCCGGTTCGGAAGTCGACGCCACAATCACCGGTTCCTATGCCAGTTACAAGTGTGACCTCTTGTTGCAGCTTGCCATGGTAGACGCGAGTGACGAGGATCGAGACAATTCGATGTACGCCGAAAGAGGTCATCGACATCGCGTTTGGAGGAGGGCCGATCGGGCCAGTTACGACTTGTTGTTTCTCCACGATTCCTTCAAAGATCGTCGTATTGGTTAGCTTACTGTTCTCGAATGCGACCAGTTCCCGAACGGTGTTCAGCTTCAGTTCAGGTCCTCCTGAAGCGGGGCGACCACAGGTACAGGCGAAGGCAGGCATCGCGGCGAAGAGCGACACGGGGACTGCGAGCATGCGGAGAAGGAACCTGGTCATACGAGGGCCGGTAAGTGTCTAACACAACCGGAACGTATCAGTCCAGTACCGTAGCGGCGCGGTGCTACGCTTCGGATTTGGGGTGGAGGAGGGAGTAGAAGACGGGCATCAGGAAGAGAGTGATGAAGGTGGAGAGGAGGAGGCCGCCGATGACGGCGAGGGCGAGAGGCTTTTGGAGTTCGGCGCCGGAGCCGAGGCCGAGAGCGAGAGGGAGCAGGCCGAAAAGCGTGGCGAGAGTGGTCATGAGGATGGGGCGGATGCGGATTTTGCCGGCTTCAACGAGCGCGTCGAAGAGCGGCATGTGTTCTTCTTCCCAGAGTTTGTGAACGTATTCGAAGAGGATGATGCCGTTTTTCACGACGAGGCCGACCATCAGGATGATGCCCATGAACGAGGAGACGTTGAGCGCGGTGCCGGTGACGAGAAGCATGGCGAAGACTCCGAGGAGGGACAGCGGCGCGGCGGAAATGATGATGAGGGATGGCGCGAAGGAGCGGAACTGGACGACGAGGACGATGAAAATTGCGCCAAGGGCGAGGAAGAGGACGAAAAGCAAATCGTGGAAGGCGGACTGCTGGCTTTCGTACTGGCCGCCGATTTCGTAGGTGTAGCCGACGGGAAGCTGCACGGAGTTCATTACTTTTTTCACGTCGCTGATGACGCTGCCCAGGTCGCGATTTTCGAGTTCGCCGGTCATTGAAATCATGAGGCGTTGATTCTCGCGCTCGAGAGTGCTTTCGCCCTGGACTTCGTGGACGTTGGAGATCGAGGAGAGCGGCACGATTTGTTTACTGGGCGTGATGATGGGGAACTGCAGCACGTCGTTGTAATTGAAACGGAAGGAATCGGGGAAGCGGACGCGAATTGGGACGGTGCGGTCGGATTCGCGAAGTTCGGTTTTGCTATTTCCCATCAGGCCACTGCTGACTTGCTGCGAGATGTCGGCTGGGGTCATGCCGACGCGACCGGCGGCGGCGGTGTTGACGTCGAAGACGATCTGAGGATTACCCTTTTCGATGGTCTTGTAGTCGGTGAGTCCCTTGATGGCCTGAAGTTTCGGGCCGATTTCTTCGGTGAGCTTTTCCAGTTGGCCAATGTCGTTGCCGAAGATTTTGACTTCGACGGGCTGGGGAGTGCCTTCGAGGTCGCCGAGCATGTCCTGGAGAATTTGGGAGAATTCGACGTCAATGCCGGGAATGTTTTTTTCGATTTGGCCGCGGAGGTCGCTGATGACTTCATTGATGTCGCGCCGGTCGGAGCGGGGCTTGAGTTTTACGGTGAAGTCGCCGGAATTTTGCTGGGTGACGAAGAGGCCGTTTTCGGCGCCGGTGCGGCGGGAGAAAGAGGCAGTGTCCGGCATAGCCATGATGCGGTGTTCGATATTTTGGAGCATGCTATTGGTCTGCTGCAGCGAGGTGCCCGGCGGAGTGATGTAGTCGAGGATGTAGCCGCCTTCGTCCATTTCAGGCAGGAAGCCAGTGTCAACCTTGATGTAGCAAACGACTGCGAGAACAACGCAAGCAGCGGCAGCGATGACGACGATGAGGCGACGATGCAAGGCCCAGCGGACAGCTTTTTCGTAGCCGCGATTGACCGGGCCGATGAATCCTTCGGAGCTGGCGCGATGAGTGCGGGAGGAAAGGAAATTCACGGAGAAGAGGGGAATGATGGTCAAGGCGTAAATAAGAGAAAGGAGAACGGAGACGCCGAGAGTGAGGCAAAGGGCCTTGAAAAACTCGCCGACGACGCCTTGCAGTAGCGTTAAAGGAAGGAAAACTACTTCGGTGGTTGCGGTCGAGCCAATGACGGCGCCGAGGAGTTCGCGGACGCCCTTTTCGGCGGCTTCCTGCGGAGGTTCTCCGAGGCCGAGATGGCGATAAATGTTTTCGATGATGACGACCGCGTCGTCAATGATGAGTCCGATAGCGATGGCCATGCCGCCTAAGGACATGAGATTGAGCGTTCCGCCGGTGATTTTGACGAAGAAAAACGCGCCGACGACAGAAAGCGGCAAGGATGTGGCGGCAACGAGCGTGGTGCGCCAATCGCGAAGAAAGATAAAGAGGATTCCAATGGCCAGCAGAGCGCCAATAATGATGGCGTCTCGGACGCTCTTGATGGATTCGGAGACGAATTCGGCGAGGTCGTAATCCACAGAGAGATGGAGGGTCTTCGGGATAGCGGACCCGAGATTCTTCGTCATGGCTTTGATTTGATCAGCGATTTGCAGAATGTTGCCGTCGATTTGGCGGGAGATGTTGATGAGCGCGGCGGGCTGGCCATTTCCGGTGGCGAGCAGAGTTGGATCGGCGACGCCGTCACGGACTGTGGCGATGTCGCTGACGTGCACGGGCGCTTCGTCCTGGATGGCGACGACGGCATCGCGAATGTCGTCAAGAGAATGAAACTGATCGTCGGTGAGGAGCTGATATTGCAGGTAATCCTTGGGCAGACGGCCGACAGCGACGACTTGATTGGTTTCGGAGATTTGCATGGCTACGTCGTCGAGGGTGAGGCGATGGGAAAGGAGTTTTTGCGGGTCGACGATGACGGAGACTTCGCGCTCGTCCGTGGCCTGGACTTCAACCTGGCCGACGCCGGATACGCGCGTAAACATGGGACGGAGATTGTAGTAAGCGTAGTCGTAGAGGTCGGCGTCGGGAACGTTGCCGTTGAGAATTAGGCTAAGAACCGGATAAACGGTCGGGGATTCCCATTCAACGGAAACTTCCGTGCCCGCGGGAAGGGAAGATTGCACTTCGCTGACGCGGCCTTGCACGAGCTGCAGGGCGTATTTCATGTCCATGCCAGGATTGAAGAGGACGCCAACAGAAGCGGCGCCGCGAATCGTGTCGGAACGGACGCGGCTGACGTCCTGGACGGTGCTAACGGATTCCTCGAGCGGGCGCGTGACATTGAGGAGCATGGTCTGCGGCGCGAGATCTCCGGAATGCGCGAGAATGATGATGCGAGGGAAGTCCAGATTCGGATAGATGTTGCTGGGCAAAACGAAAAAGGAATAAACGCCGGCGACGGTGAGAAAAGTGGTGAGCAGATAAACGGCGTAGCGATTTTTCCAGCAGACACGGACGATGTTCATGACTGGATTTTGACTTTCGTGCTGTCGCCGAGACCGTAGCCGCCGGTGAGGATGATGGTGTCGCCGGCTTTGACGCCGTCGAGGATTTCGACGCGATCGGTGGTTTGAATCCCGAGCTTGACTGGCGTGGCTTTCGCGGTGTCTCCCTCAACGATATAAACCTGAGTTTGACCGGACTCATCGTGGTAAATCGATTGCGGCGGAACAGTAAGGGCGTTGGCGTGATTTTCCACCGGGACCTGCGCGCTTAGAAACACTCCGAGTTTCAGTATGCCGCCGGGATTGGCGATGCGGATGCGGATGCTGCCGACGTTTGTGGCGGGATCCACCGCGGGCGATATGGCGATGATTCTTCCGTTGAAGGTTTTGCCGGGTGACGAATCGCTGGTTGCAGGAATTGCTTCGCCGACATGGATCTTGCCGATGTAAGCCGCGGGTAGGTTGCCGGAGAGTTCGACTTCGTTGATGTCCGCGACTTCGATGATTGGTTGCGCGCCGGTTCCGTCGACTTGCTCTCCGCCGCTGACGAAACGCTTGGCTACTACGCCGTTCAGCGGGGACATGATTCGCGTGCGACTCACTTGCAAGGTGGCTGTTTCCTCGGCGGTTTCGGCCTGATGTTGCGCCGCTTCGGCGACAGTTACCTGGAGCTGCGCATCCTGCAAATCTTTTCCGGCGACGATGCCGCGCTGGAAGAGTGTTTGATTGCGTTTGAGATTTTGCTGCGCGTTTTGCAGCGTAGCCTGAGCTTGAGAGAGCGCGGCTTGGGCTTGCCGGAGCTGATCGTCGTAAGTATGGCTATCGATGGTGGCGAGCAATTCGCCTTTGTGGACACGATCGCCCTCGGCGACGTTGAGGCTGGTGATGCGTCCGGCGACGAGCGAGCTGAGCTTGACGTCTTCGTTGGGAAGCGCGACGACGTTGCCGGAGAGCGTGGCCGTTTGCTGAATATCAGCGTGGGCGACTTTCGTGACGGTCACCTGGGCGACGACTTGTTGCGCTGCCCCTTCGTCGTCGTTGGCTCCCTTTCCGCATCCGGAGACCAGCGCGGCGGATGAGAGGGCGACAGAAATGATCAATAACCAACGCAGCCCGGCGTTCGCTGCCGCGGGCATGGACTTTCGCTTTCGAAGCGTCATTTGAGCACTCGTTTCCATGGCCATTCAGTCGAGAGGAGCCCCGACGATTTCTTCCAACAGCGCAAATGCCTGATGAACGGCGAAAAGGCTTTGCAAATATTCCTGTTTTACAGCCTGGACGTTTTTCTGCGCGTCGAGAACGTAAAGGATGTTTTCTTTGCCCGCACGATAGCTCTCTTCGGCGAGGCTTTCAAGTTTGTCCGCGGCAGGCACGAGCGAAGTTTGGTAAAGGCGAGCCTGGTCTTCGCGGGTTTGGAGGTCGAGGTAAGCGGACTCCACACGGCCTTCGACGGAACGGCGAGTTGCCTGCGCCTGGTCTTCGAGTGCGACGAGACTGGCGGAAGATTCGGCAATTTCGCCCTGATTGCGTGAAAAAAAGGGGATTTCCATGCTGGCTTGGCTGCGGGGACCGTAGCGGAAATTGTGCGGCGAGTTGTAGTCGATGCCAGCAGAGAGGATGAGGTTAGGGATGCGTTCGGCCTGGAGCAAGGCGCGCTGGCTCTGTTCTATTTTTTCCTGCTGCGAAAGCTTCTGCAGATCCGGATTGGCATTGTCGGCGCGCGCGACGAGATCGTTTAGCACGAGCTGGCCGGGCAGGGAGTCGAGTGGAGTTTGCAAATCCCAGTCGGTTGAAGAAGGCTCGTTGAGCAGCGTATTGAAATCGCTGAGAGCGACCTTTTCTTCCTGTTGCGCGACCTGGTCGTCAGCCTGCGCTTGCGAGACGACGAGATCGGCCTGGAAAACTTCGATCTGGGGCACGTCGCCGGTCTGGAAACGGGCTTGAGCGATATCGTGGAGGCGCTGGGCGAGTTTCAGGGCGTCGTCTTTCTGCGCGGCGGTGCTTCGCGCGAGCGCGAGAGTGAAGAAAGCGTCGCGGACATTTTGGCGGGTCGTGCGTTCGAGGGCGGAAATGTCGTCGTCCGTCAGCGCACCTTGCGCTTGCGCGAGTTGGATGCGGCGCTTGCGTTTGCCGCTCAAGTCGAGCGGCTGATCGATCCACCAGCCTTCGTGGGGATCGTCGCGAAGGACAGTGGCGTTGGCGGTGGGATTGGGACGTTCCTTTGCGATTCGGACGCCTGCGGCAGCAACAGCGCGCTGGGCGCGCGCGGCAATGAGGTCAAGGTTTTGGCGTTCGGCCATTTGCATGGCGTCAGCGAGAGTGATTTTTTGCGGCTGTTGCTGCGCGAGAGCGGGCGTGGCGTGGATGAAGAGAAAAATTGCCAACGCGCTTGCGACCGTTGCAATTTTCGCTGAGGCACCGACTGATGCGCGAGATTGTTTGACCGAATGGCGAAGAGACGTCATCTCAAAACAATTTTATTCTTCGCACGCGCGGCAAACCTGAAGTGAAGATTAAATTTTGTTTAGCTTTGTGCCGCTGAAGGGTTCGCGGAACGGGGCAGGGAAATAGTAAACGTGGAACCTGAACCGGGCTGGCTGGCGCATTCGATCGAGCCACCCTGCGCGCGAACGATGGCCTGGGCGATTGCGAGTCCCAGGCCGCCGCTTTGCGCTTCGGTCGAGTCCATCTGCGGCACGCGATAAAAGCGCTCAAAGATGTGCGGCAAATGCTCGGCGGGAATGCCGGTGCCGCTATCTTCGAACTTCACGTGAATGTTGCCATTGGCAAGGGCCATGCCGACGCGAATCGGGCTTGCGTCGGCGGAGTACTTGAGCGAATTGTCCAGGAAGATCAAGAAAAGCTGGCGCAAAAAAGCTTCATCCCCTACGTAGGGAATTTCTTCGGAGAGGCGCCTGTCGATGGTGATGCCCTTGCTGCGCGCACGCGGAGTGACCAACGCGCAGGCCTCTTCAAGAGTTTCGTTCAGATAGAGCGGCTCGCGAGCGAGGCGGAGCTGGCCGGCGTCGGCGATGGCGAGAGTGAAAAGGCCTTCGACGATGCGGCTGAGTTTTTTCAGTTCGCCATCGATGACTTCAAGCGCTTTGCGATATTCCGCAGGCGGGCGCGGCTCTTTTAAGAGCAGCTCTGTTTCTCCTTGCAGAACGGAAAGTGGCGTTCGCAGCTCGTGGGATGCGTCGGAGACGAATTGGCGGAGCTGGCCGACGGCTCCCTCCATGCATACAAAAAGCTTGTTGAATGCGTCGGCGAGGCGGCCAAGTTCGTCATCACGATTCGTGACGGGAAGAGGCAATGTGTCACGCGGCGCGCGTGGAGCAATGGCTCCGGGACCGGCAACTTTCACGCGGTCGGCCATTTGCGATGTTTGACGCGTCAGTTCTGAAACGGGGTGGAGGCTGCGGCCGACGTACCACGCCGCGACGGCGCCGACAATCAGCAGGCTGCACGGGAAAAGTACGAAGAGCAAATCGCGCAGGCCCGCGAGTGTTTGATCCGTTTCACGCGTTGGCATGGCGAGAAGAAGAGTTTCTTGCCGAGCGCCGTGATGGACGGGAGCGGAATGCACACGCAGCGCGCCGAGCGGGGCATCACGAACGGTTACGGGATCGGGGGAGCTTTGCGTCCAAGGAATGGCGTGGCCGTGAAGGTTTTTGGAAAGCGCGACCACATTGCCGCTGGCTCCGACGGTTTCGAAGTATTCGTCGGGGATGTCCATCACGAGGATGTCGGCGTCATCGGGATCGGAGCTCAAGTCGGCGGCCAACAAACCGGCAGCTTCGGACATGCGGTGGTCCAGTTGAGTGCGAACGACGCTTCGCGCGGCGAAATAAAACGCGGCGTACGAACCGAGCAGCAAGATGCCGACCGTAAAGCAAAAGAGCAGCATCATGCGCCATCGCAAGGAAAGGGCGTGCTTCATGATTCGGTTCCCAGGCGGTAGCCGACGCCGCGCAAAGTGTGAACGAGTTTTGTTGCGTGGCCGTGGTCGATTTTTTGACGCAGGCGGTTGATGTAAACGTCTACGAGATTTGTTTCGCTGTCGAAATGAGCATCCCAAACGTGTTCGATGATTTCGCTGCGCGTGACGCTATCGGGCGCGCGGAGAAGGAGGAGTTCGAGTAGCGCGAATTCTTTCGAAGTGAGAGGAACTTTGCCGGAGCCGCGGCTGACGCTGCGCCGATGGCGGTCGAGTTCGAGGTCGCCGCAGCGCAATTTGGCTTCGCCGCGACGAAAACCGCGGCGCACGAGCGCCCGCACGCGCGCTTGCAGTTCAGCGAGGGCGAAAGGCTTGGTGAGGTAGTCGTCGGCGCCAGCGTCGAGACCCTCGACGCGTTGTTCGACGAGGCCGCGCGCGGTGAGCATCAGGATGGGCGACTGAATTCCTTCGCGGCGCAGTTTGCGGCAAAGTTCGATGCCGGTCATTCCCGGCAGGCGAACGTCGAGCAGGATGGCGTCGTAGGGATTCTCCGAGGCAAGGCGAAATCCTTGCTCACCGGTCGAAGCGACATCGACGGCGTAGGCATTCTCGCGCAAGGCGCGAGCGACGAAGCTGGCTACCTTGCGTTCGTCTTCAACGAGCAGGATGCGCATGGCGGGTACCTGAATTATAAGCCAAACGGGGAAACGGCACCCTCTCGTCCGGATGGAACTGTGCGGACGCGACCTAAATAGAAATTCATTTTGGATTGAGGCTTTTGCGGACTGAACGGCGTAAGTTGCTGGGGGGGGGTGACGCGGTGAAAGTTGCGTCACCTGCATGGCTAAAGCTGCGAAGGAG
>Ga0126371_10000017_pt1 | contig 110271 bp, 177 predicted proteins | sample PanSoiMetaPlot_4_FD_110145 | JGI IMG/M metagenome (GOLD analysis project Ga0126371, IMG submission 110145) | Tropical forest soil microbial communities from Panama - MetaG Plot_4 | ecosystem: Environmental > Terrestrial > Soil > Tropical forest > Bulk soil | place: Panama | collected 2016-02-17
ACGAGAAGATCATCCACAAGGCGAGCGAGACGATCTCGGGCGTGCCGGGGGTGCAGACTCCCGGCAAGGGCAGGTGGCGCAAGCAGGAAGTCACGATCGACCCGTCGGTGGAGAATCAGGTCGGCAAGGCGCTCATGGGGCAGCTGCCCGAGAACGTGGACAAGATGCCGAAGGGCGAGCAGCCGACCGGCGACCCGGCGAAGCTGCTCGCGCTGGCCGAGTCGCAGGGCCTACCGAACTACCAGGCGCTGCTCGATCTGGGGCACGGGATCGGGGAGGCGCTCGGCGCGCAGGTGCATGACATCTCGGCGGGCAAGGACTTCAAGGACGTGACGCGGGACATCGGGGACAACATGAACGTGCCGCACGTCATCATCGCGCCGGTGAAGAGCAGCAAGCGGGCGCAGGAGAAGATGAACGCGGACGGCACGCCGGACAACTGGAACCAGCTGTTCGACGCGGTCCGCGCCACGGTCACGGTCCCCGAGGCGCAGGACATGCCGCACGCGATCGCGACGATCCAGCAGGAGCTTGAGAAGCAGGGCTGGACGATCCAGCGCGGCAAGCCCCGCCTGGTGAACGCCGACGGCGACAACCGCTCGAAGGCGAACGGCTACGGCGACACGATGCTGCTCGTGAAGGCCCCGGCGTCGAAGGGCGGCATGATCTGCGAGCTTCAGGTCAACACCAACCCGATGTGGTGGACCAAGGAGGCCGGGCCGGGGCACAAGTTCTACGAGCTTCAGCGCGCGGTCGAGGGCCGGGCGATGGCTGAGAACCGCGATCGGACGCCCGAGGAGAAGGCGCTCGTCGCGAAGATCAACGGCGCTGCCAAGCCGCTGTACGACCGGGCGTGGGGCGCGTCGCTGAACGGCGGGATCGCCGGTGACCCTGGCGAGGTGGTGATGGGCAGCGCCGCCGACCGGGCGAAGAGCCAGAAGGCGCTCGCGGACCTGAGCACCGAGACCGAGGCGCTGATGGGCGGTCCGCCGAAGCCGACGACGCAGCGCGGCACGCTGCCGAGGGCCGCGTGATGGCGCGCGATCCGGTAGCGCCCGTCGATCCAGAACAGACGCAGGACCGTTCCGTCAACCCGTCGATCGTCCGGACGCCGCCTACGCCGCCGGGCGACGGCGGCATTGACGACGACAGCAGCAGCGACTACTCGTGGTGGCTCAGGGACGGCGCGACGCCGTACCGCGCGGATCCGGACGAGACCGGCGGCTTCGAGGTGTTCTCCCAGAAGGACAACGCCTGGATGCGCCAGTACTCGGTGGACAAGGACAAGATGTGGCCGTCCAGCGCCGGGGAGATCGCCGGGATGATCGGCGGACGCCAGCGGCTGAACGAGCCCGTGGCGGGGACCATGCCGATCGACCCCGGCCCGGACGAGGACTTCGCGGCGGACGACTCGACCTACATGCAGGAGGCCGAGGCGCGCCAGGACGTGTCGGCGTACACCTCGCCGGACGACATCCCGCAGCAGCCGCCGATCTCGATGGAGGATGACGGCACGCCGTCGGAGCTTCCGCCGATCACGCTTCCCGAAGGGGCCATGAACGAGCAGCAGATCCGTGATGCCGGTCTCGCGATCGACGTGCCGTTCGAGGCCCCGATGCCAGTCGCACTGAAGTACAAGGACACGGGGCAACAGGTATGGACGCCGCCGCCGGGGTGGCAGGACCAGGTGGCGGGTGGAGAGAGTCAGGAAGGGGCCGAAGGTGGCGGTAGTAGCGGAGAGACCGGGCCTGGCACATAGCCTGCCGCCAGGACACCCGGACGAGTTCGTAGGACGGTCGATCAACCCAGCAGAACAGATCAGGGTCCTCTTGTGCCGCAAGAAGGCCCAGGGCATCGTGGACTGGGAGAAGCTGTGGCCGTGGGCGGTCGCCAGGGTGCGCTGGCCGCATGACCGCGAGGAGCGCCACGAGTGGAAGCGGACGATCGGGTGGGCCGAGGGCGCGTTCCGGCGCGCCTACGAGGGTGAGGCGCTGCCGGTGGACATGAGCGCGCTCGTGATCATCGAGACGCGGATCACGTTCACCATCGACGCGCCGGACTAGCGCGCGTCATGTGCTATCCTCGGGCTACACGACCGAGGAGACAGCAGTGTCACACACGTTTCACGATGCCCTTCCGGGCTACGACCAGCGCCAGATCCTGCACGACGGCTGCCGCGAGTGCGAGCACCGGGGCAAGGACGTATCGACCGCGCTCGCGAACATGGACGCGCACACGTTCGGCAAGGCGTGGCGGCGCGCCTTCGACTGGCAGTCCTCGCACGGCGGCGGCTACGACGCCACCGGCCAGGTGAGTCACGCCGAGATCGCGGTCCTGAAGGCGATCTGGGGGATCCAGGTTCACCTGGAGCGTCGCGGGCTCCCGCTCGACGGGACCGCCCCGACGTTCGAGACCGAGGAGAACGCGATCTGATGGCTCGGCTACCGCACATCGTGGCTCAGTGGTACCGGCGCGAGCCGGACAACGAGGACGGGGAGTGGGTCGAGATGGGCGTGCCGAACACCGTCTCGACCGCTGAGCGCTGGGCGCGCGAGCAGTGCAAGCGCCACCCCGACCATCCGAACACTCGCGTGACCGTGGACGGCGACGAGATCGGCCAGTGGACGTACTCCGAGCGCCGACGCCGGGCGGTCAAGATCCAGTGATCGGCTGGTACCTGCTCGGCAGGCGGCGCGGTCGCAAGCAGGCGGAGGCCGATCTCGACGCTCAGGCTGAGCGCCAGCGTCTACGCGCGCCCGAGCCCGGCCCGCCGGACGAGGTGCTGGTCGAGGAGCCGTCCGAGATCCCGATCTCGCGAGCGTCGCTGTACGACTACCGCAAGCTGCGGGGCTGGATCCTGCTGATGGTGATGCCGCTCGTGCTGCTTGGCTGGCTCGTGAACCCGTGGATCTACTTCGCCGGGCTGCTCCCGTTCTTCTTCTCTGTCGGGTTCATCGTGGAGTACTGGGAGAACCTGTGAGCACCTGCGGAGCAGTCTCGAACCAGGGCACCGTATGCGAGCGTGCGCCGCACGCCGAGGGTGACGGCTGCCACGAGGCGTTCGTGGACGGCGACTCACGGCGCTGGTGGGGCGACGCGCGCTGGGCACCGTGGGAGTGGATCGTCTACGAGTTCGCTGTCACAGATCCGCGCCGACCCTCGGTTTAGAGAAGACAGCACGAGGAGGGCGGCAGCCCAATCTGAGGGACTGGTCAGCTGCAGGTAGACCCGCCAGAGCCTCCCGTCACCCCGAGCCCGGATCTTCGATCTAAGGACCTTAGATCCGGGCTCCGACCACCTGTCAGATATTCGGCGGCTCGAACGACTAGTAGGGCATGAGACCAAACGAGATCTTCCCCGACGCACCCCGCCAGCCCGGCATCCTGCTGATGCTGACCTTCGACCAGGCGACCGCGATCCGCGACGCCGTGACCTGCTTCGGCATGGCCGTGGACGGCGAGCTTGAAGCCATCCGCGACACCTACACCAAGAGCGACGGGCCGGACATGGGAGCGGCGAACGCGATGACCGACGACGCCGTCCGGCTCGCCTACGAAGTCCACTCGATGATCGAGCAGCAGCAGCTGCCGTACATCCGGCGGTTCGGGGCCTGGTGGCGAAAGCGCGCTCAGGCGCTCGGCCTGGAGTAGGCTCGCCGGATGTGGGGCGACACGGGTCTTTCCTGCTGTTCGTGACGCTGTTCGCGCTGTACGCGTTCGTGGTGCTGAGGCTGCTCGCGAAGCTCTAGGGGATCCAGTCGTCCGAGTCGGTGAGGGCGATCGCGGCGACGATCACGAACACGGCCACGACCGTCCAGAACACGGCCATGCGGCCAGCCTAGCACTAGCCTAAGCGCACGTCATGTGCTATGCTGTAGGTGGAAGGTGGGGGCCTTCCTCCCTTCCGTTTCCGACCGAGGAGACCACATGGACGCCACCACCTGGAACTACAACGGCTGGTTCGGCGTGCCGCGCGACATCACGCTGACGACCGGCGTGTTCGATGAGGACGCGCGGGACGTGTTCTGCCGAGGCCACTGTCACAGCTTGGCGCTGGCGCTGGAGGAGATGATCCCCGGCGCTGTGCTGCACGGGCTGTGGGACTACGGCGAGATCGTCCACGTCTTCATCGCGCTGCCGTGCGGGGACTACCTCGACGGCAACGGGCTCGTGGACGAGGACTTCCTGCTCCGCGCAGCGTCCGACGAAGGGTTCATCGAGATGCTCGACATCGCGGACATCGACTGGCTGGAGATCACCGGCGAGTATCGCGAGCGGCGCGTCGAGGACGCGAGGCCGTTCGCGCGAGCGCTGATCGAGCGTGAGCGACTCGGTTTGTTGACTGCCGCCAGATGAGTGTTAGCGTTCTGGGGAGCGGCGTACGGGCGAGATCCTGAGCGCCGCTCCTTTGTGAAGCTGCGCCGGACCGGCGTTACCGTCCCCGTGTGGGCTACTGGGACCAGGTCGCCGTCCACGAGGCGCGAGGGCACTCGCGCGGGGTCTCGATGCTTGCCGCGCGCTACGTGCTGGACGAGCGCCGCGATCCGTCCCACTTCCCGTGGGACGAGCTTCTGCACCCGCGCACGCGCACCGGCGAGTTCGAGTTCAAGGGCTCGACCGAGGGGGACATTCCCGCCATGACCGCCAAGCAGCTGCACAAGATGCTGAAGAAGGCCGGGTTCTCGCGCGTGGGCCAGAAGGGCTCGCATGCGATCTTCAAGCATCCAGCTGGCGGGCGGCTCGTGGTCGTGCCGACGCACTCGGGCTCGATCCCGCGCGGGACGCTGCGGCACATCATCGCCACAGCCCAGACGCCAGCCCTTGCGTAAGCGCACGATGTGTGCTATCTTGTAGGTGCGGTCCTGAGGGGCCGTGGCCCCGGAGTGGCTCTTCTCCGGAGCGGAGATCGAAGCGAGCGCCCGATCCGCAGGGCTGGTGCCGAGATCCCGGAGGACGCGGGTTTGATTCCCGCGCGGGGTAGAGACTTGAGGCTATTGGGACGCCTCTCTAGGCCGGTGATCGCAGTAGGGTCGCGGACCGGCCCCAGACTTCGGGACCGCTAGTCCCTGGGCGCACGGCAGTGCGTAACCTCCCGACGGGGAGAGATCCTGGGCGCGAGAGCGAAATGAGCGGACCGAACTCCCGCCAGCAACCAAGACCGAGCGCCAACTCGTGAGGGGTCAGCGAAGGAGAAGCAGTTGGCAGCCCTTACTGCTGACCGCGCTGGCGGGGGAAACTTCGGCCAGGCGTGCCGCCCTTGGGGGCGCGTCCAGGGCTGGGGCGCGAGGCACGCCCGGCCTTGCAACAGGGTAGGCGAGTGCCTACCGCCGCCGGTAAAAACCTGGCGCTAGCGCGCATCGTGCGCTATGCTCTAGGTGGGGCCGAGAGAGCCCAACGACCGAGGAGACCTGATGGAACGAGCCTTCTACGACCTGAGACCTGACGTGCCGTACGAGCCCGGCGAGATCGCCACGCTCCAGCACGAGGGCCAGATCGACCGCGAGCGCCAGGCCGTCGAGCGCCACTACCGCAACGGCAACGAGCCCGCTCTCAGGCGGGCGATCGCCCGCTGGCACGCACGAGAGGAGAGGCCCGAGCGATGACCGAGGAGTTCCGCAAGAAGTTCGACCCGTCGCAGTGGCGGGTCCTGCACCCGCAGCAGTTCGTGGACAAGCGCATGCAGTTGCGCCGCCCCGAGCGCGGCGGGCTCGTTCGCTACGGCGTGCGCGCCTACAGGGGCGCGATCGTCCGCAAGGGCGACGACGGCAAGCCGCAGCACGCCACCTGCAACCACGCTCACAGCAAGCCGGGCGCAGCGCGCAAGTGCGCTGAGCAGGAGGCTCGCAAACGCAATCGTGCGCTGGCGCGCGGCGTCCCTGACGGCGTGCCCGGCGGCTACTACGGACAGGCGAAGGAGGTGACCGAATGACCGGACCCTACGAGGCAATCACGCAGTACGCGCTGAACACGCCGTTCCACAAGGTGATCGACCAGCGCTACCCCAACGCTCGCGCGAGCAGCTACGCGACGCGCGAGCAGGCCGAGATCGCCGCGATGCGGCTGAACGGCAAGTGGCTGATCGCTGAGGCCGACCGCCAGGAGCGGTTGGTGGCGTACGCCAGCTAGCACACGCCGTGTGCTAGGATCATTCTAGAATCAACCCGACCGAAGGAGATGAAGATGCAACTGGGATTCGGCATGAGCCGAGCGGTCCCGGAGGACGTGACCACTGCCTGGGGCGCGCGACTGATCGCCCCGGCGGACATCCTGTGGGACCGCCAGGATCTCGTCGCTGAGAACGACGAGGCCAAGCAGGAACTGATCGCGTGGCTCAACGGCGAGCCCGAGGGCACCGGCGCGATCGCGAAGGCGCGCGACTGGCTGCGGGAGAACTACCGTGGCATGCGCCAGGACTGGGACGACGAGCACGTTCTCTACGAGGACGCCGACGGGACCATCATGGGCTCGACCAACGCGAGCTACGGCTACGTCTACGTCGCGGGCTGGCTGAAGCCTGACCGTCCGGAGCCGCTGACCGACGAGGGGCGCGAAGTGCTGCGCGACATCCGGCGCATGACGCAGCCGGGGCGCTACCACGACGCGCTGACCGTGGATCGCTACGAGGCGGTTCGCGCGGCGATCCCGGCTGAGCGCTGGCACACGAAGTACGGCTGGGCTGAGGAGGACGCCGCGAAGATGGGCGGCACCGGCCACGAGGTTCGCCTGTACGCCGTCTACGCCGACGGCGAGCGGCGCGAGATCCAGCCGAACCAGCGCTCGGGCGACTTCGAGTTCGGCTACCACGGCAGCGGGCCGCACGCGGTTGCTGAGGCGATCGTCAACGACCGGCTCGGCGTCGAGAACGACTCGGCGGACGACGACACGTACGTGCCACCGGCGCGGGCGTTCGACTTCGTGACCGAGGTGACGGAGCCCGCCGGGCGGCGCGACGACGGCCACATGGAGTACGAGACCCGGACGGTGCTCGCCGCCGACGTGGACCGTTGCATCGAGGCGGCGCGCGAGAAGGCCGAGGCGTCGTGAGCAACAACCTCTACCTGGTCTCGCACTACGACGAGCGGCGCGGGACCAACTGGGCGGGCGTGGACGAGGACCGGATCCTCCGGGAGACGAAGGTCAACGCGTACGACCGCTTCGGCCCGCGCGAGTGGAACGACTGGTTCCGGGAGCACGCGCCGTGGCTGCTGCCGGTGCTCGTGATCGACCACACCGACAACGACCGGGTGGTGGACATCCTGCGCCGCTACAGCGAGAAGGACCCGTTCGCGGACGACGAGAACCGGATCATCGCGCGCTGGCGCGAGCAGATGGTCCCGTACCCGTACGGCTCGAAGGCGATGGAGTGGGAGCACCCTCCGGTGATGGCGATCGGCCAGGACGATGTCGCAGGCTCGCTCCGCGCCTGAGATCACCGCGCACTACCGGGCCGCGAACATCTACGCGATCGGCAACTGGGCCGTCGCGGAGATCAAGCGGCTCGGCGCTGACGCCGAGGGCAACGTGCTCGCGAGCGAGGAACTGTGCGACCTGGCGGACTGGTGCTGGGCCTGGATCGAGAACGACCCGAAGGACAACGGCGGCGACGCCAGCGTCCGGCGCGGCATGCGCCCGTACTGGCCCCGGATCTACCGCGCCTACCTGGACTTGCGTGGTAGCGCATGACAGGCGCTACACTTCCCGGCGGTTGCAGGCACAGTCCGACCGAGGAGGACAGGATGGGTCGCCGTACGAACGGCTACAAGCTTGAGCTTGGTATCGAGCGCATCACGCCGCTGATGGCGACGGAGATGCTGCTCGCCAACACGATCAACCGCAGCATCCGGCCCAGACGCGTCAGCCAGTACGCCCGCGACATGAAGGCGGGCAACTGGGTGCCGGTGGGCGAGCCGATCGCGATCTCCGACAAGGGCGACCTGCTGAACGGCCAGCACCGGCTGCACGCGGTGATCGAGGCGGACGTGGACGTGGACATCCCCGTGGCGCGCGGCGTCCCGGCGCAGCTGCAGGACTCGATGGACCGGGGGCTCAAGCGCACGTTCGGAGACGTGCTCAAGCTGCACTACGACGAGGTGAACGTCACGATGCTCGCGGCGGCGGTCAAGCAGGTTCACCAGTACCGGGCGACCGGGATCATGGGCCGCACCGGCGGGCATCACCCGGCCACGAGCGCGACGAACGCCGAGTTGGTCTCGACCTACGAGGCCGAGCGCAACCTGCGCGAGTCGGTCACCGTCGTGCATCGTGTACGCAACGGCGGGCAGTGGTTCGCGCCGGGCCTGCTGATGTCGCTGCACTACCTGTTCAGCGAGGCCGACCCTGCTGAGGCCGACCCGTTCTTCGAGGCGTTCGCGACCGGCGAGGACCAGCGGCGCGGCTCCGCGATCCTGGCGCTGCGCAAGCTCGGCACGCGGCGTCCGATGGACTTCACCTCGCAGGCGCAGGCGGCGATCATCATCAAGGCGTTCAACTTCTGGCGAGCGGGCCGCGCGATCAACACCGGCAACCTGCGCTGGCGCGCCGGTGGATCCTCGCCCGAGCAGTTCCCGAAGATCCTCAGCCCGGACGAGATCGCTGACGGCCAGGTCGAGGTGGGCATCGAGGAAGTGGAGGAGCCGGTGGCAGTCTGAGGGACGAACGCGACGCTGGTACGGAAGCCGAACCGCTGAGGCGACTACCTCACCCGGCAAGTCCTCGGCTCAGTAGAGCACTACGGGCCAGCGTCGCGTTGGTCTCTCGGTCGGGACCAAAGGCGTATAGGCCGTTTGCGGGGAGACCCGTAAACGGCCATACGCTTCGAGAGTGTCCGTCACCGCACCTCCGTTCGCCCCGGCTCCCTCCCCGTTCCAGCAGGCCCCACCGCCGGGCGTTGCGGCCCCGCAGCAGCAGCCAGGGCAGGCCCCGCCGACCGGCGGGCGACCCTGGAACGCGCAGCTGCACCCGCGTGGCCGGGGTGGGAAGTGGATCGTCGCGCCGGGCGCTGGAACGGGCGCTGGCGGGCCTGATCAGACGACCATCCAGCTGCAGCAGCGACTGCAGCAGCTGGGCTACCAGATCCCGGCGGACGGCAAGATGGGGCCGCGCACACAGGCCGCTGTCAAGGCGTTCCAGGAGAAGTATGGGCTGAGCACCACCGGCGGCGTGGACGCCGCGACGATGGAGGTGATGCAGAACCCGCCGGACCAGTCGCTCGCGCAGATCCAGGCCGCTAAGAAGGCCGCTGCCGCTGCGACCAGGGCAGCCAAGGGAACGTCCAAGAAGGTCAAGCGAGGCTCCCAGAAGGGCGCAGGTGCGCCCACGGGGGCCGCTGGCGCGCTCAAGGGCACGAACACGAACATCCAGGGGCCGGGGCATCTCGGGTCCGCCGATCTTCAGGCCGGGCGGGGCATGCAGTCCGGCCAGGGCGACCCCGCCGTGAAGAACCTCCAGATCGCGCTGAGCGCGGCGGGGATCAAGGTCAATGCCGACGGGCGCTTCGGCCCACAGACGGAGGCAGCTGTGCGACGACTCCAGCAGCAACACGGGCTGACCGTGGACGGCATCGTCGGCCCCGAGACGAAGGGCCTGCTCGTCGGGCTGGAGACCGGCAAGCAGACGGCGAAGGCTGCCGCCAAGGCCAAGACGACCACGACCAAGAAGAAGAAGGACCAGCCCGCCGTGCTCCGCACCCGGCAGCCGACTCCCCGGCACGGCAGCCGGACCGCCGGGAGCCGCATGAAGCTGACGCCGCCCAAGCCGAAGGCCGCGAAGCTCAAGTACTCGGCGTCCGGCCTGCCCGACCCGGATCTCGAAGAGACGACGAACGCGTACGGCTACGGCGGCGTGCGGTCACTCGCGATCAAGGACTACCGCTCGGAGGGCGAGCCGCTGGTCGATCAGGATCTCTGGACGCGCTTCCAGGCGCTCGCGGATCCGCCGGACGAGACGATCTCCGACTTCCGCTCCGAGGGCGACACGCCGTCCGCGCCGGGCGACGAGACGATCAAGGACTACCGCTCCGAGTTGACGGCGGCGCTCACCGAAGCGATCGCAGCGCGCAAGGCGGCGCAGGGCGGTCGGGCGTTCGCGCGAGCCCGAGCCCGCGAGCAGCTGCTGCGCTCCAAGCTCCTCGAAGCCGGGGTGTACGAGGAGGCGAAGCACGCAAGGGGTAGAGGTGGCCGGTGGATCGAGATGCTGAACAAGCTCAAGAGTCTGCCGGTCAACAAGCCCCAGGAGATCCACGGCGTCCCGGCGATGCGGCTCTCGACCGGCCACTACGCCGCAGCTGTCCAGGGCACGATGGTTCACGACGCGAGCCCGGAGAAGATCGCGAAGGCGATCGACAAGCACGTCTCCCACAAGGAGGAGCTACAGGCCCACGGCGACAAGGCGATGGAGGGCCTGTCCACCGATGTCGCCCGGCACTTCACCCGCGAGCACGCGCTCGCCGGGGACGACGAGGGCTTCCCCGAGCGCCACGAGATGTGGCACCAGGTGTACGACATGGACCCGAAGCGCTACGTCCGCGAAGTGTTCTCCCAGGAGATGACGCCCGAGCATCGCGCCGAGGCCGAGAAGATGCTCGCGGACGCCAAAACGCACGTCGGGCGCAAGCAGGCCGAGCCGTACTTCGACATGACCAAGCCGCACGAGTTGGTGCCGATCGAGAAGCTCCACCCGATCAAGCAGGACCCGTCCGAGCACATCGCGAAGGCGGCGCGCTACATGGACGAGGCGGCGCGCGGAGCCCGCTCGAAGCGCAAGCCGATCACCGGCATGCGCAACTCGGACGGCACCGTCACGATCCTCGACGGCAAGGGCACGCTCCAGGCGTCGCGCGATCGCGGCCTAACGCACCTGCCGGTCGAGATCACTGACCGACCCGAATCAGTCGAGCTACACAACGGCGAGAAGGTCAAGGTCCCGCAGTCGGACGCTCAGGGCGACCAGATCCGCCGCGACGCGCTGAAGTACAACTCGGACTACCCCGAGTCGCACGCGGGGATCTTGAAGGGCCAGCCAGCGGTCCACGTCGCGATCAGCCCGAGCGGGCCGCACGGTTCGAGCACCAGGGGCTGGCGCGCGTCGATCCGCCCGGTCGTGATCATGCCGGACGGCGGGCACGCCGCCGCCGGTGAGCCGACGGTCAAGCCGCTGCGCCGGTTCGACGGGCGGCGCTCAGGGATCGAGCACGCGCAGCGCGGCAAGAAGTACCTGGGGCTGAAGGACTCGCAGGTGCCGATCCACTTCCACGACACCGAGACCCGCAAGACCGTGGTGGACGAGCCGGGCAAGCGCGTGAGTACGCGCCGCCGGGCAACGCTCGGCCAGGCCGAGGGCGAGAAGGCGGCGGCGACCCGAGCGGAGATCATGCGCAAGTCGCCCGGCGCTCAGGCCGAGCTTGCGCGCCACCAGGAGATTGCCCGAGGGGCGACGCAGGGGGACGCGAACGCGATCCCGAAGGCTACGAACCGTAAGGGTGCCCCGAAGACCGGTGGGCGCGGTGGACTGAGCACCAACTACTACAAGAAGGAAGACGGCAGCGTGATCGCGTTCGACGCTCCGAACACGGTCATCGCTCACCGGATGGCACGTAACCACACGCCGACTGGCAAGCTGCAACACCTGGGCTGGGCGTGGCGCTCGTCTAGCGGTGAGAAGCGCCTGAACGGTGGAGGTCAGATGGTGCCCGAGAAACCCCTGTAGGAGAGAAATCATGACCCTGCTCGAAGACCGACTCCAGGAGGCCGTCGAGGCGCGCAAGACGGCTCCGAACTCGACCGCGTTCGTGCGTGCCCGTGCGCGCGAGACCGTGTTGCGCCGTCAGCTGGAGGAGCGCGAGTTCACCGCCCAGAAGCGCGAGAAGCTCGCGGCCAAGGGTCACGCGATGCCGCACGGCGGGTTCCCGATCGAGAACGCCGAGGATCTCTCCAACGCCGTCAAGGCGCTCGGGCGCGCGAAGAACCCCGACGCGGCGAAGGCGCACATCATCAAGCGCGCGAAGGCGCTCGGGCTCACCTCGAAGCTGCCGGACGGCTGGAACGTGGACAGCTGATGTCGGCGCTCGCGGAGGGCTACCTGGAGTCCCAGCATCCGCGTGGACGCCGGGGCGAGTGGATCCCGTCGCCGGGCGCGAAGGTAAAGCTGCGCCAGCTGGGCTCGGGCGGCGGCGTGCTGAAGGTCATCAAGGCGGCGGCGGGCCTGGCGAACGTCGAGGACCGTCGCGGCCAGAAGCACACCTACGCGATCTCCGACCTGCAGCCGCTGCTGGGCTCACGCCTGGCGCTGGCCGAGGCGATCGACGCCCGGACGGACGCGAGGACATCGCTGGAGTTCGTTCACGCGCGAGCGCGCGAGCAGGTGCTCCGCGAGTGGCTCTACTGCGAGGAGCACGCCGAGGAGTGGCTGCAGGAGAGCGAGAAGACAGCTGGCTACTCGGTGACACACGCTCCGCTCGGGAAGCCCGGCGGTCCGGGCCTGTGGAAGCACAAGGGTCTGCAGCTGCCCGCCTATATCCAGAACGTGGCGCGCGGGATTATGAAGACGGGCAAGACGATGAGCGCGGCCATCGCCTCAGCCATCGCCGTCGTCAAGCGCTGGGCAGCTGGCGGCGGTCACGTCAGCCCCGAGGTGAAGGCCGCTGCTGCCAAGGCCGTGGCCGAATGGGAGAAGCTCAAGGCCACGCACTGAGCGCCGGTTCGCTCATTCCTCCCGGAATGACCTAGAGCGCACGTCATGTGCTAAGCTGGGTAGGCACCCGACCGAGGAGGAACAGTGAAGAAGAAACTGACCGACGAGCAGCTGGGCGTGCTCGTAAGCCGCGCCGAGGACATCGTGAGGAACAGCGGCATCACCACGCTGCCGATTGCGACCGATGCCGTCCGCGCGACCGTGCTGGCGACCCTGATCGACCAGGAGCGTGGAGCGTGAGCTTCAAGCCTGAGGTGATCGCTGACGACAGTGGCAAGTTCGCGGGCAACAACCTGGCATTCGCGACCGAAGCCGAGGCCGAGGAGTGGGTCAAGGATCTGTCCTACCGCTGGGTTCTCGTGCGCGAGACGCGCGTGGTCGAGTCCGACCAGCCGGTCAACGCCCGGATGGTGGCGGGCCACCTGCAGATGACCTAGCGCCTAGCGCACGACGTGTGCTATACTCTAAGCGGAGGCCGAGAGAGCCTCCACCCCCGACCGAGGAGACGAAGTGACCACACTGAAGCATGCTTACGAGCGCCAGCGCGCTGCTGATTTCGCTCGCGAGCAGGCTCACGAGGTCTACGAGCGGATCTACTGGGACCTGGAGCCACGCGCTCGGGGCACGGTGGACATCCACGAGCACCCTGACTACAAGGCCGCTGTCGCTGAGGCCGACCGGCTCACCGACGAGGTGGCCGGTCTTCGCGCGCAGGCTGGCGGGAAGGTGTTCCGGATCGTAGACACGAAGCTGGAAGAGCTTGCCACGCGGATCGAGAAGCTGAACAAGAAGGCGACCAAGCTCGGGACCGACCCGATCGTGCTGACCGTCTCCGACGAGCACGAGCAGGAAGTGACCCGCGAGCTTCCGCCCGGCTATGACCCGGCCACGACCCTGGACGACTGGGGCAAGGCTGGCGTCGAGCGCGTCACCGACTACACCTACATCACGGTCAACGGCGAGACGCCGATGGTGGCTGGGAAGTGGGTGTTCGTGGCAACGCTCGACCACGAGGCGGACGAGGGCGCTGACGAGAGCGTAGGCATCCGCCGGGCTCCGATCGGAGCGTTCACGGTGGCCCGGATCGGCCAGGAGGCGGCGGATGCCGTCGAGAAGGCCGACCTGACCGACTACCGTCACGCTCGCGCCGACTGCGATCACTGCGGCTGGAACCGCCGCCGGAAGCAGACCTACGTGCTCTACGAGACGGCCACTGGCGAGCTTCGCCAGATTGGCTCGACCTGCTTGCGCGACTACACCGGGGCCAACAACCCCGAGCGCGTCGCGGCCTGGGCCGAGTGGCTTGAGGGCCTGTACGGCGACCTGGGCGGCGGCGAGTACGACGAGGACGCCGGTGGTGGCGGCGGTCGCATCGCGATGCGCCAGCGGGACTTCCTCGCGAACGTCGTCGCGGTGATGCACGAGAACGGGTGGGTGCCGCGCTGGTCCCGCTCGGACTACGGCGACAGCGAGCGCAACTACAACGCCACCGCCGACGTGGCCGAGTCGAACTACTTCGAGCGCAAGCCGAAGTTCAAGGTCCCCGTCACCGACGAGGATTACGCCGAGGCCGACGCCGCGCTTGAGTGGGTTCGCGAGGATCTGGCCGAGCGTGACGACCTGGACGAGTTCCAGCACAACCTCGTGACCTACACCCGCTCCGACTACGTGCCGAAGAAGGGCTCCGGATTCGTGGCCTACACGATCATGGCCCGGCGGCGCGAGATCGAGGGGTTCATCAAGAAGGAGCGCGCCGAGAAGGTCAAGGCGACCAGCGAGTGGTTCGGTGAGGTGAAGTCCCGAGTGAAGGGCCTGACGTTCACTGTGACTTTCACCCGCGAGTTCGAGTCCCGCTTCGGTGTCACCACGCTGACGAAGGGGATCACTCCGGAGGGGAACTTGATCACCTGGTTCGGAGCCGGTGGCCTTGAGCAGGGCAAGACCTACACGATGGCCGCGACGATCAAGTCGCACGACCTGGACAAGTACGCGGACAACGCGAAGACCACGGTTATCACCCGCCCCGCGAAGATCGAGGAGATCGACACCGAGAACGGCGAGGAGGCGGGCGAGATGGAGGTGACCGCTACCGCCGCCGAGCGCGAAACCGCGCGCCTGAAGCGGCTCGACCCGAAGGACGTGGACGAGCACCTGGACAGCGCGATCGCCTCCTACAACGACCTGACCAACACGATGGAGCGAGGCGTCAGCGGGTCCTGGGAGCGCGAGTACTACGCCGACCAGGAGCAGCGGCTGAAGCGGCTGATCCACCGGTTGGAGAACGACCAGCGAGCGCTGGCGGCGATGACAACACGAGAGGAGCAGTGATGGGTCCATGACCACAGCAACGGAGACCATCACGGTGGGTCGAGTGACCTACACCGTGACCAGAACAGGAGAGGAGAACGTGCCGTACGAGCTTCACGGTCCCCGTGGCGCGCACTACGGGCTGCTGCGCAACGTGCCCCGGCCCGAGCTTCTCTTCATGATCAACCTGAGGGGACCGCTCTCGCGGGGGACGCCCGACTACTGGTTCACCGACCGGTCGGGCAGATTGGAGTTCCTGCGATGAGCGCCGAGGAGTTCAGGATGGGGCCGGATCTCCTGAACGAGATCCTGGCCGAGGCCGAGGTGACCGGGATGCGCTTCACGAAGAAGCGCCGAGGGCCGCTGCGGCTCGACACAGACCTGCCCACCGCCGAGGTGATCGACAAGCTCGTGAGCGGGATGAGCCTGCTGTACGCAAAGCTGCTTGAGGCCCGCCGGGGCCAGGACGAGCAGGCGGCGTACGCCGTGACGTTCCAGGCGGTGCCGCCGCCGTTGATGCGCGTGGCGTTCACTCGCCACGCCAGCGTGCCGTCCGCCTGAAGCTCGGGGAAGTTCCCGACGACGGCAACGTCGAGCGTAATTGGCGCGACCGAGTAGCCGCCTGAGACGAGCTTCGTCCCAGACGGGCAGACGGCAAGCTCGGTCTTGTTCGCCTGCGGACTGTTGACCGAGACCGAGGTGGCGACGGTAATGTTCGCCACGCCGGACGGGCCTTGCAGTCCCTGCGGTCCTGGCGGGCCTTGGGGTCCGGCAGGGCCTGTAGCTCCCTGTGCGCCCGTCTGGCCGGTCGGCCCGATGGGGCCTGCCGGTCCTACTGCCCCATCCGCCCCAGTGGCCCCAGTGGCCCCCTGCGCGCCCGTGGCTCCCGTTGCGCCGGTTGGGCCGGGGTCGCCCTGAGCGCCGGTTGCGCCGACCGCGCCCGCCGGGCCGGGGACGGTCGAGTCCGCCCCAGTAGCCCCGGTTGCGCCGGTCGCTCCGGTCGCTCCGACAGCGCCGGTCGCTCCGACAGCGCCCTGGGCACCGACTGCCCCAGTGTCCCCTGTCGCGCCCTGTGCGCCCACCTGGCCGGTTGCGCCGACCGCGCCGGTACTCCCGGCAGGCCCCACGCTTCCGGTCGCCCCAACGTCGCCCTGCGTGCCCACAGCACCCGTCGGTCCGGGCAGCCCGGCGAACCCCTGCGCACCGGTGCTCCCCGTGTCGCCCTTCTCACCCTTCGGCCCCGGAGGGCCAGGCGGCAGAAGCGCCGGGTTCGAGCCCGGCAGACCCGGAGCGCCGTCCTTGCCGTTCGCGCCCGGCACGCCCGGCAGGCCCTGCTTGCCCTGCATGTACAGGAACATGCTGTTCGACTTGCCGTTCGCCCGGCCCGCCGAGGTGTGCGCGCTCGACGCGATGATGTTCACCGCCTTGGTCTGGTTGTGGGCAGTCCTCTGGGCCAGCAGCAGCGCAGCGCAGGTGAGCAGCGCCAGCACCCCGAGCACCAGCCACGTCCCGAGGAACCGCTTGCGCGAGTAGTTCAGCGTCTGCCGGGCGCTCGCCGCCAGGTCTTCGATCAGCTTCGCCGGGTCAGTCATCGTTCAGCCTCCTCATCAACTCGTCGCGAGCCTCGCGCAACTCGCTGCGCAGCACCTCGACCTGCCCGTCCAGGCGGGCGTTGTCCTCGCGCAGCTTGTCGCGCTCCGCACGCAGATGCTCGTTGCTCGTCCGTAGCTCCTCGTTCAGCCCGCGTAGCTCGGTGAACACAGTGTCCTGCTGGGCGAGGACCGCCGTGGTGTCCTCGCGCCGCCAGCGCAGCGCCGTGAAGATCAGCCCGGCGACACCGAGGACCCCGATCCCGAGCGTGACCAGCTGGGCGATGTCGATCACGGCGTAGACGAGCACTAGCAGGAACTTACGGCTGCCCCTGGGGTCCGCAGGAATCCGAATCAGGCGGTCGCCCGGACCGCCCGTATGCTCTGGCTGTGTCCGAGATCGAGCGGCTGCTGGAGCGCGGTGCGGTCCTCCTGGAACCGAGCCCATGCCTGCCGACCGAGTACGGCAAACGCTGGCTCGATGACACCTGGACGGAGCTTGAGCGCCACCGTGGCGTGCTGCTCGACGTAGCGAAGCTGGCCGAGTACGAGGCCCAGATGTGGGACGAGATCGAGCGGATCCTCCGCGACGAGAACGCGCTCGTGGCGGCGATCTCCTCGGGTGTCTCGCAGTACGCGATGTCGCGGATCGTGGACCACCTGAACGGCAAGACGGCGTTCACGATGCCGACGGTGAGCGCGATGGCGCTCGGGATCGGCACCGCCCCCACGTCCACCTCGACCGGCGCGCTCGGCGCGAACGAGGCGAACTACACCGGCTACGGTCGGCAGTCGATCGCGGCGGCGGGCTGGAACGCCTCGACGGCGGCGACGCCGTCCGTCGGCACGAACGCGGGCATCATCACGTTCGGCGCGTGCAGCGCCGGGACGAGCACGCTGATCGGGTTCGTGATCGCGGACTCCGCGACGGTCAACGCGGGCAACGCGATCTGGTACGGCACGCTGACCAGCACCGTCATCTCGACCACCCAGACGCCGCCGACGATCGCCGCCGGGTCGCTGGCGGTGAGCATCACCGGGACCTGAGCATGCCCAAGGTTGGGAAGGCCAAGCCGCAGTCAGAGCCTGAGCCCGAGTTCTACACGCACCCGGAGACTGGCGAGACGACGGAGATCCCCGAGGGCTCGGTCATCGCCCGCAACGCCGACGGCGAGATCATGTACTGGTCGAACCCGTCCGCGATCCTCGAAGGCGACGTTCACCCGGATCACGTCGAGGGCTACGAGCCGAGCTTCGATCCGGAGGGTCCGACGCGGCGGGTGCTCGGGTTCATCACCAGCGAGGAGCACATGGGCCGACCGCGTAACACGGTGGCGGTCCTGGCTGAGGATCTCGCGGACGATCCGAATAGCCCGTTCGAGCGCAACGAGGACGAGACGGTTCTGAAGCATCTCGACGCGCTGGAGGACGCCGGGCTGGTCGAGCAGGACGACGGCATCTACGCCGTCACCGACGCCGGGCGCGTCGAACTGGCGAACTGAGGCCCGGTGCCTGCCGTCCCGCTTAGCGGAACGGGTCTGGTCTCCTACCCGGCGGTGGTCCTGCCAGACGCGCCAGCCGCCTACTACCGGCTGGGCGAGACCGGCGCGGTCGCCGCCGACCAGGCGGGCGGGCCGAACGGCAGCTACGGCGGGACGATCACGCAGGCGCAGCCGTCGCTGCTGCCATCCGGCGACGGCAAGTCGCTGTACGTCAACGGTGGCGGCGTCGCGATCCCGGACGCGCCCGCGAACGAGCTTGGCGCGGGCGACTTCTCGATTGAGTGCTGGGTGCGGATTCCCGGCGGTGCGGGCGGCTACCAGACGTTCGTGGACAACCCGAACCGCAACTACTCGCTGTTCTTCCAGTCCTCGTCCTACTGGTACGTCGGCGTCGGCGGGCCAGGCGGTGGCGGCTCGATCGCATATGCGGCAACCGACTGGACGACGACGCATCACGTCGTCGTCACGGTGAGCGGGTCCTCCTTCTCTACCTGGATCGACGGCGTGCAGTCCGGGCCGAACGTCACCGGCCACGGCACACAGAACAGCGCCAGCGGGTTCGCGATCGCTGAGAACCCATCCGGCGGTGGTGCCGGGCTGAGCGCCTACCTGCAGGAGTTCGCGCTCTACAACAAGGTGCTCACGCCCGCGCGGATCCAGGCGCACTACAACGCGGGGCTCGGGATCGGCGCGCCGATCACCGCCCAGGCCGGGACCAGGGCCACGGCGGTCGTCTTCGCCCCCGTCGCACAGCCGCTCACGCCGACAGCGGCGAGCGGGAGCGCCGCCAGCGCGACGATCTCCATCCCCGCTCGGCTGACACCGGTCGCCCAAGCCGCCAGCGCTGCGCAGGCCACGGTCACGACCCCGATCGCGCAGCCGCTCACCCCGGTTGCCCAGGCCGCGAGCAGCGCGACGGCGCTGGTCACCGCGAGGGTGAGCCTGACGGCGAGCGCGACCCAGGCGACCGCCGCGACGGCGTACGTGTTCGTGCCGCGCACCGTGTCCCTCCAGCTGCCGCTGGCCGTGCAGGTGTTCACGGCGGGCATGCGTGCCGACGCGGTGGACTCGACCGCGAGCGCGGCTGTGACCCCAGCCAGCGCCGCCATCGCGGTGGAGGATTCGACCGTGAGCGTGCTGGCGTTCGACACGCGGATCCTGGCGAGCGCCGAAAGCTAACTGGGGGAGGGGCTCAGCCCGCTCTTACGATGCCGGTATGGCCCAGTTCCTGACCGGCCCGTTCAAGATCAAGCGGGGCGTCACCTCACCGGCCTACCGCGTCCTGCTGCGCCAGGCGAACAAGCAGCCGGTGGACCTGAGCCAGGCCGATCACACGCACCTGGTGATGCGGCTGCGCGGCCAGTCCACGCCCACGGTGGACAGCCAGGCGGCGATCATCCAGCAGGGCGACGCCGTGACCGGCACCGATGTCGGCGTGGCCGAGTACACCTGGCAGCCGGGCGACACCGACATCGCCGGGGTCTACGACGCCGAGTTCGCGCTCTACGACATCAACGGCCAGGTCTACGCGCGAGCCCCGAGCGACGGCTACCTCGAAGTCGTGATCATGGGCAATCTCTCGGCGGAAGGCACCCTGCCCTAGCGCACGTTGTGTGCTATACTCCTGGTGGAGGGAAAAGCCCTCCATCCCCGACCGAGGAGGCCACATGAAGCTGAAGATCAAGGCGCACTTCGCCAATGGCGCGGTGCGGACGGTCGCAGCGACGACCTTCGAGGCGGCAGTCAAGAAGGCCGAGAAGTACCAGGGTGCTCTCGGTGAACTGCTCTACGTGACCGAGAAGGTCACGCGGACCCGGCCAGAAGGAGCAACGGCATGAGCGACCTGACCCGATACGAGCAATGGATGGTGCGCAGCAACCTGGGCGCGATGCGTGCGACCGGCACGACCGCTGCCCAGCAGGCAGCGATCCTCCGAGCCAACGGCTATCTCCGAGTCGCAGCGGCGGTCGAGGCGACCGGGCGCGACGAGCGCGACGACATCCTCGACGCGATCGCCGGGATCGAGCGTGATGACACATGAGCGATCTAACCCGCCATAGGACGCAGTACGGCGCGGGCAAGGTCCACCTGGTCCGACCGTGCCGCGTGCGCTTCCACGTCGTCCTCTACTGCACGGGCCGCGCCGTGTCCGGGAGCTACCCGACCGATGAGGCGGTCGAGTGCAAGGCGTGCATCAAGCGCGCCAAGCGCGAAGGAGTGGAGGCATGACGACCGAGGAGACCTGCCACTGGCTGATCCAAGTCGCCAGCGGCAACCCCGAGCCCGACTTCCCAGAGGATCTCTGGACCGAAGTCGAGTGCGGGGCCGAACTGACCATCAACGAGTACGGCTCCTGGCGGTGCGCCGCCGGGCACGAGTACGTGACCTACGACGACCCCGCGCGAGGCGCGTGGGACGCGGAGCAGGCGTTCATCGAGCGCCAGGAAGGCTGACATGGCTAGGAAGCTGTCCGAGCCCCAGATGACGATGTTGCAGGAAGCGGCCAACAGCCCGAACCTGCGCGCCCGCGCCGGGCACCGCAAGGAGCGCACGGCGCAGAAGCTGGTCGATCTCGGGCTGGGAACGATCTCGTTCTACGGCGCGCGGAGCTTCCAGATCAACAAGGCGGGGCTGGCGTTTCTGGGATGGCACGTCGGCCCGATGACCGACTGGAGCGACCGGTGAAGTACGACGACACCGCCACCGACGTGCTCACCGAGCGCCCGCCCTGCGACATCTGCAAGCAGCGTCCGGCGTACGCCGACGGCAAGACGACGATGGGGCCGTGGGCGTATATGTGCGCCCCGTGCTTCGAGACGTACGGGATCGGGCTCGGCATGGGCCGAGGCCAGCGGATCCTGATCAACCCGACCGAGGAGGACACATGAAGGGCATCCGAGCGCGGATCTTCCGCGACGACTCAAACAACGACGGCTCGAACGGCGGCATCTCCAGCTGCTGCAACGAGGTGACGATCATCGACTCGCGCCTACCCGAGCGCGACGAGCCGACCGCGCAGGCCCCGGCGGTCCGCATCGTGGAGCGCTCGTTCGGCGGCAAGCCGTACGTCCACCTGGAGCCGATCGACCGGCCCGAGGGCAAGCTCGGCCCGATGATGGGCGGCAACTACGTCGGCGGCTACGGCGAGCTTCGCGAGTTCGCCAACGGCGGCGCGATCCCGCTCCACGACCGGTTCGAGACGCAGGCCGAGTACGACCGGTACAGCGCATGACCAGCGAGTCGCCACGCGGCGCGCTCGCCGGGCGCATCGCTGACTTCGTGGACGAGCACGGGCTCGCTCAGGTGTTCGGCGGACGGCAGGATCTGCGCAAGTCCGGGCGCTACTACAGCGTCATGCTGTCGATCGCCCGCTACCTGGACGGGTTCATCCGCGTGTACGGGCCGAAGTTCATCCTGATCCAGCTGCAGGGGCCTGCCGTCGGCGGTAGGTGGGAGGGCGTCTACGAGTCCGAGGAAAACGCGCTGACGTTCCTGAAGGCCCTGCTGGTGGACCACGACGAGGACGCCGCCTACGCCGTGCCAACCAAAGCGCCGAAGTCCTAACCAGCGCGCTTAGCCTGGCCTGGCCCCGTTCGCAGCGCTTTCCTCTCTCCGAGGCTGCGGGCGGGGCACAACAATCCATCTGGGGGAGTGCCCAGAACCGCGCTTAGTATCGGCTCACCATGAGCGTCACTGCGCCCCCAGAAGCTCCAGCCGACGCGCTCCAGCTGCGAGAGGCGATGTACGCGCTCTCGCGCGAGAGCGTCGAGTTCCCAGAAGACCTGCAAGAGGCCCGCGTCCAGCGACTCCTGGACAGCGGGCTCGACCTGGAGGAAGCGACCGCCCGCGAGGAGCAGGAACGCTCCAAGCTGGTGCCGGTCCACATCCTGCGCCCGTGCCTCGGCAAGGGCCGTGGCCGTCACATCTACGAGGCGGACATGCTGCAGGAGAACGCCCACAAGTTTGCGGGCTGGCGGCAGTTCATCGACCACCTCTCACCGGAAGCCCGGCGCGCTGCGAAGGGCCTGCCCCGCTCGATCCGAGATCTCGGCGGGCGGATCGTGGAGAGCTACTGGGACGGCAACGTCCCGGCGGACGACAAGAAGAAGTACGGCCAGGGAGCGGTCGTCGGCTGGTCGTTGCCGACGCCGTTCATCCGCGAACTGGCCGAGAACGATCCCGAGCTTGTCGAGTGCTCGATCTCCGCGAACGCCACCGGCGTGCAGCCGCGCATGGTGGACGGCAAGCGGGCCTGGCTGGTCGAGGGCATCGAGGACCGTGGAAGCGTTGACTGGGTGACCGAGGCGGGCGCTGGTGGCCGCGTCGTCGCGTTGATGGAGTCTGCCTACGAGGAGGACGGGATGGGACTGCTGGAGTCGATGACCGACGAGGAGTTCATCGCCTACGTCGAAGAAGTCCGGCCCCACCTGCTCACCGAGCAAGGCGACGGTGACGCGGAGGACGAGGCGGATCAGGGCGACGACGAGCTTGAGGAGATGGTGGCGCGGATGATGAAGCGCAACCCCAAGCTCACCCGCGCCCAGGCCGAGGCGATGGCGAAGAAGGCGCTCGCGAAGTCGAGCCAGGAAGCGGCGGAAGCCGACGACACAGAGGAGACAGACATGGGTGCGATCACCCCAGAGGCGCTCCAGGAAGCTCTCCAGTCCGAGGACTTCCAGAGCGTGCTCGGCCCGATCATTGACGACCGGGTCAAGACTCTCGTTGAGTCGGCGGTGGCCGACGAGCGTGAGTTGATCCGCGCGGAGGCGCGAGCCGACGCCGACCGGCAGCTGGAACTGCGCGACATGCGCGACGCGGCTCACCGGCAGATCACCGAGGCCAAGCTCCCGGACGCGTTCGCGAACCGGGCCAAGTCTCAGTTCCAGCTGACGGAGACGGGGCCGACGCCGGGGCTCGACGTGGTGGACGACGTTGACGACGACGGCAACGTCACCAAGAAGGCGTCCGAGAAGCTGAGCGAGGCGGTCACCGCCGCCATCCAGGATCAGCGCGAGCTTCTCGCGGCGGCGAACCCGACAGCGGTTCGCGGCCAGGGACCTGGCACTCCCGCCAAGCGCGGCGAGGGTGACGACGAGCCGAAGAAGGGCGAGGGAACGCTCTACGGCGCGCTCCTCCAGGAAGCAGGGGTCGATCCCTCCACGGCGTGGGACGACTGAGGCCCACGGTAGGCAGAAAGGAGCAGGCAAATGCCGTATAACCGCCCAGGCCCAGGCGTCTACGTCACCAACGGCGGCACCGCGATCGCGCACGGCTCGCCGCAGGTGAACGCGGGCTTTGTCGGCGTCGCCGTCAAGCAGGCCCCTCGCCAGTGGCAGGACAGCTACGCGATCCAGGGGACGATCGACGCCAGCGAGGCGTACTTCCTGATCACGAAGGGCGTGGTCCAGGTCCCGAACACCGGGATCACGGCCAACGTGAAGGGCGACCCGATCTACATCACGCCCGCCAGCGTGCTGACCGCCACCTCGGCGGGCAACTCGAAGTTCGGGCGGGTCGTGGAGGTGGCCGGTGCCCGAGGCACGCCGCCGAACAAGGTCAGGATCGACCTGGACCTGAAGGACAGCTTCTAAGCCGGTGACGTTCCCGCTCCGGTTCCCCATCCGGAGCGGGTCGGCCTTCGGGCAACATCATGCGCTAAGCGCCCAGGGGGATCGAAGTCAATCGGACTGAGGAGTAGCAAATGCACGGCAACCCCTACGGTGCCTTCGGCAGGCCGATCCGCCTGCTTGAGGCGTACCGCGAGTGGCGCGACGAGCGGATGCTGGAGGAGGCCGACTCCAAGGCCGACTTCGCATCCTTCCTGTACGGACCCGTTCGCCAGTCGATGTGGCACGGCTACAGCCGCGCCCAGGCGCAGTACCAGCGCTACACCCGCGAGGAGTCCGCGCCGGACTTCCGCGATCGGCGTCTGCGTGGCCTGAACGGCCTGCTCGGGATCGGCTACGTGGGCGACCACGGGCACTACCCCGGACTGGCCCGGACGGACCGCCCGCCCGCCCACCTCTCGGTGGACACCTACGGCGGCATGTACTCGATCACCCGCCAGGCGATCATCAACGACGACTCGAACGAACTGCTGAACCGCAACCCGGCGGACATGGGCTACGCGGCTGGCGTGTTCATCCTGCAGACGGTCATCGCGATGATCCAGAACCCGCCGAACGCGGGCGACGGCAACGCGTTCTACTCGGTCGCCGGGACCGGGCGCGGCAACCAGGTCGTCTCGCCGCTGTCGGAGGACAGCCTGGTGGATGCGATCGGGTTCATGGAGTCCCTGCTGGACGATGACGGTCGGCAGATCGTGGTCACGCCGCAGCTGCTGGTCGTCAAGAACGCCCGGATGCAGATGATCGCCCAGCGGATCCTGAACTCGACCCAGACCGGGACCAACGTGACGTGGACCGGCGCTGCCGGTGTCGGCTCGCAGGTCATGGACAAGGGCACGATCAACCCGCTCGCCGGGGTCCTCCCCGCCGACGGCGTGATCCGCGACCCGTGGTTCTCGGACGCCAACGACTGGTACCTGTTCGCGGACCCGAACGACGTGCCAGCGTTCGCCGTGGGGTTCCTGAACGGGCAGTCCGAGCCGCAGGTGATGCTGAAGGATCCGCTCGTGCGGATGGCGCTCGGGGCGGGGACGGACCCGTACTCGTTCGAGCTTGACGCCGTCGAGTTCAAGGTCCGCAGTGACTTCGGCGTCGCGCCGGTCGATCCTCGTGGGGCGTACCGCTCGATCGTGCCTTGACTCTCCCTCTCTCCGGGAAATGAGCCGGGCGGCGGCGGTCTTCGGACCGCCGTCGCTCGTTTGTGGCACCCCCCGTGCGCGCGGGTAGTCTCAGAACACACCCCAGACGAGGAGGACGCATGCCACGCGGTAACGATGCAGCCGCCGCTGCTGAGGAGTTCAAGGCCAAGGTCGGCGCGGATCCCAACGCCGAGGACATGATCAAGCTCACGGCTGAGCGCTGGCCGCGCGAGCTTCTCACGGCGAACAACCACAGCGTGGACGAGGAAGCCACCAGCGACGCTGACGACGACGCCGTCCAGGGCCTGGTCGGTGACCGGCACGTCCTCGGCTACGCGGTGCGCGGCCCGTTTGTCACGGTCGTCTCCGAGGACGACTCAGGCTTCACGGTCAAGCAGGCGTTCCCGTTCGAGGGGCGCGAGAAGGAGGCCGAGCGCTTCATGGAGCCCGCCGCCGAGGACGCCGAGGCGGCTGACGCAGAGGCTCAGGCCGAGGCCGAGAAGGCGCACGCCGAGGCGACCAAGGCAGCCGAGGCTGAGGCCAAGGCCGAGGAGAAGAAGGCCGCTCCTGCCGCTGCCGCTAAGAAGTGAGCGTCACCCCGGCGGTCCTGCCGCCAACTGTCGATGACCTGAAGTCGTGGAGCCGGGTGGACTTCTCGTCCCTCGATGATCCGTTCACCGACGACGACCTGCAGAACCTGCTCAACCGCACCTGCGCGTACCTCACGTCGGTCACCGGGCGTCCGATGGACAGCACGATGCCGACGAACCTGGTGCCGATCGCCCAGGACGCGATCCAGCTGCGCGTGGAGCAGATCGGGTTCCAGGAGCAGACGGACTACGTCGAGACATCCAGCGACGATCTGATCCAGTCCTTCTCGGCAGGCGGCTACTCCGAGACGCGCAAGGAGCCCGGTCGCCTGCGCTACACCGGCGCGACGACCGGCATCCCGGCGATCAACGACAACAGTGCCCTGAACATGGACATCTGGCTGCTGATGACGCCCGAGATGCAGGACTACTGGCGCTACATCATCCAGGGCACGGGTGGCCCAAGCTTCGAGGTCACCGAGGCCGATTGGGGCAACTACGACGGGCTGTATCCGTACTCCTACGGCGTCGGTGCGTTCCGGAGCGGGGTGGTGGACGCGTCGGTCTGGGGCGCATGATGTGTGCGATTCAGGCATTCCCCGAGGAATGGGCGGAATGAGTGTCGCTGAACGCCGCACTGGTGGACAGGGCACGGCGCATCGTTGACACTCCGCTGCCCGAGAAGGTCGAGGGAACGACCCAGTTCACGACCCTGCGCTACCCGTGGTTCAAGTGCCGGATCACGATGCAGGCAGCACCCGAGTCCGACGATCCGCAGGCCGGGCGCAGACGCGTGCCGCACCCGGCGCAGCTGCTGTGCGGGGTCAAGGATGTGGACGGCAACGTGCTCCAGATCAACTCGGACGATCGGCTGGAGATCGACTCGAAGCAGCTGGGGCAGTGGATCTACGAGATCACCTCGGACGGCGAGCCGATCCGGAAGAAGAAGAAGCTGATCGGCTGGCAGGCGAACCTCACGCGCGTCGAGGAGCATCCGTTCGAGCCGGTGGAGCCGTAGATGGCAATCGGGGGCGGGCGCTACGAGGTGAAGTACTACGGGCCGGATCTGACGAAGATCGCGGATCCGGCCCCGGTTCAGCGAGCCATGCGCCGGATGGCCGACCGGGGCGGCGACGCGCTGCACGAGTTCACCGCGATGTTCACGCCGGTCAGGACCGGCAACCTGGCGACCAGCTGGTATCGCGAGCCGACGCAGCGCGTGCAGCACGGCACCGAGGAGGCGCTGGAGTCACGAATCGCGACGGACGTTGACTACGCGCCGTACGTCAACTACGGGACGGGCCTGTGGGGACCGGAGCACCGCAAGTACCTGATCGAGCCGCACCCCCCCAACCAGCTGCTGTCGTGGATTGACCCGCACACGGGGATGCGGATGTACGCCCGTCGCGTCTGGCATCCGGGCTCGCCGGGCGAGCACATGGTCGAGAAGGCTGCCGTGTTCGTGGAGAGCACGCTTCACGAGATCGAGGCGGGGGAGCTTGAGCAGTGGAAGCTCGACACTGAGCGAGTGATCGAGGAGTCGATGATCGGGATCGCGTGGCCCAAGCTATGAGCAGCCTGGACGTTGGCCGCGCCGCCACTGATGCGCTTCGCTCGCTGAAGCGCTACGTCGCGATCGCGCTCGGGGACAGCTGGGAGGTGCGCCTGTCGCGCGAGGAGGGCGCGTTCGAGCGCCCGTTCGCCCGCGTGTGGCAGGTCGCTGGGACGACCTACCCGCTGACGGGCGGCAAGTGGCTGGCGGACCTGGTGCAGCCGTTCGTGATCTCGGCCTACCCACCGCGCGGCGCTACCTCCGACGATGCCCTGCTCTCGGCGCAGGCGGTGGAGGATACGCTCTACCGGGCGTTCCGCGTCGGCGTGGGGGACGGCAAGCCGCAACGCGTGCCGCTGTGCAACTACACCGGCGTCGCGATGACCGATCCGGGCGTATGGAACCCGCCGGTGTACATGCGCGTGGACAACCTCTCCACGCAGCCGTTCCCCGACCCGGATGACAACAAGCTGTGGACGGTTGTCTGCGACGTGCGCCTGAAGTGGCGCAGGCTCGCCGCGACGATCCCGGACAGCCCCGGTCTCAGCAGCGTCACGGTCACCGTCCAGCAGCCCTGATCCATCTGTGGGGGGCCGCAGATCCGGACTTAGACTCGGCGGCAGCCCGTCTGTGGGCAACACAGAGAGGAGCAACCGGTGGCGGAATCAAGCAGGACGAGCAAGGCAGCCGCAGCGAAGGCCGAAGACGATGCGCCACAGGCTGCCCAGATGAGCGTCGGCGCTGAGGAGACCGGTCCGCCGTCGTCTCTTCCCGTCGCGCAGCTGATCGAGAACAGTGGCCCACTTCTCGGTCAGCCCCCCTGGGTCGTTGGACCCGCGCTGGCCGACCGTCAGCCCGACGAGGAGCTAACGATCGACTTCGCGAAGGGCGTTGTGCAGGAGTGGCTCGACAGGCCGGTCGAGGTCGATCCGGCGACACAGGAGGCGTAAGAGATGCCGGGGATCTTCTCGAAGTCGGCGCGGCCCCCACGTCCTGGGGCGTACTTCAACTGGGCCGCGACGCCGGTCACGACCGTTCTGCCGTCGATCGGCTCGGTCGTGCTGCTGGCGATCGTTCACGACTGGGGTCCGGACGAGGTGATCGTCCCGACCGTCTCGCTCGCGGACTTCCAGGCGAAGTTCGGCCCGACGCAGAGCGCGGGCTACAAGGCGGTCATGCAGTGCTTCGAGGGTGAGGCGTACGCCGGTCGAGGCGGCGCGGGCACCGTGCTCGTGTACCGCATGACGGGCTCGGCAGCGGTGAAGGCGACGGTCTCGGTCCAGAACACCACGCCCGCCGCGTGCCTCACGCTGACCGCGAAGTACCAGGGCAGCTACGGCAACAGCCTGGGCTTCCGCAACATCGCTGACCCGGTAGTCGGAGCCAACAACATCCTGCAGATCACGCTGGGCGGGACGGTCGTGGAGTCCTACTCGTACGTGAAGACCGACATCACCGGGCTCGCGGCGCAGATCAACGCGCAGTCGCAGTGGGTGACCGGCGCGATGCTGATCACCGGCGTGGCAGTCGCGGCGGCGAGCACGAGCACGCCGCCGACGGCGCTCGCCACCGGCAACGACGGCTCGACGCTCGTCGGCGCGGACTGGTCGCTGATGACCACGAACTGCTCCTCGGCGCGCTTCTCGCTGTTCTCCCCCTACGACCTGACCGACTCGACCATCCTCCAGTCGATCCAGGTCTGGGTGGCGAACATGAACGTCAACGGCAAGCGGTTCATGGCCGTGGTCGGTGGCGCGCTGAACGAGACTGCGTCGGCGGCGGTCACGCGCTCGACGGCGCTCCAGACCGTGCAGTCCGGCGCGTCGATCTCGGGTGCCGAGGACTTCATCAACCTGGGCGTCGGCTCGGTGCAGGACTCCGCGCTCGGCGTGCTGTCCACCTCGCAGCTGGCTCCGAGGGTCGCCGGGATCCTGGCGGCGCGCGGCGAGTCGATGAGCCTGACGTTCGCCCGGCTGGCCGGGGTGACGCCGCTGATCCTGCCGGACGACCCGTCAGTGCTGCAGTGCTTCAACGGCGGGGTGGTGTGCCTCGGCCAGGACTCCAACCCGGACGCGCCGGTGCGCGTCGAGAAGGGTCTGACGGCGTATATCGGCGGCGACACGACCAAGCCGTACCTGATCTACCGCAACCCCAAGTTCCTGCGGACGATGCAGGGCATCGAGTTGGACATCACCGACTGGGCGACGAACAACGCGATCGGCCTGCTCCAGGTCAACGATGCGACCCGTGCGCTGGTCGTCGGCCACGCGCACGAGGTGATCCAGGCGCGTGCCGACCGGGGCGTGATCCAGGACGGGTTCACCGTCGGCACCGACCCGAGCCCGCCGCCGTCCGACATGGACGAGTTCGTGGCGCTGCTCTACGGCATTGCCTTCGGGCGCTCCGTCGAGCAGGTCTTCAACACCGTCTTTATCTCTTGACGTGAGCTAAGGAAGGAGGTGTAACCAATGGCTGAAGTCGGATCATCGGAGGGGCTCTACAGGTTCAGCGGCATGTACGGCTACGTGATCATGGATGGTCACGTCCGCGCGGAGATCACGAACGTCACGGCGACGATCACGATCGCGAAGATCGAGATGCCGCTGGTCGGCGCGACCCGGATGGGGATCAAGCCGGGACGGGAGACGCGCGAGGGCACGTTCAACGTCCAGAAGGTGGACACGCACTGGGAGAAGTACATCTACGGCTACCTCTCGCAGTCGCTCGCCGCACGCCGGGCAGCGCGCGGCACCCAGGCGGGCATGATGCGCTCGTTCGCGATGCAGGTGTGGCTGGACGACCCGGACGCGCTCGGCTTCGAGGTCTGGCAGTTCAACGGCTGCCTGATCTGGGACCTGCCGCTCGGGTTCAACATCACCGACGACGTGATCGACAAGTCCTTCAGCTTCGGCTGGGAGACCGAGCGTCCGCTGGAGACGTTCGAGATCATCCAGGGCCAGACCAACCCGGTCACGGGCCAGCCCGCGACGACAATCCTCGACTCGCTGTCGTGATCATCGACTACGAGCGAGCGTGGGTCGAGATGAAGACCCACTTGCTGTCCAAGAACAGTCACGGCCAGCGAGATCTCCTGACGCAGATGGCGCGCATCGAGATCGACTGCCGTGTCCCCGAGGAGGAACGGGCCTACGACCCGACTCCCGCCCCGACGCATAGCAGGCCCGCTGACCGGCCACTCCGCGAGGTGACGGCTCATGGCTGACCCCATGTCACGAGGAGTGCCCGATGCCAGAAGCACCGCCCGCTGTCAACGACGGGGCACCGCCGCCCGCCCCTACGACGCGGCATAAGCGCGAGCAGGCAGGCCCGCTGCCGCCACCGACGGCCCTGAGGGGCCGCGAGGATCAGCCCGAGCGCACCACCGAGGAGGTGCTCGACGCGCTCGCGAGCGACAAGCCGATCACGCAGGCCGAGACGCAGTCCGCCACCGACTGGTTCCTCTCCGAGGAGCCCGAGGAGGACGGGGAGCAGACGCACGCCATCGACCTGAACGTCGGCGTGGGCGACGAGCAGCACTGGATCCAGTGGGTGATCCGCCCGGTGGACTCCGACGACCTGCGCCGGATCAACCGCCAGACGCTGGCGCTGCGCCGCCGGGGACGCCAGGACGATCTCGCGATCGACCAGCTGGGGAACCTGAAGGTGATCGTCGCGGGCTCGGTCGATCCGGACATCCAGACGATTGCGGAGCAGAGGGGCAAGGCCCCCGAGGCGCTCGTGCTGCAGCGGTTCAAGAAGAAGCCGGGCCTGATCACGCAGCTGGCGACGCAGATCATGGCCCTGTCGGGGTTCGATGACGAGGACGTGCGCGACGCGCTGAGCGCAAAAAACTGATCAAGGCCGGGGGCGAGGCGCAGTTCCTGTTCCTGGCCTGGCGCTACGGAGGCGAAGATCCCTACCGGCTCTACAACGGTCTGGACGCGGACTACCGCCCGCTCGGGCACCCGGAGATGGACGCCCATCCGCCGACGTACCCGTCGCGGCTGCGCTACTTCCTCTACGGCTGCGGGCTCATGGCGCTGGAGAACGAGACGAAGCTCGCCGGGGGTAAGGGCAGCGGGCGAGTCGCGAGGGCGATGGGGTAGCTGATGGCCGTCTCGCTCGAAGCTGCGTTCGTCCTGATCGACAAGGCGAGCGGCCCGCTGAAGGAGATCCGCCGCCAGGCGAAGCTGACCGACCAGGCGCTGCGCGGCACGAGCACCACGAGCGGCGGCGCGGCGGGCTGGTCACGCCAGTTCACGACGGCGGGCACCGCCATCGGCAACTACACCAAGCAGGTCAAGGAGGCCGGGAAGGAGACGAAGAAGACCGCCGTCGAGGCCGACAACTTCGCCAGGCGGGTCAAGACCGCGTGGAAGGAGCTACAGAACTGGGGCAAGACGTTCGGCTCGGTCCACCCCGTGCTGACCAAGTTCGCGGCGGGGCTCGGTGGTGCGGTCGGCGGGCTGCAGGGCATGGCGGGTGCGTTCAAGCCGGTGATCTGGGCCGCGCTCGCGGCAGCCCCGGTGATCGTCGGGCTGGCCGGTGCGGTCGGCGCGCTCGTTGCGTCCCTGGGCGCTGCCGTCGGCGGCGGCGCGCTGCTCGGGGCCGGGCTGCTCGGGTCGTTCGCCGTCGGGCTTGGGTCGGTCGTCGCCGTGGCGAAACCGGCGATCACCCAGCTGCAGAACTACGAGAAGGCGACCAAGGCACTGAACACGGCGATGGCGTCCGGCAACAAGACGCAGATCGCCGCCAAGCAGAAGCAGCTGGACGCACTTGCCAAAGCGCACCCCGGTGTAGCTCAGCTGTCGCAGAACCTGGACGCGTTCAAGAAATCGTGGGACAAGGCGACCAGGCCCGGCCAGGCGAGCTTCTTCAAGCTCGCCGCCGACGGGCTCGGGTCGCTGCGCAAGATGCTCCCGACGCTTGCGGGCGAGGTGAACAAGAACACCTCGGCGCTTGAGAGGAACTTCCGCAAGATCCTCGCGCCGTTCATCGAGGGTCGCCGGTTCCAGGGGACGATCGCCGGGCTCGGGTCGGTGTTCCGCCACAACCTGCCGGGGATGATGACCGGGGTCGTGAACATCCTGAAGGCGCTCGGGAACATCCTGAAGGAGATCGCCCCGACGCTCGACAAGACGGGCGGGCTGTTCGCGAAGCTGACCGGCAACTTCGAGCAGTGGACGCGGAGTAAGACGGGCAAGAGCCGGATCCACGAGATGACCGAGGCGTTCAAGGAGTGGGGGCGGCTCCTCGGCCAGGTCGCCCGGCTGATCGGCGCGGTGATGGGCCAGGGCATCAAGCCGGGCACGAGCGAGATCGGCAAGTGGGCGGACAAGATCGGCAAGCTCGCGGACTCGCTCCGGGGCGGCGGCAAGCAGAAGTCGATCGCGGACTTCTTCCAGAAGGGGATCGACACGGCCAACAACCTGTGGCCGGTGCTGAAGAACCTCGCGACGGCGCTGATGGGGATCTACAACGTGTGGAAGCCGCTGGGCAGCGTCGTGCAGACCGTCCTGAAGGCGTTCCCGCCGGGCGTCGTCGGCGCGCTGTCGCTCGCGTACGTCGGTCTGAAGGGCGGCATCGGCGCGGCCAAGGGGTTCAAGGGCGTCGCGAGCTTCTTCGGCAAGGACCGCGACGGCTCCTCGGAGCGCAAGTCGCTGTACGTGATCGTCACCAACATGTTCAGGGGCGGCGGCAGCGGCGCTGGCGGATCCAGCTGGCCGGGCGGCGGCAGCAAGTGGGAGAAGGACGCAATGAAGGCCGAGGAGCGCGCCGCCGGGAAGGGCGGGTTCTTCGGGCGCTTCTTCCGGGGCAAGGGCGGCGTCCGAGGCAAGCTCGGCGGTCTGATCGGCTTTGGTGAGACGGCAGCCGAGGACACCCGCCTGGTGGGCGGGCTCGGCAAGGTCTCCGGGTTCGGCGGCAGGTTCCTGGACCGGATCAAGGGTCACTTCGGGATCGGCGGGGCGAAGCTCGAAGAGGACGTGGGCAAGAGCTTCCTGTCCCGGATATTCAGGGGCGGCGGCGTTCGCGGGTTCGGCGGGCTGACCGGCGGGCTGAGCGGCATGGCTGCGATGATGGCGCTGCCCGTCGCGGAGAAGTTCATCCCGAAGGCGCTGCGCGACAGCCCGGTCGGCAAGATCGGCGGCAGGCTGTTCGGCGGGTTCCTGCAGGGCGGCACGGCGGGTCTCGCGATCACCGGCGCGAACATGCTGCTGCCGTCCTCGATCACGCAGTCCGGGATCGGGCGGACGGCCACGAGGATCGGGATGGGCGCGGCGACCGGCGCGACGTTCGGGAGCATGTTCGGCCCGCTCGGGACCGGCATCGGAGCGCTCGCTGGCGGCGGGCTCGCGGCAGCTGCGCCGCTGCTGAAGCACGTTCCGGTGCTCGGCGCGATCGCCGGGTTCTTCGGCGGCGGCGGCGGTCCGAGCGACGCGCAGAAGAAGTCCGAGGCGGGGATGCAGAGCTTCCAGAACCGGATCAAGGATCTGAAGGGCAACCTGGACAAGCTCTCCCCCAAGCAGCTGATGGCGCTCAAGGACTGGGCGTTCAAGCTCGCGTCGGACCCGAACCTCAAGAAGTACAAGGACTGGCTCGTCTCGACCGGCGACCAGCTGCAGGATCCGAGCAAGGGGCTCAGGGGCGCGCTCGCGAAGGTCCAGCCCGCGTTCCAGGCGACCGCGTCCGTCGCTGGGCAGAGCCTCCAGGCGATCCAGTCCGTCGCCAAGAGCACCACCGCGCAGATCCAGGCGACGCTGCCTTCGGGCTCGGCGGCAGCGACGCTGGCGCTGTCCCAGAACTACCAGCAGGCCGCTGCCGACGTGCAAACGTCGATGCAGAACGGCGTCGTGGCGAACACGGCGGCTGGTATTGCGGCGGTGAACGGCTTGATGGCGAAGGCGTTCCAGCAACTCGGGTTCACTGGTCCGCAGTCGAAGAACCTCGCCGGGATGCTGGCGAAGGGTGGTTCCGCTGGGGCAGCCGCCCAGAACGTGCTGAACGTTGCACAGGCTGGCAAGGCTCAGGCAGCCACCGGCCAGGGCGGCGCGGCGGCGGGCGTCTCCACGAGCCAGTTCCTCTCGGCGGCAACCACGTCCTACGCGGCCCTGCCCGGCAAGCATGCGGCGGGCGGACGCCTGCCCGGCCCGGCGATGGGGGATCACATCCCGCTGTACGGCAAGGGCGGCGGGCTGCTCGGGATCGCGGACGGCGGCGAACTGGTCGTCAACAAGCACACCGAGAACCGCGTCAACGCGAAGCTCGCCGCGTTTGGCACCACGCTCGGACGCGAGGTCTCGAACGAGACCAGGCCGCACAGCCGGGCGTTTTACCAGGGCGGTCGCATCCCGACGTTCCAGACGGGTGGCGTCACCGGCGAGGTGGACGCGTTCTTCAGCGCCGCCGGGTTCAACAAGATCGCGATCGCCGGGATCCTCGGCAACGCCATGCAGGAGTCCGGCCTGAACCCGAACACGGCGGGCGGCGGCATGTGGCAGCAGATCTCCAACTTCGGCCAGGGCACCGGCGGCTCGCTCCAGGCCCAGATGGTCAAGATGCTCTCGCAGATCGGCGGGCTCCGCGCCGCGCTGAACTCGGCGTCGAGCCCCGGCGCGGCGGCGACGATCTTCGAGCAGGGCTTCGAGAAGGCGGGCATCCCCGCGCTTGCGAACCGCATCAAGTACGCCAACGAGGCGTACTCCGGACAGCTGGGCGGCACGATCACCGGCGGCACCGGCGGGGCGGCAGCTGGTCTCGCGCCGATCTCGATCCCGGTCATCATCGCGCCGCAGGTCGGCGGCGCTGGGGCCACGCAGGCGCTCGGCCAGACGAACGTCAACGCGTACACGGGCGTGGCGAACGCGATCGTCCAGGCGGCGGGGGCGCAGATCAACGCCACTCGCGCAGCCACGATCACCGGTGGTGGCGGCGGCGCAGGCCCGTCGTTCGTCGCGGCGGGAGGCCCCACCCCGCCGCAGGTCCAGTACGCGCTGCAGGCCGCGAACGCGCTCGCTGACCGCCACCCGCCGTACGGCCACCAGGGCGCTGGCTGGGGGCTCGGTGCCTACGACTGCTCGTCGTACGTGAGCACGGTCATGGACGCGGCGGGGATCTGGCCGAAGTGGGCGTACTACACGGCGGCGCAGCCGATCAACCAGCACACCGATCCGGGGCCGGGCCAGTACATCACGATCGGCACCTGGGGCACGTCCGGCCAGCAGGCCCACACGATGATGTCGATCATGGGGAACTATTTCGAGTCGGGTGGTGGAGATGGAGGCCCGCACCGTGACTCCGGGTGGTCGCAGAAGTTCGACCAGTACCGCCATCCGCACGGCTACGCCACTGGCGGTCTGCTCGGAAAGAACCGCGCGGGCTCGCGCCGCAACCTGTTCCTGAACAAGAACCCAGGGCGCGGTCGGCCCGGCTACCAGCCGACGCAGGCCGAGGCCGCTGAGATCCAGCGCAACCAGGCGGCGATCAAGATGCAGTTCGCCAAGGAGCACGGCTACGGGCTCGGTGGCTACATCCCGTGGTTCGCCGGTGGCGGCGACTTCGTGGCGCGGCGTCCGACCGTGATCGGCGTGGGCGACCGGCCCGGCGGCGAGCGGGTCACCGTGTCACCGACCACCGGACCCGGCTCGCTCGGCGGTCACCCGCTGCACGTCGAGATCCACCACATCGAGGTGAACCGCGAGGGTGACATCCAGAAGATCGTGGACCGCGAGCTTCAGCTGCTCGCGGCGGGAATCGAGAACAGGCTCTGATGGCGGACGGGCTGAAGATCACGCTGTCCGGTCTCGGTAACGGGCTGACCGTGGACAAGAACGGTCGGGCGCTCCTGCCCAAGCCGTTCGTGTTCCAGTGCTCGCCGCTGGAGCAGTACGCGATCCAGTACCAGATGAACATGGGCATGTACGACACGATCGACAACGACCAGTTCATGCGCCGGGGCTCGCGCCAGCTGGACACCTGGTCGTTCGACACGCTTGCGATGTATCTAGGTGTCGATCCTCATCCGGACGGGGTCCTGCGCTCGGTGGACCAGATGAAGCTGGTCACCGACGGGCACTACCAGCCGTCGTGGGTGCCGCACCCGACGCGCGAGCCGTCCGGCACCCAGTACCACCGGCCCGAGTGGTACCGGGATCAGCTGGAGAAGCTGCTCGACGCGGGCTCGCCGTTCCAGTATGTCGCGGCGTTCATGCACTCGACCACGATCCACCGCACCCCGGCGGTGCTGACCGCGTTCCAGGAGATCCACAAGCACGGCGAGGGCGACGCGATCTACTTCGCCAGCGTGTCGTTCACCAAGTGGCGCGATCCGGGCGGCGAGTCGGACAAGCCGAAGGGCACGCACCATCTGCCGGGCCACGTCCGCTTCCGGCTCGTGCAGCCGAACAACCGCTACATCGCCTACGACCTGGCGAACAACCGCAACATCCCGACGAAGGCCCACCGGACCGGCACCACGCTGATGGACCTGTCCCGCTACTTCTACGGCGACGCGTCGCACTGGCGCAAGATCGCCCAGGTCAACCACCTGAAGGGCGGCGGTGGCAACACGCCGATCTTCAAGCACTGGTACCCGCACCGGATCTCGCGCGGCAAGCCGAACGTGACCATGACCGTCCCGAAGCTCCCCAAGCCGCCGCCGACGACGCGCACCGCCCCGGCGAAGACGAGGAAGAAGAAGTGACCACGAAGATCCCCGCCCGCCAGCGCCACGAGGAGATCAAGTTCGAGAACATGGTCATCAGCCAGGACGAGCAGACGATCTCGACGCCGGACATCTGGAAGACGCGGATCCGGGTCGTGGCCCGCACCGCCGACGGCAACATCGACATCTCGGGCATGTGCGACGGGCTGTCCTGGTCAGACCAGTCATCGGACAGCCTCGCGAACATCAACGTGCAGGCGGCGATGAGCGGCTCGATCACGCTGAAGAAGCCAGCGCTGCGCAACTACAGGAACCTGGCATCTGTGTTCTCGGCGCGAGTCGTGAAGGGCGTCGATCGCTGGGGCGCGCTCGGCGTGGTGATTGTCGCCCAGGTCGGGTACGGCAAGAAGTACACGAGCATCTGGGCGATGCGGGTCACGCCCGGCTACGGCTCCAGCACCTCGGAGTCGATCTCGCTGGCGTCCGGCGACTGGACGCTGAACCTCACCGACGACCTGTGGACGATCGCCCAGACCGTGGCCGACTTCAAGTACACGAAGGGCAAGGTGATCCGCAAGAACGGGTGGCGCTGCGACCAGATTGCCCATGACGTGTGCCAGCGCTACCGCATCCCGGTGCGGACGCTGTCGCAGGGCACGACGTTTTTCGCGCTCGCCGCGTCCGACACGGCGCTGAAGTCGCCGGTGGACGTGATCACCGCCGCCTACAACGAGGAGACGAAGCGGACCGGACGGACGTTCATCGTCCGCTGGGGCGCGCCGGACGCCAAGCACCCGTTCGGGGCGCTGGAGGTGATCCCGATGCGCCGCAACCGCAACCTGTACAGGCTGCGCCAGCAGCTGCTCGACGCGACACTGACGCGCTCCCAGCAGACCGGGTTCGCGACGATCATCCTGGCGCGCGGCCAGATCAAGCAGCGCAAGGGCAAGACCCGGAAGGTGACCGCCACCGTCCGCTCGGACCCCGCGATCCACCGCTTCGGCTTCGTGCGCAAGACGATCGACTTCGGCACGGTCAACTCCGAGACGGAGCTTCGGATCATGGCGCAGCGCTCGCTTGCGCAGCGCCTGACGCCGATCCGCACCGCCGAGTTGAACCATCCCGGCATCGCGTCGATCCGCCGGGGCGACGCGGTCCACATCAACATCCCCGAGGAGGGCTACTCCGACGCGATCCTGACCGCGCTGCAGACGCCGTCGCAGAAGCACAAGCCGAAGTACCTGGTGGCCGCGCTGCAAGCCGCTGAGAAGGCGGACCCGTCGCTGTACGGGCTGCCGGACCCGACGGCAGCTGCGGCGGCAGCCAGCCAGAGCACGAGCACAACGCCAGCTGCGGACGCGAACACCCCGGCGATCACACCCGTCGCCAACCAGGGCATCGCGTTCGTGACCAGCGCGTCGCACTCGGTGTCGAGCGGCTCGTACACGATGGACCTGTCCACGCAGTTCATCGACGTGCTCGACCCACGCGAGATCCGCGCCGAGGTGGACAAGACGATCCGCGACTGGAAGAAGGCCAACCCGCCGTCGTCGGCCAAGAAGAAGGCGAAGAAGAAGTAGATGCTCGACCCGGAGCCCGCAGTCCTCGACGGTCGCCAGTGCTTCCTCGACGCCCAGGCCGCGTACGCCGGGCAGGTCGTGCCGCTCGGCTTCTTCACCTGCTCCTGGTACGGCACGGCGGTCCAGGACGAGCGCGGCAGCTTCGCGGTCGTGGACCCGAACATGGGGCTCGCGGACGCGGTCGGTGAGGTGGTCCAGATCGCCTACGAGCGCCGGACGGTGAACGTGTACGTGCTCGGCTCCCAGGCCGGGCTCGGGACCGACATCGGCGTCACCCGGCGCTCCTACATGGCGTTCGCGCTGCTCGCGGACGAGCCGATCACCGTGACGGTCGGAGCGGTCTCGTGAGCGGACGCCTCGCGGTTCAGGACGCGCTCGACAAGCACGCCAAGCGCGTGGTCGATCGCCACCGCGCGGTGCGCCGGGGCACGGTCGTTGATCTGACGCCGCTGACGGTGGACGTGAACGACTTCGATCACCCGCTGACCTACCAGGACGACTTCGAGATGTCGCAGTGGATGGTCGCCTACAACCAGGGCACGAAGCTCCGGGTGGGCGACACGGTCCTGCTGCACCAGGAGGAGCACGAGTGGGTCCTGGTCGATGTCATCTCTGACGCCACGGTCGGCAGCCTCGGGGCGGGCGCGGCGGCAGCTGCTGTCGCTGGTACCACCCAGGCGGGAGTGGTCGCAGCGCGAGCCTGGCGCTCGGCACCGTGGAACCCCGCATCGGGCTGGCAGATCATCCCCGTGGACACTTCCGAGTACGACAGCGCCAGCAACCTGAACCTGGCGCAGAACGCCTTCGTCGTCACCGTCGCGGGCTACTACCAGGTCTCAGTCGGCGCGTGCGTGCAGAACTCCGCGTCGGCCTTCAACGCGCAGGTGGGGGTGACGGTCAACGGCAGCCTCACGCATGCGCTCGAAGGCGCGCCCAACGTCGCCGGGCAGTCGATGTACCCGACGATGGCAGCCACAGACATCGTGCGCTGCGTCGCGGGAGACAGGATCCAGGGGTACTTCTGGGCGAGCGCTACGCCACCGGCGATGGCACAGGCGCAGTCGAACTTCCTCGCGGTGGCGCTCATCACTGTCGGCGCGGGACCGCAGGGACCGCCCGGCCCGGTCGGCCCGCCCGGCACGCTCCCGCCGGGCTCGGGCGACCAGAACTACGTGTTCACCCAGGTGAGCGGCGCGGTCACCTGGAGCATCGCGCACAACCTCGCGAAGTACCCGTCGGTGTCAATCGTGGACAGTGCCAACAACCTGCTGGTGGCCGACGTGCAGTACATCGACCTGAACAACCTGACCGTTTCCTTTGCCAACGCGACTGCGGGGAAGGCGTACATGAACTGATGCCAAAGCTCGGCTCACATCTCGACTTCTCGCAGCTGGAAGCGCGCAACATGACGATCCAGAACTCGGCTGCGCCCAGCGCGCCGGTGAAGGGTCAGATCTACTACGACACGGCGTCGAACACGCTGCTGTGGTGGAACGGCACCGCGTGGATCTCGGCGGTCGGCGGCATCTACGCGGACGCCACCGCGTCGAGCAAGGGCATCGTGCAGCTGGCCGGGGACCTGTCCGGATCAGCCGCCGCACCGGTCATCGCGACAGGCGCGATCACCTCCGCGAAGATCGCGGACGGCACGATCACCGACGTAGACGTGGCGGCGGCGAACAAGGACGGCGCGGTCGGCACGTACTCGATGCGCACCCTCGGGCTCGGCGCGGCGCAGGCGATGCCCGGCAACACGCGCCAGGACCAGATCGCCCTGCCGACCGCTCCGATGAACAACAACAGCCAGCGCTACACGGCGATAGCCGACCCGACCGCTGCGCAGGACGCTGCCACGAAGAACTACGTGGACACGCTCGGGTCCGCGAACCTCTCGTGGAAGCAGGAAGTCCGCGTGGTCGCTTACGGCGTGAACCTCACCCAGTCGGGCACGCAGACCGTGGACGGTGTCACGCTCGCCGTTGGGGACCGGGTGCTGTGCGTGGCGCAGACGACCGCCAACCAGAACGGCATCTGGATCGTGCAGTCGGGCGCGTGGACGCGAGCGCCGGACATGAACACCTGGACGCAGACGCTCGGCGCGATCGTCCCGACGAGCCAGCAGGGCACAAGCTGGTACGGGTCAATCTGGCGCTCGAACGCCTTCGAGGGTGGCACGATCGGCACCACGAACCTGTCGTTCACTGCCATCCCGAGCGCCATCGGCTTCGGCGGCACCACGCCCGGTTACGTGATGGCGGGCAACGCCACGCTGGCGACCATTGGGTCATCGAGCCAGGCCCAAGGGGATGTCTACATCAACAACCACAAGGTCACCGGCCTGCTCGACCCGACTGTCTCCTCCGACGCGGCTACCAAGAACTACGTTGACAACGCGACGCAGGGACTGAACGCCAAGGCCGCTGTCGTGTGCGCCACGACCGCCAACATCACCCTGTCGGGTCTGCAGGCGATCGACGGCTACACGACGCTCGCGAACGACCGTGTGCTGGTGAAGAACCAGACGACGGCGAGCCAGAACGGCATCTACGTTGCAGCGTCCGGCGCGTGGACACGTTCGCTGGACAATGACACCTGGGCTGAGATGCCTGGCGCGTACGTGTGGGTCGAGGTGGGTACCGCGAACGCCGACTCGGGCTGGCTCTGCACCAATGATCCGGGCGGCACGCTGAACACTACAAACGTGACCTGGGTGCAGTTCTCGGGCGCGGGCCAGATCACCGCCGGGACCGGCCTGACCAAGTCAGGGAACACGCTCACCGTGGCAGTGGACGGCGCGACGATCGGCTTCTCCGGGAACAACCTGACGATCCCAGCGGGCGGGGTAGGTGCCGCGCAGCTTGCCAGCGGCGCGGTCGTGCTGAGCGGTGCGGACGTGACCGGCACGCTTCCCATCGTCAACGGCGGCACAGGCCAGACCACTGCGAAGGCAGCGCGCGAGACAGGGCTCAGCGCAGCAGGCTTCTACACCAATAGCGCCACGCACGGCGCGGGCGCGACGATCACGATCCCGCAGGCGACGCATCTGCTGCGCGCGGCGCGCGACCTGCACGTCCAGGTGCTCGACGCCACCAGCGGCAACGTCGAGCTACCCGACATCGCGGTCGCCGCCAACGGGGACGTGACCGTCACCTATGCGGTGTCCGTCGCCGCCAACTCGAAGTACGTGACGGTGGTCGGCTGATGTCGCCCGCGATCACCGGCACGCTTGTTCCGCCGGTCCTGCCGAGCGCTCCTTCCGCTCCGACGCAGGGCCAGATGTACTACGACTCGACCGCGAACATCCTGTACTTCTGGAACGGGACGCAGTGGGTCTCGACGCAGTCCACCACGGGCACGATCTACGACTCCGACCAGGTGGGCGTGGTCAAGTCGTGGAGCGGCCAAACCATCCCGACGAACTGGATGCTGGCCGATGGCCGCGCCCTGCTGCGGGCAAGCTACCCGGACCTGTTCAACGCGCTCGTGATTACCGGCACCGGAACGGCCACGTCGGGGAACGCGACCGTGACGGGCGTGACCCCGAGTGTAATTACCGAGCTACAGCAGATGGGAGCGGCCACGTCCGGGCTCGCGATCCCCGTGGACGGCACGTATGTTCCGGCTGGCGCGACGATCACCGCCTACCAGGTCTCGCCGCCGACGGTGACGCTGAGTGCGAACGCGAACGGCTCCGGATCCACGACGTTCAACATCGCCCCCTGGGGGAACGGGGACGGGAGCACCACGTTCCGGATCCCGGACCTGCGCTCCCGGATGCTGATCGGCGCGAACTACCAGGGCGCTCCCGCGCTCGGCAGCGACGCGCAGATCACCGGGGGAGCCCAGGCGCTGGTCAGCCGCATCCTCGCGAGCACCGGCGGCGAGCAGTCACACCTGCTTGTGGCCGCTGAGGGTGCGCAGAACGGCAACGCCACGACCGTCGCCACGAACACCGGCTACGCCGACACGAACCACTACCACATCTTCAACGTCAACTCGGGCAACCAGTCCGCGAACCACAACCACTACCTGTCGCTCAGCGGGAACAACGTGCCGGTCACCCAGTCCGGCGGTCAGGGCGCGGCGGTCCTGGGCGGCGGCTCCTACGTGAACGCCGAGACCCAGGGGCACGGGCACAACATCAACAGCAATACCGACTGGCAGTCCAATTCCTACAACAACTCGAACCACTACCACGCGCAGAACGCGCAGAGCATCAACGCGCGCAACGCCGACAACGCGCACAACAACCTCCCGCCCTGGTGCGCCATCGCCCTGATCATCAAGGTGGCCGGGACGCAGATCAACTCGGGCGGCGCGCTTCAGGGCGCGACCGGCGTGCGCGGCTCGAACTGGAGCATGTACGTCGGTGCGGGCACCCCGCCAGCGGGCACGTTCGCCTCGGAGCTTGACGGCGACTGGTGCTTCCGCCAGAGCGACGGCGAGGTGTTCAAGCGCGTCTCCGGAGCGTGGGTCGATCAGGGCTACGTGATGAAGCAGTCCGGCCTGCCGGTTGTCGCGAAGTCCCGGCGCGGCTCTGCGGTGAGCCTCGCCGTCGGGTGGAACAAGATCCCGATGGACACGCTCGTGTTCGCCAGCCCTGGAGCCAGCGGGGTGGTGGACACGGCGAACGGGCGCATGGTCATCCAGACGGCGGGCTACTACCAGGTCAGCGCTCAGCTGGGCGAGTTCCCCACCGGCGAGATCCTGATCGACATCGTCGTCAACGGCGGGCTTGACGTTGCCACGGGCTTTCGCGGCACTCGTACGGGAGGCGGCTCACAGCAGAACGCCGTGGCATCGGGGGCGATGCAATTCGCCGTGAACGACACGATTGAGGTGTACCTGTACTGCGGTACTGCCCAGTCGCTGAGTTGCTTCAACGGCGGGGTGTCATGGCTGACGATCGCGTCGATCACGAGCGGGCCGGGACCGCAGGGCGCTCGGGGCTCGAACTGGTACACGTACACGGGCGCGGGGACGCCTCCCGCCGGGACGTTCCTGAACGAGCTTGACCGGGACATGGCCGTCCGCACGTCCGACGGCGAGGTGTTCTGCCGCATCAGCGGAGCGTGGACCGATCAGGGCTGGGCGATGCAGATCGGCCAGGTGACGATGGACACCTGGCACCTGATCGGTGCGTCAGGTCAGCCCACGTTCGTGAGCGGCTGGACGAACTACGGCGGCGGCTACAACCCCGGCGGCTACCGGAAGTTCCCCGACGGCAAGGTCAAGTTGAAGGGCCTGATCAGCGCTTCGTCCGCCCAGTCCGCTGGCGCGGTGATATTCACGCTGCCAGCGGGCTATCGACCGCCAGCCCGCCAGCTGAAGGAGTGCGAGACGAGCGGGACGAATGGAGCCCGTATCGACATTCTCACCGACGGATCCGTCTCGCCGCAGGTGGCGCAGGGCGCGGGCGCTTGGGTCAGCCTCGATGACCTTGAGTTCGACACCGAGTCGGTCACGGTCATGTCCGCCGGGTCGCAAGGTCCGCGCGGCGCAGGCTGGTACTCCTACACCGGCTCGGGCACCCCGGCGTCCAACGCGATCCCGAACACGCAGAACGGCGACTTCTGCATCCGCGCGTCGGACGGCGAGGTGTTCCAGATGGTCAGCGGGGCGTGGGTTGATCAGGGCTACGCGATCAAGGGCTCGGGCGGCGGCGGTGGTGGTGGCGGCGCGGCTACGGCGGTGGCCTGCCGCATGTATCGCAATGCGGCATTGACGCTGGCGAGCGGGGCGACGTGGACGCGGATTCCGCTCGACACGATCAGCTTCGACACGTCGAACATGGCGAGCGTCGCCAACGGGCGCATCCAGATCCCGCAGGGCGGCTACTACCAGGTGAACGCCGAGGTGCTGTTCACCGTGAGCGGCACCGGCACATACACAAGCTGCGCGGTGGGGATCTACAAGAACGGCTCGCTCGTCATCGAGAACTACGCGATCCCCGCCATCCAGACGTACGGCTCGGCTTCCGTCTCGGACATTCTCCAATGCAGCGCGGGCGACTACATCGAGCTATATGCGATCAACTCGCAGGGCACGGCCCTGTACACCAACACGGTCGTCAACGCCCTGTCGGTCTCGCAGGTCGCCTCGGCCAACCTGACGACCGCCCCGGTCACCCCGGCACGGGCGTACCGGGGTACCACGCTGACTCCTGCTGCTGGATGGAACAAGCTCACGGTTGACACGATCGGGACCGATCCGGGCGCGAACTTCACACTCGCAACTGGGCGCTACGTCTGTCCAGCCAGCGGCTGGTACCAGGTCAACGCACACGTCGAGTGGATCAACGCAACGTCGGGGCAGCTATACGGTGCTGGCGTCTACAAGAACGGCGCGAGCGTCGCCTTCAGTACGACGCCGGGCACCGGCATCGAACTGGGCACTGGCACGAGTGACGTGATCCAGTGCAATGCGGGTGACTACCTCGAACTGTGGAGCTACAGCGGGAACGGCACGATCGCCGTCGGCACGGCGGTAGCCAACACGTACCTGTCGGTCTCCCAGGTCGGGAACGTCTCTAGCGTCTCCGCGCCGACGAGCACGATGGCGGCGCGCGGGTACCGCAACGCCGCGCTCAGCCTCAGCACCGGGAGCAACAAGGTCCCGCTCGACACTGTCAGCTACGACACCAGCGGGCTGCTACAGACCGCCAATGGGCGGATCGTCTGTCCGGTCGCAGGGCTCTACCAGGTCAACGGGAGCGTCTACCCGAGCGTTGCGAACGCGACAATCGAGTGCCAGATCTGGAAGAACGGCGTGCAGGTGCTGTCAGGCAGCCAGGTGCAGGCGGTCGCAGCGGGCGGCTCGCTCGTCCAGGCGAACGACATCATCCAGTGCAACGCCGGTGACTACCTTGAGCTTTACGCGTACACGAGCGTCGCCGGGCCGCTGAGCGTCGGCACCCAGAACCTGAACTTCCTCTCGGTTGCGCTGATTTCCTCGCTGCCGGGGACGGCTGGGCCGGTCACGCCAGCGCGGGCGTACCGGAACGCGGCGTTCTCGGTTACCGCTTCAGGCATCACGAAGATCCCGCTGGACGCCGTCCAGTACGACCCCGGAGGGAACGTCAACACGGCGCAGGGGCGCTACAACGTACCGGCCACAGGCACGTACGCGATCAGTGCGCGCGTCATCATGCAGGCACCAGCCTCAAGCACTGACATGACGGCTGAGCCGGTCATCCTCGTCAACGGCGCAACGCGGAGTTCTGGGGGCGGCGCGTCGCGCGTGGACAACAGCCAGTACGTGCGGATGACCCACAGCGACATCCTCTCCCTGAACGCGGGGGACTACGTCGAACTGGGGGTGTACTCAAGCGCGGCGATCACCTACACCTGTTATGTCGGCCAGACGGGCGAGGCGAACTCGCTGTCGATCGCCCAGGTCGGGAACCTGTCGAGCGTCAGCGCTCCGACGAGCACGATGGCGGCGCGAGCTTATAGGAATGCCGCGCTCACGCTGACCGCAGGTGCCACACAGAAGATCCCTCTCGACACCGCGAGCTTCGATACGTCGGGGATGGTCAGCACAGCCAATGGGCGGATCAACATCTCCCAGGCGGGCTACTACGATCTCCAAGCGTCAGCCGGAATATCTGGCGGCACTGCATCGGCAGATGGTCTATTCCAGGTGCAGATCTGGGTCAATGGGGCTGCTCGGGTCGAGGGCAATCGCAACACTCGGCTGGACCAGTTCGGTGCGGCGCTGAGTATGGCCTCCGACACGATGTCGTTGAACGCGGGGGATTATGTCGAGCTTTACTGCTATGCCACCAGCGCGTGGGCTGTGCAGGTAGGCGCGGTCCGCAACTACCTCTCACTCTCGCTGGTCTCCTCGCTCCCTGGGGCGGTCGGGCCGACGACCCCGGCGCGGATGCACAAGGCCGGGTTCACTTCCCCGGCAGCCAGCGCGCAGGTCATGCCGTTTGACGTTCTCGATTACGACCCCGGCGGGAACATCAACCTCGCCACCTACCGGTACACCTGCCCGGCGACCGGCTACTACCAAGTGGACTGGACTCTCAACTCGGGGGTTGGGCCTGCGGGCACGAACATCACCATGTACGCGTCGATCTACAAGAACGGCGCAGGCTACGGCACGATCAGCCGCGCCACCGAGACCAGCACTGACGGCTGGGCCTCTGTCGGCGGCTCGGACCTGATCCCGTGCAACGCCGGGGACTACCTTCAGCTTTACTACTACACCTCGGGCGCGTGGAATAACACGAGCGCGCAGTTCGCCGTCGCCCAGGTCGGCAATCAGATGGCGATCCCCGCGAGCACCGTGTGCGCACGCGGGTATCGCAACGCTGCGTTCAGCCTCAGCGGCCCCGGCTGGACGAAGGTGCCGATCGACACCGCCGCCTTCGACACGAGCGGCGCGGTGCAGGCCGCGAATGGTCGGCTGGTCGCTCCCGTCGCGGGCTACTACCAGGTCCAGGCGGACGTGGCGCTGAACGCCACGTCCTCCTTGACCTTCAGCCTGCTGATCTCGCTCTACAAGAACGGTGCCGAGGTGTCACGCGGCACCGAGTCGAATATCTCCATGAACGCGACCAACGGGCGCGGGCAGAACGTCACCGACATCGTCTACTGCAACGCCGGTGACTACTTGGAGATGTACGTCTACAACAGCTACGGCTCACTTGCGCTGAGCGTCGGTAGCCCCTTGTACAACTACCTGTCGATGGCGCTGCTCACGCCGCTGTCGGGCACGGCGGGGCCGACGAGTGCCGCGAGGGCGTACCGCAACGCTGCGTACACGCTGCCAGCGAATGGCTGGCAGAAGATCCCGATCGACACGAAAGACTTCGATCCGGGCAACAACATCAGCACGTCAGCGAATCGCTACACGGCTCCCGCCACCGGCTACTACCAGGTGAACGGGGAGGTGGCGCTCGGTCCGACGACCGGGAACATCAGCGTGATGGTCCACTCGGCCATTTACGTCAACGGCACCTACGTGCGCAGCGGCACGGTCGTATCCAACTCCGACAACAACGGCTACATGCGCGCGGGCGTGGCCGACATCCTCTCGCTGAACGCCGGGGACTACGTCGAGCTTTGGTGCTACTCGCTGACCGCGTACGCGCTGCTTGTCGGCCCGAGCTACAACTACCTCAGCGTCACGCAGGTCGGCAACTCGATGCAGTTCAAGTCGGCGGGCGGCGACCTGACCGGCAACTACCCGACCCCCCAGCTAGCCCCGCCGCGCGGACGAACCCAGATCGGCGGCATGAGCGGGCTGGCGAACACGACATCACTGGCGATGACCTTTGTCGGCACCCCAACCACCGGGAACGGGATGACGGTGAGCGGCAACGGCTTCAAGGTGCCGACAAAGGGCTACTACCGGGTGCAGGCGGTCGAGACGATCGCGTCGCTCACGCCTGCTGCCACTAGTTACATCCAACTCGGTTTCACGGTCAACGGAGCGAATGTGCCGAACCCAGGAACGTTCACCACCGGTCTCACTGCCGCCGCCACGGGCTACCCATCAGTCACGGCATTCGAGCAGCTTTCCCTGAACGCGGGCGACGTGGTCGGCGTGACCTTCTACAACGGCTCGGGTGCCGCGACGAGCGGGAACGCGGGCATCTTCACGATTGAGTACATCGGACAGTGATGCCGACTTACGCGATGGTCACGAAGCACGCGCCGCGACAGGTGGTCAGCCTGTTCGACAGCCCCCTCGCCGCCGACGACCCGTTCCTCGTCCCCTACGGCCTGGACCAGTGGCCGATCGACGTGACCAGCCTGAGCCCCCAGCCGCAGCCCGGCTGGTCCTACGACGGCGTGGCGTTCACTGAGCCGGGGCCGATGCGCAACCGGCGGCAGATCATGGCGAAGATGACCCAGATGCTTCAGCGCAACCAGGACTTCCTGGCGATCCAGACGCCGACGAACGCCCAGGTCGTCCAGGCGGTGCAGGCGCTGACGAGAGAGGTCACGATGCTGATCCGGATCGTGGCCGACCAGCTGGACACAACGGACGGAACATAGGAGGAGAGATGGAGTTTCAGGCAACGTTCTCGTTCGAGGCCGACAGCCCGGAGGACGCGCACGAGCAGATCAGCCAGTGGGTGGTTACGCCCGGCTCAATCCTGATGCACGTCACGCACAACCCGCCACGGGTGGTCCACCAGCCGTTCGTGGTCGAGTCCGGCGTGGTGGCCGAGCACATCCCCGCGTTCGAGGACTCCTCCGCGCCGCCGCTGCCGATCATGCCGCCCCCGCCCGAGGAGGTCTCGCCCTTCGCCGCACCGGCGGGCCATCCGATGCCTCCCGCCCCTCACACCCATAACGGAGGGTAGGCGTGAGCACAACCGAGCCCAACGCGCTCGACTACGACCTGATCCCGCCCGATCCGGGGCTGATCAACCCGGATCTCGCGCTCGACGCTGCGCTCGCGCCGGTCGAGACGGTGGACCCGGACGCGCCGATCCCGTTCGGGCGCAGCTGGCGGTTCGACTTCGAGGCCGGGCAGTTCGTCAAGGATGGGACCGCCCCGCAGGAGACCTACGAGCTTGACTCGCTGATTGTGTGGGTCGAGAAGACCTGCCGGACCGCCCGGTACGCGCACCCGATCTACTCGGACGCCTACGGCGTGGACGGCGGGGAGATCATCGGCATGCAGGTGGACGACGAACTGCTTGCCGCCTACCAGGACGCGATCACCGAGGCTCTGCTCGTCCACGACCGGATCACCGCTGTGCAGGACTTCGGGTTCGACATGGATCCGTTTGACGAGGCGCTCTACGCCAGCTTTACGGTGATCCTGGACACCGCCCCGCCGTTCGAGGCCCAGCCCCTGGAGTTCTCCAACATGCCCGTCGCGACATGACCGACGTAGTCGATCTCACCGAAGTCTTCTCCGAGACGCTCGCCCGCGTCCGAGCCCGCATGGACGCCGACGCGAACGCCGGGCTGACCCAGGACGACCCGGCGTGGATCGACCTGCGTGAGGGCACGTTCTACTGGGACATGACCCAGCCTGCGGCGATGGAGTGCGCTCGGCTGTGGGACGCCATGACCGAGACCGTCGCCGCCGCGTTCCCGTCCACGGCGTGGGGCGACTACCTGGACGAGCACGGCACCACGTTCAGCCTCACGCGCACCCCGGCAGCACCGGCGACGGGCTACCTGTTGTTCATCGCGAGCGCGGCGACGCTGATCGCAGCGGGCGTCCAGGCGTCCACGTCGGCGTCATCCACGGGGGACGTGACGACGTTCGCCACGACCGCGTCCGGCACGACGAGCGCGCCGCTGGCGATCCCGTCGAGCGTGGCGGTGGGTGTTGCGCAGTCCGGCGGCTACCTGACCGCCGGAACGCGCTACTACCACGTCACGGCGGTCAACCAGTACGGCGAGACGACGGGCTCGGCGGACCAGTCGGGTGTCACGACGAGCGCGGTGGGCGTGAACACGCTGACCTGGGCGGCGGTGCCGGGCGACTTCTCGAACCTTGTCGTCAACCCGAACTTCGAGTACGACACGACGGGCGCGGCACCGGCGGCATGGATCTCAGGCACCGGCGCGGGCGGTGCCGTCACGGTGTTCCAATGCCAGGGCGGCTGGGCGTCCGTCGGCACGAAGTCGGCGCGGCTGACCGGCACCGTGCCGCAGGCCGGTGGGCAGATCTCGGCCCAGTGTCCGGCTTCGGCCACGTCGCTCGCCGTCCAGCCCGGCGTGCCCTACACGCTGAGCATCGCCGCGAACGCCTTGACGCTCCCGTCGGGCGTGAACGCATACCCGCAGATCAACTGGTACACGTCGGCAGGCGTCTTCATCTCGGCCAACACGGGTACCGGCGCGAGCGGTCGCCTCACAGCGGCGGGGATCGGGCGCGTGACCGTCACGGGCACCTCTCCGAGCAACGCCGCCTACGCCATCCCGCTCTTCGTGATCAACAACAGCAACGCGTCCGGCGGCACGCTCACGGTTGACGCCTACTTCGACGCCGTCCTGTTCGCGCAGACCGGCGCGTTCACCGCCTACACCGACGGGGACCAGCCGAGCATGGCCTGGGCAGGCACGCCGGGCAACAGCGTCTCGAACCCGACCGTCGGCCCGATCACCTACAACGTCTACACCACGCAGACGGCGAACTCGATGGGCGCGCTCCTCGCGAGCGTCACGACCACGAACTACACCGACAACGGCACGGTCACGCCCAACGCGTCGCTCCAGGAGCCGCAGATCAACACCACCTCCGGGGTGCTGCTCGCCGCGCAGGCGGTCACGCCCGGCAGCGCCGGGAACGTCGGCGCTGGCGCGGTCGCCTCGCTCGATACGGTGATCCCCGCCGTGATGTCAGTCACGAACCCGAGCCCGATGCAGGGCGGCTCGGAGGAGGAGGCCGACGACGACTTCCGCGATCGCATCCTCGGGGAGTACGTCGGCACTTCGGGCGGCGGCAACAGCGTGGACTACAAGCGCTGGGCCGCGTCGCAGGGCATCGAGCGCACCACGGTTGCGCCGGTCTGGAACGGGGCGGGCACGGTCCTGGTGATCGCGATGAACAACGACGGCTCGCCGGTCTCCAGCCAGACCGTGACGAACCTTCAGGCGTTCCTCGACCCGTTCGCCGGTCAGGGCGCGGGCCAGGCTCCGATCGGCGCGACGGTCACGGTCACCACCTCGACGGTCCGGACGATCACGATCAGCGCCGGGGTGAAGGGCGAGACCGGCTACACGCTCGACGGCACGGCGGGCACGATCGCGACACGGGCGGCGATCATGTCCGCGCTGACCGCCTACCTGACCAGCCTGCAGCCGGGCGACACGCTCGTCTACACGCACGCGCTCGCGACGTTCTTCGTCACCGGCGTCCACCAGGTCATCAACCTCCAGATCAACGGCGGGTCGAGCGACATCACGCTCGGTGGACTGACGCCCCCGACGCCGACGCCCCAGATCGCGAGCCTCGGTGCGGTGACGCTGACCGACGCCTGATGGCTGCCGTCAACCTCACCCCCAGCGCCGGTGCTGCCACCCAGGCGCTCGTGACGCTGTACGCGCCCGCGAAGGTGTTCTTCACCGCGAGCGCAGCTGCCGCCACGGCAGCGCTCGCCTCGCCGTCCACGCCGGTCACCGGCAACGGGCTGCCCCAGTCGATCGACCCGCTGGCGATCTTCTCCGACGTGAACACGCCCGACTTGGAGCCGCCGGATCTGCTGTCCGAGGTGCCGCCCTTCGAGCAGAACTCCTACGAGATCCAGGCGGTGCTCGGCGTTGTCGCGAACGAGCTAGCGCGGATCGAGGCGGCGCAGCAGGCGCTCGTGAACAACTTCTTCCCAGCGTCCGCCGACGCGCTGCTGCCGATCTTCGAGTCGCTGCTCGGCCTTCCGGTCGCCCCGCCGGGGCTCGACATCGGCACACGCCAGCAGATCGTGCTCGCGTACATGCAGCGGCTGAAGTCAGGCGGGCGCGGCCTGGACTGGATCAACGCGCTGAGCGCGCTGGCGGGCGTGAGCTTCACCTACCAGGAGCACCTCACCAACCCGATCACGAACCTCTGCACCAACGGCTCGTTCGAGCAGGACGTGGTCGGTGCCCTGCCCGCCGGGTGGAACACCGCCCCCGGCTACTGGATCAACACGGGCGCGACAGTCACCAAGCAGACGACAGGCGGCGGCTATGTCGGCGCGAGCGCGATGCGGATCGTCACGCCCGGCGTCACCACACTGACCGGGGCGAAGTTTCCGATCAATGTGACCGCCGGTCAGCCGATGACGGTCAGCGCCGCGTTCAAGGGCGCTGCCGGGGGCGAGCAGATCCAGCTGGGCATCGGAGACGCGGTTGTCGGCTGGGCGTCAACCGCCGCCGTCACGCTGAGCACCGGCTGGCAGGTCTTGACCACCACGCTCACGCCGACGGCCAGCGGCTCGACCTTCGTCGGGATCCGACAGAACCAGGCGAGCTACCCGGCGGTCACGTTCTACGTGGACGCCGTGATGCTCGTCAACGGCTCCTCGGCCCCGGCCTACGCCGACGGCGATTCGCTCGGCTACCAGTGGTCCGGCGCGGCGGGGAACAGCACCAGCTTCCAGTCCTCGCCGCCCGCGAACACCGTCCTGGTCAAGATCCCGTCGGCGCTCGCCGGTGTCGGCTGGCCGTACATCCGCGACATCACCCCGGCTCACATCGCGATCCAGCAGGGCTACACCGACGGGTTCTTCGTCGGCATCACGAACATCGGGAGCAACCTATGAGCAAGCACCGCCAGCTGGTCTACGGCGCGCCCATTCCCCAGGACTTCCTGGACGCGCTCCAGGAGTTCATCGGCATGGCCCACTCGGGCCTGCAGCTGTCCGTCGTCACGCCGGGCACCGCCAGCCAGCCCGCCAACCAGGTGCAGGTCGCTGCCGCGTCCGGCAACAGCCAGGTCGGCATCGCGATCAACGGACTGTGGCGCTACGTCGCCTCACCGCCCGCGCCGATCTCGATCTCGGGCGCGCCCGGCACCTACGACATCTTCGCCTGCACCGGCAACAACAGCTTCAGCGTCAACGCGACGCCACCGCCGCCCGAGCTTGACGCGACCGACTACACGTTCACACTCCAGGCGCTCCCCCAGGGCAGCACGCCGACGAGCCCGCCGAACTACCGCAAGATCGGGGAGTGCGTGTTCGACGGCACGCGGATCCTGTACCTGCGCCAGACGCTCGGCGGCGGCGACAGCTACCGCCAGTTCCAGGCGGGCGACCTGAAGCTGTCCGCCGTCGCGAGCCCGCCGCCGGGCTGGCTGCTGTGCGACGGGACCGCGTACAGCCGGGCGACGTACGGCGTCCTCTACGCCGCCCTGGGAGGGTCAGCCTCGCCGCACGGCCAGGGAGACGGCTCGACTACCTTCAACGTGCCGGACTACAAAGGCCGCGTTCCGATGGGCGTCGGCACCGCCGCCGGGGCAGCCGGGGCTACCAGCCACACGCTCGGAGCCAAGGGCGGCGAGGAGACCCACGTACTGCAGAACGCCGAGATGCCCAGCCACAGCCACGGCGGCTTCGACGGCTACGCCTCGACCGACCACTACCACTACGGCGGCACCAGCAACGACTCGCCCGACCATGCGCACAACCTGTCGCTCTCGGCCAACAACTCGCCCGTCACCCAGTCGGGCGGGCAGGGTTGCGCGACGATCGGCGGCGGGTCGAGCACCAGCGGCGCGACCGCCCGGCACTCGCACACGTTCACGACCTGGTGGCAGTCCCAGACGCGCAACAGCTACGACGGCTCGGTCTCCGACCCGAACCACCGTCACGCGATCAGCGCCGACGGCGGCAGCGGCCCTCACAACACGCTGATGCCGTACACCACCTGCAACGTATTCATCAAGTTCTAGCTCACGACGTAACACATGCTGCGCGCTCGTGTATCCTGTGAGCACACGAGGACCCCGAACGCAACTCTCCTCGGTCGGGATTGAAACGTCCGGGCCTCTGAAACGGCTCCTACGGGAGCCGTTTCGCCTTCCAGGGCCAGGTACCGGGTGGGGGCTCGGAGGGGCGCAGCGGGCTCAGGCGGCGCTCTGGGGGGCCTTCTGGGGCCATAGCCCCGCCATCCGCTCGCGCGCCCCGGCGGTCGTCCAGATCGTCACACCGAATGACGGCGGCGAGCCGATCCGGCACTCGCCTTCGAGCGTCAGCCACTCCAGGCGCGGCCTGCCGTCCCGGTCCTCCAGGTCCATCGGGTCAAGGCACCGGCGGCGCGTCTCCGGATCGCTGGAGCGGTAGTCGCCCGTCCGGTGGATGTCGAACGCCTCGACGGAGTGGAAGTGCCTGCCGCAGGCACTGCAATGGTTGGTGCAGGTGACGGTCTTAGCTGGCAACGGGCTCCTCGACCGCCTCGCCCTCGATCGGGATCGAGCCCCCGTTGCGCAGCACGAAGTCCGTTACCTCCTGCAGGATCTCCGTCCGCTTCGCCAGGTCCGCCCCGGCGAGCTTCAGCCGCACCTTCTGGGGTAGGAATGATCCGGGCCGGACACGGTTCGCCTCAGCGAACGCCACCTGCAGCTGTCGGGCAAGCTCGTCGTCCGGCCCCCAGTCAGGCTCCTGGTCGATCGGCGCGCCCAGGTCGATGATCCCGCCGAGCTTCTCGTCGTAGCGTGCGCCCACCTCGTCCTCGGGGATCAGCCCGGTGATCGAGAACTGCTTGCGGAGCACCATCGACTCGGCGCACTTCAGGATCATCGCGTCCGGGTACTTGCCCCAGGACTTCTTCATGTTCGGGCGGTTGTACTGGGCGAACTTCGCCAGGAAGAACGTCGGCACGCGCACGCCCCGGTAGCACATCGCCCACGCGCCGACGATGTTGCCCTTCAGCCGCTCCTCGGCGGCGATCTCGTCGTAGGTGTGGACGAACCCATCCTTGGTGCGGGCGATCTTGTCGGTGGCGTAGATCACGTCGCCGTTCATCCCGCCGAAGTCGTCGTAGCGGTTCGCGATCGCGAGCAGCCCGTCGCGCGAGACGATTGTCACCCACGTCGGCTCCTCGCCGTCGCGGCCCGGCATCTTCGCCAGGTACACCTGCCCGGCGAACGGGTCGAGCTTGTAGCGCCCCGTCAGTTCGAGGAACATCAGGAACGCGTTGTCGTCCGCGCCGCGAGCGACCGTCCGCTTCATCAGCGCCAGCTGCTCGTTGTCGAACGCGAACCGCGCCGGACGCGTCAGCGGCGTCGGCATCGCGCGGACGATCATGCCGGGGTTGTCGCCCGGCGGGGCCTCCGGGGGGGCTGTCTCGGTCTCAGCCATTGCCTGCCTTTCTCGCTTCCACCTGCGCCAGCGATGCCTCCAGCTGGCGCAGCAGTTCGTCGTCTACTTCCTCGGGCACGATCGGAGGCTTCGGGATGTGGATGTCGAACCGCGTCCCGATCTCCTCACGGTACAAGTCCTCGATCGACTCGCCCACCTGCAGGCCGCGCTCCAGCTGCTCCATCGTCGGGCGCGCCACCCGGCGCTGCACCCGATGGCCGTACACCCGGTTCGCCTTCGCGTCCTTCACCGGGATCGGACCGTGAACCGACGCCCACGCCTTCGCCGCCTCCTTGTTCTGCTTGATCGCCTTCTCGGCCACCAGGATCTGAGCGACCACCTCCTCAGCCTCCTCCGCGTTGCGGATGCGGCCCCGACGGCGCGCCGTAGGGAAGATCGGGCACGCCGTCGGGCGGGGGCAGTGGCCGCAGTGGTTACCCGGCGAGGGATGCCAGGTCTCCTCCTCGACCGAGCGGTCGAAGCGTTCGATCAGCGCCGACATCGTCAACTCGATCTCGTCCAGCTGATCGCGATACAAGGTCGCCTGTCGTGGCTGGGAGTAGCGGGGGTAGAACTCGCGCAGCGTGATCGACGTGAGCGGCGCGTGGTTCTTGAAGCCGAGCAGCGCGTAGGCCCGCTGCTGGAAGAAGCCCGACTCGGAGATCTCCGAGGGCGGCGGCAGCCACCAGCCGGTCTTCCAGTCGATCACGATCCCGTGCTCCAGGTTCTCGCCTTCCGCGAACAGCGCGTCCAGCTGGCCGGTGAACACCCGGTCCACCTGCCCGCCGTACGGGTTCGGGTAGCGCACGACCGTGTCCAGCCGCTGCTCGATGTCCACCAGCCCGGCGATGTTCCACTGCGTCTCGGAGGCGAACTTCTTCGTCATCCACAGCAGATCGTGGATCTCGGACATCGGCACGTTCACCATGTCCGCGATCGGCACGTCCGCCTGGCGCAGCGTCTCCAGCATGATCGCGAGCGCTACGTCCACCTCGATGCGCTCCTCGCCGTGCGCGGCCATCTCCCGCAGCATCTTCGCTGCCGCCCGGTGCCAGATGATCCCCCGGCCCGACGCCGCGTCCGAGAACGTCTTGCGGTACCGGCGCTCGAACAGGCTCATCAGCCCGCACTCGTCGTAGTCCGACAGGGTGCTTTGCCGGACCCTCGGGAACTCCTCCAGCGCCTTCGGATACGGCGTCGCTGCTACCACCACGGGGGTGCCTCCTCGGTCGTTACAGGGAGGCTCGCACGTCGATCGGACGGAACCGCGATCCGTTTCCCGCAGGGTCCGCGACGGCGGTTAGTCTCCTCGAAGTGTCCCGACCGAAACCCTCCTCCAGCACTCCCGCGAAGCTGCCCCTCTGAGCCCGTGGGAGCCTCCGTAACGCCACGGGAGTGGTACCGGAGGGTGGTGGGCCACCCCCCCAAGCCGTGCGCCGTATGTCGCGGGAGAGTGCGCGTCCAGGGGCACCACATCATCACGCAGGTGAGGCTTGAGCGCGTCGAGCGCGAGCGCCACCTGGAGCCCGGCACCCTCGTCTGGGATCCACGGTGCGGCATCGCGATCTGCGAGCTATGCCACACCCGCCACACCAGCGCGTTCCGCCGGATCCCCCGCTCGAAGCTCACACCGGAGAACTGGGACTTCATCAACGAGCTAGGGCTCGACTGGTGGATCGCGCGCTACTACCCAGGAGAGAGAGATGGCGAAGGCGCAGCAGAACAACGGCAGCACGCAGTCGATCGAGGACATGGCAGGCGACGAGACCGTCCTGGGCGCGGCGATCAACGGCACCTCGGAACAGCTGAGCTTCGATCTCGGGTCTGAGTACAACCTGACCGACTCGACGCTGAAGCTCGCACAGATCCCGACCATGACCGTCAACGGTCAGTTCTCCGAGGGCGACCGCGTGAAGGTGCTGCTGGAGATCGAGGTGGAGTACGTGAGCTTCCCGCCGATCAAGGACCGAGGGTTCCGCGTCGGCACCGAGCGACGGCACATCGGCCAGGTGATGTCCGCCGCGCCTGTAGACGACTAAGGCCGCTCTTAGCGGGAACTTTCGGATTGCGGGGCGGCGTGTCCGGCGCTAGGTTCACGGGTCTGCCGTCCCGACCGACGCTCGCGTCCAGAGCGGGGAGATGCCGTGCCTTCTGAAGCCGTCGAACGCGTGCTCGCGCGCCTATGGGCGCTGGACTGCAACGCACGCGGCAACGAGACGACGGGCTGGACGGCGAAGTGCCCGGCGCACGACGACCGCAGCCCGAGCTTCAAGCTTGACCAGGCCGACGACGGCAGGGCGCTCGTCTACTGCCACACCGGCTGCACCATTGACCAGATCGCGTCCTCCATGTCGCTCGACGTGCGCGAACTGTTCGAGCCCGAGCCCGAGTCGATCGACAAGATCGTGGTCGAGCGCTACGACTACACCGACCAGCACGGCGTCATGCTGTTCCAGGTCGAGCGCCTGAGCCCGAAGGGGTTCCGCCAGCGCAAACCAGACGGGCGCGGCGACTGGTCGTACTCGCTCGGGTCAACGCGCCGAGTCCTGTACCGGCTACCGGCGGTGATCGAGGCGGTCAAGGCCGGGCAGCGGATCTACCTGGTCGAGGGCGAGAGGGACGTTCACACGCTGGAGAGCAAGGGCAAGGTCGCCACCACCATGCCCGGCGGCGCGGGCAAGTGGCGCAAGGAGTACACCGAGACGCTGCGTGGCGCACGCGAGGTGGCGATCATCCAGGACGTAGACGAGCTTGACCCGAAGACCGGCCACCGCCCCGGCCAGGAGCACGCCGAGATGGTGCGCCAGAAGCTAGAGGGTGTCGTCCAGGCGGTCAGGGTGTTCCAGCCCGCCGTCGGCAAGGACATCACCGATCACATCAAGGCTGGGATGGGAGTCGGCGCGATCGTGCCCGCCGGGGAGTCGCGTCCGCATGCACGCCTGGAGATCAAGCCAGCCAGGGCGATCATGGAGGAGCCGGAACTGGGCGAGGAGGGGTTCCTGCTCGGGCCGTTGGTCTACAAGGGCCACCGGATCGTCGTCGGCGGCTGGACCGGCCACGGCAAGACCACCTTCACGATGCACATGGTGAGCGCCGCCGTCAACGGCAAGGAGTTCCTGCGGCCACTCTGGAAGGGCAGGAAGGACAGGGACAGGCCCGTGACGGCGCTCGTGATCGACGTGGAGCAGGGCACCAAGACGGTCAAGCGCGTGCTCCGCGAGACCGGCCTGGATCACTCCGACCGCGTCCAGTACCTGCGCGTGCCAGACGGGCTGGCGCTCGACTCCGACCCGGAGGCCATCGAGTTCCTTGAGAAGGCGTTCGCCAAGAACCACTTCGACATCGTGCTGGCCGATCCGCTGTACAAATTGCACCGGGGCGACCCGAACGACACCAAGGCTGCGACCGAACTGATGCGCCGGTTTGACGACTGGCGCGAGCGCTACTCGTTCGCGCTGATCCTGCCGATGCACTGCCGCAAGCCGCAAGGCGACCGTGGCCCGAAGCTCTCCCCCCACGACCTGTTCGGCTCATCCGCATACCAGTGGGGTGCGGAGATGTTGCTCGGCGTCGAGCGCAAGTCGCAGACCAAGACGTGGATCCACTGGTGGAAGGACCGCGAGGGCGAGGCTGCCGAGCAGGGCGCAATCGTCGGCTCGCACTGGGACATCGCCTTCGATCGGAAGACCGGCTTCGGGCGCTACGTTGAGAACCACCAGGAGCGACTGCCGATCGTCGCCCAGCCGAGCCCGAGATTCGATCTGGGCGACTTCTGCTACCAGCAGATCCGGGACACCGGCGCGGTCACTCGCGACGACATCAAGTCCCGCCTGCACGCGAAGGGCATCCGCTGGGCTGGTGGCATGCCCGCCATCGACAAGGCGCTGGAGAACCAGGGACACCGGGGCGTGATCTCCAACGGCGCGCACCTCAAGAAGGACCGCGTCTACCAGTTGCAACCCGAGCTTCTCACAGCAGAGAGCCCCGCCGAAGCGGGGCTCGATACCTCATCGCCTACCAGAGCAAGTGAGGAAGGAGGCGCACTCTAGGGCGCGCTTCGGACAGATCCGCCCCACACCCCGACAGGGCGTCACCAAGGGGTACCACGGTCGCTCCCCGATCTGGGAGCGGAGGCCGACTGGAAGCCGATGAAGCGCGGAGCTTGTAGCCCGGATCGGGGTGAAGTGCGTGGCGCGTGGAGGTGGAAAGAGTCCGAAACCGCATGCCGACGGCTCACCCTGCGGATGTTCGTGGCTCGGTCTTCTGTCCCTCCGGGGGCAGTAGGCCGTAGTCCTCCCCTGCCTTCAGGTCTTCCCAACGGATGTAGTTACCGATCGCGAAGTTGGAGCAGGTCGAGACAGGTCGAGGGTTGAGCCTCTCCTTACCTCAGAGATCGCCAGGGCGAGGCTCGGACCCTGGTCTTGTGTGGACTATGGCTTACAGCGTTTGCAGGCTGGGTGACCGTCTCGGATGCACTCGGAGCGCCTGCGATCGACTACCGGGTTTTTGAGAACCACGCTCAGTAGCCACCTGCATTTGGGCCGGTGGTAGCGGGCCTCTGGGTTGTCGGTCTCGATCTTGACCATCGGGTCGTTGTCCATGTTCACCTCCTCTCGGGTCGGGATGGTTTGCCGTATACATCGGCAGATCAGGCGTTGGACTTGAGTGCCCTGGCTCGCGACTTGTGTTTGGGGCCTTGACACGGAGCACGCGATCTGTGTTAGAGTGCCCGGCTCAATCGCCGTGATGCTCACGCACAAGCGTCAGCGGACCGGCGTCTACCAAGGGTGGTGAGTGGCTTGTGAGTGCCACTGAGCAGGAACCTGCCGACCAGCAGGACGGCCAGAAGGATCTGTCGTTCAGCGAACGAGTCGCGCTCGACGTGCTGGCGATCTTCGCCGCCCGCGACATGATTGCTGACGGCGCGGTGGACATGTACGCCGTAGCCGACGAGATCCAGCCCACGATCTTCGACGCGAAGGTCAAGGTCGAGGGCGACCGTTCCAAGGTCGGAGTCACACCGTCTCACCTGATGGACAAGCACTTCCCCGAGGTGCCCAAGCGCGACAGCGTGGACAGCACCGACGCGGATCTCCTGGACTACACCGACGCGGTCTACGCCAAGGTGAAGGACCAGGTGTTCCGAGTGTTGAACATCATGCCGGACGGCATCATCCAGTCCCGCCTCGCCTCCGCGCTGGGCGAAGGCTGGGTGCTGTGTCGCATGAAGGGCAAGCGCGGTGCCGAGGAGGTTGCGTACGTCTCTCGCAGCCGCAAGTGCATCGACGCGGACAACAACGGCCCGGCGTACCACCGGGTCCAGCTGGCTATCGCTCGCGCGTCGGCACTGACCGGCATGTCGATCGAGCGGGTGCCCGAGCACGGCACCTGGTTCCAGCGGCAGCACAAGCGGTCGCTGAAGAACAGCCTCGAAGCCGGTGACAACGTGGTCATCGCGGCGCTCGACTCGGGGGACGAACCCGACGACGGCCCCGACGAGGACGACGATGAGTAGTACCCAGGGAGCCCCTTCGGGGGCTCCCGACCCTAACCCGGAGAAGCGGGTGACCTGGCAGCTTACCGAGGCCGGTGTTCACCCGTGGGAGGACGACGGCGTGATTGGCTGGGTGATCGTCCGGCTGAAGGCCGGGGCGACCGCGTACCAGATCCGCGCCGAGTCGGTGGACGGCGCGGAGGGCTGGCCCGAGCCCGGCGTGTACCTGGGCCAGAACGCTGCCGAGAAGGCGGTGGCTGTCGCCAAGGACCGCATCCGGCACGAGCGCGGCGCGCCGACGATCAAGGCCCAGGCGAAGAAGCCGAAGGCGACCGAGGGCGGCAAGCGGGTGCGCCAGCTGCACGAGGCCAAGCGCGCCGGGCAGCGCGACGCCGAGGATGAGGTGTTCAAGATGCAGGTGGCGCTCGCGGAGACGATCAGTTTCCTGGAGCGGTTCGACCTGCCGGATCTCACCTGGTCCGAGGACGTGCAGGAGCACCTGAACGACATCGTCCACGACCTGGAGCGCTGCCGGGGCTGGAACGAGCGGGCGGTGGACACGGTGTGGGCGATGATGGATGACGTGAGCCGCCAGCGGCGGATCCGCGATCTGCGCCGCCGCGCCGACGATCCAAGCTCGACCAGCTGGGAGCGCCGGAACGCTCGCGAGTTGTACGAGAAGCTGGAGCGGAAGTACCGCCAGCAGAAGAACCTCGGTGCTTAGGCGGCAGCGGCGGTGGCGGCAGCCTCGCGCTGCCGCTTACGCTCCGCTCGCTGCCACCGGCGGCGCTTGCGTCCTTCGACCTTCGCGCACAGCGGGCAGTGAGAGCCGCGCCGGAAGAACTTCGTGATTGCGGGCTGCTGCACCCCCAGCGACTCCCCGATCTCCCGGTCGCTGTAGCCCATGTCGCGAAGCTCGTGGACGGCGTGCCGGATCAGGTCGTCGTACGTGTCGCGCAACCCCCGGATCTGCTCCAGCGAATACGTGTCCTCGTACCCGTCGGTGAAGCGCTCTCCTAAGCTCTCGTACGTCCGGGTGATCATGCCCATGAGTTCGGACACTTCGTCGGTCGGGAACGGCCTTCGCTCATTCCTCCAGGAATGACTCGAATCGCTCATTGGCTCTCTCCTTGGTCGGGGTCCACCTAGAGTATAGCGCACGATGTGAGCCAGCACAATGCCGCCGAGCCGGTCCGTAACATCTCACGTCGTGCGCATCACCCGCCCCGATCGAGACCCTGACCTGGAGTTCCGCGTGGTCGGCCACAGCGCGCCCGGCGGCTCGAAGGACGTGGGCGTGATCTACCGCAACGGGCCGAACGGCACGAAGGTGCCGGTCACCGACGCCAAGGGCAAGATCAAGACGTTCGTCCGCGACAAGTCCGGCCAGGCCGGGAAGGACTGGCGGACGACCGTCGCGACCACGGGCCTGGCGGCGCTCGTCCAGGCGGGCCTTGAGCGGTTCGACGGGCCGCTGTACGTCGAGCTAACGATCATCCGCCCGCGCGGCCCCGGCCACTACGGTTCGGGCCGGAACGCGGGGCGGCTCCTCCCTTCCGCACCCGCGTTCCCAGCTGTCGCCCCGGACGTGACGAAGCTCACCCGCTCCACCGAGGATGCCCTGAACTCGGTCGTCTGGAACGACGACTCGCGCAACGTCGCCCTGCTGACCGAGAAGGTCTACGCTGAGCCCGGCGAGCCCGAGGGCGCGGAAGTGAAGATTTGGACCCTGCCCGCGACTGTCGGCAGGGTCGAGGCGGATCCGGACCAGCTGGAGATGGCCGTCGCCTGAAGCTCACGCCGAGGAGACGACCGGCCCCAGGCTCACGCCGGGGCCGGTCACCCCGGTCAGTCGTCGCCGGTGAAGTCCGGGTTGTGGAACAGCACCTCGGGGTCGTCGCGCGAGCGCAGGAAGCGCGGCTCGCCGTTGGAGTCCGTCTCGTCAATGAGGTGATCCACCGCGTGCTCGACAGCGCACCAGACCGCGTACTGCCAGACCGCCTTCGCGATGTCCAGCGAGTCGCCGTTCAGGTACAGCGGGTTGCGGCGCATGAAGCTGCGCACGTAGCCGATCAGCGAGCCGTTCTCGATCCGGAACCGGAACTCCTGCGCGATCGCGTACGTGAGGATCTCGCCCTTCTCCTCGTCCGAGCGCTCCTCGCCCGGCTCAAGCTCCCGGTCGGCCCACTCGGCTATGTCTAGCTCCTCCGCGCGCTCCAGCGCCTTCGCGGTGCGCCGTTCGATCCGGGTCACGACGGCGCGCTCCAGCATCGCGAGGGCGTGGCGCTCGGGGCCACCGGACGGCGGGCGCTTGCGCGGCGGTTTGCGCTTACGTGGCACGGCGCGCGGCGTCCTTCATCTGCCTGGACAGCGTCTCGATCGTCTCCTGCGGGACGGTCGGCTCGACCCCTTCGACGCCGAGGCCGGTCGGGATGCCGTCCTCCCAGGCGCGCTGGCGCGTGCCGATCGTGTAGCCCCGCTGGCGGTCGGCGGCGTGGTCGGTCGTGTCCACCTCGTCCAGCACGTCGAAGCCACCGCCGAGACCGAGCGGCGAGCCCGCGTCCGGCGGGAGCACCCACAGGTGGTACTCGTTCGCGCCGTCCTTCAGGTTCCACTCGGGCGGGAAGATCTGGATCGCCTCACGGTCACGCCCGGCCACCTCGTTCTTGATCGCCTGGATGTGCCGCCAGTCATAGATCGCCGCGCGGTCGTTCCGCTTGTAGCTCAGGTGCATCGAGCCGTCCTCGAACTCCAGGCCGAACCCGTTGTAGAGCCGGTTGCCGAACGCGAACGCCCGCACGGCCCGCTGCGGGTTGCGGTACTGGTAGAAGTGCTCGCGCCCGTCGCTGCGGTGGTACACCTGCGACATCGCGGAGACGCCCGGCGGCGTCGAGTCCACGAGCCACATCGGATTCCAGCTGGCCTTCGCCGGGTTGCCGCCCGGACGCTTGCGCTTAGCCATCACGCCCACCCCGCCAGCACGTCCACCTGCTTGCGGCCCTGGCGGCTGCGCTCCATCGCCGCCTGGTGCTCGTCGCCGTCGGCGCGAGCCTGGTGGTAGAGGTAGGTCTCAAGCTCGGCGGTCAGCACGTTGCGCATGGCCGTCCGGTCCAGGCTGGTGGACAGCTGCGCGATCGTGACCGCGTGCAGCAGCGCGTCCACGCGCGCCTTGGACTTGGACGCCAGCAGCTTGAACGTGACCGGCTGCTCGCGCTTGATCTGCTCGCGGGAAGCCATCTCAGTAGTCGGGCGGGAAGATCCCGCGCATGTCGCGCTCGAACATCTCATCCTCGATCCGCTGCTCTTCCAGCTGGACCTGGCGCTCCGTCTCGGCGCGCTCCTCGGGGGTCGTCCAGAACCCGGCCAGGTAGCCACGGTCGTCGTAAAGCTCACCGCGATCGCCCTTGGTCAGGATCTCTCCGGTCTCACCGAGCCAGAGATCGAAGGTCTCTCCGATCCAGTTGCGCTCGGTCAGCGTCAGTCGGGTCATGCTCACTCCTCGGTCGGGGGTTGCACTACAAGCTTAGCACACGTCGTTAGCTTCGCGCGTGCGCTGCTCCATCTGCTCGATGATTCGTCGCCCGGTCTCGTAGCAGCCGCCGCGCTGGCGGTTGCTGAGCGCGCCGTAGACGATCCACGGCCAGCGCTTCTGAAGCGCGTCCGCCAGCAGCCGGTTGAACGCGGTGCCGTGGACGCCGACGCGCCGCCCGCGCTTGTCGCGGTCGAGAGGGCCGTCGGCCATGTGCGCCGCCTCGTGGTAGATCAGCCACAGTCCCTCCTCGTAGCTGGCCTTGCCGAACGTGAACCACACGTCGAAGCCGCCGAGGATCGCGCGGCCCGTGTGATGGCCCTTGTCGCCCCGGCGGATCTTGATGTTGATGTCGGAGATCGTCGGCTTGTGCCCGTAGGCCCAGCCGTTGAAGTAGCCCATCGCCGTCAGCGCCGTGCGTAGCTCGGTCTTCACGTCCAGGTCACGCTCGACGCCGTTCGCGTCCTTCAGCGTGACCAGCCAGCGCGCCCGCTCCGCGTCCGCCTTCCGGCGGGCCTTGGTGGCGGACCTGGCGGCAGCCTCTTCGCGGCGGCGCTCCAGGCTCGGAGCCGTCCGCTGGACCAGCCTGCCGGTCTTCGCGCTACAGCGCAGGCAGTAGCGCCGGACATCGTCCATGCGCGGGCGCTGCGGCCCGTTGACGCCGCCGCCGCAGCTGGGGCACACCCATCGGACCGCCATCAGAACAGCCTCGGGGTCCGGCGTGTGCCGAGATGCCAGCCGTCGCACACCGTGCAGTGGTACGGGAAGCAGTTGTGCCCGTAGCGCTCGATGTGCATGCGCGCGTCGTGCTCGGAGGCGAACCGGCGCTTGGGCGAGCCGTCCGCTCGGAAGTGCTCGCCCACGATCCGCTCCTTGCCACGCTTGCGGCTAGGCAAGGCCGCGCTCCTTCAGCGCGAGCAGGTCGTCCAGCCCGCGCAGTGCTTCGCGCTTGTGCGACTCGCCGGTGCAGGCGTCGCCCACGAACGCGCCGCAGTGGCGGCAGCCGGACGTGAGCCCGGTCTCGATCCCGCGCGCCCACCGAGCACCGTCCTCGCGGGCCTGCGCCTGGGCGTCAGGGTCCGCGAGGAACCGAGCGTTCTCGGCGGCGATGGCGCGATCGACTTCTCGCTCCAGGCTCATGTCATCCAGCTTTCGCTGTAGGCGGTCACGCCCGCTTCGCGGAGGACCGCAGCGACGGCCTGCGCTGCCGCTTCCCAGCGGGTCAGCGACTGCGAGCCGCGCTCGCCGCAGATGCTGTGGGGGTAGAGATTGACCCCGCCCCGGTAGCTGTCGGCTCGGCCCATGCCTTCCTTGACCAGGAAGCGCGCGAACCGCGATCCGCCCGGCTTGATGTTGACCCAGGCCGTGCCGCACACGCCCTCGGGGACGTTGTAGACCGGCTCGTTCGGATCCGCCCCGCCGTCATCGCCGCCCATCCGGGAGGCCATCATGTTCTTCGGCGTGTACACCACCATCGGCGCGGGGATCGCCTCACGGTATGCCGTCTCGCCAGCCTCAGCTGCTCGCGCGATGAGAGCCTTCATCTCAGGCTTGCTCATCTTGATCGAGCCGCCGCCGCCGCTCACGCGCCTGACGCACGTCGTGCAGATCTCATAGTCCCGCATGCCTTCTGCGGACTTGCGCTCGATCCGCCCGCGCTGCCAGCTGCCACGCCGGTCACCCTTCACCTCGGCAACGTCCTTACCGCATATCGTGCGGCTAGACTCTGCGTCGGCTGCGTAGTGCCAGCGTGGTTGGCGATAGGCACCCGGATTGTTCTTCCGGATGACTTCCATCTCGTTCGTACCTCCTCGGTCGGGGAAGGCGGGGGGATCACCCCGCACACTGATGATAGCATACATCGAGTGCTAAGGCCACTGCCGGATCACCGGTCTAAGACTGGGCGAGATCGCTTCTGGCCGCGTGTGACGATCGGGGAGCCGGACGAATGCTGGCCGTGGCAAGGACCGCCGGACAGTCAAGGCTACGGGCAGGTCAGCGCGGACCGTCGCCCGAGGCGTACGCACCTGCTCGCCTATGAGCTTGCGATCGGGCCGATCCCCGAGGGCAAGGTGATCCACCACGCATGTGAGAACCGGCTCTGCTGCAACCCGGCACACCTCGAACCGAAGACGGCTCCAGATCATGCTCGCGACCACGCCGATGCGAGGGCGCACTACGAACTTCTGCCGTGGTACGGCCCGTAGTCTCGCGCACGACGTGTGCTAAGCTGGCTGCCGATCAATCCAAGACCGAGGAGGTCACGATGACAACAGCAGCCCCGGTGCGGGCACCGGAACGCGACTGGACGAAGCATCGGTACGAGCTTGTCCCGATCGTGGACAACCAGCACCGGTACCCGCACATCATCGTGGGCGATTACGTCCACACGAGCACCGGAGAGCATCGCGCGATCCTGCTCGCGGAAGCCCTGATGGGCGACCACGCGCAGATCGAGCGCATGCACGTCTACCACAGCCACCCGTCGCCGGGTCCGATGCGCCGCTACGTCGGGCGCGTCCTCCGGGGCGAGTCGGTCATCCGGCGTCCGCTCTAGCACGCGTCGTGTGCTAAACTGGTCGGCGTATCCCCGACCGAAGGAGACGCGATGCACACTGGCTATGACGACCTGGTGTGGGTACCGAGCGGCCACAACGACGGCTACTCGTACGCCACGGTCGTGCTTGGCAGGAACGACACAGCCTGGAACCCGGCGAGCACGAAGCACGTCATCTACGGCCCGGCCAAGGTGACCTACGAGCGGAGCCCGGCCAGCATCACCGGCTACGTCGAATGACCACCCGCAAGGCGGCGCGCAGGAGGCGCGCCGCCAAGCCACGCCCGGCCAAGAACCCGCGCGAGGAGGAGCGCGACGCCAAGAAGCAGGAGCGCCAGCTAGAGCGCGCTCGCGCGGCGGCTGCCGACAAGCGCGAGACCGAGGCCCGCACGAAGCTCGGCAACATCATCCGCGAGGAGATGCAGCTGCCCCGCTGGAAGCACTGCAAGTGCGGGATCACGCTGCGCACCACCCGCGCCGAGATCGACGCGATGGGTGCGGGCTGCACTGCCGGGCGCTGGGTTTGCCCGACCCTTGACGCGATCAGGCGCAAGCTCGAACGCTAACGCGCGTCGTGTGCTACCCTGGGAGGAATCATGGAAGCACACGACACGAGACGGGAGGCGGATCGCGGCTGCCACCCCGACAGAGGGGTGAGAGATGGCTAGGGACAACGGGGCGGTCGCAGGACCGCCCAAGCCGCGATCGCGCAAGCCGCTGGACATCGTCGGCACCGCTGAGGTGGCGACGATCCTGGGCGTCGAGCGTCCGCGCATCGGACGGTGGATCAAACGCGGCGTCATGCCGCCGACGGTGGCGAACCTGCAGGCCACGCCAGTCTGGGACAGGCGGGACATCGAGCGGATGATCCCGTGGGTCGAAGAGAACCGCCGTAACCGGGAAGCGGTAGCGAGCTAGCGCGTGGCGAACACCGCCGCCGAACGCGCGAGGGCTGCGCGCGAGGCCGCGCTGGAGCGCATCCAGCGGCAGGTGGAGGAAGGGCGACTGGTCATCCGCCAGATGACGCCCGAGGAGCGCGAGCACTGGGGACCGCCGCCACCGAAGGAGAAGAAGCGCAAGACCCCGAGCTACCGGCCATCGCTGGCGAAGCCGCACTACCACCCTGATGCCGTCCGGGAGGACGCGTAGTCTCCTTGGAGTAACCCGACCCGAGGAGGCGTACATGGCGACAGCCAACGCGAAGGTGTCTCAGGCAACCGACTACATCGTGCTGGTCCGCCGGGAAGTAAGAGATCCGGAGTCGGACGAGATGGTCGTCGCCTGGGTCGAGTCCGGCCACGCGTCCGCCACGGCGCGCGACAGCGCAGTCAAGGAAGTGGCGGGCGACCGCGAGGGCGTCTGGCGTCCCGTGCCGATCCGCAACTGGCAGAAGCCGATCCGGACTCGCACCGAGACGACCAGTCGCACGGTGGCCGAGGAGGTGGAGGACGAGCCCGCCGGACCCGCCATCTGATCCGCCGCAGGAGGAGCAGCAGCAGCCCAAGCCGTACGACCCGAAGGAGGGCGTCGAGGACTGGGGCGGCTACGACGACCTGGCGCTGGACCAGTACAAGGCGACCGGCTTCTACCTCTCCCGGCGCAGGCTGGGAGCGACCAAGGCGCAGGCGGCGGCGATGGCGTGCGAGGTGTTCGGCCACGACGCGCCGCGCGGCCTGTGCCGCCGGTGCGGGCTCGGCGTAGATCTCACGCAGGACGCGAAGGACAAGAAGCGCGTGGCTGAGCGCGACGCGTTTCTCGCTTCCCGGCACGGCTGAGAGCGCCGGTACGCTGTCCCCGTGGACGAGGACGGGGCTCGGTCGATCGAAGAGATGCACGAGCGCCAGGAGCGCAAGCGCGGGCGCAAGCCGGGCATGACCGAGGCCGAGCGCGAGGAGCGCAACCAGGAGTTGATCCGAGACCGGCTGCGCGGCCAATCGTGGACGTACCTGTCCGAGAAGTACGGCATCCAGGCGCGCGTCTGCATGAAGATCTACAAGGAGTGGCGCGACGAGAACGCGCCGACCTACCAGGGCCGTGACCCGATCGCGATCGTCCACTCGATGCTCGACCGGCTGGAGGCGTGGGTGGAGCAGCTGGCCGAGATCGCGGACGAGGCCGAGGGCAACGTCAGGATCTCCGCGATCAACGCGCAGCTGAACGCGCTGACCCGCACCGCCGAACTGATGCAGGCGACGGGCCTGCTGCCGCACGACCTGGGCACGCTGCGCCTGGAGCTTGACGTGCAGGCGCTCGGCGTCCGGCTTGTCACAGTTCTGACAGAACAGGGCGCAACGCCCGAGATGAAGCGCGCGATCCTCAACGCGCTCCGACCTGATGAAGTGCCGCAGCCCGCACTGTCCAACGGGAGCGGCTGAGGACTCCCGCTTCTGCGCGTACCACCGTGACCTGTTCGCGGACATCGCGCAGGAGATTGACGACGGCAAGGAGTTGCGCCGCCGGACGCCCGAGCGCCGACGCCCGAGCGCGCACAGAGGCTGCGATCACCCCGGCTGCCCCGAGCCCGCCCTGCCGCGCGAGCCCTACTGCGAGGCCCACCTGAGGATGCTGACCCAGTGACGCTCAAGCTCGATCCGCGCAGCAGCTTCGGCATGACCGTCACCGACGCGTTCCTGGACGCGCTCGAATCGGACATCGCCGCGCACGAGCAGCGCCGGGCGAGCTTCCTGCAGTGGGCGCTCAAGGTGCCCGAGACGCGCGGGCCGCTGAACTTCGAGCGCTGGCCGTTCCAGCGCGAGCTATACGAACAAGGGTTCGATGACCGCGAGGTCGTCGTTATGAAGGCCACCCAGCTGGGGATCTCCGCATGGCTCGTCCGGTGGGCGCTGTGCTGGGCCGACATGCACGCCGCCCGCGTCCTTTACATCTTCCCCCGCGAGCGCCAGCTGCTCGACTTCTCCGACGGCAGGATCAAGCCGCTGATCCTGGGCGAGTACCTGCGCACGCGCGTGCCGCCCGCGAGCGTGATGAACAAGACACTCAAGTCCGTCGGGCTCGGGATCATCTACTTCCGAGGCTCCGAGGCCGAGGCCGGGCTGGAGTCGATCGACGCGGACGCGCTCGCCCTGGACGAGCACGACCTGCTGGTGCAGGCGCACATCCCCATCGCGGAGCGCCGCGTCGGCGGGCAGGACTCGCTGGGCCTGATCCGCCGGATCGGGTTCCCGACGATCTCCGACCACGGGATCCACAAGGAGTTCAAGAAGACCGACCAGCGCCAGTGGACCGTGAAGTGCGAGCACTGCAACGAGTGGCAGGCGCTGACGTGGGCCGAGAACATCGACCTGGAACGCGAGATCCGGATCTGCCGGGCGTGCCGGGCACCGCTGGACGTGACCCGAGGCGAGTGGGTGGCGAGCTACCCGGACCGGCGGGTGCGCGGCTACCACGTCACGAAGCTGATGCTGCCCGAGCCGATCATCGTGCCGAAGCTGATCGAGGCGTCGCGCGAGATGGTCACCTACAAGCGCCAGATCTTCTTCAACCGGGACCTGGGCGAGCCGTGGGAGGCCGAGGGCGCGCGGCTGACCCCGGCGATGATCGCCGCCGCCCAGCGCGGCTACACGCAGCAGACCGGCTACGACGGCGTCAAGCCGGTGATCATGGGGATCGACGTGGCGAGCGTTCGCGCGCTGAACGTGTGGATCACCGAGCGCACGAGCGACACGACAGGCCGGGTGCTGTACCTGGGGCTGGTGGACAGCTTCGATGAGCTTGCCAAACTGATGGACCGTTACCGAGTGGTGATGGCGGGGATCGACCACCTCCCCGAGAACCGCCTCGCGCAGGCGTTCGCGAATCGCTTCGCCGGGCGCGTGTTCATCATCAACTACGGGACCGACACTCAGCGCGACGTTCTCCAGGTGGACGATGGTCAGCGTCGCGCGAGTGTCCGCCGGACCGAGGCGATCGACGCGGCGCAGGAGCGCATCCGGGCGCAGCGCGAGTATCTGCCGCAGGATCTCCCGAGCGACTTCGTGGAGCAGATGTGCTCGAACGTGCGCTCCGTCGAGCAGGACGACGTGGGGAAGGTGAAGGTGCTCTACCGGGCCGACGGGCCGGACGACTGGATGCAGGCGCTCACGTACGCGGTCGTGGCCGAGGAGTGCTGGTGGATCCGCCAGCAGGTGGATCACGAGGAGGTGTTCTCGATCGACCAGATGGAGCAGCTGGGGTTCGAGCGCTCGACGCTGCGCGACCCCGAGTCGATGGACTACTCACCCGGTCGCAGCGACGGCGAGTACGCGATCACCAACGGGCATGTCAACGGCGACGGCTATAGCGACGAAGAGGGCTACGACTGGGGATAGCGTCCAGGCGCGGGCGTACGTAATCCCGGTAGGCGTGCAGGTTGAGCCGACTGCCGCCCAGACCGACCCCGCCGCGCCCGCGCCAGTACAGGTCCGCGAAGCGGGCGTCGTCCCGCTCGCATGACACCTCGATCTTCTGGTCGGACCGGCGCAGCAGCGAGACGTGGCAGAGCGGCATCCCGGCAGTGAGGATGTGCCTGCCGTCGCCCTGTAGCCGGTAGCGGAACACCGGGTTGAATTGGTGGTAGATGTCGGTGTGGATCAGGCCGGGGATCGCGACCACGGGAGCGTCCACCGCGTAGGGCACCGGGTCCACTCGCAGCGAGTAGCCGGGCGGCGTCTCGACCACCCACATGCATTCGAGCTTGAACGCCATCTCATCCTCGTCCGGGTAACGGGGCATTCCCTCGCGCTGGTCCAGCGGGTGAACGGAGACCATCGGCAGTCCGGGCGGCGCGGCGAAGTCGCGCACCCTGCCGCCGTCCTCGTACACCACAACGTCTTCCCACAGCGGCATGATCCAGCCGGTCGTGAGGCGATCGAGGACCGCCGGGCAGCGGCGCATAGTGCTCGGCAGCACGCCGAACGGCCTGCCGATGCCCTCGTTCGTCTCGTGGGGCATCTCCTTCCACCAGTCCGGGATGGCCTTGTGTGCAGGCACGAGCGGGTAGGTCTCGGCCATGCCCGGCGTAACGGTGTAGAACTTCACCTCAGGCGCACGTCGTCGTAAGCGCATATCTGGTGGCAGCCTAGTGGATCTGACCGACGGGATGAACGAGGGCAGCTGAGCCGGTTCGGTCATTCCACAAGGAATGGGTAAACCTTACGCACGCGCCCTTCCCATAGCGCACGTCATGTGCTATCCTCTAGGTGGAGGGTGGGAGGCTCCCGCCCTTGACTCCCGACCGAGGAGACACCATGCAGGCCACCACGCTGTATCTCGCGAATGGTCTCGTCAGGACCGTGAAGGGCCGCGCCGAGGATGTCGGCGCTGCGCTCAAGCGGCGGAAGCTGGGCGATGATGACCGGCTCCGTCAGTTCACCGACCTGAACGGCGAGACCGTCACCGTCAACGCCGACGCCGTGGCGCTCACCGAGGCCGCGAACGTCGCCGCGAAGGGGACCTTCGGCTTCAGCCGGGTCCTGGAGGAGGCAGCATGATCAAGGCGATCCGAGCAGAGATCCGCTACCGCGTCCAGCTGTTCTGGGCGGCGGTGGACATCGCATTCGAGTTCGTCGCGATGGAGTGGGCGGCGATCGCCGTCCGCTGAAAGGAGAGAGATGACCGCAGCGATCCTCACCACCCTCACCGGCGCGGGCTGGGCGCTCTACGCCTGGCTGCGCGGCAAGACCGGCACGCTTGAGCGCGAGGAGCTTCTCGTGGCGCTGATGATCGGGCGCGTCCGGTGAGCGCCCCGCCGGTCCGGCACGTCGCCACGATCTTCGGCGGCAAGATCCACTACGCATTCAACGACGCGGGCATCACGTTCTGTGGTGCCCGCGTCGGCATCTTCGATGTCCACCATCCCGACCTGGAGGTGGACTGCCGCAACTGCATCAAGGTCTTCGAGCACCGGCGCAAGCTCGCGCAGGCGCACGCGTGATCCGCCCGACGATCCACCGAGGCCGACGGCTGATGCTCGACGGGGCCACCGTCGGCTGGCTGGTCAAGCGCGATGGCATCTGGCGCGCATACCTGGTGCCCCGCCGGGGAATGCAGATCGTGATTGTGGCCGAGGGTCACACGCGCGAGGAGGCGACCGAAGCGGTCTGCCTACTCGCGGAAGCTCACGACTTGTGCTAAGCTCTAGGTGCAGCCAATCGGCTGCGACACACCGACCGAGGAGAAGACGTGGAGTCGTACACCGCCTGGGACCTGATCGGGTTCGACGGCACAACCGAGGTGATCGACCGCCTGCTGGGCGGCAATCCCCGGTACGCCGAGCCCGACTACGAGCCGATCCCGGCTCGGGTCCGGGTGGTCGGAGGGCGGACGCTGTACGAGGCGGTCACCAACAACGGTGGCTGCAAGGTCCGCTTGAACCGGCTGGTGGACAACACCGGGCAGGTCAACCCGACGAGCCGCTACGTCGATCCCGACACACCATTGGAGGTGGTGAGAGATGGCTAACCGAGCAGTGTTCCGACTCGAACCGGCTGGCCTGATGGACCGAACCGACGGACGCGTGATGAAGCACGCGGGCGCGGAGGTTCACAAGATCCAGCCGCACGGCTGCCCGCCGAACGGCACGATGGGCATGGTCTACGTGCAGGTGGCCGACAGCGGCGAGTTCATCGGGCTCGTCTCGAAGCACTCGCTGGTCAAGACCGGCAAGACCGCTCCGGTGCGCGATCGCGCCGCCGAGGCGCGCGAGGAGCGCTCACGGCAGCTGCGCTCAAGGATCCGGGTGGTCTGATGCCGACGCCTGAGCTAAACGACCTGGGCCAGCCGCACGAGCGGTGCAAGCGCTGGAACCACGGCGGTCCCTGCTGGGGCGCGCTGCGGTTCGAGCTACCCGAGATGCCCGACGAGAAGCGCGAGCGCCACGTCTCGGCGGTCTACTCCGTCCTGCGCCGATCCGGCCTGGTCGTGACCGGCGCGCGTCGCGCCGAGTACTGGGCGCTGGCCGAGGAGCTACTCGCAGCTGCCGACACCGGGATATGACCCGCTGGGCCTACGAGCACGACGAGCTAGTCCGGATCGCCACCGAGGTGCTGGACCCGCTTGACCAGTGGGCGTTCAAGTGCCACGAGGCTTCACTGAAGCTGGTGAAGTCCGGGCGCTTCGGCACCTGCCGGGTGGCGCGCGGCTGGGGCGAGGGCGTGACCGGCCAGCACAGCTGGGTGGTGCTCGGGGACGACTGCTACGACGACCGTGCCACGATCATCGACCCGACGCTCTGGAGCTACGACGAGAGCGTCAAGGGCGTCTGGGTCGGCAGCTACAAGCACGGCAAGCACGAGCCGCACGGCAAGGGCTCGATCTGGAACTGGGGCCGACCGAACTCGGCCACCGGTCCGGCGATCGAGCTAACGCCGCGTAAGCCGTTCTCGCGCTCGGCTCAAGGCTTCCTGGACATCCTGGGGCCGCTGGACAAGGAGGGCTGGATCCACCTGGCGCACGCGCCGGTGGAGGGCTGGCCCGCCGCCGAGATCATCGACGCGCTGTGCGAGACGCCGCACCCCACGATCAAGGGCCAGACGTTCGAGGCGTACATCCCGATCGACATCGTGGGGATGCTCACCGACCGGCGGGCCGACCTGTACCTGTCCGACCCCACGTAGCGCACGACGTGTGCTACACTCAATGAGGAGGGGGCGCTGGCAAGGACCAGAGCCTCCCGGAGCGACGCCGGACCGCGTGAAGCGACCGGACCCTCCGGAGAGCCGAGGCACCGTCCCAGGCCCCCTTCCTTCAACCCCGACCGAGGAGATCACATGCAGTTCGAGATCAACGACGCTCAGGCGCAGGCACTGATCGACGTGCTACGCGACCACGCTGACGGCGAGCCGGTCCTGTTCACCAAGCAGGGCAACGGCACCCTGACCGTCGCGTTCAACCTGGCGACGATCGACATCGACACGGCGGGGATCGCGGAGGAGAACTGAGTGTTCGCCTACGAGACCGAGCCGTACGCGCGCTTCGCTGACGAAGGCCAGCCTCTCTTCTTCCGGCGGCGCTACGGGGGCAGCCCCGAGCCGCCGCAGGAGATCGGCGGCATGATGTTCGTGTCGCTCGCCCCCGCCGAGGCGATCTGGATCTACGGCTACTCGACGCAGTCCCGCTACGCCGAGGACCGCGCGCTAGACCCCGGCGTCTGGGCTACCCGCCGGGCGTTCTGGGGCTGGCACTACAGCGTCATGGAGCCGCGCGGTGAGCCGGGCTACATCGCCCTGGCCGACGTGACCGAAGAGATCACCCGCGAGGAGTTCGAGGCAGCAGCCGAACGCGGCTGGTCGTAGCGCACGATGTGTGCTACACTCTAGGTGGAGGGAATGAGCCCTCCGCTCCCGACCGAGGAGGACGACAGTGACGACCGAGGCACGACACATCCTCGACCCAGAGGGTGCCGACGCCGCGACGATGAATAGCTGGAGTGACCGTCACCCGGCCACCATCGTCAAGCGCACGGCCAAGACGATCTGGGTCCAGGAGGACCGCGTCGTGAACATGAGCAGCGAAGAGACCCGCGAGAGCGGTCTCGCCTTCGCTCAGGGTCACGGTGACGTGACTGTGTTCACCCGCGACTACGACGCGCCGATCCGCGAGTACCGGCTCCGCAAGAACGGGCGCTGGATGGCGAAGGGCGCGCCGATGAACAGCCGGGGCTCCAGCCTGAGCATCGGGCGGCGCTCCTACTACTACGACCCACACTTCTGAGGAGGTGACGAGGATGGCAAGACGACAGATCATGGACGGCACTGGCTGTGTCGAAGGTCTGGAGACGTACGTCAACCGGATCACCGGCGAGCCGGGCCGGATCAAGGTGGCCGTCGAGGGCGGCGAGATCGTGGCAGTGCTCTGCTGCTGGTTCGCGGCCTGCGAGAACGAGGCCATCAGCACGGAGGCACATCCGATCCTCGGCCAGGTGCCGATCTGCGACCGGTGCGCCGAGAAGGTCGAGGCGATGACATGAGCGCCGAGACCAGGACTCCGGAGCGAGTCGCTGAGCACGCCCAGGAAGCGTTCTGGGCGGCGGTGGCCGAGAGCTACCCGGAGGTGACGACCGGCGACTTCCCGCCCGGCGATGACTTCCCGCTCGCGCTCGCGATGGAGCGCGCGATCGAAGCGTGGCTGATGTGGAACTGGCCCGAGGGCTCGAACCCGCCGGGTTGGAAGTGCCCGCGCTGCGGCGACGACAGGCGCGGCTGCGACCGCGACGAATGTCGAAGCATGTGACCAGATGATCTCGTTCAGTACCGCGACCGACGAGGAGCTTGTGGCGATGCGTGAGGCGATTGACGCGCTCACGCTCGCCCAGCCTGCGGCGATCCACGACGACCCCGCCTGGTGCGAGATCGTCCACGCGGTGATGGGCGAGGTTTACGCCAGGCAAGTCTGGCGGCAGATAGCAGCATGAACACCGACCGAGGAGACACGATGGACGAACCACGCATCACGATGAAGGACCGCAGCATCGTTGCGGACTACCTGATCAACACCGACAACGAGGGCCGCAACGGCGCGGAGCGACGGCACTACGCCGCCGTCACCGTCGGCTACACGAAGGGCGGCATGAACTACTTCTCCGGGAAGTCGAACGCGCGGGGCTACTACGCGTCGATCAACCGGGAGACCGAGTCGAGCGACGGGATCTTCACGTCGCGCAGCTTCACGCTGTTCGCTGGGCTCGGGCTCATGCGCTCAGAGCCGGTGGGCCGGTTCTCGCAGAAGGGCCTGAACGCCTTCTTCGAGGAAGTGATGGAGGCGATGCCCGCGCTGCGCACCGACGAGCGTGTGGCGGCGTACTTCGAGCCTGCGGAGGTGCCCGCATGACTCGCACGATGAAGCTGGCCCTGGAGGCCCTGATCGACGTGCAGCGCCGGGAGTCCTTCCGGCCCGAGGTGGCCGACCAGATCCCGGATGAGACGGTGCTCGGCGTCATGGTCGCCCGGTACCTGGGGGACGGCGCGGCGGTGCTGGAGGTGTGCGTCGGTGCGCTGACGGACCTGAACTACCACGAGGACGCCGAGCGCGTCCGCGAGATCCTAGAGCGAGTCACCACGTACTAGCTCACGATGTGAGCACCGACGTGATACAATGAAGGTGCGGGGGGAACACCCCCGCACTCCACCCGACCGAGGAGACACTGATGGAAACAGCCGAGACGTTCCGCCCCTGCGACGTGCAGCAGATGATCGCGCAGATCGGGCGGATGAACATCATGGCGATCAGCGGCGGCAGGATCGAGCGCCGCGAGACCGGCATCACCCTGCCGGTCGGCGCTGGCTACAGCGTCACGATCGACCTGGACTGGGACGACACCTACGTCGTCAGCCGCGTCTTCAAGCGCGGAGCCAAGCGCTGGATCAAGGGCACCCGGCGCAACATCTACTACGACGAGGTGGGCGAAGTGGCCTACAAGGCGTCGTGCTTCCGCAACGGACCGAGCTACTGGGATGAGTCAGCGGTCTGACATCAAGGCCGAGCAGTTTGGTGCCGATAGGGGCATCACCAAGACTGCGGACGGGGCCGGGGTGAGCCTGGGGGCGAGGCTCACCCCGCCGCAGATACCTACCGGCGAGCGTACGCGCTCGTCTACATCACGAGAGAGAGGAGAGGGCCGATGGCCCGAGTGACCTACGTCAAGGCGGCGAAGGGCCGCAAGGACGGACGACCGCGCCGGTGCAGCCGGTGCGGCAACGAGATCAAGCCGGGGGAGTCGTACTCCTGGTTCGCGAACCGGATTGGCCGGTCGAGCATCCGCAAGGACTTCTGCTCGAACTGCCGGATCCGCGAGTCGGACAAGACCACGAGCCCGCACATGCAGACGATCTACGCCGGGCAGGAGGCCGCTGAGGACACGCTCGGCCAGGCCGACCTGACCCTGGCCGACATCGCGGAGGCCGTGCGCGGCTACGCCGAGGCCCTGAAGGAGGCCAGCGAGAGCTACGGCGAGAGCGCCGACAACATGGAGGACGGCTTCGGCCACGAGACCGAGATGTCCGCCGCGATCCGCGAGAAGGCCGAGTCGTGCGAGAGCACGGCGGACACGGTCGAGTCGGCAGCCGACGACATCGAGTCGATGGACGATCCGGATGCCGACGCCGCCGAGTTCCAGGACGACTACGAGGGCGACTGGGACGACGAGAAGGACGAGGCTGTGGACACCGAGGAGTGGGAGCAGCACGTCGAGGCTAAGCGCGAGGAGCGCCGCGAAGCCGCCATCGACGCCGCCAACGAAGCGCTCGGGGAGTGGCCGGACCTATGACCAGAGGAGCACAGAGCACCCTCGCCAACGAGGAGTTGACCGAGGCCGTCGTGGAGTACGTGCAGACGGCGGCGAAGGCGGCGCTGGCTGGCGAGAGGGTCGCGGGCATCCGCGAGGATGGCTACGTCGAGGCGTACGCCATCGGTGCCAACCTGATCGACCGGGGCATCCTTACGCACGAGCACCTGCAATCGTCTTCTTCCTCCTGGAAGGACGACGCGCGCAAGTCGATCGACGGCAAGGTCAAGCGCCTGCTCGACGCCGAAGCCGCCAAGCCGGACGCGCGGATTCTGCGCTTCTCCTCTCGGACGGACGAAGCGCCGTTCAAGCTCGACGGGTACTCGCGCAACTATTACGGCCAGAGCGTCCTGTACGGCACGCCCGAGTTGGTCGAGGCCGGACGGCAGGCATTCGAGGCCCGGATCGCGCGGGAGCACGCCGAGACCGAGGCGATGGACGCCATGCTCGCGCGAGCGGCAGCGGCGAACTGGCCCGAGCCGGACAAGCACACCCGGCTGAGCGTGACCTACAGCGCCGACGCGCTGTTCGAGATCCTGGAGCGCATGGGCGCTTAGCGCACGACGCGTGCTACGCTGAGGAGGCACATGAAGCACTTTCCGATCCAACCGATCCGGCGCATAGCGGTCACCCGTGAGGAAGCCGCCGACATGCGCGAGGCGCACGCCGAGGGCTGGCACACGCTGCCCGAGGGCCTGCCGCGCGACGGCTGCCCTGACTGCATGGGGCGACCGCTGCGCACCTACCCGACCGCCGCGAGCCTGGAGCGACGCAATGCGTGAGCACATCCTCCAGAGCCACATCGGCACCGACGGGAACGAGTACGGCTCGCACGCCTGGTGCGGGCTGCTCGTGCGCGGGCGGCGACCGAATATCAGCCCGGACGACTACCAGGACCGCGTCGCCAAGAACGTGACCGGCAACGTCTGCCGCAACTGCATCTCGGCCCTGGAGAAGGGCGTACCGAGGGTGGCGCACTGATGGCGAAGATCGCTTACGAGGACAAGAGGTTCAGCGCCGGGTCGCTTGAGACGATCGCCCAGGCGAACGAGATCCTGGAGGAGTACGAGAAGCTGGGCTACGACCTGACGCTGCGGCAGTTGTACTACCAGTTCGTCGCCAGGGACCTGATCCCGAACACTGAGCGCAGCTACAAGCGGCTCGGCTCGATCGTCAACGACGCGCGCATGGCCGGGTACATCGACTGGGACCTGCTGGTGGATCGCACCCGCAACGTCCGCTCAGTCCCGCACTGGGACGACCCGGCGGACATCATCGAGGCGACCGCCCGGAGCTTCAAGGTGGATCGCTGGGACAAGCAGAACGACTACGTGGAGGTGTGGATCGAGAAGGACGCGCTCGTCGGCGTGATCGCCGGAATCTCGACCCGGCTCGACGTGCCGTACTTCGCCTGCCGGGGCTACAACAGCCAGAGCGAGCAGTGGCGCGCCGCGCAGCGGCTGCTCCAGCGGGTGATCGACGGCAAGAACGTCACGATCATCCACCTGGGCGACCACGACCCGTCGGGGATTGACATGACCCGCGACAACGACGACCGGCTGAAGCTGTTCGTCCGCCAGGACTACCTGCGCCACAAGGTCGGGGAGCTTGAGCACTGGGACACGCTCAGCGACGCGAACCAGGACGCGACACTGCGCCAGTGGCTGCGCGAGATGCCCACCGTCGAGGTGCGCCGGATCGCGCTGAACATGGACCAGATCAACCAGTACAACCCGCCGCCGAACCCGGCGAAGATGTCCGACAGCCGGGCGCACGGGTACGTCGAGGAGTACGGCTACGAGTCCTGGGAGCTTGACGCGCTCCCGCCGGACGTGCTGGAGAACCTGGTCCGCGACAACGTGGAGAGCCTGATCGACGTGCCCGCGTGGGACGCCGAGGAGCAGCGCGAGCACGACGGCCAGCGGTTGCTGCGGCTCGCGAGCGAACGCTGGGACGAGATCGTGGAGAGCCTGAACGGAGACAACCCCGAGGAGGACTGATGTCCGGCTTCACCCTGAACAGCGTCACGCTGTCCGGCACCCTGACGCGCGATCCAGACGTGCGCACCACGCCCGGCGGCACCGAGGTGTGCAAGCTGCGGATCGCGGTCAACGGGCGCAAGAAGAACAACTCGACCGGCGAGTGGGAGGACGTGCCGAACTTCTTCAACGTCACCCTGTTCGGCGGGCTCGGCGCATGGCTCGGGAACAACATCAAGAAGGGCCAGGACATCGCCGTGCTGGGCGAGCTTCGCTGGCACGAGTGGACGACCGACGACGGCGGCAAGCGCGAGGCCGTCGAGGTGATCGCCAACTCGATCATGCCGCGCGGCAAGAGCAACGGCGGCGGCAGCAGTAGCAGTTCGAGCTACGACGACTCCGACATCCCCGCCGACACGTCCGGCCTGCCGCCGGTGGGAGCCACCGCCAGCACTGCCGTGAACCCGGCAGACGATGACGACATCCCGTTCTGAGGAACCGCTGGGCGAGGTGCTCGCTCGCGTCCGCGACGAGCGCAGCACCTACGCCTACGGCGACTCGGGCGAGGCACAGGCCGACGGCCAGTACCTGGCGGACGCGGTCGAGGAGTTGATCGCCGCGCTGTGGGACGTGCGCGTCTACCAGGCGGGCGACGCGCAGCGCCAGCAGGACGTGGCCCGAGGCGTGTTCCAGCGCCATCCTGACTGGACGCCGGGCGACTGGTAGGACGGGCAGGGCCTGGGGCTCGGAGGGCCGCAGGCGGGCCGGGAGGAGCCCACAGAGCCCGTTTGAGGGACTAGGCCCGGCGGCGCTTACGCTCGCAGCGTGGGCGCAGTGCCGATCCTTCTGAGGAGGGCTGTCCTGGCGGCAGTAAGGTGCGTCGTATGGGCGATCCTGGAGTCAGCGCCGCGTGAGCCGCTTCGACAGGATTGTCGTCCCGCGCCCTGTCCAGCCACCGTGCCCCGCCGCGTCGCTCGTGGCCGAGGCCGAGGGCGGCACCGGCTGCGTCTGCAGGATCACGGCGAACCTGATAGCCAGCCAACAGAACCCTTCGACCCTCGCGAAGTACTGCTTCTCCTCGGAGGGGTACCAGACCTGCCCGACGTGGCGCGCCGACCGCGACGAGTACCACCGCAGCAGGACGATCCGGGACCTGCTGACCAGGAAGGGCGACAGGGTGGCCGGTCACCCGGAGGACCGGGAGCGCAACCAGGGACTGGCGCTGGCGATCGAGGCCCAGGAGCGCGACGCATGGCAGTCGCAGCGAGACCGCGAGAGCTAACCGCCGGTGAGTACCTGACGGATGGCAGCAAGGCGCTCCTGTACGTGCTCGAAGTGGATCCGCGCGGACGCGCGATGGTCGAGGACGTGAGGACGCTGGAGGTGTACCGGATCAAGGTGACGGCGCTCGACGGCTGGCGGGTGGTGACTCCGGATGGCGCGTGACAACAGCGGCCTGATCGGGCGCGCCCGAGAGATCCTGGAGGAGCGCACCGGCAAGACGATCATCGACCAGGAGCACCTGAGCCTGCTGGAGGCCAGCGATGTCGAGCGCCGGGCGATGCAGAAGGAACTGGACCTGCTCGGCTGGTACGTGCTCGACTACATCGGCGGGCAGCCGCAGGAGGTGAAGGCGACCGAGCGCCGCAAGATGGCGGCGCAGGCGCGCATGGTCTGGGTGCAGGATCCGGTGGCCGGGGCGAACGTCGATCTCAGCTGCCAGTTCATCTTCGGACGTGGCGTCCCCAAACCGAAGGCGGCGGACGACAAGGTCCAGGAAGTCATTGACGAGGCGTGGGACGACCCGGACAACAAGGCGACGCTGACCACGTTCCCGGCGCAGACGGCGCTCTGCACCGACCTGGTGCTCCAGTCGAACCTGTTCATCCTGTTCTTCGAGGGCGACGACGGCAAGGTCAAGCTCGGGATCCTCGACCACGACTCGGTGGAGGACGTGGTCCGCGACTCGAACAACCGGCTGCGCGTCCTGTACTACGTCGCGCGCCGCCGCGAGTACGGCTGGGACTACGTCATGGACCGGCCCGACATCAAGGCCCAGATGGCGCAGCAGGACCCGCGCAAGCCGCGCGTCATGTACTACCAGGCGCTCGCGGCGACCGACCCGGAGACCGGCGAGCTTGACTCCCAGGACGACGCCTGCCCGCCCGAGAAGCTGGGCGAGGGGCTCGTCTACCACATCGCGATCAACCGGGGCTCGGAGCAGATCTTCGGCATCCCGGCGATGCGCCGGATCGTGAAGTGGATGGCCGCGCTGAACGACTTCATGGCGGCGCGCGTGGACCTGACGCAGGCAGCTGCCGCGTTCATCATGCGCCGGACGGTGCAGGGCTCGCCGCAGCAGGTGGCGGCGATCGCGGCGAAGGCGATCTCGCGCCGGTCGGGCCTGGCGGCGACATCGGTGGACGACCCGACGATGGGCACCGTGCAGGCCGGGCCGAGGCCGGGCTCGATCCTGAACGAGAACCAGGGCGTCAAGACCGAGCCGTTCGCCGTGTCAACGCAGGCGGCGCAGGCGGCGCAGGACGCGCAGATGATCCGCTCGCAGATCTCCTCCGCGACGTGGCCGCAGCACTACCTCGGGGACCAGAGCAACGCGAACCTGGCGACGGCCACCGCGCTGGAGCTTCCAGTAGTCAAGAAAGTAGAGGCGTACCAGGAACTGTTCGAGGGCCTGTTCCGCACGTTCATCGACCGGGCGATCCAGAACGCCGTGGACAACGGCACGCTGCCGACCGAACTGACCGATGAGGAGCGCGCCAAGCTCAAGGCGAAGAAGCCCGAGAACCAGACGCCGGGCTCGCCGCCGCCGGACGCGCCCGGCGCGCCGCTGCAGTCCGAGCCGCCCGCGTCGATGACAGACGTGCCGTCGCAGAACGGCTCGACGCAGCTGAGCGCAGGCTACGAGGGTCAGACCGAGGACGAGGAGGACACCGAGCGCGACCTGAGCTACGAGTTCGCGATGCCGTCGCCACTCAAGCGCCAGATGGCCGACCTGATCAACTCGATCGCGAACCTGGCGCGCACGTTCGACCCGAACAACACCAACCTCGAACTGAGCCGGACGCTGCTCGCTGTCGCGCTCGGCCAGGGCCTGGAGCTTGCCGATCCCGCAGCTGCCGTCGATCGGATCCTGCCCGAGGGCTACGTCGATCCGATGCTGGCCGCGCAGATGGGCGGCGGTGGCGGTGGATCGCCCGGCCAGGTCCCACCGCCGCCGCCGCTGATCCCGACCGGCGACACCGGCCCGAACATGTTCGGCCCCGGCGGACCGCCGCCCGGCGCAGGACCCGAGCCGAACCAGAACCCGTACGGCGCGCAGGGCTGGAGCAGCAACTACCAGGACAACCAGGGCCAGCCGATGTACCAGTCGCGCGACGAGGAGCTAGACGCGATCTGGGAGCAGGAGCTTGCCGAGGTGGTCGAGGGGTTCCTGACCGCAGCCGCCCAGAACGGGCGCGGCTAAAGCTTCACCGCCAGCTGTCGATCACTCGTGTAAGAGCGTGGAGCAGCTAAGCGCGTAACGTGCGCTTGGCAAAGCACACGACGCGTGCTACTATCTAGCGCAAGACACGCGCTAGGGGAGTGCGTGCTAACTAACACGAAAGGGGCAAGATGCTACGACGCATCATGCTGGCGGTAGGGGCTACTCTGCTCGCGATCGCCATCACAGTGCCGCTGGTCGCCTCCGGGCAGACCGGCACACCGTGGGTCAAGACTCACGGGAAGGGACGCGTAGTCAGCGTCAAGCGCAACCCGAAGCAGTGCGGGGAGCGGGGAGGCTGGCAGTTCAATCTCAGCGTGAAGCCGTGGAAGCTGATCGCGTGCAACGGAGCAAGGGGGCTGACCGGCGCTGCCGGTCCACAGGGTGCCAACGGTGCCGCTGGGGCTACTGGGGCCACCGGAGCTACTGGAAGCGCTGGAGCTACTGGTGCTCAGGGTCCGCGTGGGCTCACGGGGCTCCAGGGGATCCAGGGCCTCACGGGCGCGACCGGCCCGGCGGGTGCAAACGGCACTAACGGGACCAACGGCCCGAAGGGCGACACTGGCGCGAAGGGCGACCAGGGGCCGCAGGGTGTGCCGGGCGATCCCGGACAGCCTGGGTTCTCGGCCTACCAGCTGTGGCTGGCGGGGCCTGACGGCATCCTCCACACCAGCGACGACAACGTCGGCTCGGTGGCGGACTTCATGCTGTCGCTAGTCGGGGACCGGGGACCGCAGGGTCCGGCTGGGCCGAATGGGCCGCAGGGTCCGCAAGGCAATCCCGGCGCTGCCGGTCAGAAGGGTGACACCGGACCGCAGGGTCCGAACGGACCGCAGGGTCCGACCGGGAACCCCGGCCACGATGGCGCTACTGGTCCTCAGGGGCCGAAGGGCGATCAGGGTCAGAAGGGGGACCAGGGCCTCACCGGCCAGAACGGTCCCCAGGGTCCGCAGGGTAACCCCGGTGCCGCTGGTCAGAAAGGTGACACTGGTGACCAGGGTCCGAAGGGTGACCAGGGCTCGAAGGGCGATCCTGGCGTGAAGGGCGACAAGGGCGATCCGGGCACGAACGGTGCCAATGGTGCCGACGGCGCGAACGGCGTCGCGGGTGCCAACGGCAAGGACGGTCAGTCCGCGTTCGAGATCTGGGTCGCGCTCGGCGCTCCCGGCTACACCGGGACGGACGCCCCGAACCACGGCGACTTCATCGCCACGCTGAAGGGCGAGAAGGGTGACAAGGGTGCCACGGGTGACCAGGGCGCGAAGGGCGACCAGGGTGCCAACGGTGCCAAGGGCGACACCGGCGCTCAGGGTCCGGCGGGCTCGAACGGCGTCAACGGCCTCGACGGCAACAACGGGTCCAAGGGCCTGTCGGCCTGGGAGCTTTACCAGTCTCAGGGTGGCGTGCTCGACCTGGACAGCTGGCTGGCGTCGCTGCACGGCTCCAACGGCGCGAAGGGTGACACCGGCGCGCAGGGTCCGCAGGGCAACCCCGGCCACGACGGTGTGGACGGCAAGGACGGCGCTCCGGGTCAGACCGGCGCGACCGGCCAGCAGGGTGCTCCGGGTCAGCAGGGCAAGCAGGGTGACACCGGCGCGACCGGTGCCGACGGCGCTCAGGGACCGCAAGGCCCCAAGGGCGACCAGGGCGACCCCGGCGCGCAGGGTCCGAAGGGCGACAACGGTCCCCAGGGACCGCAGGGCAACCCTGGTGCCGCTGGTCAGAAGGGCGACACGGGTGCCACCGGCCCGCAGGGTCCGGCTGGTCCGCAAGGGCAGCCCGGCCACGACGCGGTGACCGCTTCGACGGTCGTCTGCATCGTCACCAACGGCGGGGGGAACAATCCCAAGCTCGCCATCGGTGCGACCGCGTGTGCCGGACAGGCCACGATCACCCTGGCGGCTCCCGCCGGGTCGTAACAAGCTCCGACAGGAGGGCTCCAGGGATGGGGCCAAGGAACAACGGGACCGCGAGCCCCCGGCCATCAGGCCGGGGGCTCCCGCTTGTGAGGGTACGGACGATCGCCCGTAGGCTTCAGACGTGGCGGTCCAGCCCGCTGATCAGCAGCCCCAGCCGGTCCATCCGGATGTCCAGCGGCTGATCGACGCCGCGCAGATCGGCGCGACGATCCAGGCGGGCGTTGCCGTGTCGAAGGCGGCGGTGACAGCCGGGCCAATCGCGGTGACCGTGCTGCCACGCGCCGCAGCGGAGATCGTAGGTGCGCCGGTCGAACTGGCGGCGCACGCCGTCAAGTGGGCGGTCATCCTCCGCGTCCTGCGCCGCCTGTTCCGGCGGCATCACATGGAGACCGCCAGCTGGCTGGAGACGCAGCTGCGCAAGCAGTTCCCCGACCTGGATCCGGCGGTGATCCGGCAGGCCGTCGAGCAGGAGTTGAAGTTCGAGCGCGCGTTCCAGGCGAAGGCGCTCAAGCGCGCCGAGGCGGACTTCCACGCGGCGGGCCAGCTGCCGACACCCGAGGCGCAGGCGACGCGCGTCCAGCAGATCCTGAACCGCGAGAAGCACTACAGCCAGCTGCGCGAGCAGGCGCTGCTCGACCGGGCGATGCGCTTCTGCCACAACGCGACGGTCAAGGCGATCTCGCCGGACGGCGCGAAGTGGGTGCTCGGCCAGCGCAAGACGCACACGCCGGGCTGCGTCGCGATGGCGGGCAAGAACTGGCCGTGGCCGGTGCTCGACGTGATCAACCCGCCGGTCCACACCGGGTGCGGCTGCGAGCTTCGACCGCTCAGGCCGGGCGACACCGTCCCGCCAGTCGGCACGGCGATGAACCTGGCCCGCCAGGCGATGGCCCTGGAGGAGGCTGTAAGGGCCGCTGCGCCCGGCGAGATCGAAGCCTGGCTCCAGGGTCAGGTGGTGCGCCCCGTGGTCGCCAGGGCGCTCCAGCGGCTCCAGGAGGGCACGTACGAGGAGGCGCTCCACCCGCGTGGCCGTGGCGGCAAGTGGATCGGCAAGCTGCTCAGCAGCCCCGGCTTCACGCAGCGCCGCCAGGCGCACGAGGTCCACGACGCGTTCCGGCGCGGTGAGGACGTGAGCGTGAGCAAGGTGGTCGATTCGCGCGCCGAGGCGACCAAGCAGTTCAAGACCGACTTCCTGGCAGCGATGCGCGAGGCCCGGCCCGGCTACGGCACCGGCAAGGTCCAGATCGCGGAAGGCTCGGTCGATGATCCCGAACTGATCAAGCGCGTCCAGCAGGCCGCTGAGTGGTTCCCGAAGGAATGGATAGACAGGGCCGGACCGCTCCGCGTGGTCGAGTCCAAGAGCCCCGGCGTCTACGCGCTGCGCGCCGAGGTGGCGAAGGACCACATCTCGACCATCGCGCTCCGCAAGGACTCGTGGGAGAAGAACATCGTCCACGAGATGATGCACTGGCTAGAGGAGAAGAACCCCGAGGTTCACAAGGCGGCGCAGGAGTTCCTCGACCGCCGCACCGAGGGCCAGGAGATCGAGCCGCTGATCAACGGCGCGCCGCACGAGGAGGTGAAGGAGGGCGGCTTCGTTGACCCGTACATGGGCAAGATCTACAACCACCCGTCCACCGAAGTGCTGACGATGGCGATGGAGGGGCTGGTCGCAGGGGCGATCCGCGTCGAGGACGACCCGGACCACTTCGCGATGCTGCTGAGCACGCTGACCGGCCAGAAGGTCGAGCCGTCCGAAGTCGGCACGTTCGGCCAGGGCTTCGACCTGAGCGGACTGAAGACGGCCAAGGCCAAGACGGCGGCGACAGCTGCCGCCCGCGCGATCGAGACGGCGACCGGCGTCGTTCACCCGGTGAAGTTCACTCACCTGGATCCGGACGATCCGGCGACGGCGCGCTCGCTCCCGAGCGGGCACATCGCGGTGGACGAGAGCACCAGCCCGCACTTCCAGATCTCCGCGATCGTCCACGAGTACGCGCACAACATGGACCGGTCGGTGCTCGGCTCCGAGGACGACTGGTTCACCCAGCACGCGGACGAGTCCGGCCCGCTCTACAAGGCGCTGATGGCGTCGCCCACCGTCCAGAAGATCAAGAACGACGAGGTGGAGATCCTGAAGGGCGACCCGCGCACGACGGCGCAGCTGCTCCAGGCCCGCGAACTGTTCGCCCGAGCGTTCGAGCAGTACGTCGCGATGCGCGGCGGCAACGAGCGGCTGCGCGAGAACCTGCGCAAGCTCCAGGGCGACCGGCTGCTCAGCTTCCAGCAGTGGCAGGACGACGAGTTCAAGCCGATCGCCGCCGAGATGGACAAGATCGTGCGCCAGCAGCACGCCGTCCAGGAGAGCAAGTGGACCGAGTGGCTCCACCCGCGTGGACGCGGCGGTCAGTGGGTCGATGCGATCCAGCACGTCAGCAAGGAGATCGAGCAGCCCGAGGCGCACGAGGGCTTCACCGGCGAGGACTTCGCCAGGGGGCTGGACGGCTTCACGCACGGCGACCTGACGGCGATGCGCATGAACCGCACCGACACGCAGAACCTGTTCGGGGAGGTCTGGCTGAACGTGTTCCACAAGGGCCGGGGCGAGCCCGTCGGCATGGCGCGCGTCACGATCAAGCCGCCGACCAACCAGGGCGTCCGCTCGATCGAGTTCAACAACATCGTGCTCAAGGAGGCCGAGCAGAACCAGGGGTTCGGCAAGGCGTTCACCGATCACCTGTTCAAGGTGGCGCGCGAGGGCGGCGTGGACAAGATGGAGATCGAGGCGGTGTCCGTCGGCGGCTACGCGTGGGCCAGGCGAGGGTTCGTGTGGACCGGCGACAAGGGCGCGCAGCAGCGCGCGATCCTGGCCGACGCGAAGGAGAAGGGCCGCTACCAGGCGATCCAGGAGCACGTTCGGCAGAAGCTCCTGGAGGAGCTTGACCGCAAGATCGCTGCCGGTGAGTTCACCAGCGAGGCCGAGCTTGCCGCGTTCGGCCACGGCGAGTACTGGAAGGACGAGGACGGCAACCGCACCTGGCTGGGCAAGGAGTTGATGATGGGCTCGCACTGGGAGGGCGACCGCCCGATCACCGTCACCACTAGCGCATGATGTGCGCTACACTGTAGTCAGACTATGGATTGGGCGACAGCAGCAGCAACCGTGAGCGACAGGGCAAACCTGTCCGAGCCACCCGACGCGCCCGGCGATGACTGGGACTTCTGGGACGAGGTGCAGAAGCTCGTTGACCCCGAGCTTCAGGAGGCATACGCAGCAGAGCTTCACCCGCGCGATCGCGCCGGGCGCTGGATGGAGAAGCTGGGGCTGAACCGCCTGCACGAGGTGGGCGGCGCACCGCGCGACGACCTGCTCGGCAAGATCCCGAAGGACATCGACTACATGGCCGTCGAGTCACCCGAGGAGATCCAGCGCAAGGTCGAGGCAGCTGGAGGCAAGGCCGAGCCGCTGATGGTCCGAGACCGGCTCGTGGGCGTTCGCGCGACGCACCCGGATCTGCCGCCCGGCGGCGTCGAGATCGTGCCGCCGCGCGTCGAGCAGTCCACCGGCGAGGGCCGACACGACTTCGCGATCGTGCCTCATCCCGGCCTGGGCACCGGCGCGAGCCCGGAGCACATGATCTCCGACGACGCGCAGCGCCGGGACTTCACCGTCAACGCGATGTACCACGACACGGCGACCGGCGAGACGGTCGATCCGACCGGCCACGGCGTCGAGGACGCGCGCACGCGCACGCTGCGCATGGTCCACGACCAGAGCTTCCAGGAGGACCCGCTGCGGATGCTGCGCGGCGCACGGTTCGCCTCACAGCACAACCTGACGCCGGACCCGGCGACGTTCGCCGCGATGCAGCGCGACTCCGGAGGCATGACCGCGCTCACGCAGAAGGGTGTGAGCGGCACCGTCCAGGACGAGATGCGCAAGCTCCTGATGGGCGACAACCCCGGCAAGGGCCTGCGACTCATGCGCGACACCGGCATGCTGCAGCAGCTGCTGCCCGAGCTTGCGCCGATGGTCGGGTTCGACCAGCGCTCCGTCTACCACGAGCACACCGTGGATGAGCACACGTTCGAGGTGGTTGACGAGTTGGCGAAGGCGGGCGCGAGCTACGAGGCACGGCTCGCGGCGCTGTTCCACGACTCGGGCAAGCCAGCGACCGCGAACCTCAAGCCGGACGGCCACTTCCGCTTCCACTCGCACCCCGAGCACGGCGATCACCAGGACGTGGGAGCGCAGATCGCGCACGACACGCTGAGGCGGCTGAACTACCCGAAGGACACGCTCGACCACGTCACCGGCCTGGTGCGCGAGCACATGCTCACCGCCGTCACCAAGCCGACGCCGGTCAAGGCCAGGCGGCTCCGAGCCCGCTTCTCGGACAAGTTCCTGACCGACCTGCTCGACCACAAGGCCGCTGACATGGAGGGCCACGGCGACATGGTGGCGAAGGACCGCGAGGGGATCGGCAAGCTCCGCGCGCTGCTGGCCGAGAACGCCGACGCGCCGCGCTCGCTGAAGGATCTGAACGTCAACGGGCACGACCTGATGGCCGAGGGAATCGCGGAGGGTCCGGTGATCGGCCAGACGCTCAACCAGCTACTACGCGAGGTCGTGGACAACCCGGACCTGAACCGGCGCGAGTGGCTGCTGAACCGGGCTGCGAAGCTGGCGGCGCTGAGCACCCAGGAGTGGGCCGCACTGGAGGAAGCGAACATCTACGAGGAGGCGCTCCACCCGCGCGATCGACTGGGCAAGTGGATGTCCAAGGAGTTCGGTGAGCAGCTGGCCCGGCCCGGCAACAAGCGCAGCGGGAAGAAGCCGACGCCGTACAGGCCCGCGCAATGGACCGACACCGGCCAGGACTTCCAGACGATGGCGCACGAGGCCGCGCAGCTGGTTCACCCCGAGGGGACGCCCGAGGAGCACGCCGAGATCGCCAGGGCCGTGACTGCCGACAGGCCACCGCCGAGGGGCGTGAGCAAGGAGGCGAAGAAGGCGGCGAAGAAGCTGCGCGACAAGAGCGCGCCCGAGGGCCGCTGGGGCCAGTACATCTACCGGCTGCACGGCATCGCCGCCGCCGCTCACGCCGACCAGACCGACCGGAGCGGCAAGCCGTACATCCAGCACGTCGAGGCGGTGGCTGACTCCGTCTCGGATGAGGCCAAGCCGGTGGCGCTGTTCCACGACGCGCTGGAGGACGCCGAGCTAACGCCCGAGGTGCTGAAGGCGGCGCTGACCGAGCCGCACGTAATGACCCCCGAGCAGGCGCAGACGATCGTTGACGCGATCGGGCTGCTGACCCACGACGACGCGGAGTCCTACGGCGAGTACATCGACCGGCTCGCGAACGCGCCGGGCAAGGCGGGCGAGCTTGCACGCGAGGTGAAGCGCGCCGACCTGCAGCACAACCTGGGCCGCATGACCCCGGAGATCGTCCGCGACGCGCCGCAGCTGCAGGAGCGCTACGGGAAGGCGCTGCGGACGCTCGCGCCCGAGCGCACGCCGATCTCGCAGCGCGGCGCGCCGCTGAACGTGAACAACCTGGACGAGGCGACGGTGCTGGCCCGGCTGCGCAAGCTGTACGAGGCGAGTGAGCAGGCGGGCACGGCTGAGATCGAGAAGCACTGGTACCAGCAGGCGCACGACGAGATCGCCGCGCTGGCCGAAGAGCACGACGTTGACCCGCATGTGCTCGCCGCGATGGTGGCCGCGACATCGCCGCAGCTGACCTGGCGTCACGAGTTCAAGGACGGGCGTGTCAAGTACCCGAACCTCGAACTGGCGGTCAACGCGATCAGGCTCGCGCGCCGCTACCCGGACGAGCCCGCGCCGAAGCTGGTGGACCGGCTGGTCGAGGCGTCCACGAAGCGCACGCCCGAGGAGCGCAAGGCCGGACCGAGCGAGCTTGGTGGGCTGGGCGAGTCGATCCTCAAGGCGATCCGGATCTACCGGGGCGAGGATCCCGAGCGGGTCCTCGGCGCGCCCAAGACGCGCTCGTTCGCGAACAACCTGACCTACCCGGACCAGGCGACGACGGTCACGATGGACGAGCACATGGCCCGCGCGGTGATCGGCCAGGTCAGCAAGGAGGGCTACGGCGGCGGCGCAGGCGTGTTCAACGAGACCGCCGAGGGGTCGGGCTACACCTGGAGCGCCAACATGGTCAAGCGGCTGGCCGAGGAGAAGGGCGTCCTCCCGCATCAGGCGCAGGCGATCGTCTGGGTGGCGCAGAAGGCGCTCGCGGACGCCGCCGAGGCCGAGGCCAAAGCCGCCAAGGCGAAGGGCTAACTCACGATGTGCGCTATAATGAAGGGTATGGATCCAGTTGCCCCCATCACCCCGGACGACCCGGTGAGCATCGACACCTTCGAGGCCGTGATGGCCGCGATGGACGACCTGATCGGTGGCGACGGCACGCTCGCGGAGGCGTTCAACCCGAACCAGCCGCGCTTCCCGAAGGGCCACGCGAAGGCGGGCCAGTGGCGACCCAAGCTCGTGACCGGCGCAGGCGGGCTCGCGCCCGGCCACCTCGATCGCGACATCCGGAAGATCAACGACCTGATCGAGCAGGGGACCGGCGGCGGCACCGTCGTGAACGTGTCACCCGGCAGCCTGGACGTGATCGGCCAGCAGGTCGAGAAGGTGGCGCTGAAGTACTCGGCGCGCAAGGTCTACGAGAAGCGTCTGGAGGACATCCGCGCCGAGCGCACGGCGATCCAGGACGCCAAGTGGGACGCGTACGAGAAGGCGTGGCGCGCCGCGCCGCCGTTCGAGGAGCGCGACCCGCTGGAGCCCGAGGACTTCATCGACCCGAAGGACGCCGCCCGGCTGAAGGAGATCGCGGAGGAGGAGATCAAGCTCGTCAAGCAGCGTGACTTCGCTGACCGCGACGCGATGCTCGGCGTGCTCCAGAAGATCCGCCCGATGGGCGGCAAGCTGAACGTCGCGCCGTGGACCGAGAACAAGATCGAGGCGCGCACCGACAACGAGATCGAGAAGGCGTACCGCGAGCAGGAGCTAGCGCGAGGAGCGGGCGCGAAGGTGCTGATGCAGCGCGACCTGGAGGCCAACCTCAAGCAGGTGCTGAAGCTGATCCCCAAGGCGTGGCTGGACGACACCAACAGCAAGGGCACCGTCAACTTCCTGTTCTCCGACACCCGCGCGTACGCCGACACGCGCGAGGAGACGCCGCCCGGCCAGTGGGACGAGTGGAAGGGTGCGCGCAAGGCGCTCGACACGCTGGCGGGCGAGGGCTACAAGCTGCTGGGCCGCGACAAGAAGGTGAGCACGTTCCTGATGCTCGAAGCGCCGAACGGCGACGTGGTGGCGCTGCGCTCCGACGGCTCGATCCCGAAGGGCGTCGGTGAGTTCTCCGACACCGCGCTGGTGCTCAGCAAGGAGGGCACATGGACGCTGCCCGGCTTCACCGAGCACGCGACGGCCAAGGACGCGAAGAAGTTCGTGACGCCGATGAAGACGCTCCCGCCCGAGCCGACGATCCCGTCCCCGTCGAGCGCGATGGGCCAGAACTGGGATCCGTACGAGCGCATGCGCACCGCCGTCGCCAAGCGCGAGCAGGAGGGCTGGAAGTTCGTCGGCATGCGCGGCAAGTGGGCGACGCTGCGCAAGGGCGACGAGGAGATCTCGCTGAACTGGGCGGGCGACCCGCTGACCAAGCAGGTCGGCCAGGGCGGCAAGGACCGGGGTCTCGACCCGCTGAACCCGTACGTGGTGATCCCAGCGCCGCCGGTGCCGAGCCAGACGAACACGACGATCAAGATCGACCCGAGGCCCGGCGACAAGGACACGCTGCTGCACGAGCTATGCCACCGCATGGAGGTGGTCTACGGCGAGCAGAACAACGCGGGCTACCACCCGCTGTCGATGGCGATGCACAGCTTCTTCAACAGCCGCACCAAGGGCGAGGAGACGCAGAAGCTCCGGGACCTGTACCCCGGCTACGCCTACGAGGGCCACGAGATCTCCAAGCCGGACAAGTTCATCGACGGCTACTGCGGCAAGATCTACAAGGGCGAGAGCACGGAGCTACTGACGATGGGCCTGCAGTACCTGTTCTTCCCCCGCTTCGGCTCAAACCGTGACGTGAACAAGGATCCGGCGTACCGGCGGCTGATCCTCGGAGTGATGGCGACGCTATGAGCGCGAGCTTCACCTACACCGGCACCCTGGACGGCCACGACGTGACCGGCCAGGTCAAGGACGGCAGGATCCTGGGCAACCCGTTCGTCGCGATCCGCGTCAAGGCTCTGGTGGACGACGGCACGAACATCGGGCTCGGACCGTGGGCCGGACCGGCGACGCTGGACGACGAGATCCTTGCCAGGGCGACCGTCGCGGCGGTGATCGACAAGCCGAGCTTCGACCCGCCGGTCGAGACCGAGCCGCTGCCCGAGGGCGTCGTCTCCTAACTCGAATCCTGAGCCAGCCGGGCGCGCCCTTAGAGTCCGGGGCATGCAACAGATCGTCCAGCGGGTCTGGAAGGAACCGGCAGTCGCGATCGGCCTGGTGACCAGCATCGCGCTCGCCATCATCGTCGTGATCTCCGGTGACTCATGGAACGTGTCCACCATCACCGGCGTCATAGCGCCGTTCGCGTCAGCGCTCGGCATCCGCACGCAGGTGAAGCCCGTCGGCAGGCCCGACGAGGCGACGCCGCCGCCGGTAACGCTCACGCCAGCGCCAACGCCAGAATCTGCGCCTACGCCAGAAGAGCCGCCGCCAGCTGACCATGACGAGAGTGTGATCACTCCCGGCGACCCGACGAAGTGATGGCTCAGAACGGGCGGCTACCCGACTCGGACCTGGCCCCGATCGCCGCCGGACGGCTGCGCAAGGACGCAGCTGCAGCCTGGAACAGCATGAACGTCGAGGCCCGCAAGCGCGGGTGCGAGCTAGTGCCGACCGGCTCGAAGTCGTCCTACCGAACCTACGAGCAGCAGGTGGAGCTTTGGAGGCTCTACAAGGCCGGGCGCGGCAACCTCGCCGCCACGCCCGGCACCTTAGGCCAGCAACCACGGCTGGGGGATCGCCGTCGATGTCGCGACGCAGGAGATGCGAGCGATGATCGACCGCATCGGCGCGCAGTGGGGATTCGAGAAGCGCACGAGCGACGCGCCCGGAGAGTGGTGGCATCTGCGCTGGCGCGAGGGCTCGTGGAAGGGCACCGACCCCGGCCCGCACGGCGCGCCGCCAGCGCCAGCGCCCGTACCGGTGGGAAGTGACCGCGCGACCGGCATGCGCTACTACGAGTCGAACATGGCTCCGAAGGGATTTCACTCATGAACCTCGGCAAGGCGGGCGCTGACCTGATCACAGAGTTCGAGGGCTTCCGCTCGCGGCCATACCGGGACGCGGTCGGCGTGTGGACGATCGGGTACGGATCAACGGCAGGTGTAGGCCCGAACACCCCGCCGATGACCGAGCAGCAGGCGCGTGACCGCCTGATGCGCGAGGTGGACGCCCAGTACGGCAGAGCGATCAACGCTCTCGGCGTGCCGTTGACCCAGAACCAGTTCGACGCGCTGACCAGCTTCGTCTACAACGTCGGCGTCGGCGGCGTCGCCCCGAGTACCGGCGTGGGCCAGGCGCTCCGGGCGCGCAACTACCAGCGGGCGGCGGACGAGCTACTGAAGTGGGACAAGGCCGGGGGTCGCACGCTCGCCGGGCTGACCAGGCGTCGCCAGGCGGAACGCAAGCTGTTCCTGGCCGCTGACAAGCCTCAGCCCAAGCCGAAGCCTGCAGCGCCGGTCGGCAGCGATCGAGCGACAGGCATGCGCTGGTTCGGAGAGATGCACCCGGCAGGGTTCAACGCATAGGAGAGAGACATGGCAAGAGGAGTCGTGGCATACAACGCCGACGGTCGGATCGACTACCACTCGCTCGACCAGAACGGCGATCCGTGGGCGCGCTACATGGGCAAGGACGGCAAGTGGTCCAACTGGCGCAAGTTCGGGCGCGGCGGCGCGCAACCGTTCGTGGAGATCGACATCGGCAGACACCCGGACGGTAGGCTGGAGACGTTCGCCAGGACGGCGGGCAACGTCACCTACCACAACTGGCAGGACGGACCGAACGGCCAGTGGCAAGCGAACTACAGGCAGTTCTGAGATGTCAATCAACGTAGGCAACGCCACCCCCGCGAAGCTCGTCCCGGCATCCACCGAGGACCAGGGCCTGATCAACGTGAAGAACACCGGCGCGAACCCGGTCATGCTCTCCAAGACATCGAGCGCCACGTTCGCCACCGGCTCCTACTCGCTGGCAGCCGCCACCGGCATCCAGGTCAGCCTGAACCCCGGCGAGGAGCTATACGGGATCTGCTCCTCCGGTCTCACCTCGACCGTGGACGTGATCTAAGCTGCGCCGGATCCGGGAGGCCGCAAAGCCTCCCGGATCAAGCCCCACGACGAGAGGAGCACCGATGGCCGTCACCGACCCCAGCCCCCTGGACCCCGCCGAGCCCGCGTCCGTCCCAGCCGACGTGCCACCGACGCCCGACCCGCCGACCGGACCGCCCGAGCACGTCGATCCGCCGCACAGCGAGCCGACGCCAGCGCCCGAGCCGACAGCGCCCGCAGGCGAGCCCGCAGCTGCGCCGACGGACCCGCCACCCGAGCCGACGCCGGACAACGCCGGGGACTGAACTTCCCGCACGTAGCGAACATCTAGCGCGCGTCGTGCGCTGCGCCTGCTAGGGTCGGCACCGCCGAAGGACCGACCGAGGAAGGCTCATGCCGTGCGCGAGACTAGTCTTCGGGGGTGTGAGCGAGCAGGAGGAGTGGGAAGCCCTACTCACCGAGGCGCTGATGATCCCCGAGACCGCCGAGGAAAAACAGCGGCGGCTCATGCACCTGCACCGCGACATCCTGCACGAAGCGCCGCCCGAATGCCTGCCGCTCGCGGACAAGGTGGAGCAGGCGATGCGAGCGATCCATGCCTGCTGAGCCGTGCGAGGAGTGCGGTGTGCTCGACGCGCTCGACCGCCACGACCCGACCTGCCCGCGCGCCATCCGTCTCGGACTGTCCAGGCTGGCGGAAGGCGAGGAGCCGATCAGCCCGAGCGACCTGGAGATCGAGGAGCAGGAGCCCGAGCCCGAGCCCGCTGTCCACGGTGCGCCCCAGGAGGACATCCGCGAGTACCGCGACGACGGCGAGCAGTGGGTCGCACAGCCCCGCCGGATGATCCGCGCGCAGGCAGCCGCAGCCGCGATCGAACAGGCGAACGCGCTCTGGATCGCCTACTACGGCGAGACCGACGGCGCGGCCTTCGACGTGATCGTGTTCGGCTCCGAGATCGAGGCGCTCCGCTACGCCGTCAAGCACGGCTGGAGCGTGCGCCATCTCGAACTCGACCGCAGCGTCCGCGAGCAGGCGCAGGACCACGCGTGAGAGCCAACATCGTGATCATGCTGCTGTTCACGTTCGCGATCGGCCAGTTCGCCGCCGAGCAAAGCTGGAGCACCGTCGCGATCGTCGGCGTGATCGTGATGGTCATCCTGTGGAAGACGTTCGACCAGATCAACCGGCTGGAGCGAGGAGCGACCCCCGACGAACCGCCCCCTGAGACGCTCCCTGCCGCCACTGGAGAGGCTCCCGGCCAGCCCGAGGCCCGGCGTGCCACCCACACCAACGGCGGCTACAGACAGGCGCAGAAGCCGTGAGAGCGTGCCGCGCGGACGCCGACGCACCCCGAGTAGCGGCCACGCCCGGTCGGCCTGGGCTGATCAGTGGCTTACGAGCGGGAGACGCCCCCGAACCACCGGAGGTAGGGGAAGGGAGTCCGGGGCCACGCCTTGATCCCATGAGTGTCATTCCGCGCGACACGGGGATAGGCTAGCGCACGATGAGCGCGACCAGGGCAAAACACAAGCACGCCTGGCAGATGAACGTCCACCTGGACTTCTGCCACTACTACACCTCGATCTACACCTGCACCCGGTGCAGCGCAACCTGCACCATCACCCGCGAACGCGACCCCAAGCGCATGAGCAGCGCCATGTTCATGTTCGAAGAGACCTACGAGGAGATCCGCCGCGACGCCCGAGGCCGATTCGTCACACCGCACTGGGAAGTCAAGGTGTGCGACCGCTGCGAAGAACTGAAGGCCGGGGCCAAGGTCCGCTACGACATGGTCATCGTCGGCAAGGACGGCACCGTCGAGATCGAGCGCCACCAAGAGTTCGAGCAGCGAGCCGACGAAGACGACGATGGCGACTGAGCGGATCCGCTGGCGCATGCACGACGGGCTCATGGCCCGGCTCGACCAGCGAGCCGCAGGCGAAGGCCGCACCCGCATGCAGCTGGTCGAACAGGCGCTCGCAGAGTTCCTCGACGTGCCCCTAGCGCACCCCGAGCTACCCGAGCAACCCGTGGAACTCTGCCCCGAATGCGAAGCCGGGATCATGCACGACGGCAAATGCGGCAACTGCGGCTGGTGGAGACGGCCAAGACCCTGGAAGAAGAACGCGCCACCGGTCCGCGTAACGCGCGCCCGTGTGACCAGCCGCCAAGCCCGCTAAGCTCACGAAATGATCTTAGCCCTGATCGTCATCTTCGCCTGGATCTGCCTCAGCTGCTACCTCGTCGTGATCATCGCCCGCACCATCCACCGAGCCGTCTACGCCTACCGCTGCAACCACCTGCCACGCATCACCGAATGGCAGGCCCGGCAGAACTGCGCACCGCTCTCCAACGCGTTCTCCCGCCACACCGAACAGAACGTGAGCCCCGGCCCTGTGCCCGTAGCGCGTGACCACCGGAGCCCACAATGAGCAGGCTCGCACGCATGACGGACAAGTACGAGAACGAGCCAAGCAACCGGCTAGGACGCATCGCCGCCGCCATGATGCAAGCAGGCGAACAGCACCCCGAAGCCAAGGAAGGCGACCGCGTGATCGTGATGCTCGACTACGCACCCGACGGCAGCGGCATGATCGCCCACGGCGGCTACGACAAAGACGAAGGCCGAGAAGCGTTCGTGAATCTCCTCGCGCACGTCCAGATGCTCGCGGAAGCCAACGGCATGCGACTCGACTTCATCCCCAACGCCCGGCCCGTCGGAGAAGGCTGATGCCCAGCAACGCGCGGCTCGGGCTCGACAAGCTGCTGGCCGAATACCCCGACGCCGACGTGTCCGAAGTCATCCACCAGCAGGACTCAAACCACGCGAACGACGGCCCGTGGACCTGCGTCGATCTGCGCATCGACGGCCAGCGCATCCCGTTCGCGATCTGGAACCACACCGGCAACGTGTACCGCGTCGAAGGCCCCGACGGCGAATACCCCGGAGCCGTGGAGGACGACCCGTTCCTGACCGTGACCCTGCTCGGGTGAGATGGCACCCGGAGCCGTGCTCGATGGCGTGGCCTGAGAACAGCTGCAACTGCGTGGGATGCGTGTACCGCGAGATCGCGCAGAAGCTCTGGGTGGGACTCTTCTCCGCGTGGGGATCCTGGCCGCACTGGCGCTGATCGCGATGACCCTGTACGCGTTCAACGGCACGATCGACCCGCTTGCCTTCGCCACCATCCTGATCGTGATCTACGCCTACCGCTCGACCGAATGAACGCCTGGCAGCACCAGCCCGTCCGCTGCGACTGCAGCCACCCCGGCAAGCACCAGAGCCGCTGGAAGCCGCACCCCGCCACCGGCAGGCTCGTCTGCCACGTCTGCCATCCGCCGCCCGGCAGCGCCGAGTTCGAGCGCGCCCACCGGCTCATCCGCACCAACGCTCCCGACCGCTCAAAACCCGAGGAGAAGAATGCCGCCAGCCCGCAAGAAGCCCAAGCCGCCCGAGGAGCGCAAACGCCCGCGCGCAGGCACGACCTACCCCAGCGCACCCAAGGATCCGACGGAGCGCCGCCAACACTTTTCGACGCGTAACGCACTCATCGCAGGCGTCGATCCCGACGAGTACCAGGCCGCGATCGAAGCGCAGCTGAAACGCGCCCGCGAGCACGGCGACCAAGACCTGCACGCGCTACGCAAAAGCGACCGATGAGCTACGCGACCGGAGGACAACCCATGAGCCACAGCCAGGCCCGCCACGCGCTGATCGGCCACTACCGCTGCCCCTGGTGCCCGCATGAATCACCCACCGCCGACCAGCACCGCCAGCACGTCCGCACCCTGCACCCCGACGAGTACGCCAAGCAGATGACGACCGCCGGATTCGAGCAGAACCCCGACACCGGCGAGTGGACACCGAGGCACACATGAGCAGCTACCAGTCGCTCGTGGATCTCGCGATCGAGCGGGCGCGCGGCGCAATGCACCAAGGCAACCCGGTACGCGCACGCGAGTGGATCGAGGCTGCAGCTGCCGCCGAGAAGGCCGGGCGTCCCGACATCGACCCGGAGCTACGCCGCACGCTCGACCGGCTGATCGAAGCCGTCGAGCACCTGACCGAGCAGGTGACGACTTGACAGCTGGCCTACGATCCCGCGTGAGACCGCCTGAGCCCCTTCTATCGCTGGTACGAGGCCGGATGAATGCTCGCAAGCGGACTCCCATAACGCCGGATCCCGCCATTCCGCGAGGAATGAGCGATCGCGATGAGTGACTGCGAGGCGTGCGGCTGCCCGCTGACGTGGGCGATGTCCACCAGCGGCGCACGCAGCCCGATCGAGACGGCCACGTCCAGCGCAGGCAACGTGCTGCTGCTGAAGCCGAAGGGCCTGGACACGCTGCTGGCCGTCGTGCTCTCGAAGGACGCGCTGGAGATGGCTCACCAGCTGAACGTCCCTCTACACCTGAACCACTTCGCTACCTGCCCGGAGCGGGAGCGCTTCCACCAACCCCGAGGAGAGAGACCATGACCATGCGAGTGATCGTGAACGTGGGCGTCGTGTTCGACGTGGAGACCTACACCGACGCGGGCCAGATCCTGGACCGGATCGACACCAAGCTGAGCAAGACCCTGGCCGGGAAGGGCAAGCACGAGATCACCGGCTTCCAGACACGCCCGTGCAAGGCCGCGAAGTTCGACCAGCTGGCCTACGCGCAGGACACGATGGCGCGCATGCCCGAGCCGGACATGGCCGAGATGCCGATGCGCGGATAGCATCCCGAGCATGGCCGTCCGGGTATCGGTGTCGATCACCTTCACTGCCGAGAGCCGCGACGAGGCGATCGGGACGGTGGCAAGCTGGACGCTGCACCAGGGCTCGACCGTGACGCTGATGGTCGAGGATCCCGAGCGGGCGGTCATGCAGCCGACAATGGAGATGGTCGGCATTCAGGACGTTGACCAGGACGGCCACATCGACGTGCTGCCGGGAACGGGCGGAATCGAGCTACCGCCGGGCTCGGTTGGGCCAGCGCATCCGATCGTGCTGCCGCCAGACCAGCCGCCGCCTGAGCCACCACCACCCGATCCGCCGGTCGCAGCGTTCACCTACGAGTTGCCGTCCGGCGGGGTGGGCCGAGGCGACGTGGTCACATTCGACGCGTCCGACACGACCGGCGCGACGGACTACGCGTGGACGTTCGGGGGTGGCGGCACGGCAACCGGCGTGACGGTCACGCACGCGTGGTCGGCACGCGGGAACTTCGACGTGACGCTGACTGCGACCGGCCCCGGTGGAAGCGCCAAGACCACGCAGACCGTGATCGTCGGCTAGTTCAAGATCCGGCTCGCCTGGCCGAGTACCAGGGTGGAGGGTGTTCCCTTCAGTCCCGACCGAGGAGTCCCACATGAGGCAGGAAGCCGACAAGACGCAGGGCGCGCGGATCCCGACCGCCGCCCAGGCAATGGCGTTCGCGGTGATCAAGGACGCCGATCGGCAGACGCCGATGGCGCTGGCGCTGGCGCAGTTCATCCTGGACGCCGCCGAGCAGTAGCCTTGAGTTAGCGCACGACGTGTGCTATGCTCTACGTGGAGGGCGGAAGCCTTCCGATTCCCGACCGAGAGGAGCCCGACGTGAGCACGCTGACCGCGCCGCCCCGTCCTGCCCCCAAGCCTGGTGGCAACCAGCCCAACCCCCACACCTGGAACGGAGCGTGGGGCTGATGGAGAGCTACCAGAGACCTGACGCGACCGGCATCCGCTGGGGGCTCGCGTTCCGCTGCTACCGAGGCGGCGAAGCCGTCGATCGCGGCTACGGCATGCCCTGGACCGTCGAGCGCTGGAACGGCGAGGACTGGGAGTTCATCGCACGAGCGGCGAGCTACCAGCGCTGCCGCGAGATCCCCGACGAGTGGCGCAAGGGCCAGCACCGCCGGATCAAGCGGACCACCGAGGAGGACTCGGCTCGCGCGCTGAACGCGCTGAGAGGACGACTGTGACCGAGAAGAAGACCATCCGAGAACGCATGAACGCCCCTGAGGCGCAGCGCGAGCAGATGCTGCACAACGCGGCTCTGAAGCGCCACTACGCGCCAGGCACGCGCGTGCGCCGCTTGAAGACCGGGCGCGAGGGCGTGATCACCTGGTACGGGCGCGACAAGAAGCGCCGCGTGCTGGGACAGGGCCTGCCCCGAATCGGCGTGCGCTGGGACGGCAACACCGGCGTGAACTTCATGGGCACCGCCGGGATCGTCCGCTGCGACGGGCTGCACCTGGACGACACGAAGGCCCGGCGCACCACGCCGAGCCGCCGGTTCAAGGTGCTGAGCACGGTCGGCATGCCGCCGAGCGCGCTGACCAACGATCGCGGCACCGGCCTGTTCTACGGCCAGCGCACACTGGGCGACCAAGACCTGACCGCCGACGAGTTCGCCTGGCTGGGCGAGATCGCGCGTGAGCACAACGCCGGGGCGCTCGTCGTGGAGGTGACGCCCGGCTCGATTGGCGAGTTCGACTCGCGCGGCCAGACCGAGGCGTGGGACTGGGCGCGCTACCTGGTGGGCCGCTACGACCGCGATGGCGATCGCCCGCGAGGGATCGTGTTCATCGACCTGGACAACAAGACGCACGTCGTGCGCTAAGCTGAAGACCCGACCGAGGAGGAAACGCATGACCACCCTAAGCAGACGCGTTGGCGAGACGACGCGCCTGAGCACCTGGCCGATCTACGCAGTCGTGGCGATCTCGAAGGCCGACGGCTTCAAGCGGCTGAAGCGGGGCGCGCCCGAATGCGCCAGCTACGACGCGTGCGCCGAGTACGTCGAGCGCAACGAGTCCGACGACAACCCGGAGCGCTACGAGATCTGGGAGGTGGAGGCGTGACGCGCGAAGAGATGGACGCGAGGGCTCGCGAGATCGAGACCGAGCTTGACAACGAGGCCCACGCGGGCTGGGCGTCATACCCGGCTGAGCTTGACGTGGACTACAACCGGGCTCGCCTGCGCGTGCTGCTGGCCGACGGCACCGTCCGGCTGTTCCAGCTGGACGACGTGGAGACGTTCGCCTGCCCCGAGTGCGGCACCGCGATGGTCCGCTCGCCGTCCGACCGGGACTTCCTGATGCACGTCGAGTCCACCGACTGCGCGCCTGAGCCCTGGCCGACACCCGAGGAGGCGAGGTGACCCGCGAGCGCCGGTGCAGCTGCGAGCCGTACGAGCTTTGCGAGTGCTTCGAGGCGTTCGACTACAACCGTCCGCCCGAGGGCTACTACGTCGGCCAGACCTACATCTCGGCTGCCGAGATCGACGGCGGCGAGCAGACCGGCATCTACCTGGACGCGTACGGAAGACAACACGAGCGCCCGCAGAACGCGGGCTGGTGAGGAGAAGACGCATGAGGACGGTTCACCTGGTGCCGCGCATCGAGCGCAGAGACGGCACCTACAAGAGCAACGAGGGCGCGACGTTCGCGGTCGTGGACGGCGAGGGCCGAGACCTGTTCGCCGTGTACGTGATCCCCGCCAACCGGGCGCAGGACACGCACATCTCGATCGGCGCGCAGCTGGTGGATCCGCACTACGCGGACCTGTTCGCGCAGGCGCTGGCAGAGGCCGGTGCCGAGGCCGCGATCATGGACGGGAGGGCCGGATGATCTACACCGCGACGATCACGCCCGGCGAGGCGCTGCCGGACGGCACGCTCGACCCGCTGTACTGGGCGTCGCTGGACGGCGACACCTACCTGCCCGTCTCGCGTCCGGCGCAGCCCGGCGATGAGGAGACGATCGCTCAGCTGTTCGAGGGCGACGGCAACTTCAAGCCGCTGGTGTGGGGCGAGCGCGGGATTCACTTCGCCGCCCTGCAGGTCAAGGGCGATGTCGAGTTCTCGGAGGTGGGCGATGCCTGACCCGGAGCGGGCCGACGATGTGCGCTGGCACTCGGTGCTGGGGATCCTCCGCAACCTGATGAAGGAGATCGGCCACGACCCGGACGACCTGATCATGCCGGTTGATCTGCCGATGTACGCGGAGGAGATCGACGCGCTTTACCGGCCCGAGTTGAACCGGCTGCGCGCATGAGCGACCTGGCGCAGATCCTGAGCACGATCGTGGCCGTGGTGATCGGCTACGCGTTCGGCGTGTACCACACCCGCCGGGCGATGCGCGATGCGCTCGCGCAGCTGAAGCGGGAGGGGAAGCTGTGACGAAGCATGGCTGCCGGTGCGGCAAGCGCGACTGCTGGCGGATCGTGACCTACCGGGGCAACTACTCGGCGTTCAACGGCTACCGGTTCGACCCGAGTGACTACTCGGAGATCCAGTGCAAGGCGGCGCTCGGCGGCTGCGGAGCGCGCTGGCGCACCAAAGCGAAGTACGTCGAGGAGATCCGCGCACGCGAGCGGTCAGAACGCTGACGGTTGCATAGCAACACGAGCTTCACAGAACCGTCACGACGTGTGCTAGGTGAGCGCCGGAACGGGTAGTACCCTGCCGAACGGAGGCACTAGGAGGCACGCATGGCTACCTGGACCGAGATCGCGATCGACATGGCTCGGGTGATCGCAGCGCAGAACGGCTGCACGCTGGAGAGCTTCTCGCTGGACGGCGTGGACAGCTACGAGCAGGACGGCGTCGAGATGGTGATGGTCAAGGCGACTGCCCGGATCGCTCCTGCGCTGGACGGCGACGACGACATCCCGTTCTTCGACTCGGATCCCGTCCCCGTCGTCGGCTAGGGTGCCGCCGGTGGAGCCGTCCGGCGTGAGCTTGAGCCGTCTGGGCCTGATCGCGCCCGACGGGCTGTTCTGCCCCGAGGGCGGCGCGCACGAGGTGCTGGAGCCCGAGCTTCTGATCGCCGCAGGCGACGGCGGCGGTCACGTCACCTGCACGAAGTGCCACCGGCGCATCTACCTGTGCGATCCGAAGGAGTTGTGATGGGAGCGGCGAGCCCGATGGAGCCCGTTCACGTAGGTCGCTGGATCAAGCTGTACCGCGCCGGTGACCGGCACCTCTACCCTGGTCTGCACCTGTGGCTCGGCAGGCGGTTCGGTCATCTGCGGCTGTGGCCCCCGAAGCGGGTGCATGGATGAGCACCGGCCCGCATCACGTCTTCGTTCACTTCGAGACCGAGGCCGGTGTCCAGCTGGACGCGTTCAAGGCGTGGGCGCACGAGAACGGGCTCGTGTACGCGGACGAGATCGCCGGGCGCAACGTGTGGCGCAAGGGCAAGCCGCGCATGGGCGTCGAGGTGACGTTCGGGAATGGCGCACGCGGCAGTACGGCCAAGCCGGACTCGCCGCCGCCGGACGTGGCCGAGCATGTGATGCTGAGCACCGACTGGGGCGGTCCGCGCCAGGCGGATCTCGCGCAGCTGGCGCGCTCGTTCTGGATCGAGTTCGGCGGCGCGATGTTCGCGGACGGCGACGCGCGCAAGGCGATCTGTGGAGGCTTCTCGATCTAGCCGTAGCCTCGGGGTGAGTGCTCAGCTTCGAGGTCAAGCCGGACGGCGGCGTGCTGATCGAAGGCAACGAGACCGACCTGCTGGCGCTCGCGACCTGGCTGCATCTCGCGGTGTCCAGAGGCCACGTCGCGCCGAGCTACGTCGCGGACCGGGGCATGGTGACGGTCGAGATCCGGCGATTCCCCGAGGAATGAGCGAACGGGTAGGATCGCGTCGATCCCGACCCGGCATAGGACCCACGCCTTCGACGCGGCAGCACCGCCCCAGCGGGTCTCTAGGTTCGTCCGATTCTCAGGGGCAACGCTGACTCTGGCGCGACGCCTGCGGCAGCCGGGCCGGGATCAGTCCGGCTGACGCGGGATCCTGGTAGGCGACAAGCAAACAAGGAGTCGCCTATTGAGTTAGCTGACGGCTTCCCCAAGGCTATGTCAAGGGCGGTTGGGCGGGACCGCCCCGGTTAGACTTCGGCATCGACCTTCAACCCGCAAGGGTCGAGTACGCCACGCGCGCGGTAGCGCACAGGCGATAAGAGGAGCGGTCTTCGGGCCGCTCCTCGCTTTCGCTAACATCGCGTGCTAAGCGACCGAGGGGAGAAGTGATGAAGCTGGCGTGCATGAAGTGCGGCAAGGTGCTGCCGCTGGAGGTGACGGTGGAAGAGGGCGAGGATCTGTCGTCCTCCGAGGAGTTCGGCATGCTGCCGGACAAGTTCCGGGTGGACATCCCCGTGCCGCCCGGCGGGATCCTGATGGCGCTGTGCATGGACTGCGTGACGCCACGCCAGGCGTTCCAGCGGATGATGGAGTTGACGGCGGCGATGCTGGAGTCAGCCGAGGACTACATCGAGAACATCGAGGGCATCGGCAGGATCCAGCCCGCGCTGCTTGACAAGCCGGACGTGAAGGCGAGCCTGGTCAAGGCGCGCGAGCAGGCGGCTGAGGCCCGGCGGCAGCTGGAGGCGCTGGCCGCTGTCGAGCACACGATCGAGGACGAGGACGGATAACGGGCGCGGCTCCGGACACCCTTGCACTCGCGCCCTGCCCGGCTAGGACTCCGGGTCGAAGATGACCGTGAACGGTCGGCCCTGCGTGAACTGCTGCGCCGCCACGTCGTTGCGGACGGTCATGCGGATCATGCCCGCCGGGGTCGCTTCCGCCCATTCGGCGTTGCGGCCTTGCGCGTAGTCCGGCGTTAGCTCGATCTCGTGCGCCCACTCCATGTCGTTGACGCGTGAGACCTTGAACTTCGCGGTGATCGCCATGCTCACCTCCTTTCTGCGCCGGTACGCTACCGGCGATGGAGGCGATCAACCCGGAGCTTCAAGCGGAGATCCAGGCGTTCGCGAATCACGCGGCCCTGCGCGCCCGCTCGCAGGACGACCTGATCGAAGGTGTCCGGCTGTACGCGGAGAAGCTGCTGGGCGAGCCGGTGACGGTGAATCTGAGCGACGCGGGGCTGCTGTCGGTCAACGTGTCGGTCACTGGCCGTTCTCCCGGCTGATCTGCTCGCGGGCGTACTCGACGGCGGGCTCGTACCAGTCGATCTCGGGGTACACGTCGTCGTCGCCAACGTCGGCTAGGTCCACGGTCACGTCGGTGTCGTCCTCGGTGCCGGGCTGCCAGACGGTCATCTCGCGCCTGACAGGTAGCCAGCCGACGAACAGGTTGTTGTCGGACAGGACCCGCTTGCGCGCCTGGCCGAGCAGAATCTTGCGCTCACCGGCGAGGCGGCGGATGCACGGGTCGCAGATGTTCAGTTCGAGGTAGGTCCCGTTCATCGGGTCGAAGATCGTGGATCCGTAGTGGCCCTGGGTCTCGAAGGCGGTGGCGGCGTACGGCGAGTTGATGTAGCTGTCGTCCATGTTCTCGATCTCGCGATCGCAGACGACGCAGGGAAGGGCGTTGCGTGGCATGTGTGCTCCTCGGTCGGTCATTCGGTCTCACTCCTGTAGAAGGAGCGATAAGCCCGAATGTGTAAAACCGAGATTCGAGAAGATCTCCGCACCGAGCACGCGACGTGCGCTAGGGTGAGCGCATGACGAGAATCATCCTGACCCGCTACGACGACGGCGGCGAGCGCCTGGTCGTCGGCTGGGATCACCCGAGCAACGGCTGCTTCTATCAGGAGTTCAACCAGGGCGACGACGAGCCCGAGGTGCTGCGCGACGGCGGCATGATGAACGGCATCCCGATCACCGCGCTGGTCGGCTCGATGCCCGACGACCTGAGCCCGTACGTGACCGACGAGGTGCTGCACCTGCTGGGTGAGCACGCCGAGGATCCCGACTCCGGGTACAAGGGGCCGAACGCGCGCCCGGTGGATCTGACGCGGCGTGCCTAACCCGACGGACGGCTCACCACAGGATCCCCGCTTCGTGGCGGCGGCGAAGCTGATCGGGCGCACCGGCGCTCGCAGCTTCCAGATCCGCTACTCCGACGACGAGGAGCCGACTGTGTGGATGGCGGTCGGGGAGTGGTCGATCAGCAACGGGCGTCCTGTCGCGAACGGCGGCAAGCAGACGTTCGAGGCGGCAGCTGGCATGGACCCGCTCACAGCGGTGCTGCGGCTGCTCGATCAGATGGTGGACGGCGGCATGTGTACGCACTGCAACCGGCCCACCGGGATCACCGACCACTGGCAGAGCGAGATGCCGATGAGCGACACGGTGTGCTGGTACACGTATGACCCGGAGCTTGAGGAGTACCGGCGATCTTGCGAGGGGGACACGGAAGCGCCGGTCGAACCAGAGCCGTCGAGCGAGAAGCTGGCGCAGGCACTGGAGGCGACGAACATCCCGACGCTGAAGATGCTTGCGGCCAGAGCGCGCCGGAACGAGTTCCACGACTTCAAGGCTCCGCACGCGATGCCGCAGCATGTGCTCGTGGCCGAGCTACGGAAGATCGGTGGCCGCGCCGCGAACGACATCGCGCAGCGCGTCATCGACGGCGAGTTCGACGCGACCAAGACCGAGTCGGACGCGTGGGCGGCATCGCCCGAGGGCCAGGCGACGATGAACGAGCTACTACGGAACCCACCTTCCGAGGGGGCTGCACAATGACGACCGTGACCACTGTGCGCGCGGTTGTCTGGGTCTGCCCGCGCTGCCACGGCTATTTCGCGTCGAGCAGCGCGGGCGATCTTCACCAGGCGATGAACACCGACCTGAAGGGCGACCCGACGTTCCCCCGCTCGCGCTGTCAGGTCTGCGGCGCTGACCGCCAGCCCCACAGCGTGGACATCGAGGTGCAGCCTTGACCGTCGAGACCGAGGCGTGCCGTCAGGAGATCCGGCGCATGTGGCTGTCCGGGGCTCGGCTGGAGGACATCTCGGCGGTTCTTGGTGTCGTCAGCGTCGGCTCGGTGATGTCGCGAATGAGGCAGGAGGGCTACGACCTGCCGTACCACAAGGAGCGGATGCGCCGTCTCCTCGACAGCTGGCCTGCGGAGCCGCGCGAATGATCACCCCGGCGCTCGTGCTTGACAGTCGTGAGCGGTGGCGACCCTGCGCCGTCGAGACGCTGGCGCAGGTTGGCGCGACGGTGAACGGCCAGCCGGTAGATCTGGCGAGCCTGCCGGTCGCTGGCGGGAAGATCGACATGCCGCGCGACATGGTCCAGCCCGAGGTGCCGCTCGTCGGCTATCACCGCGTGAAGGACGCGGGCTCGCTGTGGTGGCACCAGTTCTGGTTCTGGTACCTGTTCAACCCGAAGAAGTACGCCGGGTTCGGTGAGCACGAGGGCGACTGGGAGATGATCCAGCTGGGCTGCCGTGACCCGGAGGGCAACGTGCCGATCCTCGTGACGTTCAGCCAGCACGGCGGCGGCGAGCGGCGCGAGTTCTGGCGCTGCGAGCTTCTCCACGGCCACCCGAAGGTGTACGTCGCACGGGACAGCCACGCGAACTACTTCGGCCAGCACCAGGACGTGACCGATCAGGCCGACGGGCACGGCGAGACGTTCACCGCGATCGAGTGGCGCGAGTTCGGGGGCTGGGCGGACTGGGCGGGGAAGTGGGGCAACTCGGAGAACAGCCCCGGCGGTCTGTCGGCCCGCCGGGCGTGGCAGGCCCCGCACGCGTACCACTCACAGGCGCGCGGCTGATGGCGAAGGTCTCTGAGCGCGACTACCTGCGCCTGGTGGCGCTCGGGCAGCTGATGGCGGCGAAGACCGCGCTCGTGCAGGCGCGCGACAGCCTGCACGCGATCCAGCACCCACGCGCGGAGAAGATCGGCGCGGCCACGGCGGTCGTGCTGCAGACCGTCTCGGAGATCCAGGAAGACGCGCAGGCGGGCCGGTGATGGACGAGTACACGCAGGATCTCTGCCAGCTGGCGCTGCAGGCCGCAGACCGGATCGCGACGGCGCTGGAGCGGATCGCTGCCGCTGTCGAACCCGCTCAGCAGGCGGTGCCCGCCGAGACGTACCGCGAGATGGCACCGCCGGATCGCAAGCGCTCGGCGTACCACAATCCGCCGCCGGGCTGATGCCGTACGCGGAGCGCACGCAGGTGCCGGTCTCGAAGTCCCGCACCGAGATCGAGAAGGCCCTGGCGAAGTACGGCGCTGACGCGTTCGGGTTCGGCTGGGAGGGCGACCGCTCGGTGATCCAGTTCCGCGCCGACGGGCGCTACGTCCGGTTCACTGTCCAGATGCCCAACCGGGAGCAGATGACGCAGGCGCGCTTCGAGCAGGCTGAGCGCCAGCGCTGGCGGGCGCTGCTGCTGGTCGTGAAGGCGAAGCTGGAGTCGGTCGAGGCGGGGATCGAGACGTTCGAGGAGGCTTTCCTAGCCCATGTCGTGATGCCGGACGGGACGGTCGTCAAGGAGTGGCTCGGGCCGCAGCTGGACGAGGCGTACTCGACCGGGCTGATGCCGAAGACGCTGCTGGCGCTGCCGCCGGGAGCCGACTGATGCCGACGTTCGATCAGGACGGCAGGCAGGCGAGCGCGATCGAGATCTCGTTCCCCGAGGCGGTCACGATCACGCGCGTCGAGGTGCGCCACAGCGAGGTGACGTTCTTCGACGGCCCGAGGGAGATCCTGTCGGTCATCCGCAACACGTACCCCGGCGCTGGCCTGGCGGTCGAGCCCGCCGACGGCGTGGAGTTCGTGTGAGCCTCGGCGTCGATCACGGCTGGGCGCGGGTCGAGATGCCCGAGCACTTCATCGAGCAGTGGAACGCGATGAACGCGCCGGTGGATCCACCCGCTGCGTTCGAGCGCGGTGAGCTTCGCGCGCTGGTGGGC